>Ga0208147_1000058_pt1 | contig 38952 bp, 68 predicted proteins | sample DEB3_08_DNA_FD_184520 | JGI IMG/M metagenome (GOLD analysis project Ga0208147, IMG submission 184520) | Aqueous microbial communities from the Delaware River and Bay under freshwater to marine salinity gradient to study organic matter... | ecosystem: Environmental > Aquatic > Marine > Coastal ... | reverse complement strand
CCCTTGACCTCTTTGTAGAGTTCACAGCCTTTGCGAATAGCTGCGACACAGCCATTTGCCATTGCCAGAAGGGTGAGAGGATCAATGTCTGTCTCCCTTTATTCTTCAATTACTGGCTTGATTACCTCTCTCATTGCAGCACTTGTTGCCAATCCTGGCTTAGTACTCCAGCTAGAAGGCTCAGACAACAGCTTGAGAATCTTGTTCTTTTCAGCAGTTGGCAATTGCTCTAACAAGTTTGCGGCACTTCTGGGATTTTTCATTGCCTCTGTCAACAGATTGATAGTCTCTTTGCCAACAGCTTTTTCAAACTCAGACAATGCCTTGTTTCCAGCAGATGCCCAGAAGTTCAAAAACGATGGGAATCTAAACAAAGATGTTTGTTGCTTAACAAGTTCAGACAGTGCTTTTTTGCCTTCAGAAGTTTGCTCTGCAATAGACAGTTGAGTCAGTCGCTTTTGTGCTTGATCGTTCAATGTTGCCAAGGTGTCATTAGCCAACTCAGTGGCAATGTTGTATCGCCCTGGGCCAAGAATCTTCTCAACAGCTTCTGGCGACTCATTGTTTACAAGCCTGACAAACTCATCAGGGTTAGTTTTCCAAAGGCGTAGTGCTTCAGCAGATAATTTGCGCTCTGCAATTTTTCTCATCCCGCTGGAATAATCTTGTAGATATTTTTTCCATCCAGCGCCTCCAGCCTCTTCAATTGCATTATCAATAAGTGGCTTTGTTTCTGTTAAAACTTTTGATGCCAAGTTTTTTTCTGAACTTGCATCAATGCCAGGACGCAATTTTTGAATAGCAGAATTTACAGAGTGCTTTCTAATTGCCTCAAGCGCCCTAACATCTAAAACACCGTTACTATCTGTCCATCTTTGAATGTCATCAGATACATTTTTGACTGCACCTATCAAAACATCGTTGCCAGCATAAGAAGGGTTATCTGCAATTGAGGCAATCTTTCTTGCCAAAGGTTTTCCTTCAAGTGGCTTTATTCCAACATTGCGTAATGCATCGGCGGCTTCTTGGGCAAATCGAGCGCCTTGCCCTAAGTCAAGAGATGCTTGTGCAGCCTTGTCAGACCACTCATTAAAGGCTTTTTCTGCCAACTCATTTTTGTATGTGTACTTGGTAAAACCAACAGGCAAACCACGCTTGATAAGGTCAAGACGAGCAGATGCTTGGGCAAGTTCCCCTGCCTTGATTAAATCACGCACCTTTTGCACCTCTGAAGACGCTTCAGCAGTCATCTTGCCAGCAGAAGCCTCATACTCAGCAACAGCTTTCCCAAGGTTTGCCCTGTTCAAAGCGGCCTCTCTTGATGGCCCAGTAACAGTGGTTAACGCATTTTTTGCATTCTCAAGAATTGCCCTTGTCTCAGTTGCATTTCCACCACTAGCCAACTTTGCCAATGCGTTTAGAGACTCGTTTTCATTGAAAAGACGAACTTTTCTTAGGAACTGAGGATCACGCTCCAGTGCACTGTTGACCAATGCTTGCCATGTGGGATTTTCCAAAGATGCAGTTATTTCTGCAATGCTTGCATCAGGACTTGCAGACTTCAACTTATCAAGAACAGCAGGCAAATCTTTGCCAAGCGATTCTCTTGCAATCTGACCAGCTTTTACTTGTGCAGAAGAAGGTGCGGATGGAGTGAAAACATCAGCAACTTTCCCTAATCCTTTGGCAAGAATTGGCGCAACCACACGCCCACCAGCTTCATAAGTGGCTCCTTCTAGGATGTTTTGCAACGGCTCTGTTACTGCTTGTGCGCCTTGCCTTGGTTGCTTGCCACCAAAATACTGATCTGCCAATTGCAGTGCTTCTTTTGAAATGCCATAGCCAAGACCAGCACCACCAAGCAACCCTAGTGGCCCTGCTGGAGCACCAATAGCACCTCCAGCGACAGAACCAAGAGCCTCAATAGTAGGGGCAATAGCAGGCTTTATTGCTTGATAAACCTGTTGCGTTGTTGGCATCTCTCTGGTTGCTATCAGAGGTATGCCTTCTGGTGTGTACATGGCTTCAGCAGATTCATCAGCACTGCTTTGAGCAACAGGAGCAAAATCAGTATCTTTTGCTAAACCATTTTTGATCGCCAATGCTTGAATTTGCGCCTTGGATGTTCCTTCAGGCACATTTTTAATTACAGTTCCATTTGGAAGACGAACATCCATGTCACCACCTTATTTCAAGGAATTAAAATCAACCACCCCAGGCTGTGCTGGAGTTTGCATTTGCTCTCTGCGATCAGGAGGCAGCTTCCCAACGGCAGTTTGTTGCCAGCGACTATAGCTTTCTTTGATTTGTTTCAAGTTTTGTCTTAAAGCATCAGCAGATAAACCTTGATCTAAAGAAGCCAAAGCACCCTCTAAAGATGCAAGTTCCCTGTTTGAAACTTGTCCTAATGCGCCACCAGTAGGACTTGCATTACGCATTTGCTGTAACTGGTCAAATCCAAGTCGAGCCTTGATTGTCCCAATGACACTCGCCAATTCTTTTGCAGGTGTTCCTGGAACGACAGACAAATAGCTTCCAAAGCCAGTTGTGCCTTTACCAACCAATTTTTCAGCTTCATCAATTTTGTTTAAAACAACTTTTGTGTTTTCAATAACACCTTCAGCAGTGCCAAGTTGTTTATCAATAGCGTCTTGCTTCTTTTGACGCAAAGCATCAATCTTTTCCTGGACAAGTTGCTGTTGCAAACTTGAAGTTCCTGCCCTCAAATCTGCTTGCAAACGAGCCAATTCACGCTTGAATTCTTGATCGCTATTCATCTTATCGCGCATGAATTGCAGTTTTTCTTCTTGTATCCGTTGCCTTTCTTGGGCTTGTGATTCAAGATTGCTTTTGCGCTCCAATGCCTGCAAAACAGTTTTTGGATCGCCATATCTACGCAAAACAGATTGAATTTGTTGTTCGCTTGCATCTTCTGGCAGTTGAGACAAAGCATTTTGCAATTGTTGTTCGCGCTCACCAACGACTGAAATGTTAGCCAACTTCTGTTTGGTCAGACTTGTTTCTGCCATTTGCCCAGACATTTGATTTGCCAGTGCTGTGGCCTGCAATGCGCCAACAGTATCGCCTGCTTGTTGCAAAGCCTGTCCGTACTTAACAAGTCCTTCAGGTGTGTTTACATCAAACTGTTTTGCTAAAGCATTGCGTTGACTGATTAAGCGCATCTGTGGGTCTTCTACACCCATCAAACCACCCAGGGCTTGGCCTGCTTGTTGACCAGCACGACCAAAAGCATAAGTTGCCTGCGCCCTTGGATCAAGTTGAGCAAACTCCATCGCTTGCTTCTGACGCATCAAATCACGCTGTTCTTGATACAACTCAGGCGTAACCCCGAACAAACTTCCAACAATATCTGTTGCCATGATTACTCCTTAGAAATTAGCGTTGGTGTCAAGTTGACGGGTGTTGGTTCCATAACCACTTCCACCACTTAACCATTGTGCCAACGCTTGTTGTGCTTCTGGACTGTTTGCTAAATTTGTCAATGCAGTTCCAAAAGGACTGACACCGCCAGCCGCCTGAGTGGTTCTAGCACCGATTAAACCGCCCTGGAACAATGATTGTCCGACATTAGCGCCAGCTTGTGCAGACCTACCACCCAACTGTGCGCCAATATCCAAAGGTGCTTGGCCCAAAGTCTCCAACTGTGCGCCAATGCCAACACCAGTGCTAAATGGCGAGTAAGCACCAGTAATGCCTTGCGTGTAGCCTCCAAGCAAGTTAGCACCTGTGCCCAACAAACCAGCACCAAACTGGACTTGTTTCTGGCCTTCAGCTTGTGCCTGTGCCGCCAGTGCCGCATCTTGTTGAGCAATGGCGTTGTAGTAGGCTTCCATTTCAGGAGATGCCGCCCGTAGACCCTCACCACCACCTGGGCGCATACCAGTTCCACCAACAGACAGGCCGCCACGACCAGTTTGGAACAGTCTGTTTTGCAGTTGAGCAAACTCACGCTCACGACCAGGCGCAAGCAAACTTTGCTGTTTTGCCATGTAGTCAGCGGCAACTTGTTCAGGTGTCTGAGCCAAATACTGTTGGCCCAGGCCAAACAAGCCTTGTGCGCCAGCAGTCAAAGGTGCATAGCGACCAGCGGCTTTCTCTGCCTCAGTCAAACCTTGACTAGACAAGGCCATGATGCGATCTTGCATTGCCTTGAGTTCTGGGGTGACTGTATAGCCAGCACTTGTCAGTTGACCAGTTGTAGGATCGAATCCAAACTGTGATGCTCCAAAACGAGTGGTTACGCCAACAGGACGAAACTTCTGTGCTTCAGCCGCCTGTGCTGCCGCATCTCTGATTGCTTGAGCAGAGATTCGTGCCGCCTCTACATTGGCTTGGTTAGACAACAAAGTACCAGCACCACTGATTCCAGCGCCAATAATGCCTTTTGTCAGAGTTGGATTGGTTTTGAAGAAGTTAAGAACATCTCCAACCTTGAGACCAGAAGTTTGTGCAGTCTGATTTGCGGCATTGGTGAGTGCGTAATAAGCATCACTGATGTTTTGCGTACCACCAGCTTCCTGGGCCAACTGATAAATCAACTGTTGTTCTTCAGGAGAATAGTTGTAAGGAGTGGTGTCCTGCATCTCAGTGGCAGGAGCATTCATTTCATCATAAATAGCCATATTTCCTCCGATAATCTGTTGTGCTGGTGTTTGTGCTGGTGGTGCAAATCCAGATGTGTCTGAAATGTCTTGCGTTGTATCAAATGCAGTGGTACTTGGTGGTATAGAAGATTCATAAGGAGCCAACTGATTCTGCAAATCTTGTTGACCAGCAAGAGCCTGCTGTTCAGTAGGTACTGTTACGCCAGAATCTGGCCTAAGAGAATCAAACGCAACACCTTTGACAGCACCAGTAACCGCTTGTTCTGGATTCTTTCCAGCAAGCAATCCACCAGCAGTTCCTTGAGCAACTTGCCCAGCAACAGTTGAACCAGTTGCACCAGCGACACTAGAACCAATGCCTAGTTGACCAGCAATCGCCTGACCAGCATAGTTCGCGGCTGTTTTCTCATCCCCGCTGGCAATTGCGCCAGCAGTAACACCAGTGGCAACAGCAGTCCCAATCCCAGGGACACCAAAATAACTACCAACAACATCTAGCGCCAATGGAACTATTGGGCCAGCTTTTAAAATCTCATTGCCAAGACCAGCAAGCAATCCACCGCCACCGCTAATCCTGTAGCCAACAAGTTTTGTCTCTGTCTTGGTTACTTTTCCACTGTCATCAGCATAACCACTTAGCAATATGTAGGCAGGCTTTCCATTTGCATTGCCAATACCTGTTGGCCTACCAGCAAATGAAGTGTCATACTGCGTGATACCAGCAGACAAAACAGGGTCTACAACTTCCTTGGGAGCAAGAAAGCCTTTGGTTGACCCACCCATGTTCTTGGCAACAAAGCTACCAGCATCAAAAGTACCAAAATTGACACCAGACAAATCAACATAATCTGATGCGTTTTGTAAATTAGAAAGTACAGTTGGGTTCAGGAAACCAGTAAATAAAGCGCCATTGCTTCCAGATGCCGCGCCTTGAGTGATGCGGTCTTCAGGAATGAATGTAAAGTCTTTGCCACCAACATTAAAAGTCAATCCAAGGCCCAATGCTGGGTCTGAACCTACGCCAGTTAATGAGACAGGGATTCTCCCGCTAGTATCTAGCGATCCAAACTTTGATGTTTGTATGGATTGAGCCATTACACAGTGCCATTAGCCACAATGTTGCCCAACACAGTCAGATTTCCCGATGTGTCAATCTTCATCACATCTGTACCAGATGCCCTGATGTACAAGTACGAACCACTCTCAACAAAGCTGAAGTTTGTAAAAGTTCCATCTGCTTTCGAGGCAATGGCAGTCTGAATGTTGGTGAACTCAGTGTCGATCTCAGTTCCCTTGACAACCTTGTTGGCATTCCCAGGCGACAAAGCATCTTTAGCCGCAAAGTTGGTGGTTTTAGTGTAATTTGCCATGTTTCTTCCTTAAACCAGTTTGCCATTCTTGGCTTGAATCTCAATCTTTTGAATGCTCACAGGGTAACCATTGATCTCAGTCTCATAGCCCGTTTGCACAGTCTTGCCAGAACCACTTGTTTGACCAACCAATGTCTGCAAAGCAATGCCCTGTGAGTAATAAGCCACTGGAGAACCATTTGCGCCATACTCAGCAGTCCCATACTCAGCAACAGTAGACACAGGAATTGTCAATGTCGTTGAGTAGTACTGACCAGAGAAGTCATATCCCCACTTGATGATGAAGCCTTGATTCGACCCACCAATCACCACCACAGCAATGCGTTTCAGAATGGATGTGACATTGGGATTCCCCAGGTCAGCATAAGTGGTGAAGTACTGCAATCGATATGTGCTTGCATGGTCAAGATATGTCCCATACTTACCCACATAACCATTCTTGCCAATCAACAAGTCTCCATTGCGTCTAGCAAGGAAAGCAGTTGGCGTAATGGAATCCCACACAGTCACCCGTGAAGAACCATCTTGCAAAGCCGCCTTGGTGTCAAAGCAATAGACTTGGGCAGCAGTCGGGAAGTTAATCAGGTAAAACGCATTTGACTCTGAGTAGACTGCCTTGATGTTTGCCAATGTCTCAGCGGCAACAATCGTCATCAAGTCATTGCGGACATTCTTAGATAAGTCACGCAAAGGTGCAGACTTCTCTTGAATGGTTCTCAGGAAAGAACGAATGCCACTGTTTGACAGGAAGATCACATCAGTGCCAGTGTTGGCAATCGAATCCCTTGCAATGCAACCAATGTTGCTTACAGCATCGGTCAAGGTCATCGTTGATGGAGTAGTCGCACCAGAATAAATCAGGATTTGACGCTTGCCAAAGATCAACAAGAACCCATTGTGTGCCGCCAAACCAGTGATTTCATCTGAACCATTGGGCCACACCTGGGAGATATTCAAAGAACCAGATGTTCCTGTTGACCACACATGGCCTGCCAACAAGTCAGAGAAATAGACAGTCACATTGTCAGCAGTGGTGTTAGCCGCCCACAAGCGTCCATAAGCAGAGATAACAATGTTGGCTTGCGGAACAGTAGCGGCATAACCTGTTTTCTCAGTCACACGCTTGTATGTGGTGGTGCTGACAGCAGGGTCATACACCAATGGGTCATGGCCTGTCTGAAAGAAATATGTGATTCCATTCAAAGAGGCACATTGCCAGTTACTTGCGGTAATGGTTGGGGCAGTACCTCCCCCCCCATAGGTCAACTCAACAACACTTGTGCCACTGAGTTTGAATAGCTTATTGTTGCCAGCAAACAAAACAGTCAAAGTGCCATCAGTCTGAACCAACTCATGGATGACACCAACATTGTTTGCGCCAAGATTGCCAGATGTTGTGTTGACCCTTGACCAACCTTTGCGAGAGCCAATGCGCCCGTACTGGTCAATCACGCAGTTTGTTGCAATCGCAGCGTATCCAGCCGCTAAATCAAGCGGAGAGTCCTGTGTGTTGACTCCATAGAAGCCTGGAGCCGATACAGAGAAGGTCTGGATTTGCTGTGTCATTGCGGGACAAACTCTTGGTTCTCAGGATAACGACTGCCCTCCAAAGCAATGTAATCCGACAACATGGATCGAAACAGCGAATAAGCCTCAGATGAAGACAGACCACCATCTTCACCGCGCTCAACCAATGCCCTGGCGTATGCGCCTTGTGCAACCACCACATCAGGGACAAGAATCACAGTACTGTCAGCCGCCAATGGAGCCTGTGGCACTGCCAAAGCAAACATGATGCTGTAAACACCATCTGGCCTTGGATACAGGCTTATTTTGGTGTCATAACTACCATTTACACCATCAAATGTGTATTCGCTTGGGATGCCCGTCATAATCGTAGAGAAGTTCTGCTTACGATTCATGTCCACAAAGGTGATGTTTGTCAGGCCAATGTTGCTTGTTGCGTTGATAGCATCAAGAACCTGGAACTTCTGACCAGCACCAGTTAATGCGTATTGGTATGTGCCAGCAACAGTGCTAATAGTGACTGTTTGACCAAGTGCATTCCAACCAAAAGCATCTTCAACCTGACGCTTGGTGTCATTGACGAACTTGGCAATTAGGGTGGAATAGGCGGTTTCGTCGTAAGTTGTTACAACAGGCTCACGCAAACGAATCAATACATCGTTGACCAGTTCAAGAAATGTCATTGTGCTGCCTCATTTCGCTTTTGCCTTGTTCCTTGCGGATATAGCTTTAGCTTTTGCCTTTGCGTCAGCCTTGGAGTTAGCACCCCAGGCTTTTAGCGAAAGAAGCAGTCTCGTTGGTTCACCATTCTTGTACTCAGGGCCATCCATGTTGCCCATACGAGCCAAGAAACTCGCTCTACGGGGATTATCCCCTGATTTAACTGGTGCTTTCAGGTTGCCACCAGTTGCCGCATTATAAGATGCTCTCCCCTTGGCATTCAAGCCGCCTTTTGGGTTTTGACCAGCTTTTGTTTGCCAAACAGGAGATTTCATTTTTTCCTCGCGGCTCTCATATTGTCAATTAAGTTGGGATATGGCCTGCCAGCGGCTTTAGCCATTTTCTTAGCCGCCGCTTTCTTGGCGGGTGTCAGAGGTTTAGGCGCTCCCAGTGACTTGGGGCGCTTTTTGTCCCAGACTTCTTTCATTTCATCTTCTTCTTTTTGGGCTTTGCCATGCCAGCTTCAGACAAGGCAATGGCAATTGCTTGTTTGCGAGAAGTCACCTCTGGGCCTTTTTTGGAGCCAGAGTGCAGAGTTCCCTCTTTGTACTCGCGCATGACTTTTCCAACCTTTTTAGCCGCTTTTGTCATTTTCATAATGTTTCCTCAGTAGAGAATCTTGGCAGTAATGGTTCCAGAGACATAAACAGTGCAATTGGCTCTCAAATACTTGGGAGCATTGGCAACAGTTATCATCCCATCGGCAGTCAAAGCTGTTCCAATGGTTGACCAGTTTGTGCCATCCAAACTACCTTGCATAGCTACAGTTGCACTGGTGATACCAGAAACTTGTAGGAATGCAGGCAAGCCAGCATCAGCTTGAACAGCTTTTGATGCGCCAGTTGCGCCAACGGCGCTTAAAAGAGTGATAGGAGCGGTTAAGGATGACATTATTTACCTCTTGAAGATTTCTTCATCATGTTTGTTGCGGTTCGCTGACCCTTTTTGGGGAGCATCTTAGGTTTCCCAATTGCCACCATGATGGTGACAGGAACACCTTTCTTCTTTGCGGGAGACTTTGCGTCTTTCATTGGCTTGCCATACATCATGGTTTTTCCTTGGTTATTGGCCCACCAGACTTCCAAGCATCACAAGTACGGGCCGCAGCACAGGTGAATTGAAACAGATCACAGTATCCCAGGTTAGCCGCCTTGACGAAGTTCTCGTCATAGGACAGTTCACCCTCGTTCTCATCTTTTTCCAGGCCAGAAATGATGCACTCCATCATGCTAGGAGTCTGGATAAAAGCGGCACAGTTGCCACATCTCATATTCTTGATGCTAGATGTAGGTGCGTTGTACATCTTGGCCTTCTTCAGCCAAAAAGCATCGTTTGCCTCATTGGGATTGGGTGGGCCATAACCAAACTTCTTGAATGCGTTATTCCTGTTTTTCAGGTTAACAGACACATCCTGGGTGGCAATGGGGCACGACTTCCCTGAGAGCAAGCCTTTCATTTCATCAGCCTTTCGCCAATAAATGTGACTACGCCACCAACGGCAGAGGCAATGGTCATTCCAACCCAAAAACCACCTTTGCCCTTGTTTGCCAACTCAAGCAAAGCCTTTACATCTTTGCTCAAAGTATGCACTTCATTCTGGAGAGCCTCAACTTGGGCCTCCAGCTTTCCAAAATCTCTTGCGTCTATGTCAGACATTTGCAACTTTCCTTGGGCGACCCATGCGCCGAACAACTGGCGGTGTGAAAGCAGTGTCTTTTCTTACGGCTTCAGGATAGTAAGCAATAGGCGCTTCCTCTTGTTCATCAACACGAACATATCCTTGGTGACCCTTCATGGAGTCAATGTCATGTTGCAAGGTGAAACTGACTGTATTACCAGACTGAAGACAGCGAAAAGTTGCCATTTATTTCTCCAAAACAAAGAAAGGGGGGACGAACCCCCCAATCTTTAGACCATACGAGCAATTACCAACTTGACAGTGCTTGACGCTAGGTCAACAGCACCACCAGTTGTGTTGGTAGTGGCAATGGTCACAGTGTCAGTAGCAGAGACATAAGCGCGGCGAACCAAACCCGCCTCACTTACACCAGCAGACATACCAATCACCATGTCGCCCAGGACAACGCCAGGGACAGTCACAGTATCAGTTGCAGCAGCTTGATCTGCAACAGATGCAGAGTTCAAGGTGCAAGTAACTGACCATGTGTCACTGAACAATCCACGAAAAGACTCATTGTCTCGATTTGAAACAACAGAGGTAGCAGCAGCCATTTTGTTCTCCTAAATTACAGGTTAAAAAAAGACCCCCCCACTAGGGAGGGGGCAACTGCAATCAGGTAGGCACAACCAAGGCAAACATGGATGCGGCGTTCGGATCGGTTGAAGTGGTGGAAGTGCGGAGAGCCTTCACGCCATACAAGGTGTCCGAAGTGAACAGCGTACCCAAGTACTCTTGTTTGTACTGAGTTTGCGAGCGGATGCCCACTTGCTCAACCAAAACCATAGAGTCACGATGGCCCATCAAGCAGACACGAGCAATGGCAGTGCCAGATGCGGGGAAAGTCGCAGTGGCAGAGGCAGAGTCAGCGTTGCTGGTGGTGAACACGGGGATGCCGTACAGGTTACCGATCTCACCATTGCGGATGGCGTTGCCATCACCCACAAAGGCTTGCTCAGTGTAACGAGCCAAACCCATCAGCGTGTTACGGCTGGACGGGGGGATGATGAAGAAGCGACCATCCATAGGAGTGTCGTTGTCATCCAAACGCTGAATAGTGCGGCGAATAGCGGCATCAGTCAGAGCAGTGGCGTTACCAGTGTTGGTGTTGGCAGAGTAGTCGAAGGCAGTCGTGCCATCACCACCGATGTAGCCGCCAGCATAACGAGCATTGTCAGCAGTACCGCCGTTGGCAGAACGACCCAACTGGATCAAGTCGGTATCGACTTGTTTAGCCAGGGCGTAACCAGCATCATTGGTATAGAACTGACGCAAGCTGTTCAGGGCCTGGGCTTCAACGATGTCCTCAATCAAGCGGCTATATTCATAGTGCTTGTTGATCGACACTTGCACTTCAGTCTCAGTGGCGGCAATCAGCGTCACTGCGGTAGAAGCGGCTTTGGCAGAAGCAGAACCACGATAAGGTGCGGGAATGTGAACAGTGTCACCTTTCTTGCCCTTAAAGTTCATCTTCATCACGAGGTTCGCCAGCACCAAGTTTTTCTTGTATGCGGCGATGATTTCATCACTCCAAATTTCAGGAATGAAGGTTGCGGCGGTAGTCGTAGTTACCGCAGGGGTAGGAAATGGCATTTTGTTTCTCCTTAGAAACGAAGGTTAGTTATTTGACCCGCCCCTCTGCGTACGCTGCAAAGATTTCATCTGACAGCGCATCGTAGCGGTTTGGATCGGTCAATTTCAGCCGAATAAGGTCAGCCCGTCTGTAAATCCGCTTTGAACTCTCTCCAGTTCCACCAACATCAACTTGTGCGGCCTTCATGTTCTGCTTCCTGGCGGCTTCACCCGCTTGTTCAGTCTGCTTTGACTTGACACCACGCAACTCTTTGTAAGTAGAGAGCAATTCATTGGCACTATCGTAATCGAACTCACCATCAGCTTTTGCATACAGGCCCATGCGAATAGGAGAAGATTTCACCCAATTCACAAAATCTGCATCTTGAGCAATCTGAGTGTAGTCAGGATGCTCTTGCGCCAACTTCTGTTGAATCTGCATCTTTTTGAACTCTAAGCCTGCTTGACGGGCCGCAAGAACATCAGGATGATTATCAATAGTCTTTTGAACTGCCTTCTGTGGATTTTCAAAGAAATCTACTTCAGGTTCTTCCTCTTTAATAGGTTGCTGTTTTGAACTGAGGTTCTGCTTTATGAGTTCATCAGCAAGTTTTCTCACTTCTCCCACTTCTTGCGCTTGCTTGCCAATCAACTTTTCAGCTTCTTGGTGCATCCGAACAATGTCTTCAAGACTTTTGTCCCTGTACTTGTCAGGGAGTCCTTGAGTTGGAGTCGCAATGGTGTTAGATAGCTTGGATTCCTCTGCTTCTAACTCACTTTTCATCTCAGGTTCGTTGTCAATCAACATATTTTTACCTTTTCCTGCCGTTTCGGTTGTAGGAGAATCAACTCGACATTTCTGTTTAAGAGTTGGCTTTACGCTCAGATTTCAGCTTGTCTAGGTGGCTTTTTTCGAACTTCCCATGTGCTGTTGGGAAAGAACCAGACCACCCTTCCAACCTAAAAGCTGGCGCACTAAGAATGCGATTGGCTGTTTCACCGCATTCACACCTGAAACTGACCGCCTCATAATCAGTCAGTCTCTCGGTTTTATGCCCGTTTGCACAGGCAAATTCAAACATTCTTTTCATTCAGTTCCTCGTATGCTCTCTCGCTGACCTGTTTTAAGGTTTTCAGCCAAGTAAGTATAGAAAGTTCGCCCTTTTTGAATTGTAGGCTTTGTTCATCAGGAATCACAGATATATTATTCAAGGATGAAATCATGGTGTCAATATCTTCCATGAGGTCTTTCCATCCATCGCTCCCCATCATTGAAAAGCGATCTTCATAGTATTTCTGCAATTCAGGGGTCATTCATTTCCCCAGGGCAAGCCTTTTGCAATCTTAGGAGCCTTTTGTTCAGCAATCTGAGCCTCCAAAGCGGCCTCTACAGCCTCTTTATCCACAGACTGCCACACCCAAGCCAACACATCAGCTTGAGTCAAAGAATCATAGGCAACAGTAGGCTCACCTGTCCATGAGCAAGTGTTGATGACAGATGCTGAATATTCTCCATCTGTTGCAACTGCTTGCCAGTGGGCAACCGTCACAAATCCATCAGAGGTTTGTCGGTCAAGTTGGGAGATTGTCCAAGTAATCATGCTGACTCCAATGCAGTGATTCGGGCAGTGAGTTGGGTGATGAGGGCTTGTTGTTCTTGGATGGCCGCCGTGAGCGTTGCAACCAAGAACGATGTATCAATGCCTTGGTACTTGGGATTGCCATTTTCATCTACAGCATCTTTTTCACCTATTACAGCTTGTGGACATACTTCTGCAAGTTCATGTGCAATAAAACCTTGGCTATCAGAACCGTCAACATTCCACTTGTAAGTTACAGGCTTAAGTTGTGCAACTTTATCTAATGCACCAACCATAGGAGCAATAGTATTTTTTAGGCGGTAATCAGATGAAGTTGCATAGCTAGTACTTGATGCGTCAGAAAAAACACTTCCTACCGCCGTACCACTTGAATTTAAAAATACAAGCATATTTGAACTGGCAGAAGAATTTTTTATGCCAATTCCCCATAGAGAGCTGGAAGATGCAATGTTTACCCTTCCCCCTAACGCGCTTGTAGTCCCCACCAGCAAATTACCGCTGGAAGTCCAACAAGCAACAGGAGTAGCTGATGCACCAGCGCTTGCGGCGTATCCCAGCATATAAACATCACCACCAGAAGTGTTATTTCCAGTTTGGACACCCACAACGCCGTAGTTGTAGCTTGAAGCGCCTTGGATCAATAAATTATTTGATAGCGTTTGACTGCTATTAAGCCGCATTCCGGGTACTGCATGGGAAACATCCAATTTAAAACTGGGTGAAGCCGTACCAACACCCAAATTCGTACCATCAAACACCAACGCACTACCCGATGTAACTGCTTTGCTTCCATTGAGGTAAGCAACGCCATTAGCAGTTCCGCTTGTCAGAATAGGATTCTGTGCAAGAGTTGCAACTTGACCAGTGCTAATGCTGACTGCTTGAGTCGTTCCATTGGTTTGAATAGCCAATGCTCCTGCACTTGCTACTGCGCCATCAGTTAAAGAGACTTGAGTTGCCATGATTTACTTTCCTTTAAGGTGTTCCATTTGCAACAATGTTGGTTGCAGATGTAATGACTCCAGTTGAAGACATTGATGCAATTGTTGTTGCCCCATACTTGAACAACAACTTCCCACCACTTTCTTCAATTGAGAAGTTGGTTGTTGCCACTGAGCCAGCAGAACCAGTGGTGTTTTGATTGAGTGTAGGCACATCACTGGCAACCATCGCCCTGAATGTCGGCACTCCAGAAGCCCCATTAGGAGCCGCCAGGAAAAACTTGGCAGTCTTGGAGGCATAAGGATTTTGAGTATCCCCATAACCAGATGCCAAGCTAATCGCTGGAGTATTTCCACCACTAGATGCCACTGGAGAAGTGCCACTTACAGAAGTCACTGTTCCTGTGTAAGCATCATTAGATGTAACTGTGAAATTTGGATATGTTCCACTGATTGTGGTTGTACCAGCACCTGTCAGCGCAACAGTTTGATCTGGCGCAGAGTTGGTTACAGTGATAGAACCAGCACCATTGGAAACACTGATACCAGTACCAGCAGTCAATGTGTGCTTTTCCCACAATGAGGTAGACTCGTTGTAAATCAGAGTCTGTCCATTTGTAGGATTCTGAGCCGAAACATTATGCAACTCATCTAGTTCATAGCCGTTTTGAACTCTGACATACAAACGACCATTGCCGCTATTGGCTCTTTCAACAACGCCAATATAAACAAGGTGGTTAGGAGCATACGGCTTTGTGCTTGTCAGCGTTCCTGCTGTTGCACCAAGATACAAAGTGTCTCCAGGCGAATATGCACCTAGATTCAAACCATCTTGAACGCCCTGGCACAAAACCATGCCAGTTTGGTTTGCACCAATGTCTTCAGCACAAAGTCCAAGAGTTTTGGCAGATGTGGCATCACCAGAGTTTGAGGCCAACTTGACCGACACGCGATCACCTTGAGCCGCATACATGTAAACAGGCTGTCCCTTTGTGATGGTCACAGCCTCTGCATTGGTCACATAGGCATACAAGGTCTGCCCAATGTCGGCAGCAACATCAGCAGTCAATCCAACAGTCAGGGTTGTCTGAGTGTTATCCCAATACAGTTTGCCAATCGCATTAGTGACTGTTGCGGTAGTATCAAACTGGATGAAATCAGGTGACGAAATTCCACCAGTGATTCCTGTCATTGAGGTGATGTTGTCGTTGGCTCCAGCAATAGCCCAACTTTGGTCAATCTTTTGCCAAGCAGTGCCATTGAAAATCAACCAATCGCCAGCTTTCCAATCAGTGATCCCATCAAGATTGGTAGAGCCTGGAGTGCTGACAACATAGTACCAGTTGGTAGTACCAGTACCAGAGGCAAGAGTGGGAGAGTTTGTAGATGCGTTCCAAGTGCCTTTGTAGACCAAGCCGCCACTTATGGCATCGATCTGATCTTGAAGGCTTACGAGAGTATCAAGTACATACTGAGAAGTGCCGCCACCATTAGTAATGACTTTGATGCGTTCAGCAATATCAAAAGGAACAACCTCACCAGCATTAACTTCACGACCATCATCAAAAACGATAATGAGGCTACCATCAAAATCAATGCGAGCAGAGGCAACACCAGTGCCGTTAGCACCATCGACTCCATCACGCCCAGGAACACCATCTCGACCTCTTGGCCCCGTTGCTCCTGCTGGCCCTTGTTTGCCATCTCGTCCGTCTTTGCCATCTTTGCCATCCCGTCCATCTTGAATAGCGGAAACTTTGCTTTGAATCTCAGTGTTCAACAGAGCAAACTTTTGCTCCATGTCAGACCTGATCTTCTTCAAGCCCTGGATAACAAGTTCAGCACCTTTACCAATAGACTCACTCTTGGCCTTGGCAATCTTTTCAGCCGCAGATTGTTGCAAAGCAGTAACGATTTCCATCTGCTGTTCAGCAGAGATTCCATCAATTCCTAGCTTACGCTCAAGATCAGAAATGTCCATTTAGGTCAATTCCCTGGAAAGACGATTGAGAAACTCATCTTCAACGCTCGACATTTTGCCCTTCTTGTCAGCCATTTGCAACTCGACAATCTTGGACTTGTTCTTAATGTCAGCCTCTTTGAGCATTAGTTCAGCAATCTTAACCCGCTTATCAAACTCTTTTGAGCCAGCATCGTCTTGATTGGGCAGATTCTTGGTCATTGCCGCCATATTCTTGGCCTGAACTTCTTGCGGCATCAACTGAGTCTCAACTTGTAACTTCTGAGCCTCGGCACGATTTTGCTCTGCCTGCGTGGTTTGAACAGCAATCTGAGCCTGGGCCGCTTGCAATGCCAGTTGTTGCTGGAGTTGGGCAATTTGCTGTGCCTGCGGATCAGGTTGGCTCATCTTGTCCAACATTTCCATCAGTTCATAGCGGTTTGTCAGAGAAGAATTAGCCAAAATGCCTTTGAGAATTACTGGCAACACAGGCGTATTGGGGCCAAGGGTTTGGAGCAACCCAATAAACTGCTGTTGTTCATATTCACGGGCAATGATGCCCAGGGTGGCAGTCGGAATGAAGGTCATGTCCACAGAGGGATAACGCTCTGGGTCAAACTGCATATACCTGAAAGCCGCCTTTTGGATGAAGGGGATCAGGAAATCCTCTTGGAAGTTCACCAAAGTACGCTTGTACTTCTTGATGATAGATGCCACTGCCATCGACATGCCACCTTGAGAACCATCACGCGAGACTTGCGAAACCATGCCCTGAGAATCCAAAGTGCCAGTGGATTGCAGGAGCATTCGCTCAAAATCTTTGGCTGTGGCTAGGTTATTGCCATCAGTCTGCCCAAACTTGAAGGGATACAGAATCTCTGAAGGTGCGCCATTGGTGAGAATCGCTTTCCCAGGCTTGACTTCAAACTTAGCACCACGGGGTAGACGGGTTGCATCCATCGCAATCATGGGGCTAGTGGTCAGCGCCAATGAATCTAAGTGCGAACGAATCTGAGCATCAATAGCCTTTTGCATATTGAAGGCTTTTTCCACTGTGCCACGGCCCAAAAGACGATTAGGAACAGTATCATCTTGATAAGCCAAGACAGGGCGATCCTTCATCATGTAAGGATTTGCCTCTGCTTTGAGCAATTGCCCATCATTGGCAATCACCACAATGGCCTCAACCATGTCTGTGTAGTCTTCAGCGGCTGAGTTCTCAGGAAACAACTCAACAACTTCTTTGTTTTCCTTGAGGTTTTCCAGGTATTCACGAGGAACCAAGCCGTAATAGGTCAGCAACAGCACCTTTTCGTCCTGGTACTGACTAACCTCTTGGGTTGGTTCCAAGTCTGTATCTTCGTAGGTGGGCGTAATATCTACTTTGCGGTAGATGCCACGCTCAATGCCTTCAACAATCTTGTGGATAGAGATGTATTTCTCAATTGCCACGCCCATGCAGTCATCAATGGATGTACCGTTGGGGTCAAACAGGAAGTTTTTTGGGTTTACAGGTGAAATCTTGACCGCAATTCGGTCTTTTTCCACAACTCCAATGGCAGCTTGACCAATTTGGCCTGGAATTGGCTGTGTGGAGGGGACATACTGCTTTTCAGTCTTGACGATGATCTCGCCAATGCCTGTGCCGTAGATTTCTGCCATCAACTCAATCTGGTCAATGGATTTCCTGATCTTGTCCCGCTTGAAATCCTCCATCAATTGGGCTTTGATGATGCCCACATCAATGGGATTGTTGTTCACATCCCGAATATCGTCTTGAATGTCAAAGAACTCGCCTTGACCAAAGATTGCCTCCATGATTTCAGCATGGCGAGTCTCTACAGCTTGTTGGGTGGCAGGGGTTACGATGCGTGAACGCTCAGACTCACGGGTTTTGTCTTCAGAAGCCCACTGACCACGAAAGATTCGCTCGTATTCAAGCCAATCAGGGAGGAAGTTGGTGTCTCGGTAGTCGCGCCAGCGGTTGCAATGGTCAACAACAAAATCAGTCAGTTCTTTATCAGCCTCAGTAGGCTCATAAAACTCATTTTGTTCCAGCTTTTCTTGCTTATCTGTTGCCATTAAACCCCCGATATGATGTCTACAGGCTCCCATTCATCATCTTCTTCACCCTCAAAGTAAGATGTGACCGCCAGTTGGTCAATATAACTCAAAGCATCGGGTAGGTCATCATGTACGCCATTGGCAGGAAACATCAAGAGTTGATCGGTAAATGCGTCCCAATCTTCTTCAGAGTTCAGCACAATTCGCCCATGCTCAAACCGCCCTTGGAGACTCCAGATAATCCTGTCAGCCTTTTTCCTGTTGCCATGCGTTAGGTCAACTATGTGCGAATATACATTATTTTTCCGCATCAAGTCACTGAGATACGGCAAAACAGCGTTTTTCAGTGCCCCGCGCTCGATTCCCACCGAAATTGGCCTGTAATCGCGCATTTTCATCAAGATTTTGGCAGCAGTCTCACGAATGTCCCACCGCCCGTGGTCAATCTCTTTGACAAACCACTTGCCATCATCAGTGACTTTGACCACCGCAATGGCGCTCTCGTCTAGTCTTTTCTTGGCATTCGCAGCTTGTTTAGCCACTTCTTCAAATCCTGCCAAGTCGATTGCAATGAAGTAACTACCATAGTCAGGTTCCACACCATATTTGATCCATTCTTCCTTGAAAACATCGCTTCCAGCATTGTCAAAGGAGGCCAAATATTCCTGTTTGAAGGCAAAGGAACTTAGCGTTTTCTTGGCAGACTCAATCTCAGTTGGGTCTATCAATGGGTTGTCTTGGGTTGTGAAGTGCCATGACTTCCAGTCAGGATCATCACCCGATTGACCAAGTTTAAAAATATCGTAGAAGAAGTTGCGCCCCTTGGGAGTGCCGATGAATATAGCTCTACCCTTCTTGTCTGACAAAGAAGCACGAATCACCTGCTCCCAGGCTTCAGGCTTAATGTCCGCAACCTCGTCTAGCACCACATATGTAAGAGATACGCCCCGTAGGGTATCTGGTCTATCAGCACCACGAACATAAATCTTTGCACCATTTATCATGGTTATGTCCATGTTGTTGATGTGACTAGACTGAATCACATCACGCCCAATCTCCATCAACACATCCCACACAATTTGTCTTGCTTGTCCATTGGTGGGAGCAACATACATTACCGCACTGCCAGCAGGACATTGCAATGCTTCAATAATTAGCGTAGTAGCCGCTAACCTAGACTTACCACACCGTCTGCCTGCCGCAATAACCTTGAACCTTGTTTTGTCAGCAAAGACAGTTTGTTGCCAAGGCAAGAGTGAGAAGTTTAGGTCAGACATTTTTTGGTTCTATATCTTCAGCGTCTACTGTATTGTCGCCAATGGTCACGCCACCAATGCCACTAATTGTGATATTGACAGCAGAACGCTGTTTTCCCTCTTTCTCAAACAAGCTGACAGGAAGCATCCGATCCATGCAAAGTTTGAGCATAGCGGCCTGGGCAGGGTGTTCGTCATTCATGGCAATCTCAATTGCTTTGTGAACAACATTGGAGCCTGCGCTGTTTATCAGGAGGTCTTTGAGTTCTTTGATGCGCTGAACTTCAGTCTTTGGCAGAAGTGCTGCTGGCCTATCGGCATAGGTAGACATAGTGAACTTCTTGTTCACAGAACCCTTGGGCCGACCTTTTTTCTTCAGGTTGTTTGGCAATGCATCAATCACATTCATACTTTACCCATTTATGGAAGTAGTATAGGTTGTTGGCGAACCAGTCGTCATCTGGTTTGGGGCGCTTGACTGCATTCGCTCCCGTTGCAGACACGGGTGTTTGACTAGAACCACGACACCAACACGGCTGGGGACTGATCCGTCAGGTTGTGGCTCATCGGTGCGACTGACGGTTCGTCCGAAATTTGCCCCAATCCCCATGCGTGTTAGTTGTTGGTGGCTGGATTTGAACCAGCGACTCGCCTACTGTGCTTCATTGCAATTCCACACAGCATCGACCGTGCATTAATCGGCCCATGACTCTACCAACTGAGTTACACCAACACGGCTGGGGACTGATTCTCTCCGTGAAAGGTGTTCGGCCTAGCCTCAGCCTAACAATCCCCATGCATCTTGGCAAGCGCAATGTAACTTACTTTGTTTTGTTTGACAAGTGGGGTAAACCCTTATATAGTGTCATCACGCACAAGCGTCTTTGTTAGAGTCTATCGGCTTATGTGCAAACTTCTGGGTAGGAAGTCGAGTCTGTAAGGTGTCGTAACCTTGGATAGATGTAGTCCCTGGAAGACCACGGAAACGTTCTGGCTAACAAAGTATTGCGGGACAGAAGACTGCCAAACCCGCCGAGCAGGAGGACTGCATTATGGATGTGCTGCCTTGGATGGCAAACCCAATCCGTTCTGATGTGTGACGGTACACGGGGCAAACAACATGATGTGGCTACTGGGTCTTTGTTAGGCAAGAGGTGGCTCACACCTAATCCCAGTAGATATGCCTAGGTTGAGCAACCAAGGACAGGACATTCCTGACAAATCCCTTAATCCACTTCTCTAGGTGGGTTAGGGGTTTATTTATCAGAACATTCCTTTCTTTTCAAAATCCAATGTAAGTCTAGTAAAAAAGCTAAATTGGCTTTTCCTGTGGATGGGAGGCACCACAAAATCTCTCACACCTCACCCACCCCCTCCCCCCCTACAAACCCTTAAGGGAAAACCCTGATAGGGTAAGTCCTACTAGGGAAAACCCTGAGAATTAATTAACCGACTGGTCGGTCGGGTAATGAATGTCATCGAAGCACCATTTCAACGACACTTTACAAAACCCATCAACTGGAATCCATCTCACAATGTGGAATAAATTAGAGTTACATTTCAGATGGTGGGAAATAGCATAAGGGTTACTACTATTAGGGTTTAAACATTGGATATTTTATTGTTTGAAATCAAGCACTTGTAAAAACTGGCACGAATCTTTCGCCCTATATAGGTGAGAGGGCAAGAAAAACCTCTCGATCAATCAACATTGAAAGGCGTGAAATGAAACAATATCAATTCGAGATAATTCACAAACAAACATCTATTGCAAACATGGTTCGGGCCACTGCTCAAACCCCGGAAATTGCAAGGGCGCAGATTGTCCTAATGTATGGACAAACCCATAAAGTAATGGACTTGTTTTGCGATATCAACCCAGCCCACAAAATACTGGGTGAAATCGATTGTTCAGACTTCCCAGAAAAAGATATCCCTTGGCTAATGGCGCAGGCCAATATCGTCGAATCATCACTTTGAAAGGCTTTACATCATGCAAACCATTTATCATGCACTCACTGAAGATCAAATAGAACGCAAGGTTTCATGCGCCATTGATCGATTAGATCGGCATTTGTTATCAAACCAGATCACGCAAGACCAATATGATCGAGACATTGTTTCAATCGATAAGTGGGCAAGCCAACAATACGATTACTCAAAGTCGCAAGGCTTGATTTAAGGGGCTTAACCATGCGTGAATCAATCCTTGACCTTGCCCTAGCCATTGTCTTGGGCCTTGCCTTTGCAGCCCTTGCCTTGGCCTACTTCGATGTTCTTTTTATCTGAGAGGTGTCAACATGAAACAGTATTTGCACAAATTGCCCGCGTATCGTCACCCAACAACAAAGTACAGGGCCGTGATTTCCCCTGTTTGGGGCACAAATAAATTTTGCTTAGATGTGTTTCCGTACAAAAGCAAATCAGGTAGATTAGTTTGCGAAGGGCATCGATCAGAATGCATCAATTGGCTGAAAGCAAACGGATATAACGCATAAAACCACAGACTGCAAACCCTTGTTTAGGGGTTTGTGGCCTGGGCTTTTCCAGGGCTTTTTAATAGGTGTCACTGTGCGCGAATCTATCAAACCTTCAGACTTCACAAGGGTAAAAAACGATATAAACGGAAACCCTCGTTATGTATGCCATTTCTTGCACTTGGATGTGCATGGCTGGCAGTCAAACATTGACCTATCGCAGCGATATAACATTGCCTTGGCACTTGCCAAAACCCTTGGTGGGCGCAAATTCCACAATAAACAATATGGCGGCGGGATTGTGTTTCGCAGCGTTTATAACTTGCCCCAATTGTGCGAGCGAATCAATGAATTAACCGAAGGGGTGACGGCATGACACAAACCCAAGCCCTTACCAAAGCCCTTGTTTTGGCTATTCTCGCACCTGATGACGATAAAGCGGCCCAGGCCGCATCATTGGCAGAGCAAATAGCCCAAGGGTTAACCAAAACCCAAGTTAATCGATGCAAAACCCAAGCTTTGAAAATCATAGGGGAAAACCCTTGATTTATGCAACCCTTGCCCTAATCCTTCGCATCCTAACCCGTAAACAATGAAAGGCTTAACCATGAAAACCTTAATTGCAAACATTCAAAAAGCCATCAGAGATAATGAAATAATTACCATTGGTGGCGGTTCTTTTGAAGCCCATGAGCTATACAAAATAATTCAGCTTTACAATGCGGCAAATATGGCAGAGGAGGCATTAACCTTCACTTATGGTGGAGAACCACTGCCAACACTTGAAAAACAAGCCCTTGACGCACTAAGACTGGTTTTATAAAGTCAGTACACACTAACTAAAGCCGCCTTCGGGCGGTTTTTCTTTGCCCACTTTTAAGCCCTTACAAGCCCTTTAACCCTTGCTCGGCATACTCTCAAAAAAACAAGCGCTTCTAGGGCCGTTTTAAGCCCTTCTATGGGTATCTTTTGGGTCAATCATCATCTTGTCCTGGCAGTGTTGTCACCAAACCCACAAAATTTAGGTTCATGTCAGGGTCAAGGCCACAGTTATAAAAGTGACCAGCTTGGTCGATAGCGACCTTTATCCCTTGCGTCATGTTACCGCCACCGATCAATTCGAGAATGGCCCTTTGCTCAGGACTTAGATGCAGTTTAAAGTCCGTTTGGGTTCTGTTTGGGTTTATCCTGTTTGCCATGTATTTGCTCTCGCCAGTAAAGTGCAATCAATAATGCTTCGGCCCTGTTCCCATCTTTTTTTCTGATTAACTTTGCTTCTGGCCAAAAACTACGGGCTAGGTCTAGGCTTTCATTTTTATCGCTTGTCAAGTGGAAATACTTTTTCCATTTTTGAGGGCTTACCAAATGGAAAGGATAATTGGTTAACTCTGCCACCGCTGAGATAACACCCACAGCCCTGCCAAACTGAAAAGAACTGCTCACGCCCTGCCCTGGCATCGAATGCACGGCTTCCATGCATATTTCTGCGCCCTCTTTTGGGTCAATGCATCTGAGAATCATATTTTTAAATACTAGGGGCAATATATTCTTATCTTTATGCTCAATCATAAAAGAGTCCAAATAATCGCCGTTTGCATCCAATGCACCGACTGCGCCAGATATAGAACCAGGGTCAAGACCGATCCAGACTGTCATTGATTAACCCTCATCTTGAGTTTTGTTTGGTTTTTAGCTGGCAAAAGTTCCTCAGCCATGACTTCTTTGTCATCAATAACATAAAGTGAGTATTTCATATGGTGCGTCTTATTAAATATTTTTCTAATCTTTTAATGCGGGCTTCTTCCCCGCCTCTTGCGCGAATTGCTTGGGCGCAATCCATCTTGGTTGCCAGCTCTGCCTGCGCTATGTTTGGCTGATCTTCCCACTCAAGTGGAAGCAACTCACACACCTTCGCACACGCCTCTCTTTCGGTCTGAATAGCCTCATCAATGCGTTTTAGCCATAACTGGGCGTGTTTGTTGCTGTAATCGTTTCGCACCAGCTTGGCAAAGTGTTCAAGTCCTTGGGTAAATACAGGGCCTCCTAGTAAACCAGCTTCTTTAGCCATGCTCACAATCTCATCTCTAGTCATGTTGTCTCCAATTTGTTATCCCTCAAGGCTTTCCTGCCAATATCCGTCAATATGCTGCCCGAGTTCACCAAACCTCTGCGCCTGAGTGACCAATATGTATTCCATGAGCCAGGCTTCTTGTTGACCAGCTTAAACTTCCAGCCCAAGGCAAAGTGCTTGAGCATGAAGGCTTGATGCGGGCTAAGGTGTATTTTGGCCATTGTTTGCCTCATTCATAGTCACACTCACAATGAGCCATGAAGTTGTAGCAAGTCACGCAATATCCAGCCTCTATCATCTGCATACGCACCCCATGGCGCAATGAACCATAGGCTTCTCGTTGCTTGTCCTCCCATTTGTCGTAGTCCATCCTGAAATCAATCAGCTTGGCAACGGCCTCAAATAGTTCTTCATTCTGTTTAAACACCCTGGCAGACCTCTCAATCAGCTTTTTGTTGCCTTCCAAAAGGTCATCAATACGCTTTTGCTGTTCTTCAATCACTCGGTTTAGTGCTTCGCTCATTGTGTTCCTTCATTTCGTTGATTAAATCCTGGGTTATCCCAAGCCATAAGTGGGTAGGGCAAGCCTCTAACTCCTTCGCCCTGTGCCATGCCTGACCCTTCCATCCTGGCTGTTTGGCAAGGTGGACATGCCATGCTAATGTCTCCTGATACAACCAAGGCTCTGTTGACAAGGTACTGCGGGACTGCAAGCCCTTGTTTTCGTTTGTCAAGCAATTGGTGGGCTTCATTCTTGTTCATACAAATAATAATTCCTGAGTTTGGACTGAGTTTCCTGCATCATATTTTTCTGACAAGCCTTTTGGATATGGTTGTATTTCATAACGCAATTGACCTCTTAAATTCTGCTTTTGCTTTTTATTACCAACAAAATAAATATATCTGTGTTTTGCGCTTCGATTTATTCTGTTTTCACTATCTCCAAAGTTGTGCCTTGAATGCTTACCATCTGATCCAGCCATGTCTGTTCGTTCTTTTGTTGTTCCAGTAAAAAAGAAGTTTGTTGCTTGATAGACATAGCCAACATGATTCATCTCAGTGTCGGCATAGGAAACCACAATGCTTGGCTTTGGCAACATTTGTAGACTTTGACCAACCAGCATGGATGCACCATTTTTTATCCCATCTTCAATGCACAGGCGGTTCAACTCCAAAACCATGTCTTTGTTTTCTGGCCCACAAACTCCCATGCAAAGAAATGGACTAGCTGGAAGGCCATAAGTCACAATTCCAACCAGCCTTGTATCGTACAAACCAAAGGAATGAATTATTTGGGGCATCCGCTTGGCATAGTGTTTTTTCAGAATCCAAGGTTCAGCCTCAAATGGTTTTATAGGTAAAACCTTCATTGCCGCCTTAGTTGAGCCAACCGCTCTTTGATGTGATCGGGCATGGGCGCTGCTTTGGCAATGTCTGCTTTGATCTTGGCTAGGGCAGGGTCAATCGTGGGCTTAACTGCTGTCTCGGGGATTTCTGCGCCATCCCAGCGTTGTTGATTTAGGTACACCAAAGGGGCAGGAATAAAAGCGCCGTTTGCCTTTAACCACTGTTCTGTGGTCTTCATCCAAGCTAGATGCTTCATTATCTGGTCTGCTTGGGTATCGCAATAGGACTTGTCCCAGACCTTCTTACAGGCCGATTTAGCCCCTTTCCTGGGACTGCTAGGCCATGCCTTCCAAAAGTCTTCAAACATGGTTTTTTTCCTTCAAGGCTGCTTCAATACTGTCATAAAAAACACCCCAGCCATCAATTCCATCCCATTGATCCCATAACTGTTGTTGTTCTTCATTGGTCAAACTTACCCATGCTCGTTTTTGTTCTTCTTGCTTAAGTGCTTCTTTGAGGGCTTTTATGGCATCAGGAATAACATGTTCTTGTAAATACCATTCGGCTAAATATGGCTGTAATTCCAAAGCCTCTAATGCTTTCTTCATTGCTTCTTTGCTCATTTCTTGCCCCTTGTCATGTGATCTTTGAAGTCATCGTAGAGTTCATTTCTCTCCATCAACCTAATCAGTATCTCTCCATTACCAACTGATCGGTGATCCATGAGGTACTCTGCATACTCATAATCAAGTTCACCTCTGTCCATTTTCTTCTCAAAGTCTTCTTCAGACATAGGTTCTCCAAGGGTGGATAGACCGACTATCCTTCCCGCTCCAGACTTATCAGTGTTCATTCATTCACTCCTATTAACATTGAAAAACTAAAAAAGCCCCAAGTGCGCTTGACGGGTTGATTCGCTTATACATCTGGCCTTGTTTTCCACCGTGTACCAGATGCTTCAACAGTCGCTCAACCAACGCTGTTCGCCTTTTGCCCTCGGGTGTGAAAGGGTGCGGTGTTTTCTTCCAAGCCGTCCATGCAAACGCTCTGCTATCGTGTGGAGTACGATCAAGAACGCAAAAGGCCACTTACTACTGCGTTCCAGTGCTGACCCACTGTCCCTTTCGGGTGAACGCATGAGTAAATGGCCTCATGTTTTGTCTCAGCGGGTCAGCGCCATTGACGAACGGAATGTACACCATAGAAAAACCCACTGTCAAGTAGGTGTTTTCCCTTAATAACAGGTTGTTGTGCAATTGCCATACGCATAACAGCAAGTTGTACATACAACTGTCCGACCACCAGACATGATTGTGTGGGTTGTGCAAGATGCCCAAACCATAGTCACTGACAGACCCAACCAAACCCCAATAATTGCCTTTTTCATATTTTTCCTTTGTGATAAACAAGATTGTCGCCAAAGCGACTCGGATGATTTAAGAAATCATAACAACCAGCACGGAACACGCTTCTTCTCAACTCCCTGCCATCATATTTTTCTCTGACAGACCCATTCTCAATCCGCATTGCCGCACCTGACACAGCCCGATTCATCTCCATGCGCCCATATTGGGTTAGATGCCACTTGTCATCATGAAAGATCACATAGCCAAATCTCTCCAGTTCTGGTAGGTATTTGGCATAGTGAAAAGACACAGCGTTGTCATTGGTGTTGCTGTGGGTGAGTTCAAACATTGCCCTGGGGCCATCTGTGAGCCGTTTTAAGAGGGTTTTGTGAGTTAGGTTTAGTCGCATTGCTGTCCTTTGAAAACCTCAGTATGATGGGTTTTACAAGTTTTTGCACTAGGGAAAACACCTATTCCACGCATCTTTTTTCTGTGTCAAAGTCCTATCACTGCAATACCGCAGTGGTCAACAGGAGTTACGATGAAACACAAACACGCTGAATTGATAAAGGCTTGGGCTGATGGGGCTGAGATTGAATTTAAAGACCCTTCTTCCTCCAATGGAGGATGGCATTTTGTGGAAAGCCCATCATGGGACGAGCATATCGAGTACCGAATCAAGCCAGAGCCTGTGAAGGTTGTTAGGTATTTGGTTATTGATGAGAATTTCACCTTGTATGGTTTTAGCGGGAAACAAAATGCCAATCTCAGGCTTACATTGATTGACGGCAAACTTGTTGAAGCGGAGGTGCTGAACAATGCCAACTGATGAGGAACAATTTAAATACGAGTGTTGGGCGATTGTCCAAGAACTCGATCCAGAGGATGTGGCTGATGCCATTCAAGACTCTGTTGCCTTGGTAGAGGCCATCAAAGCTAACAATGCTGAAGATGTTGCATCAATCGTGATGAAACGAGTGGAATTGAAGGTTCGCCGCCTTGCTGAACTGAGGGTCTTTGATGTTGTCAAAACACCTTGGGTGGACGACATTGATGAACTGCATGAATACCGCAATCTTCGTATAGAGCGAGTGCAGAAAGCACTTGATGAGCGCAAGATCACCGCCGCTAAAATGGACGGCCCTTTTAAAGAAATGTTTGATGAGTGAGGACAGCATGAAGATGAAATCCAAACTGCAAGACATTATTGAGGAATTTAGAGATGAAACTTTTGACGATTGCGATGAGACAAGTCCTATCCTTGTTGGAGACTGTGATTGGGCCACCCAATGTGCCCACATTGCAAAGAGAAATCACCCCAGGAAGGAAGACACTCCCATCGACCTTAATCACCGACCCTAAGTTCGTCTATCAGAGTGCGGCTTGCACAGATATAACTCAAACATTTGAAAAGGCAAAAAATGAGCGACTTCAACGATTACTCAACGATGCTAATGGCAATCGAAAACAGAACGAAAGCACTGAGCAACAAGTGTCTAAACAAAAACTACGGCGGGTTCACGGGTGACATCACTGCAATCCACCATGAACTAGCGATGCTGACAATGTGGATCACACAAGCGCAATGTGAGCAAGTTAGGGAAAACACCTATAGAATTCTCAACAAAGTCTGACACAATCAAATCTCACTTTTTAACAGGAGTTCCAAGTGAATGTATATCAAAAACTCAACGCGGCTCGGGATGAATTTCACCAGGCCAAACTCAAGAAGTCAGGTCACAACAAGTTTGCAAATTACTACTATTTCGAACTTGGCGATTTTGTGATTCCAGCATTAGAAATCTTCAAGTCTCATGGTCTTACATCGGTCATTAGCTTTGGCAAAGAAGAAGCCAAGATGACCATTGTGAACACTGACAAACCAGAAGAAACAATCGTCATTACAAGCCCAATGTCTTCAGCAGCCCTCAAGGGTTGCCATGAAGTACAGAACCTGGGCGCTGTGCAGACCTATCTGCGCCGCTATCTCTGGGTGGCTGCACTTGAGATTGTTGAGCATGATGCGCTTGACGCTACAACAGGCTCAGAGAAAAAGATCATCAAACCTACAGATGGTGTCATTGTTTCCAAGGACAGGCAGAACGTTATTGCAGATGTTGCGATTGCCATTGCCGACAGAATCAATGCAGATGACATGATTGGGGCTTATGAGGAATACCTGGGAATCACCGACCAGGAGGAAAAGGTGGCACTATGGGCATTGCTTCCCAGCAATGTTCGCAGTGCTTTGAAAAAACATGGTGAATCATTGAAAGGCTAATATGGATACTTCTAAAAAAGATAACAGTGGGGTTTTGTTTCGCAATGACAAAAAGGAAGCACACAACCAACCTGACTACAAGGGCAACATCACTGTTGCTGGTGTGGAATACTGGTTATCAGCATGGATCAAAGATGGCAAGAGTGGCAAGTTCATGGGCTTGGCAGTCAACCCAAAGGAATCTCAGCCACCAGCGTCTAATCCACGCAAGGCAACAAACATCACTGATGACGATCTGCCATTTTGATATTTTGGGGCTGTAAATAAGAATCTAGTATATGTTTAACCCATAGTTGCCCCAAAAAATCATTGACTATGGGTTGTCACCTTGAACAGTTAACCGCAAACTAAATATACTGAGGCGGTGACAGTCGGAGAGACGACACAATCTGACAAACATAACTTAATAGGAGTTGATGATGACAAAATTAGACAAAATTTGGTTTGATGGCATGGTTGAAAAGTTCTTTGGAACACCAGCATTCAAACTCTCACGCAAAGAAGACCCTGCCACTTCTCACCAAGCAGCGCAGGCAATCGACACCACAAAGATGGAATCCCTGGTCTATGAAACCATTGCGGCTTATGGGCCAGATGGTTGCATATCAGATGATGTTCTTGCCAAACTGCCATTCCTGCCTTATTCCAGCGTCACAGCCCGTTACAAGGCGCTGATTGACAAGGGGTTCATTGAGGTCATTGGAACCCGCAAAGGCATCTCTGGGCGGCTCCAAAGGGTCATGCGTAGGCGTTAATCCACTAAAGTGGAAGGTAGGGTAAGTCCCTATTCCAATGTCTGTCAGACAAGGCAGAATTGGCGCATGAACCAACAACAAACAAATCGTTTAGAGGCTTTCTGGCAGGATGTTGAGGCTCACAAGGCTCTCAATCCATCCATGCCAGAGCAAGCCCTTGTAATCCTTAAATCTGTGGCTTTGGATGCCCTCCTTGCCGCACAAGACATTGAATTGATAGGAGTGAATGATGAGAACAATTGATTTTGTGCCTTTTGAGTGGGATGACCCTGATTTCAATCCAGAGATTGATCGCATTGAAGTTGACTATGAATGGCATGAAGGAGATTTATCTGTGGGTCTTCTCTCATACTGTGAGAAAACAGTTAAGTGGATGCGCTTTAACTTGGAAATCAAAGATATTACTGATGAGTTGTCCTATGCTGATTTGGCATATCTGAAGCACGAAATCAATGAGAACGACAAAAAAGCATTTAATGATGATTGAGGCAAAACATGAGAACTGAAGAAGATGAGGCATTTGAGGAGTTGGCAAAGCGCCAGGGCGATTGGGGCTTGCAGGGGTCACGCAAGCACCAGATCATGCGCTACGCAGAAAACGCTGAACGCAATGCTGTGATTGAAGAAGTCGCCAATGAGTTGGAGACAAGGTTTAATGAGCCATTTGGCAGGGACACAGTGGCATCGTTTGTAGTGTTTATCAGGGGGATGAAGCGATGACACAAGATGAAATCATTGAGATGGCGAAAGAGATTGCGGTGCAGTATGGTAAGGCTGAGCGTTTTCAGACTTGGACACACGATTTCATGATGCAACGCTTGATGGAGTTGGTGACTGTCAGTGCGGCGGCAGAGCGTGAGGCGTGTGCAAAGGTGTGTGAGGATAAGAACACATTGCTGGCGTGGCCCACATATGCCGCCGCTATCCGAGCAAGGGGGAATGCATGAGCAATGTCATTTTGTTCAACGGTATTACCAAACTAAATCTTGACCCCGACTTGGTGCTTGAAAACACCAAGGGAAAACTTGAGGGAGTTGTTTTGCTCGGTTACGACAAGAACGGTGAGGAATATTTCGCCTCGACATATGCCGATGGCGGGGATGTTCTGTGGTTGCTTGAGCGTATGAAAATGCATCTACTAAACATGGAGGAGCAAGCATGACACACATTGAAGCAATGAAACAGGGGCTGGAGGCGTTGGAAGTTGAGGACATGGCTTGTCGATACGAAAAAGAAGCAACACCTGAGTACATTGCCAAAGCCATCACATCCCTACGCCAAGCCATTGCAGAGATAGAGGCAGAGAAAGTTGAATACGCATACACCTGTGTTGGATGCGATTACCTTTCATGGGCCAATAATTTTTCGTGCGAGTGTCAATCGCCTCCGCTTATGAAATTCAAACGAGTCAAAGTAATTAGGTAAATCAAATGACACATATTGATGCAATGAAACAGGGGCTAAAGAAGGTAACGCTTGGAGAATACTTGCGCGGTTTACGGCTGTGTCAAACCGATATGTCATTGGAGAAGATGGCAGAAAAAATCGGTTGTGCAAAATCGTATTTGTCGGACGTTGAAAACGACAAAACAATGCCTACGCTTTCAAAGGCGGCGGTCATGGCAAAGGCTTATAAAACAAGTCTAAATCAGATGGGGAAATATATATGAGCATAGAAGCAATGAAACAGGCGTTGGAGGCGTTGGAAAATGCCAGCGAATACATCCAAGCAGAACACGATCAACGCAAAGAAATGTATGAGCCATATGGCATGGTTCACAAGTACAGTACTGAAGCCCAAAACCTTCTTGACAACAAGCAAGCCATCACATCCCTACGCCAAGCCATAGAGCAGGCTGAGAAGCAAGAAAAGGCCCTCCAATCCTTGCACAATGAGAATGAAAGGCTTGGCTTGTACAAGGATGCTTATGGAAAGCCCGAGAAATGCACTTATCCAAACTGTCCTTACCCCTGCATGGATTTGCCCGATTGCATCGAGCAAGAGCCTGCGGCACGAGCATGGGATGAAGGCTACCGCTTTGGCGTAAATGATGAACGCATGAGTGAAGCCAACATTGGCATTGCAGGGATGGGTATGAAGGTTGAGCCTGCTAGAAACAACCCGTATCGCACCACTCCACCACAGCGCACAGAGCAAGAGCCTGTCATCGACAAGTCAGCGGCTGTCCGCATTGCCACGGCATTGGGGTGGGAGCCAAAGCGTGAATGGGTAGGGCTGACGGATGAAGATTGGGTTGAAATCTTTGGTAACTCGCGGACCATTGGCGCGGCTGTCAGAAACACTGAAGCCAAACTCAAGGAGATGAACACATGAAAGACAAAGCACTCGACATGGCGCTGGAGTTTTTTGAAACTATGAAGCGTTACAAACGTGTTCGGTCAAACATTTTCATAAGGTTTGAGCCAACAGCCACAGGCGATTACCTTGATCTACGTGAGTTTGATGAAAGGGCCGAGCCAACCATCACCGCCATCAAGCAAGCCCTTGCAGCACCTGTGCAGGAGCCGCCACCAGAGTGCCAAACAGAGGCAGAGAAACGTGCCTATGCGTTTGGCTGGTGGAAAGCATTGGAAGCCAACAGAGCAGCACCTGTGCAGGAGCCTGTGGCGTGGCTGGTCAACGGCAGCATGGTCGTGCAAGAAGATTGGATTGAGCGTCTGCATTGGCCCTTTGCATATGTTGCCGTGGGCCGAGCTATACCCAACAGCTGGGTTCCAGTGCTCTACACCACCCCACAACCACAGCGTGGATGGGTTGGGCTGACGGATGAGGAGATTGATGATCTTGCTGAGTTTCACGGTCTAGATTTCATGTCATATGCGCCATTTACCCGCGACATTGAAGCCAAACTCAAGCAAAAGAACGGCTACGCCGAGGAGAACACATGAGTGGTGGACATTTTAATTACAAGCAATATGAGATTGGCTACATAGCCGATGAGGTGAAGCAAATCATTATTGATAACAACTCCAATGAGATGGATGAGTATGGTTATTCAAAAGGGTGGTACTACCCGCCGGAAGTGATAGATGAACTTAAGAAAGGTTTAAAAATACTACAACAAGCACAAGTGTATGCACAGCGTATTGATTGGCTTGTCAGTGGTGATGATGGGGAAGATTCTTTTTTTAAACGATTGAAAAATGATTTAGAACAACTGGAAAAGAACTAATGACTCAAGACGAAATAGCCAGAGAGTCAGAAAGATTGAATGACCTTTACAGGAAATACAAGGCTGCTCAAGGGGATTATCGGATGTGGTTTACTGCTGAATCTTATAAGCTATTTGTAGAATGGTCACAAGCCAGCATTGCTTTGCAGAACAAAATGAGACAACATCATGCCCAGACCTCAGAGTGAGTTAACCTCAGTCTCCAAGACTGTCAGTGCAAGGCTTGCACCTGCCCATTATGCTGAATGGAAGCGTTTGGGAGGCATTGAGTGGTTGCGTCAATACCTATCCCAAAGCATCAAGAACCGAGAACAGCAAAAGCCTCGTTAGTGTGCTTAATGCGGTCATCCAGGCCAATAGTCCCACCATTGATCTTCTTGGTCAATCCAACCCAATCAGCGGCCTCTGCCAAGCGATTGCAGTCATGGGTTGACCAGAACCACCCAGCAGTCAATGCCGCATATTTAGGTGTGGCAACGAGGTCTGGTTCCATCACAAAGTCCACTCCCAAGGCTTGACCAGCATGGAAATAGTTGGCATGACCTGTCAACTGAATGCAACCACGGCCTCTGAATCGATACCCATCACCAGATGCCTCATCTCTGTTGCCCATGCGTGAGGAATACACCTTGTTGGCAATTTTCTTGGGATTCTTGGCATATTGGTTGGCAATCTCTATCGTCGGGAACCTTGTTTTCCACAGTTTCATCAAGGTTTCAGCCCTGTAATTGAGGTTTTCTTCAAGGATTCTGAAGTTACCGCACTCATGCCCACACTGCCCAATAAAGGCCGCTTGCTGGCGCTTGGTGGAGATGCCAAAGGTGTTGAATGTCTCATTGAGTGCATCAACCCACTCAGCACCAATGTGGAGTTTTTTCAGTTGTTCGCTATTTACCATTCATAATCCCCATCACTTTGTTGTACGAGTCAATGCAAGCGTTCAGTTGCGCGGTGTTTCTGTCGCCCTGGGCAATGATTTCTGCGATGGCGGCAAGGGTTGCTCTGTCGGAGTCAGAAGTTTCATAAACCTGTCTGTCAGGTTCACTTCTTGTTTTTTGGCTATCTCCGGTGGGAGCGGGGGCATTTGCGGGGGCTTGTACACAACTTGTGGTTTGGAGGCGCAACCTACCATCACGAATAGCGCGATCAAGACTAGACTGTTTTTGATTGATGACATTGTTGGCCTCCAAAAGTTTGGTTGATTGGTCATTGAGTTGTTGAGCAAGTTCACGCTCTTTCTCTCGTGATTCCTCATTCTTTTTGGCAATCTCTGCTTGCATCTCAGCATCACGATCACCCCATCCAACATGATGCCCATACCCATAAGCACCAGCTACCGCAATCATTGCACCAATGATGAAGTAGGGGTTAACCATTCTTCACCTCTTGCCGAGCAAGGGCGATTTCCTCACGCACAGAATCATGCTCCAAGTGGTTTGGCGGGGTTGAAGGAGGTGGTGGCGGTGTCCAGCTTTCGTCCAGGGGAGGATTGATCCAAACAGGCAAAGCGCCAGATGGGGCAGTCCAGGTAGAGGTGGCAGGGGCGCTAGGCGCTCCGGTAGTAACGCTAGGCGCTCCGGTAGTAGATGCTCCGGTAGTAACGGGCGGGTTAATCGTGGCAGACACAGCACCCACAGCGCCCACAGCCCGTTTTCCAACAATGCCTCCAATGCCACCAACAATCAACAAAACAATGTCGTTGAGCATCTTGGTGTAGGCTTGATCGATGGGAGCCATGCTCTTGATTGGCTGTGTCACAAAGGTGACTGAGTACAACAGTGAAAACACGATGCCAAACAAAATGATGGTAATCATTATTACCACAAAGCCCCAAATGCGGACTTCGACTTCTTCTGGGGTGTATTTACTTTTTGTCATCATCGGCCTTCTTTTCTTCAACCTTGGGTGGTTCAACTTTGGTGGTCAAGATAGGTGCTACAAGATACTCAGGACAGGTCTGAGTGAATAAACAACGAGGTTTCTGGCATTCAGGCAAGTCAAATTTGTCTGGGTTTTGGCACACATATCTGTACCTGTCTTCACATCCTGAAAGCAATATGACGCAAAGTAATGATATGGCGATCACAACATACAAAAACTTATTTTGATTCATTGCGATGCCTCTCCAGTTGTTGGCGCTCATACTCTAATTGCTGGCGCAGGCGCTCCATGCGTTCAATCTGCATTTTGCTCTCTCTTTGTGCAGCCAATGTGTCGTAGTAGATCGACCCTATCAGCGGAAGCAATAGGACGAAAACCAAGACCATAGCGACTAATGCGACTAGAAACCCCATCTTACTTTTCGATCCATAACTAGGAGGCTGAAGAACAGGACTAGGTACAGGACGAACACTAAACAAGCTACCCCGTAGATTGCCTTGTCTTGGATTGCGCTGATTACCTTTCTGCGTTGCCATTCAGCCTCTCTTTGCCTTTTCTCTTGTGCCAACCTTGCTTCTTCTTGTTCTTCAATGATTTGCACCCGCATTGCATTGACTCTGGTATATAAGTTCCCCAACTCAGGTGGGCTTTGATACACCATAATCTCACGAATTTCCTTTGCCAACTTCTCAAACTGAGTCTTTGCCAATTCCCTGTTTAACGCCGACTCCATGATGTTTTGATTCGGGTCATAAACAGTCTTAGACTTCTCTTCTTCTTCACGAATGTGGTCTGCAAGCTGTTGCTGAACTTTGAAGAATTGCGACAGATTCGATGCCAAGTCAGCCACAACACGACCTTCATCCCAAACTTCGGCTTCAGCCTTTTTCGGCTTGGGCGCAACAACAGGCTCTGTGGGCTTGGGCTTTTTCTTCTTAAAGAAGCCAAAGAAGCCGCCGACTTCTTCAGCAATAGCTTGGACTTCCTTAACTGTCTTTTGAGCCTGGGCGACAGTGCCCTTGACCTCTTTGTAGAGTTCACAGCCCTTGCGAATAGCTGCGACACAGCCATTTGCCATTGCCAGAAGGGTGAGAGGATCAATGTCTGTCTCCCTGTTTACTCAAGAACAGGAGGAACTGTGGCTCCACTCATCAAGCCTCGCCATGTCATTGGTTGAACAGGTGCTGGAGTTGTGCCAGAAAGAAGCCCGGACATTGCTCTTTGCGCCGCTTGTTGACGCAAGAATGCTTGTAGTTTGTCAGCGGCAAAGCCTGTCGCAGCCAATGGAATTGCAACCTCTGGCTTGGCAACAGACCCGGCAACCACACCGCCTGCCATGATTTGACTGCGTTCGGGGTTAAATCTTGCAATCAATGACAAAACAGTATCCAAATTGCCGCCACTGGCAACTTTGCGAATAGCCGCTTGCTCATCTTTGGTAAACAAGCCAAATTTTTCTTTGTTGGCAACCAAATTGATAAACCCACGGCGAATCAACTCGCTTTCAGATGCCTTTGGATCAAGTGCTTTTGCGTCAGCAATGTTCAGAATGTCGTCCAATGTGGTTGCGCGACTTAGATTTCTCCAGTCTTTTCTTGCGGACATGATCGCCTTGACAGCTTCATCAATCCCGCCTTGACCAGCAACAACATTTTTTGGACTCAGATTGGCAACATATTCATCAATGGATGAAGTCATTTGCTTACCAAGCCTGCGAACATTTTTGTCTGTGTTTGCAAGCAAGTCTCCAGCAAGTTGGCGCATTTGGTCAACATCACCAAACGAAACATTGCCTTTGTTGACAATGGACTCATACTTATTCAAAACTGTTTGAACAGCAGGGGCATTTTCTGGTAAATATCTAGCAGAAGACAAGTCAGTAGACACCTTGCCAAGCAAGTCTTTTGCGCCCTGGTCTGACAAAACAATACCCAAATCATCAACTTTTGTGTAGGCTCTGCCAGCCCGTTGACGAACATCTTGCATCGTCATAATGGGTTGTTTGCCTTCAGCAAGTTTCCCTGCCAAATTAGCAGCACCAGAGCCTGCCAGCATACCAGCACCAATACCAGCAATAGTCGCGGCTAAGTCACTGCCTGTGTATGCTTTTACTTCTTCAGCAACTGGTTGAGCAACTGCTGGAGCAACGGCAGTAGCAGGTAACTGACGAACCAAATCTTGTCCAAAAATAGTCCCAGGCAATGCTTTTGCCGCCGTAGCACCACCAACCAAACCTTGCATACCAGCTTGTGCGGTTCGCTCTGCCATTGTTTGTGGTTCAGGCAATCCTGCTTGAGTCAACATTTGGCTTTGTGCCGCCGCCGCACTTGGCATTCTGCTTTCAGAGCCAACCAACGCAGACCCCAGGTTGTAAGCACCCTTCACACCCTCAAGAACAGCGGTTGCGGGCGCAGTAAAGCCTTCATAGATTGCTCTACCAGCCAAACCAGCTTGTCTCGCCAATTGTTCGGCAACAGAAGGCTCTGTCTTTGCTTCAGTCGGCGCAACAGACTGATAATTTGACTTCACATATTCAAGAACATCGGCCTCTGTTGCACCTTCTGGCGCATTGATCTCATACTTGTTTCCATCGGGAGCAGTAACAACAAATTTAGCCATGTTAATTCCTTATGGAACAGCTTTGATTGACCAACCAGCGCCACCAGTAGCCGCAGGAGTTGTCTTGGTTATTGGAGAATAAACCTCAGAAAAGTCAAATTCATTTAAGTTGCCTTTTTTGTTGGCATAGTCATTCATCTTGCGCCAATAATCAATCTTCCCTCGCTGAATCTCTTGCAACTTGTCAATCAACTCAGTCCTGGCTTTTGCACTTGTGGTCAACTGAGGAATTCTTGCCTCAACAAACTTACGATCTGCATCTGATATTTGTGCGCCAAGTTTCCCACCCAAGTCTTGCATAACAAGGTCTTTGGCTTGTTTGTCGTAAATCTCTGAAGAAGCAAGTCGTTGCTTTTGTGCTTGACTTAACAAACCAAGGTCTGCCAAGAAATTAGATGCGCCAACATAAGAAGGAGCCAATGGGCCAGTAAACAATTGACCAGAATCAGCCAATTGCTTCATCCCACTCAATGTTGTAAGCGCTTGAGAGCCACTACGGGCTAAATTTGCTGTTTCAGCTAATGTTTCAGCTTGTGACTTCCCACGATTTTTGGCAAATTCTTCTTCTTGTTTTACATCAACAGAAACACGAGTTATGGCAGCACCAGCGGCCTTTTCTCTCAGCTTGCGTTGAAACTCAAGTTCATTGACTTTGGCAACTTGTTCAGGTGTGTAATCATTGAATGTCTTTTTGGCAGGCAAGCCTTGCTCTCTGGCAATCTTTAACCAATCATCATTTGGTTTTGAGGTCAAATCAATTGGCTCTAATTGACCAGTTCCAGCAGTCCAATTAGAAATACTTTCTGGAGTGAATTTGCCAGCTTTCAACAACTCAAATCCTTGAGTAGTTCTTGGTGTCAAATATGACTTAACCAAATCAGGATTAGCAGCAACAGAAGCCGCCTCATCTTCGCCCAGGCCATACTGATTTTTCAGTTGGTTGATTGTTGATTGGCGAGTTTGTCCTTTTGTAACTATTTCTCCGGCTTCTGCCATTGTTTTTTGTGCAGTAGCAGATTTTTGCGCTTGCTCAATTAAAGAGCCTTGAATTGCACGATAACGATCTGCCGCCAGTGCCGCACCTTGCACATCGCCTGCCTCTTGCAAAGCATTTGAGTATTGAAGTAAACCTTGTGGAGTGTTGGTATCAAACTGTCGTGCCAATGTGTTGCGTTGACTAATTAAACGCATCATTGGGTCTTCAACGCCCATCAAGCCGCCCAGGGCTTGGCCCAACTGCTGACCCGTTGTGTATGCGCCATAAGAGACTTTTTGTTGTGGCGTAAGTTGAGCAAATCCTAGTGCCTCTCTCTCTGCCAACATTCGTTGTTCACGCTGATATGACTCAGGAGTAACCCCGAACAAGCCTCCAACAATATCTGTTGCCATGATTACTCCTTAGAAATTAGCGTTGGTATCAAGCTGACGGGTGTTGGTTCCATAGCCACTTCCGCTAGTTAACCACTGTGCAAGGGCTTCTTGTGCCATTGGGTTCTTAGCCAAAGACAACAATGTATCTCCAAATGGACTTGTTCCTGTTGCCGCCTGAGTGGTTCTAGCACCGATTAAACCGCCCTGGAACAATGATTGTCCGACATTAGCGCCAGCTTGTGCAGACCTACCACCCAACTGTGCGCCAATATCCAAAGGTGCTTGGCCCAAAGTCT
>Ga0208147_1000057_pt1 | contig 38967 bp, 64 predicted proteins | sample DEB3_08_DNA_FD_184520 | JGI IMG/M metagenome (GOLD analysis project Ga0208147, IMG submission 184520) | Aqueous microbial communities from the Delaware River and Bay under freshwater to marine salinity gradient to study organic matter... | ecosystem: Environmental > Aquatic > Marine > Coastal ... | reverse complement strand
GGGCGATTGGCAAGAAGATTGCATGGAAAGAGGCCCCCACCCGTACGGAGGGGAGCTTGATTGAGAGAGTTGATTTGAAATCATTTCAATCCACTAGCGGAGAGGAAAATCAGATTTTATTGAAGAATGGTTCAATCATTCAATTTGAGGATATTGATGCCATATCTACATTAAAGAGTCTGGGATATGGAATAGTGGAGATAGGTAAATATAGATGAGTGATACGAATATAGAGGTGAATGGTTCTGGTAGGAGTATATCAGAGGTTAAGGGAAAGGAAGTAGACAGATCGGTTACTACGGCGTATATATGGAGGACGGGTAAGACATTTTATTTGAGTAAGAAGGAATGGATTGTGGCGGACACGTATTTGAGGACTAGGAATTATCGTGAATGTGAGAGGATGTTGAGGAAGGAAGGGTTTAATTTCACATGGCAGAGTTGCCGGCGGTGGTTAATGAAGGGGCATATACAGGAGTGGTTGATGGAGAAGGTGGAGGAGAGTGGGGTATATGCAGGGTGGACGAAGGAGAGGTGGTTTAAGGTGATGACGGATCATTTGCAGGGGAAGGAAGGGTGTCGATTGAAGGATGGGGATTTGTACGGTATGAATTTGATAGCGAAGTATAAGGGATGGGAGCAGCCGAGTCAATTTAATACTAATTTGCAGATTAATTTTACGGAGAGGGGATAATGAAGCCGAAGAAGCCATGTAAGTAAGAAGTATATTTTAGAAGTATAAAAAATCCGCCACCACGGAATCAGGTTCCTGAATACAAATTTGGGGAACTTAGCTGTGGTGGCGGTTTCCTTTTGTAAGGGGCAGAGACTAGAAGCAACTTAAACTAATCTAAGGTCTGGTGCTTTGCCCCACAATTTATATGAAAAAGATTACAAGCCCTATTGGATATTCTTGGTGTTCTATATGCCGACAGCACCTAGATATTTCTAATTTTCACAGGGGATCAAGATATAACGGATTCCATTCGTTTTGTAAAAGTTGTGATTCTATTCGTAGAGATGTTTGGAATAAAGATCATAGTGAACACGTAAAGATATATAACGATAATTATGTGAGATCATTAAAAAATGAAGTTATTTTCAATTACGGCGGGAAGTGTATCTGTTGTGGTGAGAACAAATTCGAGTTTTTGACAATAGATCACATTAGTGAGAATGGGAATAAGCATAGGAAAGAAATTGGGCAGTCGAGTATTTATCAATGGTTAAAGAGGAATGGATATCCCCAAAATAGGTTCCAGCTTCTTTGCATGAACTGTAATTTTGCTAAAGGCAAGTATGGTAGTTGCCCACACAAAATGGAGATGCTAAAGGCAATCTGATGGAAGTTAAACTAGATTTTGTTTTGCATGAAAATCAGAGGAGGATACATGACAGCCCCGCACTTTACAAAGTTGCGAAATGTGGTAAGCGTTTTGGAAAAAGTCGATGGGCTATATTTTCCTTAACGCAAGCGGCTGGACTCAAGCCTGGTGGTGTCTTCTGGTATATTTCTCCCACGTACCGCCAATGTAAGAATATTGCATGGAGGGAATTTAAGAAGTTAATTCCACATCAATATATAAAGAGAATGGTTGAGAATGAGCTTTTAATTACTTTGATTAACGATGCAAGTATTCAGTTGATTGGTGCGGACAACGAGGATTCTCTACGTGGTCCTAAATTGGATGGAGTAGTTTTAGATGAGTGCGCATATATAAATAAATATATTTGGAACAACATTTTGCGTGGACAACTTTTGGGTAGCAATGGAGAAAAGCCAGGATTTGCGTGGTTCATTTCGTCCCCAATCAATCCCGTTGAGACAATGGGAAAGAACATTGAAGACTGGTATCCTGAATTTTATCAGGAAGCGTTGCGGAAGAGAGATAGTGGGAATAAAGAGTGGGACGCATGGCATTTCACGATTTATGATAATCCGACGCTGAGCCGAGATCAGATTGAGGAGATCAGGAAAGATAACACGGACGATGCTTGGGGAGTGGAGTATTTGGCGAACGAGAGCGCGTTTGCTGGGAATGTTTACGGTGAGTTTTCTTATGAGCGGCAAGTTAAGGAGTATATTCCTGATCCTTCATCTTTATATGTGCGTGGTATTGACTGGGGGATAAGTCATCCGACGGTATGCTTATTTGGGTATGTAGATGACAAGAACAAGAAGATTTATATCGAAGACGAGTATGTGAAGAGTGACCATACGATTGAAGAGAGTTGTGATGTGATTAAGCGCAAGACGATGGATAAGAGGGTGGAGTGGACGGTATGTGATCCTTCGCTTCACAAGAGGAATTCTGTGACATTAGTGCCTGACATTCAGGAGTTTAACAAGAATGGGGTTCCGTGCATAGCTGGGGATAACAATAAGCGTGGATATAACATTTTGAAGATGTTTTTAAAGAAGGATGTGATTGTGATTAATCCCAAATGCCGAATTTTGATTAAACAGTTGAAAGAATTGCAATGGACGGACAAGACAGACGACGATTGTCCTGACGTTTTAAGGTATATGGCTGTGCGTGTACATGATTTGATGTTTAAGTTTAAGGATTTGAATGAGAGTTCTATTGAAGTTAAGAAAAATCCATTGACGTTTAATCTTAACAGCGCGATGTTCAATCAGAAGGAAGCGTACAGGAACAAATATATGGAAGCGGTAAGGAGTTATTGATGCCTGTGAATCCTAGTTTTAACATAATCATTCCGAAACCATTTGTATTGGCTGAGCAGAACAAGGCTGATCTTGAGAAGATACAGTCTGAGATTATGGACAAGGTAACGACTTGGGAAACTAGGAGTTCAAGTAAATTTGAAGAGATGTTTACAACGGCTGATTCATGGAGAATTAGGCCGAAGTCTGGGAAAAAGAAGGAAACAAAAACTTTATTTGACTCTAAGAGTGGAGAGACGCACAGAGGAACTGAGACATTGGCGACAGTTTGGCAAAGGATGCTGACTGCTTCTGATCCCTATTTTGAGGCTGTAGCTATGGGACTTGGTTCAATGGGTCAACCTGTAAGCGAGACTGAGATTTATGCGACAGAAGGCATACTTCGTGAACAGCAAAGGGTTTCCAAGTTTAAGAAGAAGCTTTTAAAGTTCTTACGTTCTATTTCTTTGTATGGAACAGGGATAGCCGAGGAGCCTTTTGTTTCTTTGCCTCATGGATTTGGAAGAAAGAACATAGAGTTTACTGATTTTGTTCCGCGATCTTTGTTGCTTACTGGATTTGATACTGCTGTTTGCGACATTTACGATTCTGATTTTATATTCACGATTGATTTTGTTAGCAAATGGATGTTGCGTAATCTTTCTAGCCAATCGACAGAGTTTTGGGACGTAGATTTGGTTGAAAAACATATTCAGGAGTTCGGAGTAGGACATGGCAGCGGTCAGACTTATACAAGGTTACAGCAGAGCCGCGCTCGTGCAGGATATTACGACAACAATGCGAATGTTTTTGAGAACCTTAACTATCATGGACGGTTAGAAGACAATTCCGTGATAAATGCCTATGCCGAATCTATGGGACTTGATAGAGATCCTAAATTTGTTGATTGGTCTGTAGGTATTTTGGATGGGACTGACGTTGCGAAGTTTCACATGACACAGTATGGCGATTGGCGGACAAGATTTAAGGCTTGTACTTATAAAGAATTTGAAAATGAGCCGTACGGGTATGGAGTTGGCGCGTTGGGCCGGAAACTTCAAAGAAACATGGACGTTTTGGAGAGCATGGCTGACGACAAGTTGATGTTCGACGTATTGAACATGATGAAAGTAGGTAAATATTCAGGATATGATCAGAAACAGTTTGTTGCTGAACCATTGAAGATGGTCGAGCTTGAAGATATTAATCAGTTGGCTCCTATTGTTGGCGATCCAAGAGTATTACAGCAGGCAATTGCAATGATTAATATGAGGCGTGAAGATTTTAGAAACATTGTAGGAGCGCAAACCAATCTTCAGGCCCAGGCCAATTCTGCTAATTCTGCTACGGAAGCGGCTATCTCACAGACAGAAGCTATTAGAAGTGCCGGAGTTCATGCAGAGATTATTGGTGAGGTATTGCGTGAGCATCTTGATACAGCTCATATCAACAATTTGAACCATCTTGATGAGGGTATTTGGGTTGGGATGACAGGAGAAAAAAAGCCCTTGTACGTTACAAGAGATATGTTGCCTATTTCTGTTGGATTTATCATTAAGGTTGTAACAGATAAAGATTTTAGGCCGGAGAGACAGAGAAACCTATTGCAGTTCTTACAGATTTTGACTTCTATTCGACAATTCCTACCTTCTTCGATTAATGCTGTTAAACCTACAACAGAAGAGATAATGAGAAATTTCGGAATGAATCCACGTTTAATTAATACTCCGCCAAGTGTAATGGATGTTATGGAAAGAAATATGAGACAAAATCAGAATCAGCCTGGTTTGGCTAATCAGAACGCGGGAGAAATGTCTGAAGAAATGGGAGGATCAGGAGCTACGAACATGATGCCGACACCCGTAGGACAAGTGCCGACATCAAGCGTACAGATGCCTGATACAAGCGCATGAAGATTGATAGAAACCTAAAGAACGGACTTCCCAATATTGTTTTTGAGAAAAACGATATTTCTGATTTAGCCAGAGTTGAGGAGATGTTTTCTGGGAAATTTCATTGTAATAAATGCGGAATTCCTTATGAGAATGGCGGATGGGAGATATTTAAGAAGTATTTAGAGTCTGAGCGTATTAAGTTAGAAGCATTTATGAAGTTAAGCGTATCAATCAATAAGGTAGATGATATTCAGACGAAAGTAGAAGTGGCGAAGTTGGTTGGATTTGACCATTTTTTAGAATTGGAAAACAAGATTAAACTTAAACTTGAAAAACTAAGAGAAGTACCAAAGGAGAATAAAAATGATGAACCAAACCCCTACGGGGACTGAAGAACAGGAATCAGAGGGCGGAGGGATTGATTCAATCATTTCCACAGTTGATTCTTATATCCTCGACCCTAAACTTATCACTCCGCAGACTTTAGAACAGCTTAAATCCGACTTAATGGATTTGAAGTCTTATCTTGATGGTGAAGAGACTCAGGAACCTATGGAGTCAGAGTCAGAACCTTCGCCTATGGCTGAGATGATTAAGAAACATGGAGGGATGCAATGAAGAAGATTATTTTTGCTTTAAGTTTTTTAATGGGAGGAGTTCTTCATGCAAGCGGACTCCCTGAATGGAATTATATACCAAGATCATCTTATACGGAAGTAGCGTCTGGAGGGGCTGTACTGTTTTCTTCTGGCCCTATTCAATTTGTTGCTATAACAGTATCTTCTGCTTCTGCTAATTCTTATGTTGCAATTTTTAGGTCAACGTCCGCGACATTCACTGCGGACATTACGACTCAAATAGCTATTGCCACAGATGCCCAATCAATAATGACTACAAACTATATTCCACTCTATGATATGTTGAACACTTCTTATACCTATATCAATAAGGTTGGGCCTTCAAAGTTGATCTATTGGATTCGATGCCCCAATAACAATAACGTTGGAGCTTGCCCTGGTCTTAAATCTTCAGGACAAAATAGATAATGCCTGATTTCAAGGTCGGATTAGGAATTTGCACGCATAGAGAAATCCGAATGAGGGTTCACCAGAACCTTCGGATGCTCTATAAATGCCCTAACCCTGAAATTAGCGAAATCTCTGTTGATCAAGACGGTCTTATTTCTAGGTCGAGAAGTCGGGTTGCGACTTACTTTACGGACAAAACAGATGCAGATGTGCTTCTTTTCTTAGACGACGATATTATTATTTCTAGTGTAGATGCTACAAAGTTAGCTTGGCTATGTTACAAGGAATATCCAATCATAGGCGGTATTTACGCTACCAAAAGTCAATCTAACCCAGGATTAGCCGCTCAGCCGTTTCAAGATAATGGAGAGATTATTTTTGGTAAGAATGGCGGAATAGTTAAGATGAAAAATCTTTCTACAGGTTGCATGGCTATCAGAAGAGAAGTATTTGAAAAGATGAAAGCAAATTCGGAATCAATCGGTATTCATGATTGTGTTCATGGAGACTATAAATATTGGAGTTATTTCCAGCAGAGAGACGTTTTTACTGGTCAATGGAATGATACTTCCGAAGATTGGTTTTTTTGCAGGAACGCAATGCAATTAGGATATGAGATTTACGCTGATACGACTATTATTTTGGGACATATCGGCAATTATGAGTATACGGTTCATGATATCCCTAATTTTAAGAAGCATCAGAAAACAGAAAATGTTTTATTCAAATTTGGAAAAAATACCGTTCCTGTTCTTAACGGGAACGAGGCCCTAATAGGCTCAAAGGAGTAATCATGGAAGAAATACTAACTGCCCCTACGGAAGTGGGTAACGCGAATGAAATCGCGCCGCAGGATTCTCAGCCACAGGCGCAAGCCCCCGCTGAGACTCAATCGTCCGTCGTTCCCCAGGTCGAGGCGAATGTCAACCCACCTCAAGCAGTTGAAACACAGAGGCCGAAGGTGTCAAGTTTCTACAAGGAAAGAGAGCGTGTCCGAAGGATTGAAGAAAATTCTCAAAGACAAGCTCAAGAACTTGCGGAAATGCGTCGGCTATATCAGGAACTTAAGAATCCTAAGCCTGATGTTTCAAATATTCAGAAACTCACAGCGGAAGAACTTTTAAATGACCCTGAGAAAGTTTTTCAATCGAGAGAGCAAAGACTCTTACAAGAGTTTAACTCTCTTAAAGAAGAACTTAATCAGTTAAAGTCCAAAGAAGTGAACGCTGAGCGTACGAAATTAGAGCGAGAGGCGTTGGAAGTGTTATTCCCAAAATCAAGCCCAGATTCAAAAGAAACGCTTGAAGAAAGGATTAAAAATCAAGAACGTGCTGATTTAATTCAGCAAGTATTGAGAGAGAATCCAAGTTTGGATAGGTTTTCGTCAATTGATCCAAAAGCAGCCGCAGAGTTCCTTTTGGAGAAAATTAACAAAATCAAACCTCAGTCGAGTCCCAATGTGATTCCTAAAGCATTGATGGGTTCCACGGCGAGAGGAAATCCAGGCGCAGGTAAAGTGTCTTTTGAAAATCTGATGTCCGATTATAAAAAGCTTACAGCAGAGATTGATAGGAATCCTGCTTTGCGTTTCGATGCTAAACACAAAGAGCGCAGAGAATCTCTTATGAGGCAAATGGACTCGCTTGCAAAAGAATAAGGGAATAGCAATAAGTTAAGGAAATTTTATGGCAAATGAATTCGATAATACAGCCTTAAACGCTACTGTTAGAGAACTTTGGGACGAGAAGGTTGAAGAGGCACGTTATGCCAAGATGGTTATTGGCAATCGCGTTTCTAATAAATCAGGTCTCGCTCAGAAAAAGGGTGACATTATCAATGTGACCGTTGACCAGAAGTATACCGTTGGGACAGTTTCTGCTGCTGGCGTTGTTGCCGCGCAGAACTATACTCCTACTTCTGTTCCGATCACATTGAACCAATGGGAACAAATTACGATCGTGGAGTTGGACAGAGCCGTTGCTCAGTCTTTTTGGACTCCCGATTCGATCTTCCCTAGGAAAGTTGGTGAAGCCTTTGGTTCTCGTTACGATGCTCAGTTGGCTGCGCTTTATACGGGCGTGGCGGCTGGTAATACCGTTGGCGATCCTAACAATCCTGAGGAATTTAGCAAAGCTCTATTCCAAGAGGCTATGTTGGATCTCGCTAATGCAAATGTTCCTTTGGAAGACTTGTCCTGGATTATTCATCCCAGGGCGTATCTCAAGGGATTGACTAACGAAGGACAGCTGACAGCGGCGCAAGATTCAGGCCAAAATAAAAACGTCTTGACTACGGGATATCAGTTCCCGTTGTTTGGCGTTCCTGTTTATCAGTCCACTAACATTGTTCGTGTCGGATCTCCTGCAGTTTACAAGAACCTCTTGGTTCACAAGAGTGCGATTGCGATTGCATGGCAGAAAGACGCGGAAATCAAGAAAGCGGACGGATTGGCTGGACTTGTTCTGGGAACGATTTTCAACGCGCAGAGCCTTTATGGTCTGTCGGTGATTCGTTCTGATCATTTCGTAGTTGCAAATAGTGCTGCATAAAAGGAGGCGTAAAATGAAGAAGTTTCTTTTGACCGCCTTGGTTATGCTCTCTATGACGCTTGTTTCTCATGCAGGTTCCCTTCGGGACATTCCCGTTGGCCCTGACCGAGCGTTAGCTACGGCTGATTATGGCGGCGTTACTTATTCGACCAACAACTTCCCATTGGCGGGTTCTTTTTCGACCGCTTGCATTAATTCTGCAAACTTCACTTGTCGCGGAGTGTTTTACGGAGTTTTTTTCAGCTCTGGTAACACCGTTGACTTTGTTGATGTGTTTGACAGCACTAGTGCGGATACTGGCAAGCTCCAGGGAGCGATTATGCGTTTGTATAACGTGCAAATCTCCTCTGCTGGAACTTCTCAGTTTGCGGCAGGTTTTTCTGGTCCCCCTAAACCTATTCGGTTTAGTGAAGGCTTGATTACCCGTCCAAGTGTTGGTGGTTACAATAGCATTATGACTCTTTATAACCAAGAGCGTTAAAGGTTTCGGGAGGGGTGAAAAGCCCCTCACGATTTTATGTTGATTTGCGATAACTGCAAGACAGACAAACATTACAAGCTTCGATGTGAGAAGGGTCTTTGGTTATGTTCAAATTGCCGATCCTATCAGGAGCATAATGTTCATGGCGTTTTGTTAAACAAAAAAGTAAAAATTGGAAAGACTTGGGCGACTGAAAGACAGTTGAACGAGATGGAAAGGCGAGTCATTCTACCTTACAGTAAACCTGACGGCGGATATTATGTAGGCCGCCGTGGAGATAATGGGAAGATTCAGGAACGCTGGCCTCAATATCAGTCTTAAAAGGAGAAAATATGGAAGAAATCACAATGCAAACGATGGATTTAAAGATTAGGAAATTTAAGGAGTTTATGGACGACTTCAATAAGATGTTTGAGAGCGGACATCTTTCCGTCAATATGTGGAAAACACAAAGGGGACAACTTAAAGCGGCTAATCTTGAGTTGGAGGAAAAGAATCGTAAGGCCGAGGAACTTTTGAATCAGACAGTTTCAGCTATGGAGAAGATTAAGGCTGACGCTATGGAGTTTGAACAGCGTAAAAGGGCAGATGCGCTTGTCCTTTATTCTAAAGCTCATGCCAAATATAAGGAATTTGAACGTCATTTAGAAGAGGCGGATAAGAAAAGGTTAAAGAATGAATTGAAGGAGTTGGAGGCGGTGGCCTAATGTCAAACCTAGGCCAGATAAAGAGCCTGATTAGAGTAAAAATATCACAAACTGATACGACTAATACTGATTTTACCGATCAGGAGCTTACTGGATTTGTAAATGAGGGCCAAAGATTCTTGGGCGCATTGGTTAAGAAGCCTATTGACCATGTTGAGATACAAGTTCAACAGGATTATCCGGCATATACCCTGCCAAATGACACAATTCTCCTTAATACAGCCTATTTCGGAGATGTCTCAATCAATGGTGATGTTCGACCATTGACAATCACGACCGAAGAGGCATTGAAAGAGGCTAATCCTAATTGGATGGATGAAACTACTAATTCTCAAGGGCGACCAACTAGGATTGTGCTGATTGACCGAGTTACTGTTTTAATTTCTCCTAGACCCAACGCTGCGGAAGGTGCTAGTGGAAAGAAACTCCATATTGGATATGTTTATCAGCCCGCAATCCTTACAAATGACTCGGACACTCCCGATTTGCCTATTGTTTACCATGATTTATTGGCTGATTATGGACACTATATGTGCTGTCTTTCAAAATTAAATAAACCAGAATTAGCCACGGCAATCCTATCTCAAATGATGGATAAGGCTAAGAAATTGGAGCCGTTAATTATAAAGGAAACTAATTCTTTTGGTTTTTCTTGGGGTGGCGGTTTTGATCCAAACGACGATAATGGCAGCGGATTGAGGTTTTCGTTTTGAAAATATCATCTAATCAGTTTTCTAAGAAGAATTTTAACAAAGGGACAGGATTTACTGACCAGTCCTTTAATACTTGTTCTAATTCTTTTTCTAAAAAAGCTTTCAATAAGGGGACGAATGTTTGGGGTGGAGATAATACTGCTGAATCAGCTTATGGCGTGGATGATATATACGGAGGAGTAGATAGCACGTACGGGACAACCCCCTATGGGGGAATGAGTCATTTCCGTTTGCGTCAATTTTACGATTTGTCTCACTAATGAAAAAACTATTGCTTCTTCTATTCCTTGTCGGTACGGCTCATGCTGATCCTCTAGCAGTAGAAGAGATTCAGACTCCGTTGGGAGGATTGAATACGGCGGACCCGACATGGAGGATAAGCTCAAAATACTCTCCTTATATGAGGAATGTATTTATTGATCAAGGCAGAATTGAAGGCATAAATGGATATCAGACAGTTGGCACAACTTTAACACTAAGTAAGGTTACTGGAATTTTTCCATTTAGGCGTGAAAATGGGAATACAACTTTTTTAGTTACAGATTCAAGCGTTACACTTGAAACATCTGATTTTCAAACATGGGTTTTAGTAAGTTCAAACTCAAATACTGGAAGCCCATTAAATTGGATTCAGGTTAGGAACAAAATGTGGGGATATAATGGATTGGATTTTGTTAAGACATGGGACGGGATAAATAGATCTATTCTTAATGGGAATGATAATACTCCAAATGTCCCAAAGTTCAAGTATGCACAATATTGGCAGGAGCGTGTATGGGGATTTAACAACCCTTCACTCGCTTCAGAACTAGCGTTCAGTTCAGTTGTTACCACAGATGCTGTAATTATTGATCCTACTGATTCAAGAGCTTGGCCTGTAACTAATTCATTGAAAATAGGTCAAGGAGACGGTGAGATTGGGACAGCATTATGGGTTAGAAATGGTCAATTGAAGGCAGGAAAAGAACGGTCAAAGTACACGATCTATGGAACGAATGTTTCTAACTATTTCGCTCGTAAAGATATATCTAATTCCGTTGGCGTGATTTCAAATGATTCTGTTGTTAATCTTGATGACAGTACATATTATTTAAGTTATGACGGGATATACAAGGATGAGCAAAGGATATCTGATTTAATTGAAGATGATATTGAGAATATTAGCCGAGGAGTTCAGAAGAATGTGCAAAATATTTGGGACACACAATCAGATTTTACAAAAGGTCAATTATTTGGGACGACTGCGACAGCATCTGGATTTTTAAAGCCTCTAAGTAAGGGGAAGTTCTTCAATAATGTCAGAAAATTCCAAGGTGGAGCATCTCAACCATTTTCAGCTGTACTTAGCTCAGTTTATCCATCCACCCCATCTACAAGCATAACAAATGATGCTTCGACTTATATTCGTATTGCCGTTACTCCTCCTGATTATATTCCGACGGATGATGTGTTTGCTCCAGGAGATAAAATGTTTATTAGTGATTTAGCTTTGCCTTGTAACGGGACAGCAATCAATATGAGTATTAAAAATTTCTATACAGGGGAAGAGGCTATTATAGATTTGGAAAGTGTAAAACCTTATGAAGCAAAGATATTATTTGATCATTTTGTTGTTGATGGTGGAAGTTTAGGATTCAGGTGGGCATTAAAAAATATAGGTGATGTAATTTCATGTGGGAGAGCCGCTTCTTTACAGGAAGATTTAGGAAATTGGTTCTTTAAGCCAACGACTACGGGATCATTTATTTCTGAAATAACAACAGTTTCATCAAATATTACTTCATGGTCTAGTCTGGATTCTTTAAATAGTACAAATGGTGGTGAAATATCTTATTTTTATCGAACATCAACTAGTGCAGTTAATATTGCAACTCAGACATGGAATGCTATTGGCCCAGGGGCCATAATCAATGCTCCTATAATAAATAATTATATTCAATGGACTACCACAATAACGTCCGTATCTTCTATGACTCAAAGCGTTTCTAACATTGACTATTTAACTATAAATCACGTTGAAGGAGCAGGTTCTTTTAGTAGAGCTTTTGGCATAGACTGGAAAAACAGGTATTGGCTTGCGACTTCTACTGATGGCGGGAATATATTTAGTCTTATTTATGTTAAGTCAAAGGTTACGAATGAAAACCCTAATGCTTTTATGCCTATTGAGGGGATAAATATCCGATCTTTTGCAAAGGATGGGAATGTTCTTTATGGCGGATCTTCAAGTACTGGATCAGTCTATAGATTGGATTATGGGACGAACTTCGATGGAGCCGCTATTCCATTTATATATGAAACTCCTGACATGATACTAGGAAGCAATTTCACATCAAAGAATATTCAGTCCTATTTATTGGATGCAGATAAGGGGTCCGCTTTAACTCTAAATGTTGGAAGTTCCATAGATTTTGGTTCATTCTCAAATAAGAGCATACCTTTGATTGGTTCCGGCAGATCATTAAATTCTATTAAGGGTGTGACAGCTCCTGCAAAGACTTTAAGGATAAGACTTTCTCATTCTCTTTTGGATCAACCATTTGTTATTAACAATTTATCTGTTCTTTATAGTCCTACAGCGATATTGGAGCCGAAGTGAGAAAGATATGGATATTTTTAGTTTTGCCTTTATTTGGATTTACTCGTATTCATACTGATTATATTGATCCTAGGAATACTCAGGACGAGTTTTCAAATTTAGAAAACACAGTTCAAGATCAGGAGAACATTGTATTTGTTTCCACGCCAAACTTATCAGATGTTAAAGATAAGCAGATATTTTTGATTAGTTCAGGAACATACAATTCTTTTGGATGGCGATATAATCAGGAAATTTATGCAGTTAGCGGGTCTTGCGTGACCATTAGAAGGTAGAGGAGATAATTTATGGCAGAACAACCTTTAAGTAGTTTAATTCCAAATTACGGTCTTGGGGTGGATATTGCGTCACCGCAAGATTATGAAGGTCTTATCAATCAAGCTTATGTTGGTCTTGGTCAACCCGCTAATGATAACGGTAGGTATGAAACCACTCAAGATTTTATCAGAGGGTTAAGTTCTTCTTTTGTAGATAATTATTACAAGAAAACAGGAAAAGTCCCAACTGTTGATCAAGTTAAACAATTTGTGGCTTTCAATGCAGATACTTCCAATGCAAAACAATTTATTACTGGAACACTAAATGCTGACAAAATGAATGCTTTGTCGAATATGTATATTGAGAGCAATCCAGAGATAGTTGCCGCTAATTCTCAACCGACTGACTTGGGAGCTACAGCTGAGCAAATCAATGCTCTTTTTGATCCGCTTCAAAAGAACGCTATTGAGGCGAATTCCCGCAACTTCGCTCCATTAAGAGCTAGGGCTGTTGAGGAGGAAGCGGCATTGGGTCGGTTACGGTCAGGAGTATCCGCTGATCCTTCTTCTACAATCGGACAGGTAGACGTTAATGAAGCAAACTCGTTAAGTTCTGTAATAGGAAATATACTGGGTCAAAAAGCTTCAGGGACTTTGGATTTGAATAAATTCAATCAGAGCCTTGATTTTTCTAAGCAAAATGCCGCTGACGCTAGGAATCAATTCAATCAAAATCTGGCTTTCAATAAAAACGCCTATTCCGATCAGATGGATTTGGCACAGAGGCAGTTATCTTTATCTGCATTACTTGGAAGATTGCAGGGAAGCAGAAGAAAGAATAATGGGATAGCAGGAGCATCTGGAGGAGCATTATCAGGGGCAGCTAGCGGAGCATTATTAGGAAGTATTGTCCCAGGGATCGGGACAGGGATCGGAGCCGCTGGCGGTGCATTGGTAGGTGGCCTTGGCGGATATTTCGGGAGTGCTGATTAAGGAGAATATATGCCTAATTATCCAAATGTAGATACACTTTCTGAACTTATTAGAAAACAGTCTTTTTATAATAGTGGTGGAGAAGAACCAGGGACAACTACTGCTGATAGATTTAATCAAGGTGTTAAATTAATTGGTGGAGTTGGAGATATTGTAAGCAATACCATCAATAATGTCCTAGCGATCAAGAAGGCTAATTTAGAAAGACAAAAGTTAAAGGCAGACATAAATGAAAAGCTTCAAGGGCAGACGCCTATGCGTGATTTAACGATGCCTTTGAATCCTCAGACAATGAGAATTGACGAGAACACTACTCCTGAACAAAGAGCCGAGCAGGATAAGATTTATGCCGCTCGTGAAGCTATGGGGACAGGAACTTTGGATCAAGCTAAAGAGATGTCCGAGATTGAGAAGAATTTGAGAGAAAGACAGTTAAATCCAATGAAATCCGGAGTACATAGATTTGTTGATAGGAAGACTGGGAAGATTTTACAAGAAATTCCTTCAACTCCTGGAACAGGTGATACGACTACTTTGATTGGAGAAGGATCAGGTGGCGGAGATGTTACTGTTGCCAGCAGGCTTAGACAAGAATTTATAAATCGTCCTGAAGTTAAAGATTTTGTGACTGTGAACACATCAATTAAATCAATGGATTCTTTGCTTAAGAATGCATTACAAGGAAACAAACAGAATCAACTTGCTTTGGATCAGGCATTGATAACAATGTTTAATAAATTGACTGATCCTCAATCTGTTGTTAGGGAATCCGAATATGCTAGAACCCCAGAGAATCTTCCGATGGTAAATAGAATTGCTGGCGCACTTGAAAAGGTAGGTCAAGGTGGTGCTGGTATGACCAATGAAGACCGTTTAGCATTAGTTACGGGAGCAAAAATTATTGGAAATGAAAGAGGTAATACATTCAACAATCTACGGAATGAATATGAAACTCTTTCGACAAAATATCAAATTGATCCATCTCTTATAACTGGAACCTTAAAGCCATTTAATCCATATCAATATGAGAATGAAGGTCAAAAAGAATTAGATAAATTAAGAAGCCAATCATCTCCTGAAGAGTTGAACTTTATAGACTCGTTACAGGGAACCCCAGATCAGAAATTGGCTGAAATTAAAAGAAGGATGAAACAATGAGTCTTGGATTAGACTTATCAGACATTAACACAAATTCTTCGTCTAATTCAAGTCCTACACAAACAGAACCAAAGAGGGGCTTAGGATTAGATTTAACTCCGAGTCAAGAACCGTCATTGTCTTCTTATGCAAAGGCAGTTCTTCCTTCTATGAAAGCAGTAGGTTCTCAAATGCTTGATACTAATCAAAAACTTGGGAGAGGAATTGTTCGTGGAGCTACTATGGGACTGCTTGAGAAAAAGACTCCTGAAGAACAGGCAATGGAAGGGAGCATTTTCAATGAGCAGGGTAAGGAAAAGACTTTTGCAGATAAATACTTAGCTCCAGAAAAAATTGGAGAGATGGCAGGATCAGTAGTTCCTCTTGTAATATCTGAAATGGTTTCTGGTACTCCTGCTAGTTTATTGGTTTCAAGATTTGGACTTGGAGCAGTTAAAGCGGCAATGGCAAAAGCTGGATTGACAATGGCAACATATGAAGCGGCTAAAGGTGGAGTAGAGAATAAGCCGCCATTAGAGACAGCTTCAAATATGGCATCTGGGGCTATGGGTGGTGGAGTTCTTGGAGCTATTGGATATGGAGCAGGGAAAGTTGGTGAAGCATTAACAAAAGATTTACCTAAAGCCATAGCTACTGATTATCTTAATACCCCTTCTTCTATTTCCGAGAATCTTCGTAGAGATGGGAAAACATCTCTTAGTGAGCAATTTCTTGAAAGGACAAAGTATGGAGCGGGACAAAGCAAAAATCAAGTTTATGACGATATTAGCAAAGAACTTGAACAAAACAGATTTGTTATTAGAAGTAAACTTCAACAAGCTGACGAAAGCGCTATGGTTGGGGATGTTGGAACTTATAGGACAGGAAAACTTGGAGAACCTATTAGAATTTCACAGTTACAAGAAGGTTCAGGGATTGATTTAGACAAAATAAGAAATAACTTAGCTCCTTTAGCTAAAGAACAGTCCTCTATTGGTCAAAAAAGTCAAGCCAGAACAATTAGACGGTTAATGTCCGATATTGCTCCAGGTAGGAGTGTTATCAGTAAATCGGATGCCTATGATCTATTAGGACAACTAGATGCCGAGGTTAATAAAAATTATCTAAAAGCAACGAACGATATAGCTCCTGGAACCGAAGCTAGGGCAGCTTTTGCGAATGGTCTTAGACAAATGTTGAGTGAAACTGCTCCTGAAGTTTCCAAACTTATTAATCGTAATCATTTTCTTCAAAGTGTACAAACATCACTTTTACCGCAAGTGTCTGATACTGGTGCAAAATTTGGGAATGTTAAAAATGCTGCTGTCCGGTTTCTTCTTGGGAATAGATTTACTCTAGGTGCAGCAAGAGGTTTACGATCTCCTGTTGTTGAGCAAACAACTAATGTGGTAAGTCCAGTAATTAAACAAGCAACAAGACTAAAATTATCTGAAACTATTGACAATATGCGTAACAAAGGCAAAAAACAATGAAAAAATGGCTCCTAGCTCTACTTCTTCTACCTACGAATGTTTGGTCTGATACTATTACGACAGGGGCATTAGGATTGCTTAAACCTACGACAGGACAAGTCAGTTCTCGTCCTGCTGGTGACAAGCTCAATTCTAACTTTGACATTATTGATTCATCCTTTACTTCTCTTAAATCTCAGGTAAATAATATTGCACAAGCTACAGCCGCCTTGGCTTTGGGTGGAGGAGGGGCTTCATCTTTAGCGGTAGGCACAGGGACATTGCAGTCAGTTACAATCATATCTAGTCCGACTTCTATTATCAGTTTTGCAAATGGCCCTTTTAAGGTTAATCTTGTAAATAATGCTACGGCCTATATTGATATTGATTATTCCTCTATTACGGCTCAGGGACTTGTAACTGGAGGATCATCTGGAATTCCATTACCAAATGGTGACACCTCTTACATTCAGAGGGAAGCGACATGGACTGTGACGGGAAGCCCGACGTTTGCAAGTTCAACGACTTTTTTGGGTGATGCTATATTTGACAAGCACGTTGGCATATCAAGCAACGTCAGAATTTATAACAATTTTGAATCTAATACTGATTATGCACCGATGCTTTACATAAAGGAAGGAAGAGTAAATCAACAATATTCACTATTGGAGCTTAATAGTGTGACAACTGGGAGAAATGGTTATTACATAAAAGCTGGGGATTTCTTTTTATTAAACTCGGTACAAAGTCCTACCTTTAGCCCTTCCCCTGGGATGGTCATAGGTAGCACAAACCCCACATCTATGATTGATGTTGTTGGCGGTTCTATAACGGTGCGCGGGAATAACGCCGGACTTTACATGGCAGGAGTTTCATCTATATCTGCGAGTGGGATTGAGGTTAGGCAAAGTTCGATTACGTTCCAGAATTACACAGCTGTCTTTGCAACTGGTGGAGCATCCGTTGGCGATAGATTAATAGCGACTCAAGTTAATGGATCGAATGTCATCATTGGTTTTGGGAAAGCCGTGTCAGCGTCTGGGAGTGGGATAACTACAGATCAGGCGAATGCTCTAATCTCGTCAACATGGACAGCGTTTACAAACTTCACGTCAACCACTCAAGCCGTTGGGACATCGACATCAAACATTCAGGCGTTTTATGCTGGCTTCACTTCCACTTCAGATGCGCGCGGGAACACTTTTGTGAATTTCCGCTCCACAACTGACACGACGTTCAACCATATCAATTCAACGATCACGGCGATCAAAACATCTACGACAAATATTCAAAACTTCTACGCCGGATTCACCTCTACATCGGACGCAAGAGGCAATACATTTGTAAATTTCAGGTCAACGACGGATTCACAAATTACCACATTCCAAAACTTTAGATCCACCACAGACGCGCTGACAAGCGTTATCCGTTTCTCCACGTATTCAGGTGTCTACGCCCTTAATTTTGATATGGCGTCACTTCATGCGTTATCAACTGGATTTGCGACGATAGAATCAACGGCATCCTATGCCTCTCCATATGGGCTTTCCCTTGTGCCAATGCTTGTGAGGGCATTTGACGGGACTTTGACTGAAACGGTTCATGGGAAATTTATACTCCCCGAGGACGTGGATGTCAGCTCAAATGTGCTCTTTATGACGACGGTTATCCCGAAGACGGCTGGTCCGAATAAAAATGTGACCATTTTATTTAATTCCACAGCCACGTTTGCGAATGGAGCCGGCGTTTACAATTACGCAAATTCTACAGGAGCGCAGACGTGCTTACTTATAGGATCGACAGGAACATTCAATACCTGTTCTTGGACTCAATCAATGTCAGCCCTAAACTGGCAAGCATACGAGCAGGTATTTTTTGAAATTGGCAGAGGAAATGACACGGCAATTTTAGGAACTACAAATTTAAGCGGAGATTTGTACATGATGAATCTGATGATCCAGATTCCGATGGTTTACAAGAAGGAACCATGACGAAAATATTGACTGTTATTCTTGCGATTATTTTAGCCAATCGAATTGCTTGGTCAGCTTCGAGTTTAACCTTCGGCACAGCCACAACCGACGTTGTTAATCACGGCTCTCAGTCAGTCGTTGATGATCTCGACCCATTTACATGGCTGGCATGGATTTATCCAACATCTTGGGCCGTGAATAGAATTCTGATCAGAAAAGGGGCGGCGGTCACTGGCAGAAAAGTTATATTCATGAACACGAGCCTCGGTCAATTGCAGGTCAATGTTGACAGGGTCACAACCGACACGGATTACACGACAAATCAAATTATTTCTCTCAATAACTGGTGGAGAGTCGGACTTGTGTTTAATAGTCAGGGTTCCGTTAATAACATCGCAAATATCTATTACGCAATAGGGTCAACGGCCCCTATTCGAGAGGCAACGTATCAGGGCATTACTGACGGCGCAGGTGCGATTGATTCAGACGCGCCGAACCCGCTAACCGTCGGGAACCGCGACGGCTCGGTTGGTGCATTTCCTGGTCAAATTGCTTGGGTTGGAATTTATAAAGGTGCTCTGACACCAGCGGAGATGGCTGAACAGTTTATAGTCCCATCGTCAACGATGCTGGTTTTCTCTGCCTATTATGGGCGCGGATCGAGTGACACGGCACTTGTGCAGGATTTAACTGGCAATGGCAGTATTGGGGTTGCAGCTGGAACCGTAGGATCAAGCAACGGCCCGCCTTTAACATTTTTTGGAGGGAATAGATAATGTCGAACATGGTGATTTTCAACACAAACGACGGAGAGATTTTAGAGGTTTATCCCGAAGGAGGATTCAGCGTACCCGATTATAAAGGGCGCCCAGACGTTCTGATTGATATCGATATGTCGATTCTTAAAACGGTTCCGCGCGATCATGTTAAGGTGGATTTGAAGGATCACTTTCTTTATGAGATTCCCCAAGAAGAAAAGGACGCCAAAGAGCAAGAAAAGATTGACGCAGAGAACGCCAAGAAATCATTCTCCGACGGAATAAAAGCAAAGTTTATCGGACTTGGATTTACTGATTCAGAGGTTGACGCAATCAGTTCGGGCAGTTGGAGATATGACTGACACCATCGGAGGCTGACGCAATCAGGACGGGTGAGTGGTAAAAAATATAATTGGGGAGATAATCAATGACACCATCGGAAGAAGAAATAAAAAAAGCCACGGATCAGGTTGAGTTTCGCGTCAACATGATTTCTAAAATTGATTCTCTCAATGCGACCATTGCATCGCTTGATAAGAGCTTTACTCAATTTAATCAGGGGATGGGGAAAAGAATTGATGAGATTGAGAAAGTCCTCATGCAACATTCAATTATAATGCCCGACCTAAAATGTGGCATTGAGGATTATCGTGATTCTAAGAAATGGATATCGAGGATCGTTGTCGGATCAGTCATTACCGCTCTTTTGGGGCTGGTGATTCTCAAAAAATGAAACGTCTATATCGGGAATTTAAGAGTTTCTTTGTGAGGGACATATCAAAGCAAAATTTGTCTGAATGGAAACAAACCATCATCGGCATGAAGCAGACGGCTATTGATAGGAAGCTAGAAAATATCTTTAAGACGCTATCAGAGCTTAAGAAAATCGAGGATCGGAATTATTCCAAGTTTCTATTGATCGAAGCCAATCAATCATTGACGACAAAATCCATGAATGACATTCGAGGCGACTTGAGCAATGTCTTGAGAGAGATTCATGCTTTGCTTGTCGAGACGGGCAAAAAGGGGTAAATATGGAGAATAGCACGCCGATACCGTTGATGGTAATTAAAAGAATAGCCCTTAGCCAAGATTGGACGCTAGGGGTTATTTTATCGGAAGGGAAAATTCCATTTGCGCTCACAATGGAAAGGCCGTGGCTCAATAATCAAAAGTCTGTTTCTTGCATACCTAAAGGGGAATATACCTGCAAGCGTGTTGTGAAGCCAAAACACGGATCATGCTTTGAGGTCACGAATGTCCCTAACAGGACTGATATCCTGATTCACAAGGGGAATTTTGTATGGGATAGCGAGGGGTGCATTATTCTTGGAGAGAACTATCAGGACGTGATGACATCGAAGTCGGATAAACCCGTAACTTCCGTTCAGTCCAGCGGAGTGGCTTACCATGAATTTATGATGCTTCTGGACAAAAAAGACGAATTCAAACTGGTGATTACAGAATGCTAGCTAGATGTGATCATTGCGGATATCAGTTTATTAAAAAAGACGAGAGTGATGTTTTATCTTATTGCGAGAAATGCGAAAAAATAACAATATGCGAAAACTAATTGACGTTCTCATGCTTTTTGGAATCCCAATTATAATCTGTCTACTTCCGCTTATTGGGCTTTTAATTTTAATCGAGGTAATAATCAATGGACATTGACGGTGCCGGAGTCTGGTTCTGGGGATGCATGATTAACCTGCTACCTTTAATTGTATGCATTCTGTTTACACAATAAATACATTAGTTACATACTAGTTACATATAGTTACCGTCGACGATTTTACATATATGCGTAAAAAAATACATTTGAGTTACATTAAAATTGCATTAATCGGTTTAGCCATAATCGGGTGCGCTAAGAAGCCGGAGCCTAAGAATTACCCTTTAACTGGCCCCTGCTATCTATGGAACCTTGTCGAAGTGAAGAGAGAAGGGAAGAAAAAACTTTGTTGGACTATGTGGAAAGACGACAAAACGCTAAGATGCAATCGGGAACGTGGTCATGCTGGACGCCATCATATACATTATGTTAATGACTGCGTGGCTATATTTTGAGGAAATTAAAGCGTTTGGCTCTATGGCTCAAGGATCATTACAAGGACGGGCGATTCTTTGTGACTCTCTTTAAGTGGAGGTGGTGAGATGAGTCTGGACATTTTTTTAATTCACGGAATAGGCCAGAAATTCGATCCGTCATCCTACGATGACTTTGTAAATGGAATCAGGAAGTACCTACCCCTTGATTCGGACATTGTATGGCATCCGATTGATTATAGCTCCCTGTTGGCTCCAAGAGAGGCAAAGATTTACTCATGGATGAAACACTTGCCGTGGCCCAAGGTTAGGCGGTTTGCTTGTGATTTTATTGGAGATGTCTTGGCCTATGGATATCCCAAGAGGCCACCCGAAGAAGGTGATTTTATACATGACCTCAACAAACTTCTGGGCCAAGAGTTCGCTAAGTGTAGGGACAATTCAAAGCGTGTCATTATAGGCCATTCCCTCGGCTCAATCGTGGGCTACGGCGCAACATTTGATTTCAAGACTGATTGCTTAATTGTAATGGGAAGCCCTTTTTGTTACTTTTCTGTCAGATATAAAAACTTTGGTGAGATGAACCCAGACCTTCCGCAATTTCATAACTTCTGGCGTGGGCGTGATCCTGTTTCTACGATTATTTCAAAGAATCCAAACTTTAAGATGGTGCATGACTATGAGGTTAAATCCTTCAATCCTCTAAATCAATTCATGCTTCGGAGTCACGGTATCTATTGGAAGAGTAAATTTGTCCATGAAAAGATTGCTAAAATTATTCAGTCTTTGGCTTGATTTCAATAAAAAAACCCAATTATAACCCAAAAACAATATATTCTCCGTCGATGAAACACGCTTTCCAGGCGAGCCGTTTAAGCCACTCACGCACCCCTCCTCATCGACGGTAAATCAAGACTTATCCACAGGCGGATTATTGGGTAAATTTGGGTCAATCGTGACAACGTAGGCCATTGTTTGGTCTTGAAAACTTTGAAAACCCAAATTTTACCCAATAAAATCATAGCCGTACTCGGATCATTCTTTCCGCAAGATAGTGGGGCTGGAAGTGAGCATACCTTTGAACCATTGAAAGCGTTCCCCACCCGCCAAGAACCCTTAAATCGGCCAAGGTTCCGCCGGATTTGAGGTAAGCCGAGGCCCAAGTATGCCGAAGGTCATGGGGCCTTATACGGCCCATTCTAGCGCGGGCGATTGCAATCTGTGGGCTTGCTTGATAGACTTCTTGGGTTTCATTGACCCGCCCCATGCCCAGCCCGATATAAGGGCGGACGGCGGACCATATCGGCGGAACCGACAAAATGGTTAAGGGAAAAATGATTAGAATGCCTTTAATTGTTTTCAGGAGACATCCAAACCGTATAGTTTTTTGAAAACTTTTTATTTTCACGCATAGACTTCAATATCGGATCAAGAAATGGCTGACGTGGATATTGGCTAACATTTACAAAACCGTCCAGGCAGAACATAAATTCCGAAATGTCGCCCTGATTGTAATATAGGTTTTTGTTCAGATCGCCATTAGTCGGCGTATAATATCTCCAGACGAACTCCTCCTCGCCAATGCCTAAAGTATTCGCCAAAATACCAGTATTTTTTAAGTTTTCATCTCTCGGCGTTGATCCGATAGTCGGATGTCCATCTCCGATGATTTGGCGGTTATGGGTATGAGTAGCTATTAGTTTGCTTAGCAATGGGCTCATAGTTAAAACGATTGATCCTTTGTCGGTTTTATTATTCAGCCAGTCTATATGTTCTTCCCACTCAATTGGTAGCCCAGCAAAAAGATAATGCTTTTCGGCGGAGGATTTGGCATTGAAAAAGACCACGCAAAGCATGACACCGACAGCGACACGGGCCACGGCTCTGATCTGCGGTCCAACATAATCATGCGCCAGCTTTATTAAAGCGATGAGGATGACGGGCTTGAGGAACCTCTCCAACACGGACATTTCGAGAGGGACATTTATGACAAGATCAAGGTTCACCGCAATTGCGACCATAATCAGAGTTGATCCGACGGCAGACCAAAATAGCTTGTCCGCTTTGGCAGACCTCCAGATGCAAACCACTCCCGCAACGAGATACGGGATCGTGGCCCATCGGCCTTGTGTCGCAATCGACTGCATTTTCTCTGCTCTGTCAAAAGTTCCGCCAAAAGATAGGCATATGATACCGACAACGAGAGCCAAACATAGAATAATCATAGTCCTTGCCCTATTTTCGGCGGACAAAATATATGTCATCCCGATCACTCCGAGGCAGAAAATATATTCCGGAGGATGAACTAACGGCATGAGGCCGGCACATAAACCCAGAAGAATGTTTGTCAGAATTGACTTTCCCCTCGACAAAGAAAACCATCCCCACCAAGCCACGGCAAAGAGGGACGAAAATAGAGGCGACGGTAGACATGAAACCGCGCCACGGTACATGACGCCGAAATTGATTGCATGATAAAGTGCCTTGCCAACGCTGAACCCGCCAGATAGAGCGATGAACGCTTGCAGAAATTCAGACATGAGCAGGGAATAAAACACCCTTTCCCAGAAGTCCGATTCAGGCAACAATTTCCGAAAATAAAGCATCGCCCAGATGAACCATAGAGACGGGCAGAGGAAAGCAAAGAAAGTAAATCCGATGTCCAGCCGCTTAAATAATCTGCACCAACCATAAATGATATAGTGCATCGCAGAGTCCAGAAGCCATGATTTTAATCGAGTGTCACCAGAATAAGGGTCCCCTGGAACGCCTGTCTGCCTGATTGCGTTGATCTTGGTTATGTAATCAATGTTTGATAGCCACGGTACTGCGAAGGTCGTCTGCCCATTTGTAACAGTCTCCGTCCATGTTGTTCCGCCGTTTGACTTGGCTTGTGCTCTCAAATAATCCGCGTAGAAATACTCGAATGAATGGAAAGCGAAAAGAGTTACCGCCAAGCCAATAACTAAAAACGCTTTTTTCACAGATGCCCGTCCGTCAGCTTACGCCTCGCCTTTAATAGATTTATGCCCACGCCAAGTCCCTCATTCGCCTGCAAAAGAAGTTGTTGCCAAGTTTTTATACCAGTCATCCGCTTCCAAATGTAGGACGGACGGAGATAGAATCGACGCACCGCGTGGTTACGGAGGCCCACTAAGGTCGCCGGCGACATAGTATCCGTGCCCATGACATTATTGCCTGCCGTGTCAAAGCCCAGCTCCGTACCCTCTTGCCTAAGTGATGATCCCAACAATGGAGTTGCAATATTGAACGATGCATAATCAACGCCGATGTCTAACGCCATTTGAATTGTTTCCTTGCAGGATTTCTCACTTTCACCATTAAATCCGATGATGAAGTCCCCGCAAACCGATATCCCACGCCGATGGGCCTCACGAATGAAATTCTCAATTACGGGCCTTGAGACATATCGCCCGTAAGTTGAGAGCATATTAGTGTCAGCCGAGTCTATACCGATCACGAATGTATGACATCCCGATCTTGCGGACATGTCCATCATCTCCTCCGTCATAACAGACGGGTGCGTGTAACTTGACCACGAGAAATTAAATCTTTCCTCAATCATACCTTGAAGGATTTCGATTGCGTTGTCTCTTGGAGTTCCGAATGTTGCATCTCCAATAAGTATTTCTTTGTATCCTGATTCTTTTAATATTCTCATTTCGCTCAGGACATCCACGGCGGGCCTATAGGTGACATTAGTTAAAGATTCTGTGCAGTACGAACAGGAGAAAGGACATCCAAATTGAGTGTAAACGCTCGCAAATTTGAAATGCCGAATAAAAGGCCAGCGGTATTTCCAGTTATTAAAAAGCCAATGTCTCGGATATTGTGTGCGGATTTGTTTCGTGTCCTTTTTTCCAGAAATATGAGTACTTTTCCCTGTCGTAAAATCAAAACGGAGCGGGTCCCGAATAATTGCGTCCACATATTTCGTGGCAAATTCCGCCGCTTTCGGTTCAAAGTAAACTTCTCCGAACGTGTAAATTGTTTTGAGAGGGAATTCTTGGCGAAGTTTGATTAGAAAATTGCTGTCATCCTCCCATGAAATTGACGACGCTGCCATAACGATTATGTCAGGCGATTTATCCTTAATCCATTCGAGGGAATATTCAGCAGACTTGCCGTTTATGCTCGAATCGAGAAAATGAATTTTCCAATCAGGCGGCACCATGCTCGACAGTAGGATGAAGTCCTTCGGCTTCCACACGTATCGGGATTTGGATATGTAAGTGCAGATTGTTCCTCGATAAAGGAAACGATTTCCTGGTGGGTTGATAAATGCAATGTTCACGCGAGAACCTCCATCACAACCTGTATTCGCGGGTTTGTTTTGTCATAACCCATGTGTGTCCAAAATACATTCTCGAGGAGAGCATCATCCTCCACGAATCCGCCACGCTCAAGAACGTGCCAAAGCGCGTCAATCATAGCGGGCACGTCGCGCCGACGCTTATCGCCAGACCAATACCGAACGGTTACGTGAGCAGGAGTTTTAATTGTTCGATCCACCCCATAATGGTTAAAAACGTGTTGTTGTCTGATCTGTGCAATCGCGCCGTCCCTCCATTCCACAAACGCTGGATTTGGGTATCTGTGCCCGGTGCGCGTGATCTGCACGTGGTTTTTACCACCTCGAATTTGTCCTTTAAGCTCAAACACAATCATTCGATTATCACCGCCCCTCACTTCGCCCCCTTCCTGTTCAGGGGCATATTTTTAGGGGATAAACGATAATAGGCCATAAATATTAACGAAGTTGATAGATGGACATCGAAGTCCCCTTCCATATCTCGGCTCAGTAAAGTTTCGTTATAGGTGGCTATCCATGTAATTTCAGCGATAATCGGGGTATCTCTTTTGGGCGATGCCAACACAATACCCGAAAAGAAAAGAAGGATCAGAACTGCGGATTTAATTTTCATTCCCTTCCGCGAGGGGCTTTGTTAAATCCACAGACACAATCGCCACGATTCACACTCGCAGGACAAGCTCCGTCTGTATGTCCGGTTACAAAAAAAGGCAATCCGTCTGTAATATGTTGCCCATACTTCTCCAAAGCCGCTCTCAGCCGAATATTATCCGATTTTAGATTTGCCAAATCATTAGCCCTCCAAGTTTCCATTTGCACAGAGAATGTTGAAAACTTTCTAGAAGAATTATTTTCTACAAATAAAGATTGTCCTGGTATTGCACATTCAACTATTTTATACTCACAATCTTTTTTCTCGTCGATCATTTTGAAATTCTCCTTGGGTTGCGCTCAATTATTTCGCAAAATCTTGCATCCCTGCCTTCCCATCCATCGTTATAGATAGATTTCTTACTAGGCCAAAATCCTCCAATTGGTCTCCCTCTTTTGAAAGCAACCCATGCAAAATACCTCTTCGTCTTAGTCATCAAGTCCTCCTCTATTTCTTTTTCAGCTTGTGATTTTATTGCTTTTATATCCATACTGTTCTCCTTTCGCTTCCAGCGGATCGACATGGAGCCAACCTATAAAGTTTGACTCTTGGGGATATGACACGGACACTCGCATTTTCCATCATCGTGATTTTTCTCATTCCAACATGAACACATTGTTTATCTCCTTAGCTCTGGGTTCTCGTAAATGTTGCCGATGACTTCATAAATATTCTCAACAATTTCTGGAGCGCAATCACCACCACCATCATCAATGTATGAAGCGGAAACATTGAATCCGCATCCTCCTCAAATTGTGGGTGGCGGCGGCAGGGAAGCCTTTAATCCGCGTCTCTTCCCCATGATTCGGATTTACCGACGGACACGGCGGATTTATAGTCCGACGCTTCGTCACCGGTTCGCTGTACGTTTTTCGCATGAAGCCGCCAGTTTGTCATAATGTCATCAATCCTCTATCCTCGACTTCCTTTTTGCTTTGATCTTCTTTGAGACTGTTCACCCATCGGCCATCTTTGAATATTTCAATGTCCCCGCCTGCTCTCAAATAATCGTTCCCGCCATCTACGAATGAATGTCCGCACTTGCAAATATCCATGTGATGCCTGTGAGTTGATTCAATCTCATCGTGGCAGATAGCGCACCGAGTTCTAAGTTTCATGACTTCATCCCCTCCCGATCGGCGCGGAGCTTGGATTGCAATTCTTCAATTGTTTTGTGTGCCCAATATAACCCATTCGCCGTTATTGTAACGACTTGCATAAAATCTTCGTCTTCCCAATTTCTATCACAAGCATTTTTTAGAACAGTCTTTGCCTCATCCAAGAGCCGCCGCGCCTCTGCAAGCTCGAATTTGAGAAAGGCGATTTTTTCCGCATGGACACACTCGATACAATTCGCATTGGTTAAATTAAGGTGCTTGCAATGGCTCATTTCACTCTCCTCCGCTTTGGGATGGGTTCGTATTTTAAGCAGACTCCGGTATCGTACATGGTGTCTATCTCGTCACAATGACTACATCCACTATCGCCTTTTATAAAATAGTGTTCCGATCTTGGATGCGAACATCTACACACTCTCCGAGCCATCAGGGCTTCCCTCCGCGTCTCACTCGACGAGTTTCGCACATGCAACATTGATCGTGAGGAACTTTATCTGCACCCACAAAGACAGTCTGACAAAAGCAATGTTCGCAAGTAATCATACCTTCCCCTCATCCTTGGCGGGCGCGAGGGCTTCGTTAAGTATGTTACGGATTGCTTTCATCTGTCTATAATAATGATCTTCCACAGCCGCCTGATCTGCCCAACCTGTAAACTTTCCTTCGGCATTAACCTGATTTAATGCAGTTTTCAAGATAGATAAATACCGCACATTCTCAGCTTCGAGGCGGTCGATTTCTTTTTTATAACCACAATCACACGCCCATATATCAACCCTGTTCCCAGGATGTACTCTGCAAGTCAACTGTGTAATATTTGCATCAAGCATTATCCCATCCTCCCTTTTTCTCTTTCTACTGGCGCGAGGGCTTGTTCCGCTGAATGAAATTCACATAGGGAATTATCCTTTATCATTGTTGCCTCAGGGCATAATCGGCAAGCATGGTCTGTCCATTCCCATCTACGGGGACCTTCACGCATAATTTTATTTCTACGATAGAGCGCGCATAGAGCCTCTTCCAGCTCCTTCACGCGGGCGGTGAGAGATTTGGTTTTAGAAATTGGCAACTTGGATCGCGGAAATGGGTATACACCTCCGTGTTGTTCTTTATATGCGCTTATGACAAAACATCTTCGTGGGTAACATCTCCGCCATTCCCCACAGCTACATTCTCCAACCCAGTCTTCTCCGTCATCAGAGTGTTTTATTTTAATTAACCTATGCAATTCACTCATATTCCCTCCGATCCTTCAAAGTTGAAGTGGTGGACGATGGTGACGAACCTTACTAGGGCCCGCCAACTACCTCTGTGTGGCTCTATCACTAGTCTCATTTGACACGTTCGATTAGTCGTCGTCCGCTTAACATGAGCATTCATAAGCCAGTCCGTCCACAGAGATAAACACCGCCACCACTTCGTAAATCATTTTTTTAATAGCCATAGCCATCATCACCCCAAGCAATACCAGTCAGCGCATCCATCACGCTTTTTGCAAAATTATCTACATCCGGCCTCTTGAAACATGGCAACAAACCGTAAAAATCGATTTTACGGCACTTGGCTTTCGGTCTTTTAACATGGACATCAATCCATACCCTCATGCCCTGAAAACTTACTTTACTTTTTTTCCTTCGACAAGCTATCACGCACATAGCTCATAGCCAGATTTTTAATCTCCTGCATATCTTCGGGAATTTCTTTAATGAATTGAGAGTTTGCAATCTTCGGAGCAATGTAAATAAATGTGCCTATTGTAAATACAGCAATTCCGGTAGTAATAAAAAATCCCTGCACATAGTCCATCCTAGTAAGTAAGTACGCTTGCATTCTCGTCATACGTTCACCATCCTTTTAATATTGTGCGCGGATTGGCATGGATCCAACCTATTACACCGTAGCTAGCGGACGCGCCTTGTCGTCTTGTCATGACAAATTTTTACAATATCGACTTCAACAATCTCTTTTTCAGGAATTTCTCCGCAATTCAATCTAAGTTCCTGAATTGATTTATAAACCACCGTGCATCTTTCATTGGCATAGCGTGATTCATAAACGTAGCCCTTGGTTATCATTTCCGTATGTCCTCAATAGTATTGAATACCTTTTGACGCAAATCATGTAAACCTTTCCTGTCTTTAATGTTCATCAGAAAGTGATAAATTTCTATTAGCGTATTATCAGCTTTCTCCAGCTTATAGCGCAATAACTTTGTGTTTTCGTCTAATTCGCATTGACACATTATCAAGTCCTTCAAACACTTTATGCAGGTAATAATTCTATAACCTCACGATCAATAATTTCCTCTTGTATTTTACGCTCATACTCTTCTATCAATTTCTTATAGTCCTCTACTGTGAATTTCACCACCTGTTTGGCATTGTGTCTTAATTCCTCGATCAAATTATCGGTATATTCTTTGCCAAACTCTGTGCGCATATAGGCCACATATTCGTGGATGTTCCCACCCTTCATTATATTGCACCCATAACAGCACGGGAAAATGCCTCGCTCATCAAAAAGTATTCCTAACCGCCTCGAAGGGACAAGATGCCCTGCCTGTAATTTCTTCCAATGTTTTGATACTCCACAGCAAACGCAACTTGCAAAGCCATCAGGATTAGAATACTTACGACGGATATATTCAGAGCATAGTTTCCAAGCATCGGCTTTCCAAAGACTCAATTTGCGAGATTTCTTCATTTCTCCTCCAATCCTAATTCCTGTTGTCCGATTCCGTAAAGTTCAGGATATCGCTTCTTCATCATCTCGGTAATTTGTCCTTGCTCATATTTAACCTTTTTAAGATCATCCTCGATTCTGGATCGCTTATCTCCGCAATCATCGCTCGGCAAGCAATGGCAACAGGTTCTTTGCGCCATCGGGTCATTATCGGAGATTATCTCACCTTGTGCATTTTTAACGATAGAACGCTTTGCAAGATACTCTCGGTCATGGTTGGCGCAGATGAAATGAAAGGCCATTAGATCATCACCCCTTGCCCATTAGCCTCGTATACTATCGGCGATTTTAGTATATAACGATTATTCGATGGATACTTACTGTCACGCTGACAGTCCACCGTGTACCCTCTTTTCCTTAATTCTGTAAACATCCTTCGATATTCGACGCGATAATCTTCTAAGTCCATAATCTCTTTCAATGTTATCTGATTCCCTCGGAATTGAATTACACCTAAAAAACTATCGGTTTTGTTCACAGTATTATCTTCACGCTCCTTTTATAAACTTTCTTCTTCGCCTTGATACACTTTACGACAATCACGCTGAAACATAGGATGCAGATGGATGCGCTGACGATCATAGACTAGAATGGTTCAAAAGGGTACAATAGGCTGACAGTTCTCAAAATAGTAGTTATCAAACTTTCCATCCTTCGACTTCGTAACCTTGAGAGTGCATGAAAATGTCCTTCCTTCCACCTGTTCGTCATCCCACTCGACATCATTCCCCACTTTCTTTCCTCCGATAGCCAAGACAATAGAATTATATTGATTCCCAAACAGGTGAAATTTCTTTGTAGTTTCACCATTCTTACCAATATAACCTAAATTCCAGATTCGCTTAAATCCATTGTTAGGGAGCATATGCTTCTCTGGTACGCCAATAACCGTAAACTCATACGGCCCTTCTTCTAACGGCCCATTACCTGTAATAATCTCTTTCATATTTTATTCTCCTTTTATTTGTTTGATAAGATCAGTAAGTTGGTTACAAAACGTAACCAAGTGTTCACTCAATTTGTCCTGAAAGTCTTTTATCGGCTCGACCCGAACTACCAGAGGTCTGATAGCTGGATAATATGAAATTATATCGCACCATTTACGGCCTGTTACAAGCAATTCCCCTTGTACTTGCTGAAAGTATTCCATATCCAACCCGCCATCTACAAGGTAGGAAACATGGGTAGCCATCATTGGGCACTTAATCTCGATAATACCGTCGTCGCCGACAAAGCCATCAGGAGAGGCGCCATATCTTGCCTTGCCTTCTGATTCGCAAAACCCGACAAGCTCAACCGTTTTACCCGTCGTCAATTCGTAAAATGAACGGGCCTCGGCCTCCATTTCATTGCCTCTAATCATAGCGGCGTTTTTGTACGTTTCCTCTTGCTTGCCCGCAACGCTCTCTCCCGCTAATTGCAATAGATATTTGCGCCATTGCTTAGACGGCTCGCCTTTAGTGGTCACAAGCTTGTCAAAATTTGAAGCCGTAGGAATACCGCATCTGGCTGATAGCCACTCTTCCGATCCCTGGACGACGTTTATAATCTTCACTTCTTCACCGTCCGCTTGGCCTCAATCGCATTGAGTGCCTTCCTCATGTCCGATTTAGTCATATCCTCCAATCGCTCAATCTTCATATATTCGAGGAATTTGGCGATATTGATATCGACTTCGGATAGCAAGACATTGATTTTCTGCACGTCTTCCTCGTTGACCTTCTCTGTAACGGCCTGTCCGTCGTCATCCATGTCCTGTGTCGCAAGCCCTGTTATGCAAAGGAGTGAATATCTGGATAAATAGCTAATGGTCGAGCCGATGGCCTGGATAGCGTTCTTTGAGCCTGAGACATCGATGGGGGCCGTCAATGTCGTTTCCTCGCTATGTCCCTGCTCGTGTGTGATTTTGCACGTTACCGATACAGCCCCGTTCTGATTTACGATCCAAGAGGCGGACAAGCCGTGCAGACTCAATGCTCCGTTTATCTTCGCCGTCACGTTGGCAAGTGAGGCATGATTATACTTTGTATTCCCAAATGCTACAGTTTTGTCCTTCTCAATTTCAGGCGGGTTGGCCTTAAAAGCGGTCATGGCTCTATGATAGGCCTTCTTCGCTTCACTCGCTTCCCAACGCTCTTGAAGTGTTAATAGCTTCTCAAGTTTCTCAAGATCAGCACCACCCGCAATGGCCTTCTGGATAGTTTCCAGCGGTGAGATAGACACATTCACGGGATCAGCGACAACCAATTCCTCGATCAACTTCGTCTTCATTTTGATCCTCCCTTCAAATTTTTGTTCATCCGCTTAACTTCTCTTGTAATTTCTATTTTCGCTTCAAGAATAGCCGCTTCGGCATCCGTGCAAGCGATTCTTACATCGGCTATCCTGCATTGTATCTCTTCGAGTATCTTAATAAATTGATTGATATTCATATTTATCCTTTAGCGTCCCAATTCCTGTAATAATCCTCATCATTTTTTGTGTCGGCCTCGTCATACTCATCCGCCTCCGCTTGCTCAATTTCTTCCTCGGTCATCTCCTCCAACGCCGTCGGCGGTTGCGGATCACGGATGTCATCAGGGTCAATCTGGAATGTCATATTTTTATCCTCCAATATTAGAATAATTGCTTACTGTAGATATAGTGTATATTATTACTGATTTAATGTCAATCATTATTTTAATTCTTTCAGCTTTGATTTCTTCGAGTGAACTCCGCCACATATGCAGGGTTTTGATTCTGATATTTTATGATCCACACCTAGAAAAATATACGCACAAATTGCTAGCGTTGCAACAATTATTGTAAGCCCTGCGCATATGCAAAGCATTATATTTTGGAATGATGTTGATTCAATCATTTTTAGCTAGGTGATCTATAAAATAATTATATCCGCATACAATCTTGGTAGCAGTCTCAAGGGATTGATCTGATATTCCGCCAGAAATACTCGCAAGGGTACAACCCCTATCATCCACGATACCGATATGGCTCCGATAGATTCTAATTTCTAAATGTTTCATGCCGTCGTCTATTTTGAATGGCTCCGAATCATGTTCCCGTGCCCATTTACCAAGATCCGACTGTCTCATTTTATTGTCTCCTATAGCAGAATCACCATTTTTAAAACTATAATTATCAAGATTAGGGCCGAATATCATTTTTATCCCTCCTTATTATTTTAACTGTTAAGGATTACTTAACAGTTGGAAATTGAGTGGGCTGGCGAACTCCGATAAACACCAGACCCGTGGACGATTTTACGAGCGTTAGCCCGATCGGTTACACGGCTACTCATATATATTATTTCTATTTTTTTGCTCGCAATACATTTATTCATCACGCAATCCGTGTTAATTGTTTGCGACGGCTTCGGAACTCTTGAACCAACTGATTATTCCTGATCGTGCGACATTTCGGGAAATGGTACAACCTCCGAGGATGATCGGGCGTGAATTCTTTACCGCAAATTTTGCAATCAATATTTCTCATATGGATGATGATAGCATATATAAATATATATTACAACAATTAAAAATAAACCTTCGCCGTCATAAAAATCATGGTCATGTCGAGGTTTAATGGATTCTCTGTTACAAAATCTTTTAGGTAATCTCTCTTAGTATTATATTCTACGGTTTTCTCTGTCGTGATTATTTTTGTGTCATAAAAAATCTGCACGACGTTTGCGCCGATTGAACAGTTTCGAGTGACGCGGTAGTCGAGCCCGCCGATGGCATTGAAACCGAACCCGCTTTTAATTTCGTCCGATATCCTAACGCCCTGAGTGCCGGACGCCTCGGTGATGGACGAGTCCAGATAATGCTTTGCCATTATGTAGGAACCGCCACCGCCGGCATTGAATATTAATCGCTTTGTTATGGGGATTTTGAGATATCCTGATAAAGATACCGGCGTCACGTCAATTTGGCCCGGAAACATGGTTTGTGGCTTATTGGACTGGTCCAAGTGGCAAAAGGACATTGATGCCCCTAGACGCCCAATTTCAAGCCCGCCAAACGCAATCTGTGGACTTGCTTGATAGATTTCTGGCGTTTCGTTCATTCGCCCCATGCCTAAACCAATAAAAGGACGGAATTGAGCGTGAGCCATAGCAGAGGAAAAAATAAATAGCCCGATAGCAAGATAGAAATATATTAGGATTAGATATTTCATGTTATACTCCCTCTCTTAAAGGGCGAAATTTTTGATCCCATGTAGCAAAACACCCACGAGTACGCGCGCGAGGTTTCATAAAGTAAAACCTATCTCCAACCTTTACAACCTTTCTTTTAGAAATACCCAATCCTATAATCGAGTCAAATTTCTTTTCTACAAATTTATTTATAAATGGTTCCAAGTTTTCAGGAGTGCTTTCCATCCATCCTTCGGATATTTCTTTTCTTTCCCTATAAACACACGCCGCATTATAAACAAGACCGGATAATGTGGAGTTTTCTAAATCATAGTTTAGGCCATTCCGCTCATTTATGAATTTACAAACTTGCCTTAAATACGGATATTCTCCAGTTTTAATAAACTCCTCATATTCTATAAGCACCCATTCAGAAAAGTTTTTTAACCAATCGTTACCCCTTAACTGTTTTAAAGCCTCTAATGTTTCATCTTTTGTTTTTAACACTGTATCGTATTTTTCCATTTTGATTTCCTCCATTGATTTTTAGTCTTACACGACTTCGAGCAAAATTTTTGCTTTCGCCACTTGTGAGCATAAAACGCCCTTGAGCATAATTCGCACTTATGAAATGTCCGCCCGAATGTAAAGTTCATTTCCCTCCGCACGTTTCGCATAAATCATATCCGTCTATGATGCTGGGAACGCTTCCTACCCCGTTGCAATCGGGACATACTAAGTTATGCCAATCTCCAAGAGTGTCGCGCCATTGAATAGTTATCGTCTCAATCTCCTTTTAATACTTAAATATTTCCGTATAGTCTAAACTATGGGCGTATTGGTTAATTGATTGCGACAACGTCCAATTAGATCGGCCCCTCATCTCAGTATATTTGACATCGTTACAATCTTCGATAAAAGCATGATAGGATTTTTTATCCCAAGATCGTCTGACTGTTATTTTGGGCATTTTATATCCTTCACTTTTACAATATTTCCAAGCGGCATAAATATACGCCTTTGCTGATAAGTCACGCTGAGCATGGACATATTTTGCGCCACCAAAATTATCTGTCCATGTTTCCCGATGATTATATTCGTAAATGTCATTCATGCCGTCAAAACTTCCCTCTTCATACTTGTCGGTTATTTTGCTGACTTCTTCACTCAATGGCCCATCATTCCATGAAATGTCAATAGAATCGCCACCCGCAAATGACTTGTGCCTGACGGAAAAGGAGACTTTTGGAAATGCCTTTTTCAATTCTTTTTTTATGTTCTTAGTCGCTGAACCGCCATTTTTAATGGTCACAAGGTCAGGATTAGCCACAACCTCTTTTTGGCTCTGGGTTTGCTTTCGCATGGATTCAAGTTCCTTCGCTTCGATTTCATGCTTTTGCTTAATCTTGTTTTTCTCAATCAAGTCTAAGACTTCATCAGTGGAGACGCTCTTATCTAGAATGAAAAAATGCTGACTATGCCAAACGTTTTTATCATTCTTATATTTCAGACCATGCGCTTCCGTTGAAGTCTGACCATAGTTTTTTAAGGATATGAGCGAATAATTGACGCCCCAATCGTTTGAAGTACGGCCCACAATCGCATATTCTTGAGACGGCCAGGCCTGATTTCCTCCCCAAAGCAAAACCGAACCAATGGCAAGATTATTTTTAACACTATTGTTAGGAACATCCAAAAGAACCATTTTCCCATTCCCGTCCATTTCATACATTTTGATATCCATTTTATTAATCTCCTTTATATATTGTAAGTAAGTCTCGAAACTCCACTGCTGAAAGATTCTTAACCGCCTCCAGCACGATACGAGACGCCGTCCCGTCATGCACTTGGGATAATGGCCAATGCCTAGAGATAAGCCACAAGGCGGACATCACGCGCCCGTTCATGCGTCACGCCCTTCAGATAGAGAGTCCGTCATACAAGTGGCACAAAGTATTTCTGAACCGCCCGTCATTTTCTTCTCGCCATTATCGCCGATAGTCTCACTTCCTCCTATAAAGGTTACAGAACGTATTGCCTTCTCGCCACGATTTACCTTATATCCCATTTGTTGCCACCTATTGAAAGTAAAACAATTTACTTGCGGATCATATATTTTGACAGCTTCATCACCCCAACGCTCTGCAATTTCACGCGCTACCATTGACAGGGTATTGATTGAACCCTTCCAAACTGATTTTAATTCATGCGTTGCGTTCATTTTGTCGTCTCCTTAATATGATTATTTTCCCCTCTTTTTTGGAATTCCGTACTCACGACAAAAAGATAAAAGATTTCCAAAACTTTTTATCTCTTGGATGCTATCTTCAATTTCTTCTCTGACTTCACCCATGCTTTTTTCTTCGGCGTCATCGAAAATATCTGTAAGGATGGCATCTACTAGCTTTTCTTCGGACTCCGCTTTTACAAAGTAATTTCCGCTCATGTCGCTTTGTATAAATGCTTTCATTTTAATATCTCCTTTTATTGTTTTGCTTACCACTAAGTATATTGTAGTACATAATCTTTATAATGTCAAGGGTTATTTTATTTATTTTTTATATTGCTTTTCCGTCGGAGAGTGCGGGATTTATTATATTTTGACCATTGAGCAAGACGCAAAGAACGTCGGCAAGCTTCATGCAGAAACTTAATTGCGGGATGAAGTGGAACGAATTTTTTACCACAGGAACACAACTTTTCTTTCATAGAGTACGATGATAGTATATATAAGGTAGTAAGTCAAGGGCATAAAAATTTCAGTCATCGACAAAATGGCGACAACTGAAATGATGGTGTTAAATTGTTTCATCCATATTGACAAGATATCTAACTCATGGTATACTTGTATGGAATGAAAATATCAGCGTCCGATCAACGCGGAGCCATGTCAACGGATTTAAACCCGAAGGCATGGTTTTCTTTTTAATGGCTCATTATAAGATAGGCGGATCGGAGATTCTTTCGATTGAAGAGATTGAAAAATTACCAGTCGTTTATCCATCAAGCAAAACCATTAGAGATCAGGACAAAGATCATAAACGTTTCAAAGACGCGGGCTATTCTTTCAGCCATTCATTCGAGAGCACCTATTATCACAAAGGCATAAGCGCAATCTGGAATTCAATAAATTGATATGATAACGGCCTATTTTGACGGTTCGTGTATGCCTACAAACCCTGGTTATACGGGCGGGATTGGAGCGATTATTTTTAAGAACGATAAGCTTTTGAAGAAAATATCAATGCCTATACAAGATGAAACGCTAATTTCAAATAACGTAGCTGAGTATGAGGCCGCCAATTCCGTGATGGAGTATCTTTTAGACAACAATCTCAAAGATGAGAGTATTTTAATTTATGGCGATTCTGAAATAGTCATAAATGCAATCAACAAAAAAAAGCCTTCAAAGGGCATTTGTGCTGAAAATTCTCTAAAAGCTTTAAATTTAGTCAAGAATTTCAAATCAATTATATTCAAGTGGATTCCTAGAGAAAGAAATACGGAAGCTGATAAACTTTCAAAGAATTACGCATCAGATAGCGTATCTTTAGAATACGCATCATTACAATTTTAGTTAGTTAGCAAAATAAAGTTAGAAGAAGACTTCTGCACGCTCTTGAGACCGTGACGCCCCTGAGCTGGGAAACCGAGCCAAGACCGAGGACGCAGAGTTCTAACCATAATAAGTAAGCACCATAAACTATTAAAGCAATTAAAATATAGTATTAGATCCTGATTGCCTCTCTAGTTTATGTTGTTAAGATAATAAAAGAATAATAGAATTAAATATAGGTTTTATATCGAAACTATTCACCTATAAAAGATTAGAAATTAAAAAATAATAGTTTGAGACTTGGTAAATGTCATAAAAATAGTGTTAGCTCTGAGTGCGCCCATTCTCATCTAACGACGGGCATATAAAAATAACCGTATCAAATTGAAGATATTCGATGTTTTTAATATTCATGGACGGATTAAAAAGGGCTATAGATTCAAAAGTTTTTATGATTGTCTCTATCGTTTTTAAGTAATTATAGTCAATCAGATCGTAAAGGAAAGTAAATCAAAGGATTAGATCATGCAGAATATCAATATCTTAATGTATCACTTTAACTTCTTAACTATATAATAGATATATATGAATATCATTTCCGAATTGAGTGACCCTATTGAATTGACTAGGTTCGGCGATTCTTATCGTTTCATATATCAAGATAAGTTATCACGAGGGACGGAGATGATAGAATTGGGAACATGGGTTAAATGGTCAACGGATCAACAGTTTCATCCGTCTAAGAATAGAATGATGGTAGAAAAGAAGGTATTTAAAGATATAATCTTGCCTAAGCTCAATGAGATATTCAGAGATAAGTAAGGTAAAGTATAAAATGGTTGAATATGATTCTAATGGTAAGGTAGTTAGAGTTATACCAATTCATGGTGAGACGATTATCAGTAATACAAATCATATCAAAATGAATGATAAATAAGATAGTAAGAGAGATTGGATTTACATAACATAATTGATATTATCAGAAGCTGGAATAGATATCAATATGAATAGTGAGCGCGAAAGATTAGCAGAGAGATATGATAGAATGATCGTGGAAGAGTTTGAGAGGGCGATTGGCAAGAAGATTGCATGGAAAGAGGCCCCCACCCGTACGGAGGGGAGCTTGATTGAGAGAGTTGATTTGAAATCATTTCA
>Ga0208147_1000056_pt1 | contig 39081 bp, 60 predicted proteins | sample DEB3_08_DNA_FD_184520 | JGI IMG/M metagenome (GOLD analysis project Ga0208147, IMG submission 184520) | Aqueous microbial communities from the Delaware River and Bay under freshwater to marine salinity gradient to study organic matter... | ecosystem: Environmental > Aquatic > Marine > Coastal ... | reverse complement strand
AACTAACCATGCAAACGATAAACATTGACGGCACTACGTACACGCTCAAATTTGATAAATGCCCGATTGAGTGGGCAAAACTTGCCCGCAAGGCATGGAAACCCAAAAAACCGAAAGACTTGCGCAAGTTTCCCAAAGATTATGCCGGCACGATGTCAACGGGCGATTACGTTCGACAATTCGAGACGCTGAACATGCTTATTAAAACCGAATACGACAATCTGAACTATTCCGGCACGGCGCTCTATGATCCGTCAACCCCCTTATTGGAGACACTGACCGATGAATAAGACACTTATTGACACCAGCGCGCCACACTGGCCGCAAAACCTGTGGCCGCACACCTACACTCACGGCGATACTGAACTGCTTTGCTTTGTCGACTGGGAACCGGCGGATCGCTCTGTCGGCTACGCTGGCGCAGCATGGCTGATCCATGCCTTTGCCGGCGGTGTGGACGTGGTCGAGCTGCTGAAGGACCATATCATCCGCGATATAGAACAGGAGGCTGCATGTTCGCTCTCATTGGATTGATACTTGCGGCCTTGCTGGCTGTCGTGTTAGGTTTATAGCGCGCGCACTCTCCACGCGCCGGCCATTGTGGCCGCTCTTCGGTTGCCCGTCAGGCCAAAACCTGACGGGCTTTTTTACGCCAGCGCGCCCCATTGGCTGGCCATTGCAGCCGCGATGCCGGGAAATGTCGCTGATCTGATCTTCCACCGGTCAGGTGACGGCGGCAGGTTATACCACTCGGGCAAGCTTTTGCCGCTTTTGGTAACGTGCCGCGCGCCCTTGCCCACTATCTGGGTCGGCTGCAAGTACGGCAGCCCTTTGAGCCAAAGGCAGGTTGTTTTAGTCGCCTCGTGCCCGTGCTCATACGGCTGAATGATCTGGTCTGGCTTTCTGATACGGCTGGATATGATGCTAACCGGATTTTCCAGCGCAATACGCGGTATCGGCGCGTCCAATAACAGCCGGACAAAATCTAGCGCCTCGGCCTGTTCGACCTGTTTATCTTTGAACCAGCGCGCGCCTGACACGGCCAAATGCGTACACGGCGGATGCGCGATCATTAAATCCCATCCATCGGCCAGAATGTCGCGCACATCACCCTGATAATGCGGCCCAGGCGAATCGGTCGGCAGCAGATCGCACGATAGCGCATCATGCCCTGCTCTAATGAAGGCATCGCGCACTGTACCGCTGTACTCGCACGCCACTAGCACGCGCATCATTTGACTAACCGCACGGCTGATGGCGCCGGTGTTTCCTCGACCATGCGGCGCAATTCGGACTTCGTGGCCGACTTGGCCAGCTCTGGCGCGCAGATAATGTGTTTGCGGGCATCAAAGTCGCGCGATCGCAGGCGCCCCATGTCGACCCAGCCGGCCTCTTTCAGCGCGTGCAGTAGTGCCTGCTGAACGACCCGCGTGCCCATCGGCGCCCCACCCTGCAATCGATCGCAGAGGGTATAGAAGGGCGCGGCCACTACGCCCGCTGAGAACTCGCCCAGGCGGCGCTCGATCATCTCGACCAGATACGACTCGGCGGTCGACCTGCCTTGCTCGACCATGATGATCTTAGCCTCGGTCAGCGGCGGGGTTGCGCCTGGGTTGAACTTGCTCACGTCACGCTCGTAGAGTACCTTGCACGCGGCTTCTAAGCCGCCGGATGCGTACCACTCCCAGAACACGCGGCCCTCGTCCATGGCCATCCTCGGCGCGGCGGAGTACGTCACAAACCAGCGCCGGTCTTCACTGGGCAATGACAGCGGCGCACGCTCGTTCGAGAACGCCAGAACGAACACGCGGTTTAAGATGTCGTACGGGTGCAGGCCTTTGCGGTTGACCTGCAAGAACTCAGGCGGGGCGGCGATAATCGGCTTCAGGTTATTCTCGAGCGCGCGCCGGTCTTTCGATTCGGTCTCTTTCAGCTCTTCGAACACCATAATCTCAGACTCTAACGAATAGCCCCACTGAGACGTTATCTGCTCGTTCTTTAGTGTTTTGACGTTCGCCTTACTTGCGCCGCCTACGCCCCATAATAGCGGCTCCCAGAGGGTATCTTTACCGCTACCCTGCACGCCCAGATGCAGCACCGCGTGATTGATCTTAACGTTCGGGTTTTTCAATTTGTACGCCATCACGTCGAGTACGTGATTACGCTCGACAGGGTCAGGAAGCATATGCTCAACGTGGTCGAGCCATTTCTTCGGGCTGATCGTATTGGTTGGAATAACCGGACGGTGATTTTTCCAGCGGTTACCGTACGCTTGCCCCTCACGCGATACCAGCACGTTTTCGCCAGCGGCATAAGTGATGCCAGCTAACGTCAGCGCACCCTTTTTCTGGCGATTCTCGTCAAAACAGATCGACGCTTCAATACGGCGCTTCGTTTTGCCGGTGATGTGGATGGAATGGCATAAAACGTGCCGGTACAGGGCGTTAAACCCTGCGCGGTCGATCTCACGCCGCATTTCCATGTCAAAAAATGAATCCTCGCTCAGAATGTAGGAAAAGCGCGTGTACCAGCCCTCTTTTTCGACCCGATCGAGCTGCTTTTTCTCGACTTCGGCGATCACTTCCGCGCCCTTGTCCGGAAACGCCTCGGTCGGCTGCAGTTTGGATAGCGCCGTGTCCATCGCCTGCGCGAGTAGCTCTTCACGCAAGCCTGGCGAGTGCTTCGGCCCACCATTGGCCGATACCCAATCCAGAAACGCGTGCGAGTCGAAGTCCACGCAGTGCGAGTGCAGGCAGCGGTACGACCGCGTCGCCGGGCTGTAGCCGCCCTCGGGGTTGCCATCGGTGTGCTCGTCCTTGTTAGGGCAGATGACGCCGGCCCACCCGCGAGAATTCGGCGCCGACAACAGCACGCCCTGACCGGATAGCCACGCCAGCACGTCATCGGCGCCATCGTCCGACAATCGGATAGGGCGCACGCCCAGCGATGACGGCTCGGAAGGGGTGACGCCCAGCGCCGTGCATATCTCAGGCAGGGTGTACTCACGCTCGGGGTGGAACTCGGTTAGCTGGGCAGCGAAATTATCCCGGCCCGGTTTGATATTGATCGAGCCTGGTAAGCGGAAGTTACGCACGGCGTTATTGGCGCCTGGGTCGCAGTAGCCGGCCTTGATGATGGCATCGATCGCGGCGGCGTACTCACCCTTGGTCGGCTGCTCGGAGAAGGCGTAACCCCACTGGAACGATCCGGCAGACGTCTCGATGATCCAAGTCGGCGGCAGGGGCGGGATGTTGGGCGCCTTCTCAGGATCGCCTACGTCATCCAACACCATGACCAGAACGTAATCGCAATTGTCTTTGGATGCCGATACGTGGCCATCCTTGAACCGATCGACAATGAATGACGCCGTATTGCCGTAAATCGCCCAATCGGGCTTAGTCGGATAGTCGGGCAGGTAGGCAGGCCATGTGCAGATGACCGCGCCGTCTGGGTGTAGCTGGATCTGACCGTTCTTGAGTTTGGGTTTCTGACGCACAACCAGTGCAGTCTCACCCTGTGGTGCCAATTTGGTATAAAATTCGAGGAAATCCATTGCAGTCCTTGTAGTTGAAGAAGCCGCCCTGCCAGGCGGCTTTTTTATTTTCCGTAACGCGTCATTGTTTCTACTTCAGCGGACAAAGGCAGTCCAGCCGCCCAATCGGGCGGGGTACACATCACTTGCTTTAGGGTATTGGGCGCATCAGGGTCGGCGGTCTCCAGCACAATTTCATCATGCACATGCAGCACGACGTCATCGAGCTGGCGTAAAGCGTGCCGTAGCAGATCGTTGGCGACTGCCTGCGTTATGTTCTCACAGGCGAGCCCGCGCCACAAGCGGGCACGCGGCCATTCGGTCGCATCCGCTGCAGGTTTCCATGCGGCCTTGACGTACGTGATCTCGTCACCCTCAAACTTAGCAAATGGATAGCACAAGATGCGCCCGCTGGGCAGCGCGTACCAGAGGTGCTGCTTGTCGTACAGGTAGGTGACCCGACCGGCGGTAAATTCACGCCCAGGGTTCCTGAGCGCCCGCGTGTACGCCTCTTCGAGTTTCGTCCAGTAGCGCACGGCCCAAGCGTTTGAGCGTCGCCATGCGTCTACAATCCGGCGGGAGTCCGACTCGGGCATGATGACGCCGTAGTTGCGACCCATCGCACTGAAGGCGCCGATCGAGCCGCCAAAACCCAGTGACAGGATGGCGACCTTGCCGATCTGGCGCTGGTCTTTGTCTACGCTATCCTCGGCCACGCGGTAGATGCCGGCGGCCTCACGCTTGTAGATGTCGCGGCCATCGCGGAAGACCTGCAGCACCTCGTCGGCCTGCGGATCGTTGGACGCCCATGCGGTGACGCGCGCCTCGACCGCTGACCAGTCGGCGACCACGAACTGCTTGCCGGGTGCGGGTATCAGTGCGGGCCGGAGCATCGACCGGAGAACATCCGTAACGCGTTTTCCAAATCTTGGGGTGATGCTGTGGCCTCTGACCATAGCGTGCCTAACATCATCCGGCTCTGCGGCACACTTGCGCGTGAAGTTGTGAACTTGCGCGCCATAGCTTGAAGCACGTCCGGTGGCAGAGCCTCCTGCAAATACGAAAGCACCTCGTACTCGGTGATCGTCTTCATCTGCCAAGCCCGCAAGGCGGCTGAACTTCGCAACTGACGACGCCCAGAGGTCATCCGCGCATTGAATGACGTCCGCAACATGGGCCGGAATCTCTTCATGGTTTTCCTCGGCAAAAACTAACAAATTGGCGCGTACTGACTTGTCGATACTGTACTTCTGCTCGCCGTCCTTGTACACCTCCATCATCTTCAGCGCCTGCGGCCCGACTCTGTCGATTACCCACTGCTTCATCTTGGGGCTCCTGACGGACTTAATCTCACCCTTAGTCAGGTCGGCGACCAGCGTCTCGATCTCTTCGAGTTCGACGGATGCGTAGCGCACCGCTGCGTGAGCCAGTGGCAGGTCAAGCAGCACGCCCCGGTCGTTGATGCGCTCGTTGACGTGATAGTCGGCCAGCTCCTGATCGGACAGCGGGCGCATGGCCTTGCTGACTGCGCGCATGGTTCTGACGTCCTGCTCGCAATAGCGGATCATCTCGGCCATTAACTCTGGCGAATTGTTAAACGATCCATCAGCGCGAGGGATTGACAGAAGTCGAATAAGCTGTGAGCCGCGATGGTCTTTGCGCATGTTGCTGCTGATAGCGCGTCCGACGTCTTCGAGAGACCCAGGCAAGCAGTTAGCACGCGCTTGTGTCGCGGTGCAGTAGAACTGCTCGAGTTGAAAGTTACACTGTAGGACGTACCAAAAGATGAGGCGCTCGAAGGCGGCATTGTGCGCGTAGATGCGTCCGGTGTGATTCCGAACCATCGCGGGAAACGGCTGGTCGGGAGTCCAGGTGACAACCTCATCGTCGTCAAACGCGTAGGACATACACAGTACATCTGTACTTGCGTCTTGTGCATAGTTGTAAACTCCTTTAGAGGACAGGTCGCAGCGGCTGCGACTTTCAAAATCAATCCACAAAATAGTCATAATGTCTCCGCACTTTTATGGCGCTTATAGTGGATTCATGCACGCCATACTCAATGGCCAACTGCCGTCCGATACCGAAAGCATTTGAGCTAACGCGCGCGCGAATATCTTTTACTTGGGCTTCAGTCAGCTTACCTCTTCGCTGATGCAATACCGCGTCTATATTGTTTTCGCTGCGCGTGCCCCAGCGCAAATTCTGCAATCGATTATCGCTAGGGTCACCGTTTTTATGCAGGCACTCACACTTAAACGGCGCGGGGCCAACAAACGACAGCAATACCAGTTTATGAACACATTGGCTATTTCCGCGCCCCAAGGCAACGCTTAAATGCCCTTGCGGCATACGCCCCGGCTTTAACAATCGCCCATTAGCGCCGCGCCTAAATGTCCGCACTCGCCCTTGATCGCTGGCCTCATACAGCCCTTCATAGCCCGGTATCGGTTTCCATATCTCACCCATGTTACATCCAATAAAAAAGCCCTGTTCTGCATTCTCGTCTTGCGACGTTGGCGGACTCGGCAGACACCGAGCAGAATGCAGAACAGGGCTTGTCTGTCAGCGTGCCGCCAAGCACAAACACATACTAGCATAAGAGGGTGGCCCCGGTTACCCTGCCAGCATCAGGGCGAACCGACCAAGGAAGAGCCTGATGTTTAGGTAACCGGTGCCATTGAAAGGGTGGGGTACTTCGACTGCGTCTGTGCCGCATTGCATCCAGTTAGTTACCGGCGCGGCGCACACAGCATCCGTCTTTTCCCCCGTGCTACTTAGCCGCGACGACGACGGCCTGCTGGTGCCGCTTCAGCCGGTGCTTCGGCTTCTGCTGCTGGCGCATCCGACTCGCCGTCCATCGAGACGAACTCGACAACTTCAAACACCGGCGTATAGATGCGACCGTACGACTTGTGCGTGTAGTGATCTTTCTTCAGATGCACGACAGGCACGGGCTTGCTCTGATCCTTCTCGACCTGCTCGGCGATCGCTACTGCCAACGCCTGAACAGCCTTCTTACCGCCGACGGACGTCACGGTGTAGCGCGCTTCCATGCCCTTGTCTTCGCCAGACAGGCACTTCAACGACATACCGATCTGCGCTTCCCAACCACGCTTGGCGTTAGGTGGTGCAGCTTCCATCTCTGGCAGCGGCTCAGACACCGACACCATCTTCTCGCCCAGCACTTCACCATCACCCCAGGCGATATAGCCGTGGATGAACGAGAACGGGTTGACCGCCCAAGTCGAATCGCTCTCGACTTCGGTTTGGTCAGCGCCGAACACCCAGTGACCGGTCTTGTCCATCTTGATGATGACGGAACCTGCTGGGCCTGCGGCGGTATCAAGCGCACGCAGAGCGGTGGTGAGGGATGCTACTGCTGGAAGGTTTGCACCTTTGAAATTAACAAGATTTGACATTACTTTACTCCTATTGGATTTTAGAAAGGGCAGCAGTCAACTGCTTCCCGATTTGCAACACCGCTGGTCTCGGATCGGAATCCGGTGCCAACGTATCGCCCGACGACACAGATACGACCATGTCAGCGGGAAATTCTATTTTAGCCTTTTTCAAGACTTTCTCAAGCTGTGCCGGCGACTTAATTGTCACGGGCTCGTAAGCATCCTTGATGTTGTTTGCGTCTACCCAGGCTTCAATCTTGGCTTTCTCTACCCACTGGCGCCGCGCCTGCTTGGCAACCAGTTTGTAACCTGGCACGTCAATACCCTTGTCGAGCATCTGAAACGCTAATGCTTGCAAATCGTTAATGTAGGTTTGCAGCATCTCAGCCTGTTGCAGTCGGGCGGATATTTGCTGCACTGGCATGTCAAGCAGCTTGCCCTTCAATGCGCGCTCGGTTGCTCCCGTCATGCGTGGGCAGATGGGCTTGGCGGCACACCAACGGCAGTGGTCACCTTCTTGCATGGGCGGCTCGGGCCATGACGACAGGCGCACGGCGTACAGCAGCTCTTGCTCAAACTCTTTGATGCGTGCGGGCGTCGTCACCCAGCGGCGTACCATCGGGGGCTGCACGATGATGCATTCGATTTCTTCAGCGCCTTCAAAGATCCACTGCGCTGCCGGTGTTCTCATCGCTGCCGCTGCGTAAAACAGGAGCTGAGGATTTTCCACAGCATCAACAGATACGCCATCGCCAAATTTCCAATCAAGAACGATGGCGCGTTTATCTTTACGCCCAAGTAAGTCAGTGCTACCAAAGACACCAGGCAGAAAATCGCCAAAGGATACTCGGGTTTCCACCATGTACTCCATCGTCTTGTTGGGGTCGATCTCGTCAAGCGCCGCGAGAGCGGGAATAATCTTCTCATCAATTAGCTCCTGTGTGAGTGTCTGATCTTTGTACTGGGCGCCAATGCACTGCTCTGGCTTCTTGTCGAACTCCAAGAGTTCAGCGATGACATTGTGCAGAAGAGTGCCACGGTCTGCATGTTCGCTTGATGGCTTGGGTGGCATCTTCTGCACCAGTTTGACTGACGCTGGACAATTGATGACGCGCTTGGCAGTCGAGCCGCCGACAACATTAGAGTGATCCATCCTTACCTCCGTTTTGTGATTGAGCCTCGACTATGCCGGCAAAAATAATCCTTGTCAAATACTTTTTTAGTCTTTATATTTCGACCATGCTTGAAAAAGAAATTGAAAACTACTTTGTATGGACGGTCGAGACGGCGGGCGGCAGAACGTACAAGTTCAAGTCGCCTACGCAGCGCGGTGTGGCTGACCGCATCGCTTGCATGCCTAACGGCGAGACATGGTTCGTGGAGTTAAAGCGGCCAAAGGGCGGGCGCTTGGCGCCCTTGCAGGCTAAGTTTCGAGATGATGTTGTAACGCTGCAACAGCAATACGCATTATTAACAAATAAACAGGAGATTGACACATGGTTCCAAGAGTACCGCACCCGCTGATTGACGCCCTGCTGACCGAGTACAACATCTCTAGCGACGCGGCGCTGGCACGCGCCTTAGATAGCAACCCGCCAGAGATTAGCCGCGTCCGTAACCGGCTACGCCCGATAAGCGCGCAGTTCATCTTGCTCGTGCATGAGGCGACTGACTGGCCGATCAAACGCATCAAGGAGCTGAGCGCATGAGGTGGCCTGTCGTTTTGGTGCTGATGTTTTACGCGGCTGTGGCAGCGTGCAGCCTGTTTATTCTTGTGACGTCCACGCTGGTCGATCGACCGCCGGTGACGAAAGGTCACAAGCTATGAAACCAACACGAGAGCAAGTCATCGCATGGGCGCGGGAAGCGGGGGTAATTAACTGCGACTGCTGCCTACCGTTTTGGCCTGAAGAAGATCAGGTGAACTGGGAGATATTCTTTGAACGCTTTGCCGCCCTCGCCTATGAAGCAGGTCGCAAGGATGAAAACGAGGCGTGTGCGCAGATTGTTGGAATGTACCAAATTCCTGTAGGTAACTCTGCGGCAGGTGAGATGGCTTGCGAATGGACATATGACGCTTTGAAAGAAGTATATGACGCTATCCGCGCAAGGAGAGAACAATGACTGACCGAGAACTGCTGCAGCAGGCGCTAGATGCGTTGGAAAAAATTGAAATGGGCGGCGATCCTAGATGGGCAAATGATGTTACGCCAGCACTTCGCGCCCGACTAGCGCAGCCTGAGGCATACCCAGAAAATTTTATTGACGCATTGCGATTTGAAACGGCATTAGCGCAGCCAGAGCAGGAGCCGGTGGCGTGGGTGTATAACGGAAACTTACATGAGTTTGACCCAAGCGATTGGGCTAAATGTGAGGTAACGCCACTCTACACAGCACCACCACAGCGCGAATGGCAAGGGCTGACGGATGAGGAATACGAAACAATGGCTGAACACTATGTGACCAACTGCTATTTTGACACTTTGAAATATGCCCGCGCCATCGAAGCCAAGCTAAAGGAGAAGAACACATGACGAATAAAAAGCAGGAGCCGGTGGCGTGGGGTGTGCCAAATACTAGGCCAACAGAGAAAGCGCAATTCATGATGCTGCTGCATTCGCCGGACGGTTGCCAATATCCAGAGCAGCTAGTTCCGCTTTACACCGCCCCACCACAGCGCGAATGGCAAGGACTGACTGATAAGGAGATTGAAGACTGCTTAGAAATGAGTATTTATGGGACGTGCCGCGCCATCGAAGCCAAGCTAAAGGAGAAGAATGCTTAAGCTACGCCCTTATCAAGACGAGGCTGCCGACTTCTTGTACGAGCGTGACCGCGCGATGATCTTGGCGCCTGTGGGCGCAGGCAAGACGGCCATCACCTTGACCGCCATGCAGGCAATGGTGAAGGACGGGTACGCCAGTCGTTTCCTTGTCTTGGCGCCAAAGCGTGTCTGCACGGACGTCTGGCCCATCGAAGCACGCAAGTGGGCGCTCGAGCTGCACTACCGCACAGCCGTAGGCACACCCCGCAGTCGAGGTGAGGCGCTGGACTCCGACGCCCACATCGTGGCGACCAACTACGACAACATCGGCTGGCTGGCCGAGCAAGACCTGTCGTCCTTCGACGCGATTGTGTTTGACGAGCTGACGAAATTAAAGAACCCGTCAGGCACACGGTTCAAGGCGCTACACAAGATTATCGACCAGTTCAAGATACGCTGGGGTCTGACCGGGTCATTCACTAGTAACGGGCTGGAAGACGTCTTCGGTCAGTGCAAGATCGTGGACGAGAAGCTGCTGGGCCGCGCCAAAGGCGCCTTCCTGCAGCAATACTTTGTCTGCATGAACCGCGACTTTGGCGAGTGGCTGCCACGCCCCGGCGCCCTGCCCTTGGTCATGGAGCGCATCAAGCCGGCCACCTACGTCTTGGAGCCTGGCGAGTACAAAGACAAGCTGCCCGAGTGCCACGTCGTTGAGCTGCGCTGTCAATTAGAAGACCGCGCGCCGTACGAGAAGATGAAGAAAGACTTCGTGGTGCAGTTTCCGACCGCTGAGATATTAGCCGCCAACGCAGCAGCCGTTACATCAAAGTTGCAACAGATGGCGTCTGGCTTTGTGTACGACAGCAGCCGAGTGGCGTCAGACGTGGCGGGTCAGTTCATCAACAGCAAGACGGCAGTGTGGTTTAGTGGGCACAAGTTTGATCGATTGGACGAATTACTGGAGGAGAACCAACATGCGAATACGCTTCTTGTTTACCAGTTTCAGGAGGAGGTGGCGGAACTTCGTCGCCGCTATCCGAAGCTTGCCACCCTCGACGACCCCGACGCCATCAAGCGATGGAACGCCGGGCAGATCGAACTCCTTGCCGTCCACCCTAAGTCAGCAGGACATGGACTTAATCTACAGCATGGGGGAAGCCACATGGTATTTCTGTCGTTGCCGTGGAGCCTGGAGCTGTACGAGCAAACGATTGGACGACTGCACCGTTCCGGACAGCTGCATAGCGTCTGGGTTTATATCTTACTCGCCGACAAGACAGTTGACGAAAAGATCTACGCCGCCCTGCACGACAAACGAGCAATTTCCGACATAGCGATGGAGGCACTGAAATGAGATACCTACTTTTACTACTGGCAGCACCTGCGTTCGCCGCCGAACCTGCGTACCTGACTTACGACGACGTCCATGTGCAGACGGTCTTGACCCAAGACCGGCCCAGCTGGTGCTACGGCATGAAGATGGCGTTCGACATTGACGGGTTAAACCGCGCGTACTACGGCTGCTGGGCGGGCTCGCAAGGCTTTGTGCATATCGAGATGCTAGACGGCAGCAAACGTGTCATACCAATGGCAAAATTTTCTAAACCCAAGGAGGCAGCAAAATGACGGACTTTAAAGACCCTGAAATCCAGCGTGAGATTCTGATCGACTACCTGCAAGTCATGATCGCTAGAAACGATTGGCACGGTGTGGCTGACGTTGCGATGGATTTGCGCGAGATGGAGGCCGAACGCCGTGCAAAGACTTGACTACTGGAAAGCCAAGCTGTCTGCCGCGAAAGCTGAAGAGCGCGCGCGGTACCGAGAGCTGAACCAAATGGAGCGCGCGTTCCAGCGCGCGGTGTACGAAATCGTAAAAATAGAACGAAGGATTGAAGATGAAGAAACTAAGCTGGCGGACGCTAAACGACAAAATAGCCACGCTGTCCGAAGAAGAAGTGTTCGCGCTACTGACTGAGGAACAGCTAAACGAGCGTCGGTCGTCGCACCTACAGCGCCTGCATCAGCGGTACTGCGCGCTGCGTGATGCCCGTGAGCGCATCGAGATCATGTCGGGGGCAATCAAACCGTGAAATGCCAGCACTGTGGTAGCAAGACCTATGTCGTGAACACTGCGCAACAGCCAGGCGGCATCCGACGCCAGCGCAAGTGTGATTCATGCAAGAACAATGCCTACTCAGCCGAGGTGTGGATCGCCGGCAACGTTCAGGTAGGCAAATCGATCTATACTAATGACGAGGTAGCGTTGATAAAAAAGAAAGGTGTTGACGCCCGCCGCGCAAATGAAGACAGGAGGAAAAAAGATGCTTCGTGATGGGTATTTTATTCGTGAGGAACCCCCTAAGATCGGCGCACACTACACGCCGCAGTTCTACCAGAAGCCAGCGACGCCTGAAGAGCGCTTTGTGCAGGACATCATGCTGGGTGTGCCAATGCGCTACGAGTCGCCGATGGTGAAGTTTTTAGGTCGGCTTTTGAGCGTATGAGAGAGCTCGTCCTCATCTACTACGCCGCGATCGTGGTGGCGACTGTCGGCTTTCTGGCGCTCTTCGTACCAGATCAGCCCCGGCCTACCGCCGCTGAGTGCGGTGTGGCCGAGTTCGCGCCTGACATGTCAACGCGCGACCGTGAGGTCTGCCGGCAGTTACGCCAGCATCGTCACCGCATGTGATTGCGCCTCTGCTACCCGACGCATCCAGCCTTTGCCGAAGGTTGCGAACGTCGGGAGCGACTTGTAGAACAGCTCCTTCTCCATGCTGAACTTGGCGATCAAGTCCGTCTGATCTGCGTCTTTCAACGCCTGCATGGTCTTGGGGCCGATGACACCGTCAGGGTTCGTTCCGATCGCTTTCTGCATGGTCTTGATCGCACGGCTTGGGCCCGCATTGATCGCAAAGTCGAACATCAGATAGTCCAGCCCCGTTGGCAGCTCGTCGGCCTTGACCGCATCCCAGTACTTCTTGCGGTACATCGGTGCCACTGTAGCCGGGGTCAACGCGCGCATCTCGCTTTCGCCAACAGCTTTGCCGACCCATTCTTCCCACACTTTCTTGGTGACGCCCAGATTGGTCATGCCGCCTGGGTCAAGTTTGTGATTAACAAAACCGCCTTCGTGCTTCAGGATGGCTTTAAGGGCTTCGTCAAAGTTCTCTGTCATTTCTTGGCTCGCATATCAATGATTTTCTCAAGCGTTCTGCCGCCGAAATAGAACGACATCACCAGCATACCCCACTGACCCAAGAGCTCCACGAACGAGTCGGCGATGTCCACCAGCGCAGCGTCAAGGATGGCGAGCGCCATGTAGGCCACCAGAATGTAGACCAGCGTCAGCGGACGAATGTTCTTCGACAGCCAGCTGTCGCTGGCCATGTCGGACTTTAGGCGCTCGGTCAGGTTGTCTTGCTCCAGCTCGTAGAGCTTGGTTTCGTTAGCCATCTTGGCCAGCTCACCATCCTGCGCCATCTTGGCCAGTTCCAGCTGCGCCTTGGCCTTCTGTTCTGGGTCAGGAATCAGTTTGTCGATCAGTTTGCCGCCGATACCCAGCAGCGCGTCTAGTCCTAGCATGTCAGCCCCCTTGTTGAAACATCCACCGCATGAAATACCCAAACCCTGCAATTAGCGCAAACACGACGATCATGGTGCCGACTGCTTGCGCTGTCTCTAATCGCTGCGCTTTAGCGCGGCGCTTTTTCATCTCTAACGCCTTCTCATGCAGGCGCTTCTCTGTTTCGGCCTGCCTGGCTGCTTCGGCCTTGGCTTCCCGGTCAGCGCGCAGCTTACCCATGCGCTGCCAGAACTCATCCCACATGCCGGCTTCTTGGAAATGGTAAGTGAAGATGTGCTTGATGTCGTCGTAATACTGCTTAATCTGACGATCGATGATCATCAGCTCCATGACGTACTCGGCATCAGACACGTAGTCAGGCACGGGCTCACCCTTGGCGACCGCCGCTTCCTGCGCTACCTTGGCCTCTTCGAGTTGGCTGCGCTTGGTCTCGTACTTGCCGGCGGCTGAGAAGAACTTGGTCACACCCGACATGGAGTCGGCTAAGGTCTTGCCCGACTCGACCGCACCGTTGATCTCGTCAAACGCTTCTTTGGCGAGGGCGGCAGCTTCCTTGACGCCAGTGACAACCGCCTTGACGCCTGCAATCGCCAGACCGATTGTCACCGGATCGATCATTTGTCTTGCTTAGCCTCCAGCTTGTCAAAGATCTTGCCCAACATGTCGCGGATGTCGCGTATGTCGTCCTTGTAATCCTCGCGGGTCACATAGACGTGCGGCATGGCACGCACGTCCGTGTCCAACCGGTCAATCGAGCGGTGGATGTTGTTCAACACCCAGCCGCCGAAGAAGCCTGCAATTGCCACCGCAATATTGAAAAGAACTTGCGAATCCATGCGTCACTCGTAAATGATATTGACGCCGCCGTTAACGTCAAAGTTGTCCGTGCCGTTGATTGTTAGGCGAATGTTGTCCAAAACGCCGCCGAGAGCCACATTACCGCTACTGACGTACACACGATTGTTAGTGCTATCAGCAACATTTCCGTTACACACCCAAGTATTGCCTGTTACGTTAACTAGAACTAACGTACCTTTAAATGAAGCGTTTGCAAGCGTGGGAGTGCCAACGTAAAAACCATTAGTTAGTTGAGTAAGTGTAACGGTTCCAGCAGATGTAGCCTGAATACAATCACTGGTGTACCCGCTAGTAGTCGGCGTTCCGCTAGTGCCAATTTGCGCGCGAACTGTGGTTGTGCCGTTTGTACTAACTCCGCTCAAAATCAGCGTAATTCGTTTAATCCAGTTGGGGATAGACGTAAAATCAATAGACGTACCGCCTGTCGTGGTAGATACCGTACCGCGAACAATAGCGCCAGAATTATCTTGCACCCCATCGGTGCCACTAAGAATCAGACTCATTGCGCGCCTCCATCAATGCACGATAGCGCACGAAGCTCATCCGTAGTCGTGCAGGTATCTACTAGGTTAGTAATGTCACGCAGACGCTGCTTCTCAGCCACAATCGCCGCTGTGTCGCTACCCGACTCCAGCGCACGTTGGAATGCCACATCAAGAGCTGCAAGCAGCGGGGCACGTTCAGCACGAAGCCTGTCTTTGGTAATAACTTTAGCCTTGTCAATATCAATAACGATCATGCTTTCACCTCAGCATCAGTAAAGTCAGCAGTCCAAGCATTACGGAACTCGCGGTCAGCAGGGATGTCAGCAGCGTCAACTATTCTGTACGGCTTGCCGGACGGGATGTCTTTCATCGCCAGATCAAGCGATTCAGTCGGGATGATGATAGCAACACCGCCGTCGTCGTTAGGAAAAAGGATTCGTTTCATGGTTGTCCTTTAGCGGAAGATGGTGACAGCTACCGTTGTTGAGTCAGTAAGTACATTAGAGTTATTTCGTGCAGTTACACCAAATGCACTCGATGTTGCGCCAGAGTTAATCCCCGGTCTTAATCCATCGTCTACCCCAACAACTCCAGCATAATTTGCATCAGACATAGCAGTCGTAAAGTTTACTGTGTAAATACCAACGCCGCCATCCGTGATACTCGATACGTTAAACGACGCGCGAATAGCGACTGTGCCTGTACCGTTAAAGTTCACCCACGCACGACAGAACGTACCAATCTGCGTACCAGCACTATCCTGTACGGTAGGAGGCGTGTTCGCAACACCGTTCTTTAGCACCAATGTGCTAGTGCTATCGGCTTGCAGTGTATCTGCTACAACAATTCCAGCCATGATGACCTCTTACTCGTAAAGGATGTTAACAGTACCAGCGTCAAACTGCTGTGTTCCGTCGATAAATAGCCGGACTGCTGTTAGCGTAGCGCTTAACGACACAGAGCCGCCCGTAGTCCAACCACGCGCCGCATCAGACTGACCGCAATAACCCATCGCTACCCAGCTATTTGAGTTGATGTTGGTTATAGTAACTGAGCCGTGAAATACACAAGCTGCACCTTGACTAGATTGATTCAACAAAAACCCAGAAGACATATTTGCTGCATTATTGCCCGCAGTGCTGCTGACCGTACTTGTGCCTAAATATCCAGACGTTGTGTAAGTTGTGCTGCCTGTGCCTAACTGAATAAGATAGTTCCCTGTTCCGTTAGATGAGACACCTTGAAACATTACGGTAATTCGCTTGACCCAAGATGGAATTGCAGTAAATTCAGGCGCAGTCTGGTTAGTCAGCGTAATCGCCGTACCCGACACCACGGGAGCCAGCGTACCGCTATTCGCCACCAACGTCTGTGTCGTACTACCCGCGACTGCCGGGGCTGCGACCGTAATCGATCCGCTGGTGTCGCCTGAGAGAACTAAAGAAGCCATAATTTAATCCCTTAAAAATCTAAAGCACAACCCAGCGAGCGCCGGACGAGACGGTGACAACCACCGGTGCAGTGATTGCATCCACCGACGCCGACTGCGAGATGTCGACCGTATAAGTACCAACGCCGCCTGTGCCGCTGCCCAACGCTGTGATCTTCGTTCCCGCCGTTACGTTTACACCCGCAATTATCGAGCCGACACCCAACAACCCAGAAGTAGCCGTGTCAACTGTCAGCGTCGTAGCTGCAATACTGCCTGTGCCAACAAACCCGCCACCCAGCGTGATCGGGCCGGTAGACATTGCATTTTTAGTTGACGGTATTGTATAGCTCAACGTGACTGTTTGGTCATTCTCGTAAAACACCTCGTCTGAGCCGTTGCCGGTGGCACCGTTACCGCCCACTTGGCCCCACTCACCATTAGAGTAACCTTCAAAGACGTCCAGCGTGCTGTTGTAGCGGAACATGCCTTCAGCTGGCGAGCTAGGCCGGTCGGTCGTAGCGCCCACAGGCATCTGCACGTAGCCAAAGCCGGAGAAGGTGACATCCTGCGTGGCTGACAGGGTCGTGAACGCGCCAGTGTTAGGTGACACGTCACCGATCGGGGGCGGCGAGCCGAACGACAGGTTGTCCACAGGCACCAGGATATTGTCCGTGGTGTATTGGGTGACATCATTCTCGTCCTTGACGACGAACTTGTACGCGATCGTTGGCTGCAACCAGATGTTGGCCATGCCCCGCGAGTCAAGGATGATCGGGTTGGCGTTAGCTGTTCCGCCCGCCTGGTCGGTGTAGGTCGCAATCGGGGTCGTCGTGCCGCCGGCGTAGGTGTAGACCTTACCGGCTACCAGCGGGTTGCCGTTGGCATCGAAGAACTGCTGCTTGGGTGTTGGGGTTAAGGATGCCATTTAATCTTTCCTCATACTATTCTGGTTCTGATTCTGATCTTGCGGCGCCAAGGCATTTTTTACGGTAGCCGACACGTTAAATTTCCCGCGAGTTAGTTCAGGGCCGTACCGCGCAAAAGCCTTGTACACCCGCCCCCGATCGCCAAAAGGCACTTCGTTCAGCATATCCTCAAAATTTTTGCCAGACTCAAACCCTTTTTCCAGTATTTTTGCCGTCTTAGCGTTGATTTTGCCAGAAAGCTCGCTGAGTATAGCGTTACCCACAGTAGCTTTGACGCCAAAAAAGGGAACGCGCAACTTAAATTGATTTTGCGTAAATATGTCTTTAACGTCAGCCGCGCCTTTTTCAGCGCCAGATTTAATTTTTTGCCCGCGCTCTAGTTCGCCCGCAACTTCATCCAAAACTTTGAATTTGTTGCCCATCTCCACTTTGATGTCGTTGCGTCCGTGGCCAAATATTTCTTCCACCAATTCGGGTGACTCACCTCGAACTAACCGCAAAAAGTCGGACTTATCTGCTTTGCCGTACAAGTTGCGGGCGACTTGCGCCATTTTGCGCTGATTGATGACGTCCATGCCATGCGAGAAGGTGTCAAGATAATCCTTCCAGCCAGTGCCGCCCGCTTTGATGATGGCGTCGTCAATCAACGGGCGTACTTCCCCTAACAAGCGAGCCGCGTATTTGGCCGACGTTTTAGGGTCTTTACCCACCATCAGTCTGTCAATTACTTCGTTAACCGTATCTTTGCGAATACTGTAAAGAGCATTGACGTCAATGACGCCGCCGTTGCGGGCTGTCCACTCTTTAATTTTTCTGGCTACTGCTGTTAGTACTTGACGGTTAACGTCCGACACACCCACTCTAGGATTGTTTAGTTTAGCGTTGATGTCACGAATAACGCCGTCAGTGTCTAGTGGTGACAACCCTTCTGCTTTTAGGCTGTCAGCACGACGTTGAGCAAAACGAGCGCCTTCACCATATAGCAATGATTCTTCAGCCGCGCGGGTAGCCACGCGTTCTGCTGCGTCTTCCATTTCGCCGGTAAACTTCAGTCTATCTGCGCTGACGTTTGGCGATAGATCGGCCTGAGTTTTAGCCGCGTTCAGCCGCTGACGCGCAGCTGTAAACCGACGCACGTCATCTACCTTATTTGCTGCTGCTGTACCAAGCGTAGACGCTTCGGTTTCCAGTTGTTGTTGTAGTTTGCCAGTGTTAGACGCTTTTAAATTAGTCTCACGCATCGGCGTGGTGATGTCGGTTAGCGCTTGTTTTGACGCAAGCAAACTATTAGCAATCTCTGTGTTTGTTGCGCCGCCCGCCAGATTGTCTAACCTAGATTGACGGGTTTCCTCACGAAACTTGTCTAATTTAGCGTAAAAATTCTTAGTGTCTTTAATGCGCGCTAGTTCGCCCAACGCCTGAATTTGATTGCGGTCAAGATCGGCAAACATTTCAGCTGCGCTTAAATTGCCTTGCTTACTTCTTATTAACGCTTCAATTTTTGGTAAGTCTTCCCCGGCAGCTTCTCGCGCAATTTTGGCCGCAGAACGTTCTGCGCCGCCTTTAAATTTATCGACAATATATCCACCCCCCGCCGCAATTGGCGTCAGTGGGTTAGTGTATTTAGCTGCAGTATCAAAACCAGTAACTAACGCTCTCTCCAATGGGATTACGTCAGTTGTTTTAGTTAACTTGCGTTGCACTTTACCCGCAAGTTTTGACACACCGGCGCCGCCACTAAGTACGGTAGATAAGTCACCCAAAAACCCAATAGGGTCTTCGGCCATCGTGCGTTTAAGTTCTTCTGTGCCACCAAAGCGTTCGGCCAAATAATTTGCAAAATTTTCACGTGCCGCTATCGCGCGTTCACGGGAATCGCCGCCATACAAAATATTGGGTGTGATCGGCTCCATAATGCCGCCTACCAGATCGCCTAGCCCGGTTGTGGTCTGTATTGGGCTGGTGATGGCTTGCGCTACGTCAGTCACTAATTTTATGCCGCTGGCGGGCGCGTTACGCAGCGCAGCGCCTGGCACTTCACTTAACTCGTAATTGCGCCGCGCAGGTATTTCGCTAACAGGTTGCCCTGAAGTTTCTGCCGCCCTAAAAAAATCTTCGGGCACCGAAGTTTCTTCTTGCTCTTGTGCTTTTGCTTCTTTGTACGCGGCAGCCACCGTGTCAAATTCCGGCGTACCCTTCTTATCCGCGTTTTTAACAATCCACGCTGCGTAATCGTCGGCAGTGGCCATAATTACTTCCTATCTAAAATTGCGTCAGCTTCACTTCGCACAGAACTTGACTGGTTAACCGTTGGGGTTTCGTACAAAGTTTTATGTTGGGCTCTCAAATTGTTTTCTAAACGCCGGGCTTGCCTAACCACGTTTCTTAATTGATCCGCAAAATTAGGTGCTGCCGGATCGAGGCGTTCCACTGCATCCGACACAATTTTCCACTCTTGTACCGCCATGTTGCCAAGTTTACCTTCTTGCGACATGATGCTTTTACCCATCATGGTAACTTTACCTTTAATGTTGTCTAGCAACTGTTGCGCGCCGCGAGCGTCGCTTCCTGGCATTGAAGGTATTAAAGCGTTAAATCCTGTAATTCCGGGTAAACCTTTATGCGGCTTAATTTTTTTCTTTTCATTTCCAATTAAAGAGTCAACGTTTCTTTCAATATCGTCGGCGGTGTCTTTAGCAACGGTAATGCGTGCGTTATCAACGGATTGATCTTTTTTAAGTTTTTGCGCTTGCACCGGAGAAAGCGGTTTATTGCCAACATCGTAAGGTTTAAGCGCTTGCCCTTTATCGTCTGTAATTAGCCGGCCTGTTCTCGCATCACGCATTTCTGGCCCGTTAGGCCCTTGTACCGTTACAGTCTGTACTGGCGGGGCAACGTTTGTAGTTGACACGGGGCGAAGCGCTTGTTTCCACTGAATAAACGTGCCTTTAAACGTGCCATTAGCTACTGCTTTTCGCCACTCACGTTCATCTGCGGTTTCTTTTTGCTGATCTAAAAATTGTGCAAACGTGCCGGTAAAACCGCTGTCTTTAGCAGCTTGGTAATTACGCTCGTCTGTAGTTAAAGCCGCAGCTGCTGCTGGAGCGGTAAATATGACATTACCACTCGAATCAATCACAGTGCCGCCCGGCGGTACTGACATTGGTTTTGGTTCTGCGGCGGGAGCCGTAAAGATAACTTTACCCTCCGCATCAATCACAGTACCGCCCGGCGGTACTGAAATTGGTTTTTGCTCTACTGGCGCATTAAATATAACGTTGCCAGCAGCATCAATTACCGTACCTCCGGCAGAAACGGATATTGGTTTATCTGGTGATTCATACACAACTTCACCTGTGTCAGGGTTCACAAGGCGTCCGCCAGGCGCAACTGAAACAGGTTTTTTGGCTCCTGCAAAAATTACTCTACCGCTTGGTGAAACGAGTTGTCCGTCTACAACTATCGGTTTTTCTGCGTCGCGCATAGCTGTAATGCGATCTTTAAGATCCATCAACTTCATTAAACTGTTACGTTGCCACGCAGGTATGCCGCTGTCATCAGCAGGAAGCCCCGATCTGATTTGATTGGCCTGTTCCTCTGTTAATTCACCAGACTGAAGTTTTCTGTCAATATCTGCCTTGATACTAACTAAATCGTCAAAACCAGCTATATCAGCAATTGCTTGGTTAACTTTGTCCCTTGATAGTTTTTCTCTTTTTTCACCTAATTCAAACTCACGTTTTTCTGTTTCAGCTTCGCGTGCTTGTCTTTGCGCCTCTAAAGCATCGCGCTTAGTTTGCTGATCCATAATATTAGTCAGCAATCGTGGTGCTTTAGCAGCAACAAGATTAAAATACTCCGGAGAACCAATCTTTACTCCCGAACCATGAATCTTTGCTAATTCATTGTGTTGCACTGCTAAGTCTTGATCTTCTTTGGCTTTACGCGCGTATTCCTGCATCTGAAGCATATTCATTTGCCGCTGCTGACGCGCGCCTTCAAGCTGCGATATGGCAGCCATTTGGTTTATCGGCGATTCAATTTGAATCGGGCGAAAACCCATTGCGATAGATGGATCAATCTGTGCCATAACTTATCCTTAACTTATCCCACCCCAAGGCGTTACTGTTCTAGTGCCGCCAGCAGATGAAGCCCCCGCAGGTGGGTTAGCTGCTTTATATGCGTCGAGGTAGTTTTGTCCTTGATAGTAATTCAAGCCTTGCCCCAAAGCGTTTGATATGGCATTCGCAGTGCCCATGTAGCCAGAAGCGCGCGCGTTGCCTGCGCCAATAATATTAGCGCCCATAGCTTGGCCTAACTGACCTGCTTGCCCCGCTATATTAGCGGCTGTAGTTTGCCCCATGCCGGTTAGACTTTGCAGCGGGTTCAAGCGAGCCGCGCGTTCTGCTTGGTAGCGATTAAACGCATTGGTAAATTCCTGTGATCCTAGTTCTTGACCGTAACGCGTTAAGCCGCGCATAGTGTTGCCGGACAGCAGACCGCCGCGTGCTGCTGCGGTGCCTTCTAGCGCGCGCAGACCTTCTTTAAGGCGAAAACCGTAGCCGGGGTCGGCAGTGAACTTATCCATCGTAAATGGGTCATACCGCGAAGCCTCAATCAATTCAGGCAGTGCATTGACGCCTGCTTGGCGGAAAGGCTCTTGCAGTTCAACCTGACGATTGAACATGCGTTCCTGCGCAGCTGTAGCTTCTGTAGCAGCTCGCTCTTGCGCTTTAGCGGCTCTATTAGCCGCATACCCACCTATAATGGCGCTTCCTGCAATAGCTGTGGCGACCCATGTCATGATGCAACCCCTTTTAACAATCTTTCTTTAACGTCATTACGTGCGTCAAACAACGCGGTTGTGTCAGGCTCTATCAACTCTATTTCAATTTCATCAAGATCGGTTTTATCTGTACGATGAATCGTGATGCCAATTGAATCTACTACCGCCATTGTGACGCGTTTGGTGCCCGGTTTAGATTCCACTACATCGCCGGGCAATAAAGTAATCATGCCGTTTTCAGTCCACGCCACAATTTCACCCATAGCGCACAAAAAGAAATGTGGCTCTTTATGCACCTTACCTACAATTAAAGTGCCTGCCGGACGAAACACTTTACGCATATACATGCCCGGCGAAAAATGATGTTCCGTAACCAATTCGGCTTGCGGCATCGTCACCATTTCAGCCTGCAAACGATCAATCTGTTCGCGGCTAGGCACAAAATGTTCTGTAATTTCGTTCACACCACCACCCATCGTGAGCCGCTGGCGACTGTCACCGTGGTGCCACTGGCCACTGTTATCGGGCCTGCCGACATACCGGAGGTGCCTGCAGCAATTGTGTAGCTGGTGTCGATAGTTAAACTATTGACAAATATACCATTGCCCGCTACGAAATGCTCCGATGTTAATTCACCTGTGCTGGGTTTGTACAGATATTTGGCGTTACTGGTATAGATGGTTGACAGCGCGCCGGATGTCGCAGCTGCGAACGTCGGGTAGACGTTTGTCGACGTGCTGGTGTCATTCGTAATCGTTGCGCCCGAGCCGGTCGGCAGTGCCCACTTAACCCCGTTAGCCTGCGCCGAATCGGCGGTCAAAACGTAGGTGTCCGTGCCTACGGGCAAGCGGACATTGTCTGTGCCGTCGTAGACGATCAGGTCGCCCTTGGCGTTGGTGGGCGACAGCGCGTCAAACGCGGCAAGTTTAGATGTCTGACCTGTGCCGCCGTTAGCGATCGGCAGCGTGCCGGTTACTTGGCTAGTCAGATCCACCCCGGTCAGTGTGCCACCTAGTGTCAGGCTGCCGCTGGATGTGACCGTGCCAGACAGGCTAATGCCGTTGACTGTACCGGTGCCGGACACGCTGGTGACGGTGCCGGTGTACTGGTCGTTCGACGTGATGGTGAAGTTGGGGTACGTGCCAGAGATGCTAGTCGTGCCCGCGCCGGTTAGCGCCACTACTTGGTCAGGTAGGGTGTTGGTAATCGTAAAGTTAGGGTACGTGCCCGACGTGCTGATGCCTGTGCCGCCGGTCAACACCACCGTCTGGTCTGGCGCCGAATTGTTAATCGTAATAGCTGTTGAGCCGTTGTAGGTTGTGCCGGCGCTGTACGAAATACCCGTGCCGGCAGTCAGGGCGTTGGCTACGCTGCCTGCTTGGCCTGTCGTGTTCTGGTTGAGCGTCGGTACGTCCGCAACCTGAATAGCGCTCAAAACCGCGTTTGTGCCGTTTGAGCGCAGATAATAGCCTGACGTTTGCGTGCCTGTTAGCGCGGTAATGGCGGCGGCTGCTGTAGTCTGTCCTGTACCGCCGTTATCGACGTCTAGGGTGCCAGCTAGGGTGATGGTGCCGGAGGTCGTCACAGGCCCGCCAGAGGTTGTCAGGCCCGTTGTGCCGCCGGATACATTGACTGAGGTAACCGTGCCTGTACCGCCGCCACCGCCTTGATTGGCTTTATTGAGTAGGTTTAGGAAGAACCGATACCAATCCCGCGATACCATGCCCGTCCGGTCGTCGGTAATCGGCGACTGGTTCTTGGGTATCTGCGGTTCGTTATCTGGGTTAGGCATTGGTGCCGGTCAATGCAAGTTCGGCACCCATGATAGCGATCTTGACGGGGTCGGTGCCCGACACCTCGTACACGCGGTCACGCAGCTTGTTGGTCATGCCCAGACGGCGCCAGAAAGCTCTGAAGCCGTAATTGCCCATCTTGCCCATGCCAGCCCACTTCTCGTTCGACCATGTGTGACCGCCGTCATCTGAGAAGCGCAGCATGACTTGCGGGTCGTTGCCTTGGCCAAGAACCAATCCAACGCCTGTCTCGCATTCAAGCTGCAACGCATGTTGGGCAGTACGCTTTAAGTTGTTCTGGCCGGTAGGTAGCGCTCGCCATGACCGCAGCCATTTCTGTGGCAGGTTGTCGTCAGCGAACACGTCCAAGTCATACGCGTAAATCTTGCCGTTCTGGAAGTCGCCCACTACCACTTCGTTGTTGAAGAACATCTGGCAGTTGGCACGGTGACGGATAAACTGGCCGTTGGCAAACCCGGCGCGCTCATGCCAGGCTTGGGTTGCCACATCGAATACCCAAGTCTTCTGGGCGGTCGGGAAGGTCAACACATAAAACGCATGGCCGTCTTGCTGGTAGGTAAACGCAATCGCGTCTGAGATCGTGCCGTAGCTCTGGATGGCGTACTCGACCGCGTGGGTCGAGATGCGCTGGCCAGTGTAGCCTTGGGCACGGAACACCACGCCTTGGCCACGGGCATCTGACCCCAACCAGAACAACGAGTTGTCCATCTTGGCCACCGAGAAGGTCGCAGCGCAGCCGATCTCGTTGACGGCACCTTGGATGCGAGCCAGCGGGAAGGGTGTCGTGCCGGCGTCGTACCAGACCTCAACGGACTGGGTGCCGAACAGCCACACCTCGCGGTGGTCAACAAAAAGCGATATTAGCCTGTCTGGCATGCCCTCTGCGCTTGCAAAGCTCAAGGGGTCAATCTGAGTGCCATCAAGCAGCTCAGACGTCCAGAAGCGGTCTGAATTAGGTTCCTGAAAGATGAAGTAGCCGTCCAGATAGCCGACAGTCACCGCGCCTGGGAAGTCGACGTCGGTAATCTCAGCGTACGCTTCAGTCGCTGCATCGTAGATGTACCCGTCAGGGTTGGCCGCAATGAAGAGCTGCGTGCCGTTATCGACCATCGACACGGGGCCAGTGCCCGACACACCACCGATCGGAGTGACCGTCCAGTTAGTATCTATCCGATACAGTCGCGCGCCTGACACGGCGTAGGCGTAGTCACCGTAAGCCCACAAACCACGGATAGGGCCGGTGCCAACGGTAGCCAGCCTGCGCAAGCCCGGCGCGCGGTTCAGATACGCAGGCTCCATGCCTTCCGGTGCCGGTGTGGCTTCGGGGTACAGGTTCACCATGCGGCTATCCGCAGCGTTGACGCTGCGAGCTACATAGGATTGGCCAAGGATGGGCGTCTTTATGATATACTCCTATACATATTAAAAGGAGCCGACATATGGAAACGTGGAAGCCAGTGCTTGGGTTTGAAGATTTGTACGAAGTAAGCGATTACGGAAACATACGTCGCACCGCGCGAGGAAAACTGTTTACCGCAGATCAAATCGCTCAAGCCAAACAAATGTTGGAAGCTAAAAGCACTTTGAAAACGGTAGCTGCGTTTTTGAATACTAGCGTTACGACGGTTATGTCCATAAAGCACGGTAAGACTTGGGCGGGTGATGTTGCGTACCGCATTTGCAAAACGCCGTTGCTTAAGGGTTACCCGCAAATATCCTTGTGCAAAAACGGCAAATATGCTCGCCGCGCGGTTCACCGCGTTGTGTGGGAAGCGTTTAACGGGCCAATTGAAGGGCGATTGGAAATAAACCATAAAGACCTTAACCGCGCCAACAACCGTTTGGATAACTTGGAGTTGGTAACCCATCAACAAAATGTTCAGCACGCGCACGCCATTTATGCTGAAGAACGCAAACATCTGCCCAAAGGCAATCGAAACGGCCCGTATGGTAGATACGATAATATTAAACATACTTAGTAGTTGCCAGCGTAGATGTTGTAACGCTGGTGGGTTGCAACCAGCGCGTAAGGCATGGACATCACGTCGTCTGGGTTGTTGATGCGCTTCAGATTGCGTTTGGATGTCATGGCAATCCGAGTGACTTGCGGCATAGGCTCAACACCAAACTCGTTGGCGATTTCCATTGCCAAGTTGTACTTGAACGCCCGCAGATAGCCTGGCGGAAAGGACAAAACGGTATTGAGCGTTGCTGGCTTAGTCAGCTGTTCCACCGACACAAAATGCCATTCCAAAAGCCTTGTGGGCTTCGGATAGATGGTCATGGTGATGTCGGGGAACGTATTGTTGACAAACATGACCTGCGGGTAGGTGCTGGTCACGGTCTTGACTGCAATGCCGTTGTACTGCTGCTGGTTAATCAGCTTGATGCCGTAAGACACATTGGTCTGCGGATCGCGGAAGTACGTCGCGTCATCAACCAAAATAGGGCGGTTGCCGACAAAGTTGCCGGTGGGCCCTAACGTGCGGGTGATCTCGCCAACAGGCCAATCAAAAATTTGTTCTTCTGTCGAAAAAACAGCCAGACGCTCAGTATTCCACGAATCAATCATTTGATTCATGGCGTTCAAGGCATCTTGGGCAGCCTGCGGAGAAGGTTCCTCACCTTCGGCCAGCTGGCCAATCAGCCGGAGTGCTGCCTTGATCTGGTCGAAAGCGGTTGCCATGCAGGCTCCTTATTCTACTGCCACAACCTCTGCAGGCGGGCGGCTACGACGACGTTTGGGTTCCAGTTCGTTGACTGGCGCCGCTGCTTCGGGAGCCGAAGGCGTGGCGGGATTATACCGCTCCCACCCGTTTTGTTCATCAAATTCAGCTTCCAAATCCATATTGGCGATTTTGGTGCCGTGAACAGCGTGTCGTAGGTAAATTGTCATAGTTTTTAGTAGGGGCCGAAGCCCCTACAAAGTTACACGCAGTGAATCAACGCAAAGTTAAGTACGACAGCTTCTGACAAAGAGCCGCCAGAAATGTTACGCACAGTAATGGAAACTGACCCTGCACTTAGCCCAGACACCCAGCAGTTGTATGAACCTGCAGTAGCGTCCGCAGCAATATTCAAAATAACAATATCGTTGACGCTGATAAGCGAGTTGTTCAAAGTAAACGTGACGTTGGTTGCACCTGCCAACGCAGCGTTGTTCATTGTAATTTGACCGGCAGCCTTGTTCAACGTAACTGCGGTCGACTTGCTGGTAGCTTGCGTTACTGTACCTTGAGCAGCAGCGGTGTAGCCAAACTGTTCGTCAGACAGAATGTACTGGGCACCGACGATGTCTTGGTCTGTATACGCAACACCAATAGGTTTCGTATTAGACATGATTTATCCTCTAAAAAGCAGGGGCCGAAGCCCCTAGCATTAAGAAATGCGGTAGCAAGTCCAAGAATTATCGCCAGTCTTGCGCGCGCGGAAGTGGCCTGAAGTATTTTCAGTCACAGCAGCAGCGCCAACGATTGTCCAGCCAGTGCCAACCGCGACAGTCACATCATCTGTGCCGGCGTCGATATTGATGACGTAGAAATCAAACGAAGCGTTTACTTTGACAGCGTTTGGAATGCCTGCCTCAAGATCAGCAACGGTAGGCAGAGTCAGATTGCCTGCAGTGCCGTTAAAGGTAAACAGACCGTTTGAGAGTTGCGCAGCAGTTACGGTAGCAGCTGCTGTCAGAGCCGTAGGGGCGCCCTGAACAGACAAAACGGCTTCATTGAGGTTGCCATCGCCAAGCTGGTAGCCACCAGCGCCATTAGGGATTGCCATGATAATTTCCTTTCAAATAGATTCAGTAATGGGGGCCGAAGCCCCCACCAGTGCTTAGCCCCAGATACGGCAAGCCATTTGCGGACGGATTGTGCTGTAGCCGTACAGAACGTCAATACGGCAAGGCAGACGGTCATTGTTGATGTCGTATTGACGAACAATACGCATCGAAATGCCGTTGTGGACTTGGCGGGAAGCCATGTCAACGCCTTGTGGCATCAGCAAGTCAGCGGTCGCGAATGTGATCGCATCTTTGTGGTAGACAAGGTTCTGTGCGTACTGGCCAGTAGCGTTACCCAGCATAGTCACAGCAGCGCCCGAAGCAGGCAGTGCGGACACGGTAGCCAAAGCTTGCGAAGCCGAATACAGCGCTGGGTAGATCGACAGAGTTGCAGTCGAAGAGCCAGTAGCAGCGGCAGTCACAACGAACTGCTGCAGCGAACCAGTCGATTCACGGGTCTGTGGGTTGACAGCAAACACGTTAGCGATAGTGAACACGTCGCCGACATTCCATGTCTTGGACGAGCCAGTAAAGCTGATTGGCAGGGTGGACTGACCTTCAGTTGTGACAGTCGAAGTCACAGTGATGGTGGTGCCCCAATCGCCGTTGGTGTGCTGCTTGATCGACTGAGACATGTTGACTTCGTCGAAGCCCAGCACGCCGGTGCCCATCATGCCGTTCTTGAACTGGCGGCTGATAGTGTCGGTTGGGTTGAACAAACCTTTCATGCCTTCAACCAGACCAGCGTTAGCAGCTGGGTTAACAGTTGCGTAGCGTGGTGACATCACAGCAGCGTTTTCGTTCAGCTTCTGCTGGGCTTGCAGCAGAACGAGCGAAGTCGAAGGTACGGTGCCAGGCGTGCCGACCGAGTTACCAACGTATTTGTATGCGTTAGCAACGTCTGCATCGATGCTGGAAGCCAGCTGAGAAATACGAGGCTTCAGAACACGCTCTGCGAAGTCATCCAACTGCATGGTGAGTTCGGCGGAGGTGAAGTTCACACCGATGTGCTTCTGCGAAGCCACGGTCAGGGTGGTGAACTGTTCGTTGTCGTCCTGAACTTGCAGGGCGGCGCCGTCGGTCACCAGAGCGCGGTCTGGTAAACGAATACGCAGAGTCGAGCCAATTTTTGCGCCTTCAACGGCGAAAGAGTCGTCGTACTGACGATTGACGTTACGAGTGATCACCAGGTTGTTTTCAAGGATTTCCAAAGCTTTCCTTGTGATCATATCGATAGTAAGAATCGAGTTTGCCATGATATTTAGTTCCTAAAAAGTTAGCGGTTACGTTGGGCTTCCCACTTCTTCATCTGACGCTGGCGATCCGCCTCAATCCACTCAGACGTAGTCATGTTCTTGATAGAACGTGGGTCAGTCGTGTCATAAGACGGCGCTCCAGAGCCTCTACCCGATATGGGCGCGATGGGTGGTGGTGCGCTTGTCGTTTTTCTCAAAACCGGCTCAGAAGCCATCTTAGCTTCAATTTTGCCAATCTCTTTGGCCTGTAATATGGGCGAATTCAGTGAGGCTATACGCGCAGCTTCTTTCGGGTTTGAGCCAAGATAATACGCAATATCAGGGCCAATATCCGACGCTTGAATCGTCTCAGCCATCGCGTTAGAGATTGGCAGCTTGGGGTTATAAGCAACTTGTTCAAAGTCGTCATACTTAGTCCGCGCTTCTTCTTCCCTATCGTGATACGCATCAAGCAGATCCATTTTCTGCCGTTCGACTTCCCGCTGTATCAACAATTCTTCAGCCTTGCGCGCAGCTAGTGCATCAGCATACGCATCAACGGAATCAAAATTCTCGACCGGCGGCAACTCTGCAGCTGTAGGCGCTGGTTGCGCTCTACGAGTCTGCTCGCGTTCCCACTTCCTTTGCTCTCTTGCAAGCCTTTTGCCTACGATTGCATCCAGCTCTTCTTGTGTGAAGGTCTTGGTCTGCTGTTCGTTTGGCTGTTCATTCTCCGGCGCGTTTGCTTCTACAGCTACAGGCTCTGCCGTCGGTGCCTGTTCTGGCGCGGGTGAATCCGCTAACTGATTGCTTGTTTCTTCAGACATTGTCGATTCCTAGAGAATCCCTGACGTACCGCGTCAGTTCGGTTTACAGCAAGATTACTCGTAAATTACTGTTGCAGCAACTGTTCCGCTAATCGCCACATAAATGCCGTTCTTGGCGTACGCGCCGTCAAGCGGCAGCAGGTACGACGTTGCGCCGACTGGCGTAAACGTGCCCAAGATAGTAGTGGTTGTGGTTGCTGCAGGCGAATCGTAAACCGTGATGGTCGGCGTGCTAGAGGCCGAACTGACAAAGATACCTTTTAGCTTGCCAGCCATTGGTTTAATGTTGGCCGAAGCCGTGATGTAGGTGTAATTTGCCATGTTTTACCTCAAGCAAGGTACTTCAGTTTATAGAGCGTTGACATGTACAGCCCTTCAATTTCGTCGATAATGTTGTGGATCGCGGTGCAATCCTTATCGACAACCTTGTAGCGCACGGAGTGTATTTCTTCGAGCTGGTCTTCCAAAAACTCCACCACGTTGGTAGTCTTTTTGGCTGAATGCAGCGAGATCGGGCCAATCAGACCGTACTTACCCTGATAGGCTTCCGCAAACGTGTCGGCCAGATCAATCACGCCGTCGTAAAACTTTTGCAGCGCCTTGTGTTTTGCATAGCTGCGGGTGTTCAGATGCACCGAATGCGTGACATCCCGCGCCAAAAACAGCATTCCTACAAAATCTGCGGCTTTCATAATTGCGGCTCCTGCGGCGGCATATTCATCATTTCGGGCGGCATTTCAGCCGATTGCGGTGGAATCATACCCATTTCTGGCGGCATTTGCTGCATTTCCGGTGGCATTCCACCCATTTCGCCGCCCATTGGTGGCTGGCCACCCATTGGCATCTCGCCTGGCAAATCCAAGCCGCCGCCTTCCATCACCAAGTCGCCGGCGGTCATGACGTCGCGCAGCGTTTGCATGACGACCTCTTGCACCTGCTCCGGGTTCATGGCGCCAGAGACAGCTGACAGACGCTGCGTCTCGGCTTGGTACGCCTTGATCTCGGCCTCGAAATTCTTGCGCTCCAAGTCCTGCACTTCGATCGACTTGTCGACGTTTTGCAGCATCTGATGCAGCTGATCCAGCTCTTGGGCCATCGCTTCCATCTGCTGCTTGGCTTGCTGCATTTCGGGCGACTCGTCGCTGTCTTGCATAATCTTCGGATCGATGATCTTGGCAAAGCGTGCCGCCATCTCTTGGGCGCCTGGCCAGTCCATGTTCTTGATGAACAGGTCGCCGGCGACTTGCCAGAGCTGCGGGTTGGACTGCAGGATCATGCCCATCGCATCCAGTGCTTCCTGACGCTTGGTCAAGTAGGACGGGCCGGTGGTGACCACCACGTCGTACTTACCGACGTTGGGGTTGTATATCTTGTCGATGACGATGTCAGGATTGTTTACATCCCGAATCTCACGCACAGGTTCTGGCTGCATGGGGTTTAGCTTGACCATGTCGGTCTCGCCGTCCACACCGATGATGCGAGCCACACGCTGGGTGTCGTAAATCTTAGGGATCAGGTCAACTAGCTGGCGCGTTACGTGCCTAACAGCGCGTGCCAGATTGTCCACGTAATGATAAGTGCCAGTGTCAGACTGACGCTCGCGCGCCATAATCGCCTTGCCCGAACGCTCATTGGATGTCGCTCCAAGACTAGTGTCGTATTGGCCAGTGGTTGACTTGATGTCGTCTGAGGCGCCCATCTTGGCCTGAATCAGACCCGTCTGCGGTAGTGGTGGGGCGGCACGCTGTGGCAGCGGCAGCACAGCACCGGAGCCGTCAGTCACGTCCGGATTGACCTCCAGATACGGCCAGTTCTGCGTGTTGGCCGTCTTCCACTGCATCTCGTAGCCTTCAAACTGGCCACCGTAACCAATGAACGGCGCTTTGGGCGCCAAGGCCAACATCTCAGCCTCTTGGCTCGTCCAGTAGTTGTACATGCGCTGGGCGTCCTTGGCGTTACGCACTAGACCCGACACATACAACTTACCGTCGACCTCAAACTCGTTACCGATAACGCGAATGATGGGGATGAACCTGCCTGCCCACTCCTGCTCTTCAAGCATCTCGTAGCCGTTGGTCTTGCACCACTTGACGCGCTTGGCGTTGACCTCACGGGTGCGGATCGGCTTGATGCCCATCTGCTTCATCTGCTTGGCTTCGGGCGAACCCTCGAAAGCCGTCACGTTGCCGGGGTACAGGTGCAGCGTAGCCTTGTCGTACTCGATGTAGTAATACTCAGCAATCCTCACAGTGTCCTGGTTGATCCAGACCGAGATCGACTGGTCGCCCACGCCTTGCGCTTGCAGGGTTGAGATAGGGCTGGCGTTAGGAAACATGCGCTCGTAGTCCGCACGCTGCAGGTCTTCGGTGACGAAGCACCACTTGGCATCCGCCCCGCACGGGTCTTGGATCGTTGGATCCATGTAGACAGAGAACGAGTTGCGAATGCGTGCGATCTTGATGTCCTGATCGAACGTGTCGTCGTCGCAGTATTCCGTCAGGATTCGGATGTAACCTTCGCCGTAGCTGACTTGGTTCTCGCAGGCGGTGTCGTAGGCGACGTCGGCGTCAGAGATGTACTCGATGTGCCTGACCATGCCGTTGTAGATTTCGGCGACTTCTGGGTCGGCGTTGTCGTCAGCGGGTATAACTTTGCCGCTCGGACGGTTTTGTCTTTGGTCATTGGTGACCTGTCTTACGTGTTGCGGCAGCTTGTTGATCGTCAACGTTGGGCGTGCATTGATCGTTTGACCTTGCACTGCACCACGGGTTGACAACACGTCGGCTGGCCACTGCCAGTGGTTGTCGGGTGACCCAGCGTAGAATCGGAGGTCGTCCAGCTCGTCTTCCCGGCTTTCAGACAGCGCCGAAATAGCCATTTGCAGGCGTTTTCGCATGGTCGACAGCACATCTTGCTTGTCTGTGCTGATGTCGTCGGGCGGCGGATTACCGCCAATATCGGCGACTTTTGCTGCCTTATTTATGCCGGTATAGTCCATTTATTTCATTTTCGGTTTCGGGCGCGCTTGATAATCGCGCAAATCCTGCTCCATGATACCGTGCAGGCGTTGTTCAGCGGCCAATGCTTCATCAACTGTTGGGTAAACTGGAAACTTGATGCCCGATTTTATGGCAAAACGCATGGCTTGAGGAATATCTCGCACTTGACCGTGCCAGTAGGTCGGCAAAATCATGTGCCCGCCGTCAGCGCCCACTACCGATCCTTTGAACGTCGTCACCGACCCATCAGGGTTGCGAAGCCCCTTGTTTTGGTAGAGGTTCGACCTGTGATAGTCGATGACCGCTTGTTCGTCGGGCGAGAGTTCCATTTATTTCATCTTTTTTGCGGGTTTTGACGCTGCGCGCTTGGTTGCATACGCAATTGCCACGGCCTGTTTGACCGGTTTGCCCGATTTTACCTCGGCTTTGACGTTTTCTCGGAATGCTTTTTCCGATTTCGACTTAACCAGTGGCATGTTACTTCCCCTTTTTCGCCGTTTTAGCCGATTGTTTGAAATCTTTGTTCGTTGGTGCGCCGGGGGCGCCGGGTCTACGCATCTTTTCGCCGCTTCCGGCCTTAATGCGTGCTTGTTTTGCGTGAATTGCAGCGTACAGTCCTGGTTTAGTGGCCATTTTTAGCACTTCCATCGTTTAAGCGCCGCTTTGGCGCGTTCACCGTCTTTCGCGTTCGCTGCAACGGCACCCATTCTTGAGCAAAAGGATTTTTTACGTCCTTCATCCGCCTTTGTCTTCGGGTGCGGTGCCGGCGCCTTCAAGTTTGAGCCCGTCTCGCGGTTGTACTTTTCCCGCCCCTTGGCTGTTAGACCCGCGCCTTTGCTGACCGGCAGCTTCTCGCCTCGTCCAACGCTCAGTGACACGCCTTTCTTAGCCATCACGCCCCCATCCATCCCGTTGCAGCGACTGGGCGCTGCGTGTAGCCATCATTGCGCCGTGAGGCGCGCTCAAAACTTGACTCTCGGCTCGCCATCGGGAACGCGAACGTCACCGCTAGGGCGTCGGCTGCGTCCGGTGACGCCAGCCCGCGAGACTTCATTTCTTTCTTGCCTTCCAAGTAGATCGTACCCGACGAGTCGGGCTTCTTCATGGGGCCTGTCAGGTCGGCTTTGAGCTGCCTGTCGTTGGGGATGCTGGCCGTTCTGAGCCAGTCCTTCATCGCACCCCACATCTCGGCTCGCTTGTTGCCGTACATGACCGGTTTGCTTGACTTCCAACCGAAGTTCACCCCCCGCACCTTGTATCGCTGTTCTTTAAGTCTGTCAAGTATCCCGTAGCCCAGACCGCCCTCGTCGATCACGGTCAGCGCAGGCCGGTACTCCTCGATCGCATCGATCACCCGACCGACGGTCGTCATGGTGTCCTCGCCGTGGTAGCGCTTGATTGCAATCAGATCCCGTCCTTGTCGGACGACGATGACGGTCGCGTCCGCGCCGCCTCGAGCTGGGTCAACGCCGATAACAATTGGCGCCGTCTCATCCTTGTATTTTGGCCGACTGGCGGCGTCGTCGAAAGCACTCGCACCAATAAACTGATCTTCGCCAGCTGATGGAAACTCTCCGTAGACTTCAACCCTAGCCTGCGGCGAATCCTCGCCATACTCCGCAATGATCTGCTCATATATCTGCTTGTCCGTATCCTCGACTGTGCGCGAGTCGATGTTCTCTGTCTGCCAGAAGTTGCGCTTGGCGTGAAAGCACTCGTAGAAGTAGCCCTGATTACGCCGGGGGTTACTGAAGGCAAACCAGTACCGGTCTAGGATGGGCTCCGTGAAGAAGCCCGCACCGACCGACCAGATGGCGTCGGGGATACCGCTTGCCTCGTCGAAGATTAGCATCATGCCGTCATGGTTGTGGACACCGGCGTAGCTGTCGGGGTTCTCTTCCGACCAGAGCTTACCTTCCGCTGCCCAGTAGCGCGTACCCTTCTTCAAGTCCCGCTCGACCAACTCGGTCAGCCACTTGGCTGGGGTCAGCTTCGTTGCGCTGATCTCCCACCAGTGGTTGTTAATCACCATCGCCTGCCACTTAGTCAGCTCACCCCATGTGACCGACCGGAGCTGCGCCTCACTGTTAGCTGACACGATGACACTAGACCCGATGCGGGTGGTCAGCATCCACAAGACAAGCCATGAGACGAGCGCGGACTTACCGATTCCTCGGCCAGACGCAATTGCCTGGCGCAGGGCGTCCATGTCCATCTGGCCCCGGTTGTTTCGGATGTGGGTTGCGATGGTGCGCAGTATCTTGCGCTGCCAGGTGCGCGGGCCTTTGAACTTGGCCAGCGGTGTGTTGGCCTGCCCCCACGGGAAGGCGAACAGTACGAATGCCTCGGGATCGTCAGCGATAGTCGGCGCCCAGAGGCGCGACATCAGGAGCTGCTCGCCCTCGGCGTCATAGATCGGCTGTTGCGCCATGCGTCACTTTAGTAGTTAGTCGTTCGGGCTGCTGCTCAGTTATCAGACCTTCAATGGTGCGCCCATCGATGACGCGTTCCTGCGCCTGCTGCAGCGCCTGCGTGATGCTGATCTTGTTCGTGATGTCCACGCTGATTTCCTGCCGTGCCGTCCAGCCGTGGACGTGCTGCAAGATAGCCAGCGCTGCCTTGCTGTCGCCAGACCGGGCTGCTTCTCTCAGATGGGCGCTGGCCTCAATCTCGGAGTCAGCGCGGCCCTTCATCGCAGCCATGTCCGCAGCAGGATCCAGTTCGCACAGCTGCCTAAACTCGGTGGGCAGCATGCCAGCGGCCAAGGCGAGCGAGTCGCCTTTCAGTCCAAGCGCGGCAGCGTCATAGATTGCCTGGAGGCGTGACTCAGTCGCTTCCACTTTGCGCGGGGTGAATGGGATTGATTTGAACATGGCTAAGTATTATCTACCTTGCAGTCGTTTTAAGTCTTGCAGGTGGTCAGACCCGACGAAGTACACGCCTTGCGGCTGCGACAGCAGCCAGCGTTGGCGCGACTCGTTGGCTTTATTAGCCATCTGTCGTGCGGGCGTGTCGTCAGCGTTCCACATCAGGTTTTCGCCGCGATCCAAGAACGCCGCCACGTTTTCCTTTGACGCCGGGCGCTGGGCTTCTTGCAAGAACTCCGGCCCCATCGATTCCAAGAACTTAGCCAGCGTAGCGCGGTCAAACTTGCGGTCTTTAAAGTACCCAAATTTGTCTTGGTTCTTTAGCAAGCTGTCAAATATGGTGCTGTTGCCGGGCAGCGCTTCTTTCTGCTTGTTGACGTCGGTGTTGGTAAAGATGGTGTACAAGAACTCAGTCGGGTAGCCTTTGACGCTCTTTGCGGCTGCGTCATCCCACGACCCTTTGTACTTAACGTCGGGCAGCTTGTCGCCGCCGGTGCCTTCATAGTACGCGCCGTACCGGCTGGCAGCGGCGCGGATGTCAGCTGGCAACGTCATGCCCGCGCCATGCTCCTGCCCAACGAAAGTCAGGCCGGGGCGGGGTGAGTAATACTTTACGCCAGACGTCGGCGCGGTCGAATAGTTGTCGGCGCCAACACTTTGACGCAGGCTATTGACCGGCGCGGGCGCGAGTGCGTTTTGTGGCATGGCTTAGGTAGATGTGCCGCAGTTAAACATGGCTGCATATTAGCGCATTTGTGGGTCATGTTGGCTACCAACAAATAGTCGAATTAAAAAATAAAAAAAATTGTTTGCGGAACCATCGTGGCCGCGACCGGCCAGCCGCCGGCCCCCCACCCCCCCCAGGTTAGTGAGCACTTACTTATGGGTTGCCAGGCTGACAAGTTAGTAAGCACTCACTTACCAGGTTAGTGGGCACTCACTTCTGATGTTAGTAAGCACTAACTTCGCAGCCAGGTTAGTGAGCACTCACTTTTTGGCGAGCGGGTTAGTGGTTACTAACATAGGGCTGGGGCCCTTTTTGCTAGGGCCCTTTTTCGTTGCCCTTTTGTACACAAATCTGTGGATAACTTTTTTGTTGTCATTTTGAGATGTGGGTCATGTGGGTCATGTTGCCACCGGTTTAAAATCGCTGGGCTGCGCGTGCATACGCGCACATTCTAAACACTATTAGCATTATGATAACACTTTATAAATAAAAATTAACCTTAAATAATTAATGAAACATGACCCACAAATAGCTATAAGCCGCTACCAGTCTAGGTTCTCGCATGGGTCACAGGCCACGTTTTTTGACGGACACAAAAAGCCAAAATTGGCGACAAATTGCCAGGCAAAATAAATGCAAAACAATCCTTGACATTGCAAAACAATCTGCTACAATGGTTTTCAGCAACACAAAGATTTACAGATAAACTGATTAAATTTTAAGCAAACGGAGAAAAGACCATGAAAATCGAATTATTAGCCGCTGGAAAAACTTTTCCGATGGACGTTAAATCGTTTGATGTTACCGATGGCAGCGGATGGACAAAAATAAATGCGCCGGCATTGTCGCGTGAACAATCTGTCGCGTTGGATGCGCATGTCGGCGAAGTTTTAGAGTTTCGCGATATGTTTTCAGACGCCGTCACTTATCTGTACATTGAAGGCCAAATGACCGCTAATTCATTCGGCGACGATATCGCCGAAACGCCGTATCAAATATTGCTTGACGGCGTGCCGGTCGACTACGCCACGCTGAATGCGCTCATCAACTAACCGAATCGCGCGGTGCAAAACCCCCCGCGCATGCGATCTGGCGCAAAAAACGCGATTTTCAAAATTTTATTAAATAGGAAACTAACCAAATGGAAAAGCCAACTATTGCCGAACTATGCGCCGCGATTCTAGGATTCGCCGCACTTGCTGTATTTGTCTTTATGTTACTTGCACTCTAATCAACTGAAGGGAACCGACCATGAGCAATCTTTCTTACACTTTCACCGAAGGCCAAATTGTCGAACTATTCCACGGCGTGCCGCACGATGCGTGGACTATTTATAACGCGCCCGATGACGTCATCATCCGCGCGTTACAGTGGAACGACAGGAACGGCGATTTTGAGGGTTTAGAGCGCGTCCGCCTGTTGGAGATATTCTTGTCCGATTTTATTGTGTCCAAATAAGGGGAACCGACCATGACAAACACTACATACAACGGCTGGACAAACTACGCTACTTGGCGCGTCAATCTGGAAATGTTTGACGGCCAGCCGGTACACGACATTGACGGCGATACGGACGCTTACGATTTAGGCCAACAGCTAAAAGAATTGGCGGACGAATATATCTCAGAGCAAGGCATTGGTTTTGCGCTGGATTATGCGCGCGCGTTTCTTGAGGACGTCAATTGGCGCGAGATTGCCCAGCACATGATTGCCGATTACGCAGAAGAAACCAACTAACAGGAGAACTGACCATGCAAACACTAAAAATTGACGGCACCACGTACACGCTCAAATTTGATAAATGCCCGATTGAGTGGGCAAAACTTGCCCGCAAGGCATGGAAACCCAAAAAACCGAAAGACTTGCGCAAGTTTCCCAAAGATTATGCCGGCACGATGTCAACCGGCGATTATGTTCGACAATTCGAGACGCTGAACATGCTTATTAAAACCGAATACGACAATCTGAACTATTCCGGCACGGCGCTCTATGACCCGTCAATACCTTTATTGGAGACACTGACCGATGAATAAGACACTTATTGACACCAGCGCGCCACACTGGCCGCAAAACTTGTGGCCGTACACGTACACACACGGCGACAGCGAATTGCTTTGCTTTGTCGACTGGGAGCCCGCTGACCGGTCTACCGGCTACTCAGGGGCTGCATGGCTGATTCACGCGTACGCCGGCGGCGTTGACGTAGTCGACCTGCTTAAAGACCATATTATCCGTGACATTGAAGGGGAAGCCGCATGTTCGCTCTCATTGGATTGATACTTGCAGCCTTGCTGGCTGTCGTGTTAGGTTTATAGCGCGCGCACTCTCCACGCGCCGGCCATTGTGGCCGCTCTTCGGTTGCCCGTCAGGCTCACACCTGACGGGCTTTTTTACGCCAGCGCGCCCCATTGGCCGGCCATTGCAGCCGCGATGCCTTGATAAGTGGTCGAGCGTATTTTCCATCGATCAGGCGATGGTGGTAACTTGTGGATACGGGCCTCGCGGCCCGACACAATATCAGTCGGCACAAGCGGCGGTAAACCCTTCAGCCATAAACAAGTCGCTTTTGTCTCGCCATGCCCATATTGCCACGGCTGGATGATCTGATCTGGCTTCCTGATCCGGCTTGAAATAATGCTCACAGGGTTTTCAAGCGCGATACGCGGTATCGGCGCATCCAGCAGCAGCCGGACAAATTCCAGTGCTTCGGCCTGTTCTACCTGTTTATCCTTGAACCAACGCGCGCCTGACACGGCCAGATGCGTACAAGGCGGGTGTGCGATCATTAAATCCCACCCATCGGCCAGAATGTCGCGCACGTCCCCCTGGTAGTGCGGTCCAGGCGAATCGGTCGGCAGTAGATCGCACGATAGCGCGTCATGCCCTGCCCTGATAAACGCATCGCGCACAGTACCGCTGTATTCGCACGCCACAAGAACCCGCATCATTTGACTAACCTAACCGCTGACGGCGCCGGTGTTTCCTCGACCATGCGGCGCAGCTCCGACTTCGTGGCCGATTTGGCCAGCTCTGGCGCGCAGATAATGTGCTTGCGGGCATCA
>Ga0208147_1000055_pt1 | contig 39123 bp, 61 predicted proteins | sample DEB3_08_DNA_FD_184520 | JGI IMG/M metagenome (GOLD analysis project Ga0208147, IMG submission 184520) | Aqueous microbial communities from the Delaware River and Bay under freshwater to marine salinity gradient to study organic matter... | ecosystem: Environmental > Aquatic > Marine > Coastal ... | reverse complement strand
TTCTGATGGGGTCTGCCCAACGGTTTGCGTTACTGGCGGGGCGGTTCAGGCAAAGCGCCTTCGCCTGCCAGTACATCAGCGGGTAAGACCTGCTGGTTATCGGGCGCGTTAGCCCCGTCCAGTGCAAGCGGTGTTAGGTGGCGTGGCTGATACCCGAATAACTGCTGGTCTGTGTACCACAAATTGCAATCGGGGCAGTGACGCTCGCTATGCTCGTTTGTTATAACGGCAGTTCCGCAGGCAGGACAAAAAACTTGGTAATTTTGACGTAATATCATAAGAGCCACCTAACGGCTGGCTTTACTGGCGGCGCGATTGAAAAGACACCACCGCTAAAAACAGCCCGTAAAATCGGCGCGACTGTGCGCCGTCCAGTGCAAGCATTGTTAGACCCCGCTTATGCTATCAAACACATTCAAAAGCGTTTCGTCAAACGTGCCAACGCCTTTCATTTCTTCGAGGCGTACAGCGCATTGAAAGAAATCATTTTCTTTGAGGCAATCTTTGGCAGATGCCAACAATGTTTCAATAGCCTTGATGCGCCGCTGTAACTCTTGTTTGCAAACATCTTCTATTTTCATAATGCTCCTTTTAGCAAGATAGGGGTCTAGCGGACTGGCGTTAGCGGCGGGTGGTTTGCCGCGTAACCTTTGCTGGCAAGACTTCACCCGCAGAAAATAACGATTGTTGCCCAGACTCCCCACCCGTCCGTTGCACGCTTTGTTGGGTTGCGTGGAAGAGTGCTGGCTGTTGCGCCGCTTGACTTATGCGCTTCTCGGCTATGGAATAATACTCATCATTTTTCTCTATGCCGATTGAGTGACGACCTGCTTTTATGGCGGCTTCGATTGTTGTGCCTGAACCCATGAACGGATCAAGAATAACATCATCGGGCTTTGTAAACTTCAAGATAATTTCACTCATTAGTTTTATCGGCTTTTGCGTAGGATGATTGTATAAAACATCTTGGGCGAATTGTGCCGTAAGCCATGAAGTGACAACTCTTGCAGAAAAGACATAACAGGATAAACCGCCGTTTCGCTCATAGATAAACTCATAGTGATAAGCAGATTGACTATTCTTTTTATGCCAAACATGCCGAGCGGTGTAATCAAGCGGGAAAACTTTATCGGCAGGAAAGAAAATAAATTGACGTACTGGCAAGAATGGCAATGTTTCAAGTGGGACATATTCCCAATCTTTGCCATGCTCAGCGTTGTAATCAGGATATGGAACATCTGAAATAATTACGCTGTATTCCAACTTTGGCAAGAACTCTCTGCAATCGCCTTTGTAAAGTTTGTAAGGTACATCCATTTCAGCAACCCAACGGTTTGCGTTAGCGGCGGGTGGATTGCCGCGTAACCTTTGCAGAGGGTGATACTTCTGCGGGAAATAACTCTGGTGAGCGAGACGAGTCAACCCGTCCGCTGGACGCTATGTTAGAAGGCGTAAATAAGTTTTGCTGTAAAGCCGCTGATTTTATGCGCTTCTCGGCTATTGCAAAGTATTCAGCCTTCAATTCACAACCTATAAAATTCCTGCCTAATTTCAAACAAGCAACCCCTGTTGTACCTGAACCCATGAACGGATCAAAAACGGTATCACCTGGCTTTGTAATGGATTCAATAAACCACATCATTACATTCAATGGCTTCGGTGATGGGTGATCGGGTTTATCATCCCTGCCAATTGCAAAATCTCTACAATCACCCACTGGCGAATAATCGGAGGGCGCAATCAATTCATCAAATTTACTCGGCGGATTGAAAGCAATCTTTAGTTTCTGCCATTGCTCAGGTGCAGGGACTTGACACCTATGAGGCAATTTACTTGCCCACCAGCCGCCCATATCAGATGTATCGGTAGCCTGATTCAAATCATTCTTGGATATTCCATTTTCTTTGCACCAATCAGAAAAAGACGAACACCATTTCAAAACATCTTCTCGGTAAACTTTCCTTTGATAGATTAGAGCAGGTATCCAATTACCAAAACCAAGCCCGCCCCTTGTCATTCCGTTTGTGAGATGTGCCGCCATAGTCCACTTATAAACAAGACCGTCAAACTCTTTGGGGCAATCAAGAATATTCCAAACCCCAGGCATAATGACAACCTTGTCTGACAATGGCGCAACAAAATCAAGCCATGAAGTATCAAAAGACGTATCCCACTCGGCTTTATTTATGCCGTAGGGCGGGTCAGTCATAATGCAATCAACGCTTTTTGGTTGCATGGACTTCATGTATTCGAGACAATCGCCGTTGTGCAAAGTGAACATGTTTTAGCCTTCTAACGGTTTGCGTTACTGGCGGGGCTGGCGTTTACCAGTAACCTTCGCAGGGGATTTGACTTCTGCGGTGGATGCAACTTGTTTAGCGGGCGGCTGTAAGCCCCGTCCAGTGGACGCTTTGTTAGCCGCCGCCATGACGAACAAGCGCAACTGCGAGCCACGCCCACGACTTACACGGAAGCCTGCTTGCCTTGCGAGAGTGACCAATTGCTCAAACTCATCATCGGGAAACCAGAGAGATTTAGGCATTATGCAATTCGCTTGTACTCATACCCTCTGGAGCGCACAATAACTTGATAGGTTGCGTCTGCGAGTTTGTAAACAAAACCAAATGGACGCTTGCTCATCTTGATAAATTCGCCGCCGATTTCAGCGACATACTTCTTGATATTCACGCCGTAATCGTTGATGTCTTCGTAGTCTTTTTCATCTTGCCAGCGGGAATACAGGTTGACCATGAGATTTTGCAATCTCTCAAAAAGTTGTAGTGCCTTTTCCTTGCGTTCTTGTTCTGACATTTTTATCTCCTTTTGTAATCTATAGATATAATTATACAGATAATCTATAGATTGTCAAGGGGCAAAATTGGGAAGATAGGCGGCTAACTATCCTTATCCATCTAGCGACGGATAACATCCGCCGGTAGTGCATTATCCAGCGGGGAAACAACACCAAACTGACCACCCGGGCGGATCACGTGCGTGTACACCATCGTCGTCTTTACATCCTTGTGCCCGAGTAGTTCCTGCACCGTGCGGATGTCATACCCCGCCTCGATCAAATGGGTTGCAAAACAATGCCGGAAAAGATGCGGCGTTACCCGCACCAATAACTTAACCTTTTGCCCGGCCGCTTTCACCGCCCGCTGAACCCCGCTCTCGTGTACATGGTGCCTGCGCCGAATCCCCGAGCGCGGATCCCTGGAATAATCATCCGCAGGGAAAACCCAAAACCACCCCCAATCTTCGCCAATGTTCGGATATTTCACATCCAAAGAATTGGGCACCTGCACACCAGGCATCTTCCTCTGGCGGTCAATGTTCCAAAAGTTTCGCGCCGTGCCCATCTGGTCCATCAACGGCTTCACCAACGACCTGGGTAAAGTCGTCGTGCGGTCCTTGTCCCCCTTGCCGGCGCGGACGGTGATCACTTCCCGCCCAAAGTCCACGTCCTTGATTCGCAACTGCAAACATTCATTCAGGCGCAGTCCGGCGCCATACAACACACGCGCCATCAGGTTGTAAGGCTCACCTTCCACCGCATCAAGAACCTGCACCGTCTCATACCGGCTCAGAATGGTTGGCAATCGCCTGCTCTCCTGAGCGCGCATGGCTTGCACATTTCCCACATCCACGCCCAGCACTTCGCGATACAAAAACAGGATCGCCGCAAAAGCCTGGTTCTGCGTGCTGGCGCTACGTCCGCGTTTTGCCAGATCGGTCAGGAACATCTCGATCTCTGCCGTGCCCATCTCGGCGGGGTGACGTATCCCATGAAAGCGGATATACCTCTCCGCCCATTGCACATAAGCCTTCTCGGTCTTGTGCGAAAAATGTTTCATCCGCGCCTTGTCGCGTATGCTATCCAGCAACAGTGACATCGACTACATCCATCCCATCAACCAGCGCCAATTCCGCACCGGGCGAAAGAAAAGAACCCAGCGAATCTCTGCCAGCGCCTCGTAATGCAACGCGGCCTTAAAAAGACGCATCCGCCAATAACGCAATCTTACCCGCTCGGCAAATGTTGCGGCATCCGCCGGCGTGGCGTGCCTCGACCCCAGTTTTGTTCTGCCGCCAAAATGGTATGCCGAAAAATACGCATCTCCAATACCCCAGTAGCCCGTGCGCATTAATCGAAACTCCACTTCCATCATCATTTCCATTACCAGCGTACTCCTCCCGCGCCGGTGCGCGGATCAATCGTTCTGCAGAACGTTCCCAAACGCCCATTCGCGCGGCTGTCGTTCTGCGCTTCATTCTCGTTCCAGAGCCCCTTGCGTCCGTTCCCGTCCCTGCCGCCCTGCCCGCCCAGGTAAATCGTCAGGTTCCCTTCGCCCACAGAACGACCCAAAACCCGCAAAAACGAGCCGAACGCATCAAAACCAGCGCCGCGTTTTGTGAACAGCATTAAAACCTCCTCCGTTCCTCAGAACGTTCTCAGAACGCCGCCTAGAACCCCAATGGCTTGGCCGGCCTCTGAATGCCCTTTTCGGCCATCCACTTGCTGGTCAGGGTCGAAACATAGCCCTTTGCGCGGTCGTGATCCAGCTTTAACTGCGTCGTGATCTGTTTTGGAGCCAGCACCTGTCCACTCCTGGCGAATTCCTCATTCAACATCGACACGATCTGCGGCTGATAATCACTGGCGTGTTTCACCCGCTTCATCCTCGCGCTGGGGTCGGGTTGGCTGTTTGCCTGTGTGTTCTTCGCCGTCGGTCGCGCGCTAAAATCGTCACTGAGCATGTCGGCATATTGCGTGCGCAATGAGATCAACACGCCGCTCGGGAACGAGAGAAGTGAAAAAAGCGCAATGGCCGTGATCACCCAGCCCGAGCGCGTCTTCGTAACCGCCTCCAAAATAACATTAACCACCAGCACGATCACCACATAAAAAATATACACTGCCATCGCTGTTTTAAACGGCGCGCGGTTCTCGTCTTTTTTATATTTCAGGTTGTGGCGATAGAACCGCACAGCCGTGGCCACGCTGGCCAGTCCCAGCGCCTCCACCACCACCGCCGCGGTCCACGCCACCCAGTCAGGGAAGCCCATCTCGGTCTTGGTGTGAAAAAACGTCAAATACGCAGGGATGATCGGCACCAGGTACGGCACAAACGCGATCAACACATTCAGCACCGCGCCCTCTGCGCCCATCACTGTGTTCGCCAACAGGTTGAATATCCACACCAGCGGATTAAATCCCTTATTCTTCATTGGTCAGCTCCTCGTCAGATCGTATCGGGCTCGCACAACACCGCGCCAACAATTCGGCGCACGCGCAACCCCGCAAAAATTCTACCGTCATAAGTGGTCACTTTTACTGCACCCAAAAAACTGGCGAACTGCACACAGCGCACCCACTTGCCAGGGGCCACCACCAGCCACACATATTCCGGTGTGGTCGCGCTCATCGTTTCTCCCAATCCGTCTCGTCCACAATGGCGTCGATGGCGGCTGTTACGTCCGGCCATGCGCCCAGCTCGTTCGTCCCGTCTGCCTTCGTGAACGAGTATGCCGTCACCCACCTCTGACCTGTGCCTGACGGGTAGTTGTGCTCCTGTAGGCTGAACCCGCGATACTCGCCGGCCGGCAGTGGGTTGCCGTCCCCGTAGAGGATGGCGTGCCTGTCAAAAAAACGCTCGCGGTCAAGCATGTACGTCGGATGCTCTCCCGCTGCATACAGCCGCGGTTTCCACTGCTTCTTCGCCTGCCGCGCAGGAGCATCACGGCTGAAAAAGCGCCACGCCAGAAAGGCCGCCACGGCCACTTCCACCGGCCAATACCGCACGCTCAATGCACACAGCACCAGCCACAGGCTGATTTTCGCCAGCATCTCAAACACTCCGCCGGCGATCTCGCGCATCGAGAAAAAAAAGAAAGCCAGCCCAACCGCCAGCGCGGCCAACCCATCAGGCTCCACGTGCATCATCGGGAACCTCCATCCACAAACTTCACCGGCGCGCCCACGATCTCACTCGCGCGCTTCGTCAGGCGAAGCGTCAACCAATCCAGCGCCACACCATCTCGTGCGCCCACGGTAAAAATCCCATCATCAAACGCCACAGCAAAGGCGCTGGCCACCCAGGTATCAAACGACGCCTTGGGCAGTTCGCCGCGCAACACATACAGCGCCTTACCCCACAACGCCTGCACCTCGGCATCCGTCGATTCGGCCACCGCCGGCGCGGTCACTGGCACGGCTTCTCGCTCAACCGCACCATGCACGTCGCGCAGGTGTGCGTCCAGCTCCGCGGCCCTGGTAAATGCCTGTCCACACTCGCGGCCCCAGGTGCAGGTATATAGGGCCGCGCCAAACAACTCCCTGAATTCGTTCGGCAGGTAGGTCATGGGCGAAGCCAGATACTCGCGCCGCGGACGGTTCACGAATTTAAGCATGTTATAGGCCAGCCCCACCGGGTTGCGCAGGTGCGCGCTCTGGTCATACGCGTGCGCAAGGCAGGCCAGCGCATAATTCGCGTTGAGCATGTCCAGCTTCAGCCCGGCCAGCACCACGGGGCGCTCAAACAACAGTTTGCTTTGCGCCAGAATGTTTTCCACCGTCAGAGCCAGCACATTTTGCGCCCCAGAATCAGAAGAAGAAGAATTAATATTAATTAATTCAATAGAGTCTTCTTCTTGCTTAAGAGCGCACGCATTGTGTGCAACGTCCACATCCATCAAATCCTGCAATTCGGGTTGTGCCTGGGCTTCTGTAGCCTGTGCCTGCGCATTCAACGCAGGGCTTTGTGCCAGGGCTTGATTCATTCCCAATACCAGCGCGCGTCCGCCATCCAGTAAAACGTAGCCCGCCGCATTTCGCACAGCGCGGTTACCGGCGCACAGCTCGGTTAATTGCTTCTCCACTGTGCGCACGTCCTTCTTCACCAACATGGCGATCTCAGCCGGGCGCGTGGCCCGTCCGGGATAGTTCGCGTCGATCATCACCAGTGCCCAAAACACCAGTGCACTGTCCCCAATAGACCGCAGTGCGTCCACTTGCTCGCGTGATAACAGCGTGGTCATTTACGCCTCGTAAACCGGTAGGCCACAGCGTCACTCTTCAGCACAAAATGCAACGACCATTTTCGTTGCGCATGCCGGCCACCCAGCGAAACCGGCAGATGAAACGAGCGCAACCTGCCCAAAACGATCTGCCGCTTCACGTCACCCACGCACACGTCGTGGTGGTCTGCCATCCTGCGCGTGGTCCACCACTCATTGCCCCAATCCTTCATCGCCTTCAATACCTTGCGCCGCAAAGCCGCGTCTTTCACCCGTCGCGGATCGAAATACATCATGTTCTGCGGGTCACAGGCCCAGCGCTCAAGATCGTCCGCTTTTATCAGGCGTATCTTGCGCTCGCCGGCCATCAAACGACCAGTGATCAGCCCCGCCACCACCCAATGCGCCACCTTGTGCTCGTCCACCCCCAAAAGCCGCGCCGCATCCCGCGCGGTCAAATGCCCTGGTGTACGGCTGGGCGGGGGCAACTGCATATCGCGTTTCCAATGCAGTGTCACCGCCACCTCTGAGCGCCCCAAAATCCGTCCGATCTCTGCGTCGCTGATCACGCCCAAATTATCGCGCAGGAATTTCTCCTCCTCATCGCTCCAATTTGGCATCTTCGTCCGTTTGCTCGTCACCTTCAACCCGCTCAGGGCGGGCAGGGCTCCGTCCAGCTGGTTCGCCAGCCCGTGCTCCACCAGTGCCGCCTGCACAGCCAGGTCGGCCAGTTGCGCGTCAGTTTTTGCCATAGCGCTCTCCCATTGTCAATATTTCCAATGTGCGCACCAGGGCGCACGGACCACACACCGCCGGTCCCGCCATAGGGCGCAGGGCGCATCCGTCACAGGTGCTCATCACCGCATCGTTCAGCTTCGCCCACGGTGGCACGCGCCCCAGTTGATACAGCGCATCGTATTCCGGCAGTTCACGCATGCCGGCGGCCAGTTTCTGCGCTGGCGTTTCTGCCGCGCTTCCCCGCCGTTGCTTGCCCATGTTCAGAGCCTTGTTCGCCGCGGCCACCACGATCCTGGCAGAGGCTCGCTTATCGGCCAGCTTTTGCATGAGCAATACGCGCACCGTCTCTGGTTCCACGCGCTGTAGGGCCGCCACCACCCGCGGCTCCGTGCTCAGCCGCCGCGATTGCATGATCTCGAACGCCCGCGGGTGCTTCACAAGTTCTGCCAGGGCCAGATCCTGCCGCACCAGGGTCTCCGAACGGCCAATACGTTTCGATATGTCTGTCACACTCTTGCCAAACTCCTTGCGCAGTCGTTGCACAGCCAGAGCGCGCTCCACCGGCGTCATGTCCTGCCGTTGCACGTTGGCCACCAGCGCCACTTCCAACCGCGTCTGCGGTCCCGTCCCGTTCAGTCCGGGCATAATTCGCGCCGGCAGGTGAGTCAACCCGGCCAGCTTCGCCGCCCGAAAACGGCGTTCTCCATCGTGCAGGGTGTAGCGTCCCGCACCGCGGTATTCCACCACAATCGGTTCGATCACTCCGTGCTCCCGTATCGTCTGTGCCAGCTCGTTCAGTTCCAGGTCATCAAAATATTTACGCGGTTGCTCCGGGTTCACGTCAATGCGCTCCAATTCCAGCGCTTCGTCAAATTTTCGTGGGGGTGTGATTGTCTTTGTCATGGCGTCCCATCCATCTAAAAGGTCAACTGCACCGGCTCCGCCAACGGGCGGGGCAACCCCTGTCCCTGGCGGTTGCGTGTCATGGTCAGTCGCGCGCGCTCAATGCGCTCATCCATTGCCTGCCGCCGGCTGATCAGCTCGTCCAGCATCGAGCGCATGGCCTCCTCGCTCGTATCCAGCCGGTATCCTGCCTCGCCGCTGTTCGAAACGATCGGTATCAAGCGCTCGCGCATCATCCCGATCACCAGGCGAATGCGTCGGTCGTCACGGTCGCGGCTCAGGTCCAGCGGGCGGTGCCCATAAATGCGCAACACCAGTTCCTGCCTCGTCTTGCCTTCCGGGCTCTCGTCCAGCAGGTCATACACACGCATGGCCAGCTCTTGCACACTTGGCTTATCGTCCATCTCATCCAGCAAAGCCTGGTACACCCTGGTTTTCATTTCGCCTCCATCGTCACAAAAAAGGCATCCACGTCCACCGGCCCCACATACAGCCCCAGCAGGTAGTCCACACGCCTCTCGATCACATCCAGCGCCTGGCCGGCTCTCAGCCAGCTATTCCACTCCGGCACATATTCGTCGTACCAATCGCTCCAGCCGTGCGGGTCCAGCCATTTCAGCGCATCCATCAACAGCAGGTAATAATCCCTATTCTGTTTGCGGGTGGCGCTGGCCTTGTCCAGCTCACGCCAGAATTCCTCACCAAGCGCATCCTTCAGGTCCATACTGCGGTTCATCGTCAATATGCGCGGGTCGCTCATTTCGCCTCCAATTCACTCAACGCCTGCTCGTATGCGCGAATAAACGCATCCGCATTCTCGCGCAAGAAAGGCGCGTTTCGTAAAGCATGTATCTCCTGCCTCACCGCCGAAGGCGTCAGCTTATATTCGCAGGTCTCCTCCACCACCAGCACCATCTTCTCTGCCGGCAGGGGCGTAACACTGAATAATGGGCTCATCTCACACCCCCCACATCAAGGTCATGGCCGCGATCGCCACGCACAGCAAGGCAATCACACTGCAAAAACCCCAGATTACGATCGTCTCTTTCATGCGCCCCTCCGAAACGCCGAAGCGTTGATCTTGCGCACCAGCTTGAAGTCGTCAGCCGTGGTCGCCCGTGTTGGCTCCCAGCGAAACCCAATGCTGGTGTGCTCTTGCTTCTCATACACACGGCGCAACTTGCCAACCGCGCGGCGCTTCACGTTCACCACGCGCAAGCGGCGCAGGCCGGCGTAATAATGCGCAAACTCTTCCAGTGTCAAGTTCGTGGGGTGAATGCGCGGGAAGTAGTTTGCCTTCCTCCACGTCCGGCGCGGCGAGCGCGCGCTCTTCGCCTCAAACACCCAGTAAAATTCATACTGCGTGCTCAACGCAAATACTGCCACGATCACACACCGTCCACTATCATCGCTCAGGGTGGCCCGCGCCAGCAGGGGGCTGGCCAGCAGGTCTTTTTTATTGCTCTCTCTCACATCTTCCTTAAGTGCCGTAAACATATATGCCTCCAAATCAGGTAAAATAGAGGCGCTGGCGTCCCAACATCAGCGCCTTGCCAGGGTCGGGCTTTGTCCGGCCCTGGCGTTTTTTTATAAAACGTCCTTCGCCGTTCTCCAGGCGGCGAATTGCGCCATAATGCAACTGTCCACAAACCCGCGCGCTTCCCCCTCGCTCTCAAACCGAAACACCTGATCCTCTGCGCCCAGCACCGCGAACCCTTTTGCGTCGTGGTAAATGAACACGCCGCGGTATAACTTGCCGGTCAAAAAAGGCTTCACCTCATCGATCACTCGCATCGTTTCCATCGTGTTATTGATCCTTTCGTTGTCCATTTCGGGTGAGGGGTTGGCGTCCAAGTCACCCACCCCTCACCTCAAGCGGAGGAGAAGAACCGCTTGTTCATGAAAGCCGATCCCGTCACCCACCGCGATCAGGCCGTGCATCAACTACCGTCCCAAAATCTGCGCGTTCGTTTTATCCTGCCGTGGCCCCTGGCCGGCTCCTGCTCACCGTCGGCACCACATACGAGTCTGTTTCCTTGCCGGCCGTCAAACCACCCTGCACGTCCACCCCCGCTTTCTGCGCGCGGTGCAAGGCGTCAAACAGCTTGCGCGTTTCCTTCAACCCGTAGCGCAAAACAAAACGCCCGAGCGCCTCGGTGGTGAAGTGTTTCTCACCACGCAAAAGCGTCCAGGCGTGCGTATCGCTATAGCCCATCGTTTCAGCAAAATCCACCGGGCGCACCTCGTTCTCTGCCGCCCATTGCACCAGCGCACCCTTCAAATCCTTCTCGGTCAAGTCTTCAGCCATGAATATCACTCCTGTGACAAAAAACAAACATAAATTGCTATTGGCAAGTATATAACCACAGATATATATTTGTCAAGAGCAAGTTTTAGTTGATTCACAAGCCAATATGCAAATGCTACTATCTTCGTCCATGAAAATTGATTTTCCCGCCTGGTTCACCCGCATCCACAACATCACCATCACCATACATCCCGAAGACACCCTTCCCGCCACCGACCCCATCGAACATATCAAGAACCGCTCCCAGATACTTAATAAAAACCTGCGCGAGCTGTGCACCCTGCGCGGCGTCAAATACAAATCCGCCCACAAACTGCGCCACGGCCACGGCGTCTGGGGCTACGAAAACGCCAAAGATATGTCCCAGCTCAAAGCCCTCTCCCAAAATATGATGCACTCCACCATCGCCACCACCGACCAATACGGAGATTTCACCCACGATCGCGTCGGCCAGATCATCGGCCAACTCGGGCAATAAAAAACTCCCCGAAAGGGGAGTTCACTCTCGATTTAATTTTTTTTACAATTCACCTGTCGAGCGGCGGAAACGCAAGATAAACGCCTCATCCGTCGCAATGCTGTCCATGTCCACATCATCAACCCAGACTGTAACTTCCTGCACGAGTCTCCTACCGCACCACGGGCAAAACTCAAACGGGCGCACCGGCATCAAAAATCCATGCTTTTCCACCAAAGACGCCACTTGAGCGTAGGAATTAAGAAACTCTTCACATTCACAAGTTAGAGCGACCAAGGCGACATCCTTCACGCAGGACACATCAATAAAATAGCCACCGCTTCTCTGCCTTGGTAAGGCAGTGCTTCACGGCGGCCAACCCCATTTTACTCCATTCCCGGCAACCATCGTATTGACGGTTGTCTATATATTTCGTATAATCTTCAAAGGTACCGCCGGCTCCCAGCCTGCCGCCGGCTAGCGCTCCATCCCGTTGCCTTCGTTCGCCCGCCGTCCAAAGCCGCGCTCGATGCAACAAACCCTGAAGTCCCCCCGGCAGAGCGGGGGACTTCTTCATTTATAGCTCACGCCGCGCTGGCAAAAATCGCGGAATATCAAACACGTTCGTATACACCGCCAGCCCCAGCTCACGCGCCGTGCGCACCTCTTCATCTGCGCCGTGGCTCTCGCCGTCCAGTCGCAAAATCGCATGGCACAGCCTCAGCCACTGCATGTCCTGGTCGTACCAAAAATCGATCTCATCGTGCGGCGTGAGCATGTGCCAAAAATGCGAAAGGTGCGGGATGAACGGGTAATGTCCCAACCCGGCAATAAAATTACCGGCATAGATCGCATTACGCACGTTCTGTGCCTGGTCGCCCCTGGTGTACGGGCCGGCCACATAAATGCGCATGCGCTCGGGTGGGATCCACGCCCTGCCCACATATTCCGTTGGTGCCATTTGTTCCATTCTGCTCCATTTCTGCCGTAAATGCTATTTCACGTCCTGCGTGATCTCGAATTGCACGTCCCGATGGTTATAAAAAAAGCGCAACCACACCGCGCCCACCGGCTTCGGCGGTTTGCCTGTTTCCACGTGCCAGCCCGCCGCCCCGTCGCCGTACTCGTCCTTATACGTCGTGGTGCGAATGTGATGCTGTATATCGTTCGCCACCACATCCTTGTCGCTGATTCTTTCGCGCTTGATCGGCACATGCCAGCTATCGTGCGTATGCCCATTCACCACAATATCCGCGTCCGGCAAAAACACGGCCTGCCGGTTGGTTTGGATCACACCGCGCGTCACGGGCCCGCCGCCGCCGGCCCCGTGAAAATACTTAAGCTTAATTGATTTCGTCACCGTCTTGTGCATGGTGAAGCGAAACACCACCCAGCCGCCATACCCGCCCGGTTGCACAAACCCGCCGTGGTCAGAGTTCAGCCGGTGCACCAGGTTCGCCAGCGGGTCGGTGCTGGTGTGCTTAACAATGGTCTGGTCGTGGTTGCCGCGCCCCATCATCAAAAACCGTTTTGCAAATGGCCCGTAAAACTGCGCCGCGTCCTTCACAATATCATCCAGATACGTGTCTGTCTTATATTCAGGCCGCAAATCATTATAGGTTCGCCGCGGGTCAAAGCGGCCCTGCATCATGTCAAACAGATCCCCCACGTCCACGCAGTACCCGTTGCGCTCCACCATATGCTTCAGGTGCGCCAATTCCAGGTCTCGGTCGCAATACAGCGAGTCGTGGTGCCGGTCAGAAGAGAGCAACACCCACTTCTCCCAGCCCTGCGCCACATTATCAAACCGCACCGTGCAAACATTCCCGCTCGGGTGCGTCACGCTCATCCCGCGCTCAAAAAACACCTGCCCGCCCATGCGAGATGTAACCAATGGGTCGCGCTCGTGCTTATCCCTGCTTCGGCCAGTGTCACTGCGTGGCATGTTGGCATCTCCGATCTGTTGTATTCGTTTTCATTGTTTCACCTGCATCACGGCCACGAACTCGCCATACATGCGCATGAGATATTCAAGGTCCTGCTCGTGGATGTAAAAATTTCCGCGCCGGCCCCAGCCCTCACCCCAACTGCTCATGCCGTAAAAATACCCGTCGCGCACATAGCCGCGCACCAGCCAGGCATGCCCACCAGCCAGCCCGCCCGTGGGGTGTAAGATGCCGTTTGCGTCAGGTTCGAACATGTCATCCGTCCACATCGTCCCCGCCAGTATGGGGCCGTGATTGAGCACATAGTCTTTCACTTCAGCAACGCTATTGGCGAATGCATACGTATCGGCAAAACCGCCCGCCACCAGCGCGCGAGCCAGCCCGCGCATCGTCGCGCCACCCTCCCCGTCGGGGTTGCCCTCCATGCGTTTGATCGCATAATACGTGTCGTGCCCGATCTGGTTGGGCAGGCGTTCTTTCACCGGCGCAGAGATGCGCCAGTGGCAGGCCGCAAAACCCGTGCAATGGCTGGTCTGTCCCTGATCCAGCGTATGCTCGTGGAACTCCCACAGCCGCGAACGGCGCGGCCAGCGCAACACGTCACGCGGTAGGTAATCACCCAGCCGATAATCGCGCGAATCGGGCAGGGATGGCACACGCCCAAGCGCCAGGTTCATCACTTCGCCCCCAAAAAGTTAAAGGCCAGCGAAACAATATTGCCCAGCACCAGCATGATGATCGCAAAGTTGCGCGTGTTCTGTTCTTTTTTATTGTCCTTTAATTCCTGCACACTGGTCGATAACCTATCCACTTTCAGCACCAGCCCGTTCTCGGGGTGGCCGTTGCCAGAGACGATCTCATTCAGCGTCTTGGTGATCTTGATCAACTCCTCCACGCGCGGGTCGTTGGCACCCGCTTTCAGCGCCGCATCCACGGCCTGCTGAATAATGGCGCTCAGGTTTTCGGTGTGAACTATGATGTTGCGTGGCGGCATGGTGTTTGCCCTCCTGGTTATGGGTTGCGCGGCACGGCCAGCCCATACGGACTGCCGCCCATGCTGTTGATCAATTGTGCCCAGCGGTATTTCTGCCGCCGGTTGGGGAAAGGGTTATACAGAATCACTTCGCCGTCGTCCACACCGTCTGGCGTCACGCTATCCAGCACCACCCAATGCAACACGCCACTCCCGCGCAACAGCCCGCGATTGCCGCGCGCCGCATCGATGCGCACCGATAAGATGATCTGGTACTCATTAAGCAGGCTGGCCACCCGCGCCGGAGTGAAAATGGGACGGTTGCGCACCGCGTCGGTCAGCGCCTCTGCCACGCGCCGGCAGGGGGTCGGGTAATCCAGGGCCGCCAGCATCCCGTCCAGGTCGCCCAGGTCGGTGCCGCGCGCGCGCCCGCCCGAGCCGAACACACGCTGATACAGCGTCGGCTTCTTGGCCTGCCACTGGGTCAACAACAGATCCAGCGGGATGCGATCCATGCACCAGCACACGGCCAGCTCGCCACACAGGTTGTATTGCGTCTGCCCCTGCCAGATGACGTATTGCGGCCCGTCCTGTATATTCTTCGTCTGATTCAAAATCGGCACTTCGTCGGCGGGGAACTGCTCGTAGTAAGGCTCCAGATAGCCCTCATAGGCCCAGCCCGTGGCCGAGCCCGCCGCGTGGTCATACGTCACCTGCACCCAGCGCAACAGCTCACCGTCTAAATTAAACGGCCGCCACTCGCCGCTGGCCGAAACCAGCGCGCTCGGCGGAATATCCAAAATCTTCACGCCCGCCGGCTCGCGACGCAAGGGCGTCAGTCCATTCGTCCAGTGGGTGATCATCCCAAACACATCAACCCACCGATCATCGGATAACCGCACAGCGGGTCATTGGTCAGCGAAAGTGTGGGCGAACCAGTCAGCGTCAAATTCGGGTAGTTGCCCGTAGTGGTGACGTGGTTGTTCGCGTCTATCAGTAATGGATACCAGCCGCGAATGCTTGCCAGTGGGATATTCGACAGCGGCGAGATACCAGCACCAAAGCCCGCGTGAACGGTGTCCGAGCCGTTGGCGGACGCAATGACTGCGCCGTGTATTTTGCCGTCGAAGTATTGAGTTACGCCGCTTTTTTTAGCGGCCCCAACGGTAATGAAATCAGGGGTGGGGTCTGTGATACTGGTTGTATTCGTGCCCTTTGAGCCGCCATTTAGATAAACCGCTCGACTGGTATCGGATATGTGACTAGCCCCAACTCTGTGCCATGTACTTGCAGAGTATCCAGATGATGTACTAGCTCTATCGAAAGTACCAGCGTCGTTTGTTTTACTGGCTCGGGCAGGGTCTCCGCCAGCCGTACCAGAAAAGTTCATCTGGTAATCACCGTCCGCGCCGTTGTTCCCAAGATGAATGATCCGCTGGTCGGCGGCGGCAGAATCGCTAAAGGCGCACGCAAACATATCTATTGGTTCGTTTGTCAGTAGAGTCGAAGAGCCCGAAGCGTATTGGCTCGAACCGTTGAAGTCATAGCTCATTTTAGGTCTCCTTCACGTCAATAACCGGCAACACGCGAGCCGTGTCTGTTGCAGTGCCCCCTGATCGGCGGAAGCGCACGATAAACATCTCGTCCGTCGCAAGGTTGTCCATATCTGCGCCATCCGTGAATGTAATTACCCCCGCCATCGGGATGGTTGCCGTAGGCGGGCCGGCGGGGATGGTCACAGTCACGGTGTTGTAATCATAAGTATGTGCCGCTCCTAAATCCTCTGTGCCAGTGTTAATGCGCCGAATGGCCGCGTCAAAGATGTACGTTGCGCCGGCGGCGGCAGATGTACGCATTACCCCAAACTTCAGCGTCAAGCCTCCACCCGCGTAGTCCTGAACACGACAATAAAACTCCCTGTAGGTGGTCGAGCCGTTGACGAACTCGTAATACGGGATAGATTCTGCCGGAGTGGAAGCGCCAGCTAAGGCCGTAAGCGGAGCACCTAAAGTCGCTGGTACTATATTCGCTAATATCTCAACACGCCCCTTGGATGTGCTTGTGCCACTCACCGCCTGCCCATTCGCCTTCGTATACACCGCGCAGATCACATTATCGCCACTGTCCTGCTTGAAGTACGCCCTATCTCCCGCCGCGGTGGTGATACTCGCCGCCCCTGGTAATATTAAAGTGGTGGAGTTGTGCGTCAGTGTCAACGCGCCGTCAAACACCAGCCAGGCCCCGCGCCCGTTGTATGCCGGCGAAAAATCAATATTTGTGATCGTGGTCGTGCCGGTTACGTGAAATTCGTCCCCCTGCGCCACCGTGATCGTCCCCGCCGAAGCAATGTCTGTGCCCTTTTGGTGAATATATTGCTCCACCGCCGCCGCCAGCACACTGCCGGCCAAATACCCCCACGGCGGGCTTCCACCCGCCGGCACAGCGTACATCTTCGTATCATAAAATGCCGTCCCGCCCGTCACGGCGGTTCCGGCGGTTAATGCGCGGTCAGTCATGCCTCACTCCTTTAGTGAATGCCCTCAAAATCCAGGTACGTATCCGCCCGCCCGATCGGGCTCCCCGTCGGCGCTCCCGCCGCCCCCGAAACCAGGTCCTTGATCGTGTTGCTGGTCCCCAACACCGCCCCATTAAACGGCGTCACCCCGGCCGCCCCGCACAAATGCGGAGCAAACACCAACCCGCGCCAGTCAGGGATGGCTTTGCGGCTGTTGTGAATGTCTAAAATCTCACCAGCAGATAAAATCCTGTTGTAGATCAGGGCCTGTTCGAGTTTTCCGTAAAACTCATAACCACTAACGCCCGCTGAGGAAAACACAAGATAGCTACTCGCATCGGAGCCTGATGTTCCAGTTGGTGTTGCTGTCTCGGTCACCGTTTGCGAAACTCCGTTAATGTAAATAACAGGGTCGTTTGTCGTCAGTGAATTATCGTAAGCCACCGCAATTGTGTACCTTGTGCCAACTGTCAGCGTCGTGCTATTCACGCGCCACACGCCGTCCGTGCCGGAGAAGAAGGCTTTCCACTCCAGAGCCAAATCAGATGCGTGACCGTAATACCCAAGATAAAATCCTACAGTGGCGTTGTCGTTTTTCGTGATAAACAGGTTGGGGAAGTTATCGGCCTGTATCCCGTCAATGCTCAGGCGCAAAAACACAGTCTTTTGCGCCAGGTCCGCCGCAACAGACTGCGCGTAAATCAAGTAACTTGTGTCGTCACCGAATTGGATGCTCATGCGCTTTTTTCCTGATAGTGAATCGGAGCGCCACAGATCGCAATATTGCATTCCCCCGAGCCGTTTTTTCGTAGCTCGCGCAGGGGCACGCTCACCCCATCGAATGGCGCGCGGCACATCACGCCGCGCGCGCTGAATACAGCCCGTTGAAAACCAATATATCCATCACACACAGCGTCAAAATGCGCCTGAAAATGCGGCACACACGAAAACAACACCGCCAGGATCAACACCGTGATCTCAAATTTACGCATCTTAATACCCGCTCAGGTTAAAATACAGCCCAATGTCCACAAAGTTAACCGTGCCGCCTTCGCTGTCTCCGCTGTCTGCGGGCAGGCGCTCGATCTCAATTTGCACAGGCACGCCCGCGCTCAGTGAGGGCGCGTTGGCCGTTGGCACCGCCACAGAAAACGCAGTTACCTTGCGCGCCACGGTAGAGGCCGTCACTGTGCCTTTCACCTGTGTCGAAAAACTCTGCGCGCTCAATGTGCCGCCCATCGCCAGCGCCGAAACCCTCACCCCCACCACAAACGCCCCCGAGCCGGCCACCGGCATCTCATAACTGCCGCTCACCAAAAGCGAGCCGCCATATGCCGGCGGCATCTTGCGCATCCACTTGCGCCCGCTGGTGGCTGTGCCATTCGCCTGCAACACCGGGTACTCCACGATCGGCGTACCGGCCTGCCCCTGCTGTATGGCGTAGCCCATGCCGGCCGTGTTGCTGTCCACCATCCCCGAACTTTCAGGGAAGAGCGGCGCGTAAAAATAATTGTTCAGCGCCGTCAGGTCGCTGTTCACATTGTCTCCCCATGTGCTGGGGATGGCCGCTCCCGTGGTCGGGTCGTGTGTCGGTACCGTATACGTCATCTCATTCTCCTAGGCGGGGAAGCTCCACGCCGCATTGTCCCATTGGCCAATATCCCACTGCGCAAACGCAGAGGCAGAGGCGCCCTTCAACACCGGTGAAAATATCACATAGCGTCCAGTGAACATCTCCGCCTCATAGCCGTTGATGAAATAATCCCCGTCCACGCCGCTCATCGCCTCTGCAAAATGCGCCCGCGTGCCGGGTTCCAGCATCAAAAATCCGAACATGCGCATTTTGTCCGCGTTGGCGATCATCGGGTAGCGGTCCACCGTCACATTTGGCACGCTCTCCAACCCCAGCGTATATTCCGCAATGGCCGCAGTAATGCTTGGGTCGTCCTGGTAGGCCATGTCGAACGTCGTCTGAAAAATGCCATTCGCCTGCGCCGCGCTGTCCTCATAGATCAGCGAGAGCGGGTCATACAGGTAGATGCCCTTGCCGATCGCCTGCAGGGCCGTCACCCACAGCGCCTCACTCGCCACCAGGGTAAATTCCACCTCACTTGTTCCGTATTGCGCCGTCACCGTCAGGCTACTGGTTTTGTCCGCGCCGCCGCCGTTCTCTGCCGCATTGGCCGTGTGGCTCTTGGTCATCGAGCTGGTGTCGGCGTTCACGTAGCTGGCTCCCCCGCTCGGGTCGCGGTACGATCCGCGCACGGTCAGGGTTTGCCCCGCGCTCATCTCTATCGCCGCCGGCAGGTCATACAATATCGTCGTTGCCGCCGCGTCGATCCTGCGCACAGCGGTAATCCCGCGAATGCGGTTGGCTTGGTGCCGCCCATACCCAATGCGTGTCGCGTCCGGCAGGTTCACGTTGTCAAAGCTGGCTTCCTGGTATTCAGTCAGCACCAGCCGTCCGCCGTCTTCCAATAACAGGTAATCGCCGTCTTCCAGTAGCAAAAAACCGGCATCACTACCCAGCGGCAGTTGGGTGTTGGTCACACTCGAACGCGTGTCTCGCCCCTCCACCACCAGTGTCTCTCCGCCTGTGGCATCGCCCTTGGTGTAGATCATTCCAAATTCCGAAACGGCCAACTTGTCAAACTCGCTCAACGCGCTCCCCCCCACGCTGGATGCGTCGAACACGGTCGGGAAGGTGTCACTCCCGCTTCCATACTCGGTGGCCAGTGGTTGCACCGCCATGTTGGCCAATATCAGCGCCACCGCGTCCTCAATCGTCTGGTTTAGTGCGATCGAGGTCAGGTTCATCTCGTGGTTGCCAGCCAGCGTCATCCAGTTCTGCACGCTCACCCGCACCCGCCGCGCACCGTATGCGCCGGCGTCCACCGTTATGCCGCTTGGCTCGATCAGCCCGTAGAATTTATAGCGTCGATACCCTTCAAACTCAAACCACAGCCGCACCGCCAGTCCTGTTGTCCAGCCGCTCATCGCGCTGGCGTGTCCGGGGCTGTAGTAGCCCAATGTGCCCACGCTGTTCTGCGCATCGTTACGCAGGTAAAAAACCAGCGTCGTCTGCGCCCCCACGCGGTCCAGCGGACCGTTGTCCAAAACCCCCTGTGACCATCTCGCGCCCGGGTTCTGCAAAACGTCATCCTTCAGCGCCACCCACGCACCGCTCACATATACATCTATGCCCCAGTTGTCGAATTCGTGGGTCATTACAGCGCCAGCCCCTTCAGCACCTTGGCCAGCGCGCGCGCATTCTCCTCCGCGCTGGGGATGCGCGAAAGCAGGGCGTGCATCTGCTCCATGTTGCTCCCCCCGCCGGCACTACCCTTCAACGTCGAAACATACCCGCCGCTCTTGCCGGCCATCAAATAACTCTTGCCGCCGCTGGTAAATAACTCGGGTTCGCCATATTCCGTCACCTGCGCCCAGCCGCCCGGCGTCATCGGGCCGCCCGTGGCGCGGGTTTTTTCACTCTGTGAATACGCACTGCCTGGGTCATAACCCGCCGCGCCCGATCCCTGTCCGCCGCTATTGCTCACCACCCGCGGCATCTCCCCGTGCACGCGAATGAAAACGTCCACGTAACCCACCGCGTTAAATCCATCAATGTTCTCCAGGCTCGAACGCACATGGTTCAACGCCATGCTGGCTTCCGCTCCCGAGAGTTTGCCTTTCGCCATCGCGTCCGCCAGGCGTAGCATGGCCGAAGATGCCTGGTAGCCCTTGTCACTCATCAGTCCCGCCGCGCGCGCAAACTCGATCTGCTGTTGCTCGGTCGCGCCCACGTTTTTCAGCGTGCCCAAAAACATGGCTTCCTGCGTGGCCTCTGCCTGTTTACCCAACGCCTCCATGCCGGCGCGCACCTTCTCCGCGCCGTCTTTTTGGTCTGCATATTTTGCGTTTAATGTTGCCAGTGCCTGTGCCTGGTCGCCAAACATCTCGGTCAGGCCTGTACCCACCTTCAATAGGCTCTCGTAGTATTCAGCGGTCTGTTCGGCGATAGGTCCCGTGTCCCCCGGCGTCGAAGCCCCCCCGCGCGCCGCATGCATTTGCGCCAGTCCGCTATAGCGTGCCGCGTCCGCCAGCCGGCCCCGGTATATATTCTCAAACTCAGCCCGTGACGTATTAAGCGCAGGCGAAAAATCCGTCTGGTAATTTACATAACTCGAGCCGCCACGATACGTATTGGTAGACAAAATGCCTTTCAGTGTAGCCCGCTGAAAAGTATCGTAGGCCTTGTTTATTTCACTTGTTTTTGTAGATAGTTCCAACTCGCGCGCCAGCGCATTATTCAGCGGCACGAACGTATCGCTCAGTGATGCTTTCACCGAGTCTTTGTAGTTCGCCCAGCTGGCCGAAAGCCGGTCATACGATCCAGCCGCGCCCTCAGCGCGGTTGCCCACCTGCACCACCGTATCCTCGGCCGTCTTCAAAAAGGCCTGTTTAAAGCTCTCTTCCTTGGTCAACCCCAGCGCCTTGAACGCATCTTCATTGCGGTTGAACTGCGTCAGTGAAACACCCAGCTGGTCCAGCCGGCGCTTGCTTTGGTTGGCCAGCGCCAGCGTCAGCTCGCCGGTGTCCATGCCCAGCGCGGTCATCACCCGCGAGAGGCGCACCGCTTCATCTGCATTGTTGGCCAGCCCCAGTTGAAACAGGTCACTGCCCTGTTTGGCCAGCGCAAAGTCGCTCACCGTGCCCAGCGTCGCCTGGCGCAGGTCGCCCAGCAACACCGAGCCGGTCGTGCCGGCCGCCTCGGCCAGTCGGTCGAATTTACCGCGCGTATAATCAATCTCCGCGCCCATCTGCCCCATTTCGTAGATCACCTTTGTCGAGCCGATGGCCGCGGTGATAAACGATATGGTCCCCAGCGCACTGCGCGCGCGTGCGGCCAGGCTCAGCAGGCCGGCTCCATTGGCCGCCACCGCCGCCGTGTTCCCCTGCACCTGTGATGTCACGCGCGCAAAGTCGGCCCCCAGCGCATCGCCGGGGTACATGCCTCCCAATCCCTTCATCTGCGCGCCCGTGGCCTGCAACGCCGAACGCGCCTGATTCAAACCAGAGATCATCTGGCTCGGGTCAGCCGTAAGGTTCGCCACCAAAGATGCTACGATCGTGCTCACAGTATGCTCGTCTCCGCTTTCGCTATTCCGTCACGGTAGTGACGCCACTCGTTCAATTCCTGCATTGTCAGCGCATCCACCTGCTCCAGCGTCCAGCCCGTCGCCTCCACCAGCTTCCAGCGCAAATACTCAAATGGCAGGTCGTGGTTCTTGGGGTGTTTCAAGGCAAAGTAGATGCGCTTGCTCAGTTTGGGTCGTCGGGGTCTCCCTCCGCGGCGATCTCTACCACCTGGCCGGCCTTCAGGTTCAGCCGTTTCATCTCATCGTCACTCATCCGCACTTTCGCGCGCTGGTGCACCGGGTGCATGGCCGCCTCCCACCACCCCGCCACCAGTATCTGGTAATCGGGGAAGGGCAGTCCCTGCAAATCCTTCAGCTTCATACCCGAAGCCTTGGCCAGCACCTTATCGCTTTCCTCCTGGTCGCTCCCGTCTTTCACTGCCAGGCGAAACTCCGAAACGCTGATTCGGGAAAGGTCGAATTCCACGACCCTCCCCGTCACAGCCAGCTTTATCTTTGCTCCCATTTTCCCGCCTACCAGGTGGTCACGGTGTAGTTGCCGTCACCGGTGAATTCTGCCTTCAACTCGGTTACGTCGGCGTATTTGAAATCAAACTGCCCGCCGCCACAGAACGCGCCGATCACATACTTGCGCTTGCCGGTGGCGGTACCCTCCGGCCCAAAGTTGATCGTGCCCTGCGTGCCTTCACGCAAAAGGTCTTCCAGTGCGGTGCCGCCGGTCTGCGCCACGCCACTAAATGAAACCTTGGTGTCTTTCAGCGTGGCGATACGCGTCTTGCGCGCGTCACTGCCGGCGGTCGAATCGGCGTAGTCCACACTCGGGGTCAGGCTCACGGTGCGCTCATCACCGTGCAGGGTCACAGTTCCGCCGCTTGTCACCCATTGAAAATACATATTCGCGCCAGTAAATTCAGGCATTGCAAAACTCCTTCACTAATCCTTATCCAATCGGACTCGGTACAAAGCTCCCGCCATGTAAACCTTTTCCACGTTCGGTAAATTCTCAACCAGGCTCACCTCCGTCTCGCGGGCCATCCAGAAGTTCGTCCACCCGCTCACGCTCAGCGTCTGCAAATGCAATAATCCATCCACCAGCGCGTCGATCGTGCCAGCCTGTGCCGGCGTACTCGCAAAACAACGCACCAGCATCATCAGGTTCTTGGTGCGGTTCGGCGTCATGTTCTCGTCGCCGCCGCTCTGATAGCTGAAAACAACGAACGGCTTACTCGCATTATCCGGCGCCTGCTGGTAATAGATCGCCGTCCCACCCAGGGCGCTCACCAGCGAGCTTCCGCCCGCCAGTTTTGAAAAAACGGCCGTGTTCAAAACAGTTTTTGCGCTCATGGGTTCAACAGCATGGGGAAGAACTCCACGTAATAGCTCTGCCCAACCTCCTGCGCCGCCGGCGTAAAGAAGGGCTGCGCCGCAAACCCGGGGTGCATCTTGATATAGCGCCAACCCACGCCGGGGATGTTCACCGGCGCGTCGATCAGGTACGGGTGCGCCACCCCGAATTCCTGATACACGCCATACTCCGTGCCATCCTGCACCTCAGCCGCATTCGCTGAGAGTTTCGAAACATGGATCGTATTACGCAGATTGCCGGTGTCCACCGGCGCATTCGCCTTGGCCACGCTCTCAAACTGATACGCCGAGCGCCTCAACACCTCCGCCGAAACCGGGTTAACCGCGCCCAATATGCGCTCCAGCTCGCGCGTGTCCACACTCACCGTCAGTCCAAAAAATGCGCCGGCCATCGTTACACCTGCTCCACAATACAGCGTACTTCCGCGCTCCAGCTTTTACCGCTGTCCACCGCGATCACATTCAATGTGCGCGTGCCCACTTCCACCCGGTTGCTCACCGCCACGTTCGTGCCGTGCGGCAGGGTCAGCACCCAGCGCCCAAAGGCCTGCACCGCGCCGCCGGCCAGCATCTCGTTGCCATTAAAAGAAGATATGCCTTTCGACGCATACGCATCCAGCCGGCAGGCCGCGCTCGTCACCGTGCCCCACGTGTCGATCCACCCGCCCTGGCTGTCCGAAGAGCGGCTCACACTCAATATGTAGGCGGTATCCGGCAGGCTGGCCGTTTCAAGGTCCTCGCGCCAGCGCGCCACTTCGGCGCTCGTCGGCATGCTCATAATGTGTCGCTCCGTTCCATGTCCAGCACTCGCGCGCCGGCCAGGCTCCGAAAGTACGCTTCCTGTGCCTTTGCCTGCGCATACAATTGCGAGCGCTTCAATCCGTGGCTGTCCGTCTGCACATCGTAGGCGCTGGCATAGTATGATGCTTTGGCCGCCCACACATCCGCCGCGGCCTCGTTCACATCAAATGAGCGTCCGGTCAGGTTGATCACCGTGCCGCCCTGGTCTGCTGTAAAATCTATGCGCCCCGCAAAATAATCCACCGTATAACTCTGCGTCACCGTTCCGCCATTAGAATATTTCAGCGCAAAATAAGCTGTGCCGCTATCGATCGCTTCCAGGTTTCCAAGCGGGCTCACGTAGCGTTTATATTGCACCGTCCCACCCGCAGAAGCATCCCCCGCCGCCGCATGTATCTCTTCCTGCGCCATCAGTTCCACTTCAAAAAAATCGGTGCGGTGTTTATCCAAAACAGACTGCAGTTGGTTGTCGCTCCAATACGAAACAGTGCCCAGCGTCCAGTCCGCAGTCCCTGCGAATGTACGTGTGCGCAATTCCTGAATCAAGTCTGCCATTCCGGTGCGTGCCATTTACTTGCTCTCCTTGAATACGCCCAAACCGCGCTGGGTGTAGTTCGCGTCATGCACGATCAGCGCATGCGGGTTAAATGCGATCCGAAAGCCGGCCAGCTTCACGCGGTTGGTGAAGTCCACGTCTTCTTCCTGGTTAAAGCCGCGCTCCTCGTCCCAGCGCACACGGTAGAAAACATCCGGCTTCATAATGGTCACGCCGCCGGTCAGTGAAACCCGCGGGTCGGTCTCGTTGTATTCCAGCAACCAGTTCATTCCGTTCTCGTGCACCTTCCAGTCCCAATACCGCGTCCCGTCCGGGTTTAAAATGCGGCAGGCCAGCACATCAAAGTCATCACCATACTGTTTCATGCCATCCAGCCAGCCGGCGTCAAACAGCATATCGTCGTCCGTCACCACCAGCCACTCCCCGCGCGCCGCGCCTGCCACCGCGTTGCGCATCGCGCCCAGCCGTCCCTGCGCGGCCGTCACCGGCATGCTGATCAACATCAAGCGCCCTTTGCGCGTCCAGAATCGTTCGGGGATCGCGCCGGCCATAATGATCTCGTGTTCACAGCCCAGCGCCTCAATGCTCTGTAACTGCGCTTCCAACTTTTCCGGCTCTTTGCCGTCCGTGATGATGCAGAAAGAGATCATCACTGCGCCTCTGTCACCAAAGTCGCCTCAAACAGGCACTCCGCCCCCAGCGGGTCGTCCCGCCCTGGGTACGGGTTGCGCCGGTTGAAGGCTTCCAGCCCATCGCGCACTCCCTGCCGCGTATATGCCCCATACCTCTCGCCGTTCCAGCCGATCTTGCCGGCCTTACAGCGCTTCATGTGCAGTGCACTCCAGCCCATGCACGTTGCCGCACTGCCCATCGGCACACTCTCCCACCTGCCCGAGCGCACAAAGCGAAATCTGTCCGGGTCGTTGTTGAAAAACGCCTCATCCCATCCGCCATTACGCGGGTTGTCCAGTGAGATCTGGTCACATTTCTCGCCGGCCACATTTAAGATCACCCGTCCGTAATAATGTGTATCCATCGGGCGTTCAAACACTCGCTCCACAATGTTCTGCACCGTGCTCAGCGCGATCACGTCACCCTCCACCTTGCAGATCCACGAATAACTGCACTTCGAAAGTGCCCAGTTGCTCATGTGCACCAAATGCCCTGGTTTGTCCGGGTCGTTTTCGTAAAATCCGGGCGTGTCGATCCAGTCCGGCACCAGCTCATACTCAAATACCTTCACGCGCTCATCTTCCGCCGCCAGCCGGCGCGCAATGGCCAGTGTGTCATCGTCTGAAGGTTGCACGCACAATACCGCCTCATCCAAAAATGGCAGGTGCGATCGAATGGCTTGCTCCATAAACTGCGCCTCATTGCGCACCCGAAAACAACCCGAAATACCCATCGGTTTGCGCGCCTTCCACTCGTTGAAGTCAATATCCATGCTCACAGCATAGTCTCCATGTCCAGGTAAAACTTGCACGGCCACAACACCTGCCGCCGGTCCGCACTATCGTGCGAAAAACTTCCGTCCGCTCGCATGGCCTTGCGCATTGTCTCCACCAAATTCGTCTCGCCATCTCCCGCGCGCAGGTGCAAACAAGCCAGTTGCGCCGTGGCACACGTATCATCCTTGGTTGACTCAAATAAATAAGCCGGCACCAACGCACCCACCGGCGGAATGTTCACCCGCTCCAGTTCGCCGCGTATGTCGCGCCCCATATTCAGCAATCCTTCCAGCGCATACGCAAAGTAATGCGTGCGCAAGCCCTGCCACCAGTTCACCGGCGGCTCTATCTTGCGTCCCATGATCGCCAGCGCCCGCCAGTTATAAGCACTCCAGCCGGCTCCGCCACTGGTGGCCAGGTTGCCGTCTGCGAATAGGTGCTTTTCCATCCATTTCAACGCCCGCTCTGTCGCGCTGGTCCTGCCCAGTGCGCGCAACCCCTCCACCACGGCCGCCGTGTCAAAGGTTCGCTTCACCCCGTCCAGTCCATCAAACGCGCCGTCTTCGTTCTGTATGCTCTCCAGCCAATCCCCCAGCCGGCCGGCCAGCGTATCTTCTCCGTAGTTCAAAAGCGACGGGATCAAATACCCCGTCACCTCCGGGTACGCCTTCTCTCCCGGCCACGCCGCCAACCCGCCACTGGGTAGCTCCTGCGCCTTGATCCAGTCGATGGTTCTCATTGTTGTTTCACCAACGCGCAGTGGAAGGGTGTAAGGTTGAACTCTTTATGGTTCACCGCATTGCTCAGGTCAAAGTCTGGCTCTTCCAAAAACGCCAGGTGCGCGGCGTCCACCGCATCTGCAAATTTCTTCCATTTCACACCCGGGTACGGTCCCAATGGCTGGCCCATGTCGTATTGCACATCAAATGTCAGCGCCATCAACCCGTCCGGTTTCAACACCTGTGCGAATGTCTTCAGCGCGCCGCTCACCAGGTCGCCCAGGTCTTCCAGCACACTCACGCAAAACACGCGGTCCAGGCTCTCGGGCTCGATCGGCACGCTCACCGCAAAATCCGCCACCATAAATTCAAGGTTGGCCGGCACGCTCTTCTGTTCTAAAAGCCGCGCATCTGCGTCCACCGCGTACACCTTCTCACACACCTGTGCCAACCCGTCCTTCAACGGGCGCGGCATCCAGCCGCACCCCATATCCGCCACACGCAACCCTGCGGCGGCGAACTTCATCGCAAACGCATACTCATACGGTCGGCTCCACCACGCCGGGTCCAGCCGAAAGCCGGCCAACTCGTTCACTTGTGGGTCGTCGTACTTGAAGAAGGCATTCTGCTTCATCGGTATTCCTCAGTCATTCGCTTCCACCAGTCCGCACCGTAGCGCTCCGATAACACCTGCGCCATGTTCTCGCCGGCCAGTCGTTCACGCTGGCTGGCGCTCATGTTCATGCGGTTCATGCGGTAGCCAATGTCCGTCACTTTTTTCATTTGTGCCTTCGCGCTCACCACCAGTTTGCGCCCAAAGAAGCGCGCCTTCCAGCTCATTTCCAGGTCAATTCCCCACGCATACTTCAGCAGGGGATCCCAGCGGCCCATGTGGTCAAACCACTCGGCGCGGTACAGGCTGGCAATGTTGTCGATCATCCACGTCGGGCCGGCCTGCTTCAGGTGCTTCCACGAAGTGGTGCTGTCCTGTGTCAAACACGGGTGCACCCCCACCACATCCGGGTCGTCAAACTCAGCCATCATTGCCGTCAGTGGGTCGCCGCCCACAAACTCCGCTGAAGTGATCAGAAACCAATACGCCGCATACTCTTCGCCGCGCTTCAGTGCCAGCGCATCCGCGTAGTGCAGTCCCATCAGCCAGCCCCCGGTCGTCTGCACGTTGTCGTCCAGGCGCAGGGCGGTGTATTTACTGGGTGGCTTTAGGTCGCTTCCATTGTCGATCACCAGCACATCCAGCGGCCAGTTCACATTCTCGGCAATGTATTCAGCCAGGGCGTCTGTGCTTTCCGGCATGTTGTAGTTCACGATCAGCGCCGCCACGCGCTCGCCGCGTTTCATTTGGTTGCAATCCTCTTTTGCATGCGCAATTTGGCCTGCTCGATCTCCAGTGCCGCCTGCTCGTCTTCAGCGAACACACTCTGCAAAAATGGCTTCCAATATTTCTCCGTCACCACATCCGCGTCGTATTCCAGCGCGCCCTGGCGTGCCTGCTTTCTAATTTTTTCCTCGCCGCGTGAGCGATAGGCCATTTCCAGCGCGTCTGCCACCGCTTCAGCGCGCGGCATCCACTGATACGCATGCTGGGGTGTCCACCAGGCATCTGCGTGCTTGCGCTCGATCTGCCAGCCGGCAAAACGCAGTTCTGGCATGGCCGTCCAGTCCCCCACGATCACCGGCACACCACAAGCCTGTGCCTCCACGATCGGTATGCCAAACCCCTCGCCCATGCTGGCCAGCAAATGCACATCCATCGCTGAATACGCATTCTGCATATACACATCCGGGAAGCCCATAAACAGGCCGTAGCGGTCGGGGAAGATCACATCTTTGCCGTATTGCAGTCCGAGAAAGTTGATGTATTCCACCAGGTTCTCGCCACCATACTCACCCATCACGCCCGGCGTGGTGTGTAGGTACAGTACCGCGTCTTTGTGTCGTTTTTTGAATTTTGCAAACCCTTCGATCTGCGGCATGAACGCCTTGCGGCTCGGGGTGCCTTTGTTCGCGGCCACCATGCCCACCAAAAAACAATCGTCCGGTATGTCCAGGTGTGCGCGTTCACGCAAGTGCGCCCTCGCCTCTTTTTGGGGCAGGGGCGCATACTTCTTTGTGTCCACCCCGTGCGGAATATACACACTGTCCAGGCCGGCATTCGCCAGCATCTTCTCGGCGTGGCGTGAATACACCAGCCGGCGGTAGGCCCGCGCCACCGCTTCGCGCACAGCCGGCGCGAGCGGCTCGGTATCCACCGGGAACCACGGCATCCAGCGCACTCCCTCCACGGCCAGGCTGTCGAAAAACGGGGTACCGTTGAATATCCACGCATCGATCAGCGAGATCAAGTACTTCGCGCCAAAGTGCCTGGCGTGCGCCGGCGCAATGTCCTGCCCGTAACCCATCAGCCCGGGCGGAAAGACCGGAATGCCCTTTTCCCAGTTCAACACGCCGCCTTGCAATCCATAAAAACTGCAGATGGCCACTTCGTAGCCAAGCGCCTTAACGCGTGGCAGAAATATCTGCATCTGGTTCCCATAGCCGGTGCTGGCCCAGGGCGCGTTCGAAAGAAACAGTATTCGGTTGGTAAGGTTCGTTTTTTCTGTGTCCATAAGTTGCTCCCAAACTTAGTCGGTGCTCCCAACACTGGCCGGCAGGGGCGGGAGCGTCCCTCTTCATCGGCCCCGAATGGGACCGACTATCCGGCCAGTTAATTCAAACGCTTATTTGCCGTCTTCGTAGGCGAAACCCACGATGCTCACGGTGGGCATGGCGGCCACGTTCCCCTCCTTCACACCAACGTAGTGTCCCGCTTCCACCACCGGGTTGCTCTGCACGGTCATACTCTGCACAGCCGCAAGGCCGGAGATTGTCCCGCCGTCGGCCAGCACATGGTCCACAGCGGTGCCAGCGGTGCCAAGGTCCACCAACAGCGGGTAAGTGGTTCCGCCGGTGGTGCCTACCGAAAAAATAGCGTTCTTGATGGTGATCGCGCCGCCATCCGCCGGCACTTTGAACAACGCGCGCACGCCGTTCGAGAGCGCGCCAACATTTCCTGAGTGGTAATTCATCGCATCATCTCCTTAGCTGGGGGTCGAAGCGTCGAACGTGCCCTGCACGCCCTTCACCTTGTCCCACACGCCGTGGGCATAGTTGGTGGTCAGGTTTAGTTCGTAACCACCGCCGCCTTTTGAGGCATCACGCTGGGGTTCCAGTCGCGGAGCGCGGCGAATATCCAACGCCAGGGCCTCACGGCCCCACATACCCACCTTGGCGGCGGTACCCGAAGTCACGTTCGCGCTGGTAAAAATGTAAATACCGCCCACCTGCTTCACGAAGAACATACTGTTCACCGCGTTCAACAGGTTGGGGGCCGCATTGGTCTGCGCGCCGGCCACCGAAGCCGCCTTGCCCAGCGGGTACCAGGTATACGGGTGCATCACCAAAAAGTACGGGTAAGGCACTTTGTTGGCGCGCATGATCGTCTCCATCTGGAACACATTGTTCCAGCCGATCACCGAACCACCGGCACCCACGGTGCCGCCGGTGAAGCTGGAAATGTCGCCCAGTAAGTCAGTTTCGATCTTGGTCGCCAGGGCCTCGCCCATATCGCGCGCGGCCAGCGAGCGCTCTTCAAAGGGCGAAGAATTCAAACGCGCGTCGGTGAGCCAATATTGACCGCCGGCCATCGCAGGGGTCAGGGTCGAGACCACCGAAGGCGTGAATTGCTGGCTGGTCAGGTCGTCCACGTCAGTGAACGAGTTGACGGTTAAACCGGTAAAGCGCGAGAGCTTGCGCGTCTCGGCTTCGTTTTTGCGGTCCGAGAAAACAGTGGCAAGTTGCGACATGATGTTGTTATCACGCGCAACCAGCAAGGCATCCTCGTAGATGGTTTGCATGTAACTGGAAATGTCTCCAATCACATTCGGCTGATAGGCAGTCATGAGATTCACTCCTTAGAATCGGAGCGGCTATCCCTCATCAGTGGGTTTCACTGGAGCATTCCAGATCACCCCACCGCCAAGGGCCTGCGCCGCTTTGGGGTCGAATGGATTGCCACCGTCACCGTGAATACGTGCCCTCTGCTGTTCGATCGTCTCGCCTTTGGCCTGCCCGTCCGCCGGCGCTGTCGCGGTCAACACCGCATTTTTGGCTGGCTTGGGCAGGGCTTCAGCAAAGCGCATGGCGTCCTCCTGCAGTTCCTCAAGGGTCGCCCCCTGCAAACGGTCTGCAAAGTTGGCCGGCAATTTCGCCTCCGCCGCCGCATCGCGCTTCCATTGCTTCAATAGCAAATCGGCGTTCTGCTTTTCAAGGTCTGCCTTCTCCTGGCGTAACCGCTCGGTCTCGCTCAGTTCGGCTTTCTTGCGCTCATCCTCAGCCTTCAAGAACTTATCCAGCTCTTTTTCGGCCTTCGAGCGTTTGGCGATCTCTTCGTCCAGCCGGCTCTTCGGGATCATGTGCTCCTGGCTCTCGGTTTTTTTCGACTCCGCAGTCGGCTTGTCAGGGGCACCACCCTCGCCAGTTGGCGCAGTGGGGTTCGGGTCAGTCGGGTCTTCGGTTGGCATTGTTTTTCCTCTTCGAGTTTTACGCCCAACGGGGCGTCGGAATATACAGCCCCCATCCTATCCCCCCGTTTAAATTCCTGATATACGTAAAATGCGCAACGCGACCGCGTTGCGCATTATTGGGTAAGCTCCTTCAAACTGCGCTCCACGCGCATCAGGCCGTATACGTCATTTTCCACCTCGCCGGCCATGTCCTCAATTTCGAACACACCCGCCTTCCAGGCCGCATATTTCCCCGGCCCCATCATCTCCACCTGGTCGCGCTTGGGCAACTTCCGAAACCAGTCCGGCCCCGGCACCGCCAGCGGATTCTCCCCCACCAGCGGCAACATTGCACACAGCCCGTTATGGTGGTCGTTGAGTACCTCGTCCAGGCCGTGTATCGTCCCATGCATCGCCACACAGGCCATGCACGTCCGCCCGGGGATCAATGCGCTCATCCACACCCAGCCGCGCACCACGTCCGCGTTGGCCAGGTAGCCGGCGCGCGTGGCCTCTCGGTACGACCATAACTGCACCGTGCGCATCATGCGCATCGCGTCCGTCAGCCCCATCCCAAAACCCTGCTCCACGATCCAGCGCGCGATCTCTCTCGGGCTCTTGCCCATCTGCACCCCCGAAACGATCAGACGCCTCAGCCTGTCCATCGTTGTTTCGGCAAACAGACCAATGCGCGCCTGCAGTTCGCCGCCCTCGCGTAGATACCACAATAGATTATCGATCACATCCTGGCTGGGTCGTCGTGCCGTGCTCATGCCAGATGCGCCCAGTAGGCGCATCGCATCCCCCAGCCCCAGCCCCACCATCGCCGCGCCGGCCAGCCCCAGTTCCAGCCATAAAAACTCAGCAAATCGATCCAGTTCGCGCTCGGCATCCCGCTCCAGCCGGCGGTACGAGTCCAGCTCGTCCAGGTCTGCGTCCGGCGTTTCCATCAGGTCGTGCGCCAGCGCCGCAATATCTCCCTCCAACACGTCCAGCCGGCCCTGGTAGGCGTCGATCACCTTTTCGATCTCTGTCAGCTCGCGCTTCTCCAGTGTGCGTCGTAACGCCTCCGCAGTTTGCAATACATCAGCCATTGCGCACTACCCCTTGCTGAAGTTCTTGAGCAACGCGCGCCCAACGTTGTCGCTGGTGGCGCTGTCACTCAGTGCGTCCCCCTCAATGCGCAGGTTCTCCTCTGCCGGGTCCACGTTGCGCCGCTTCTGCACCGTCTCGCGCGAGACGATCTTGTTATCCAGTTCGAATTGATCATTCTCGTTGCGTTCACTGCCATCCACTGGCAGGGGGTCAGCCCACAAAACCATCACCGTGTCGGCTCTATACCCACCCAGCTCCAGCAAGTGCAAAACCATCTCCTCCAAAAACTCACCGTATAGCTCGCGCTTCGTTTTTAGTTTGTCGATCGAGTCCTTATACAGCACCCTCAGCCCAAAATTCGTCAGCTGTCCAATGCGGTCCTTGGCCACCGCCGGGTCCATCGACCGCGATACCGAGAATAACGCCTCGCTTAATGCGCCCTTGAACGACAAGATGCCGGCAATGTCGCCGCCGGCCGGCACCGCTTCCACGTGCCCCTTCTCATTCTCGATGTTGAGTATGTTCCCGGGCCCGCTCACCAACTCCTGCACTTTGCCCAAGAATCGCCCCCACAAACGCTGGTGCGCTTGCAGGCGCACCACCTTATTGCCGTTGCTCACCACCAGGTTGATTTTGTCCTGCAAATGTAGCACATCATCAGTCACGTCCGGCGAGCCGTAGGCAGAGCCGGCCTTGGGCAGGTTCTTGCCAGCCAATAACGGAGCCCAGGGTTTGTCCCAGCGCATCTCACTGACCTGCTCCATCACCCCATTGTCAGCCTCAAGGTAGTCGGTGATCGTCCAGAACGTCGGCGCATCCACCCCGGCCTCGCCGTCCACAGCCGGCGCACGTTGACGCAGAATGTCGCGCCGAAAGTTCCGCATCCTGTCATTCGGTTCCTGCACCTGGTATTCAATGCGATACCCGTTCACGTCGGTGTAGTCGTGCGGGTTGGTCAGAATGGTCAGATACTGCGGGTTCACGGTCAGCACCTTCGGGTATAGCTGGCCGGCCCGCGCCAGCCCATCAGGGATAAATTGCACCGCGATTGTGCCATTTAGCGCGCCGTATTCACCGAGGTCGTGCAGTAACTCACTCTGCCGGTTCGCCTTCAGGGCATCTGCCAACCACTCGTCCGCGGCGCTCTCGCCCTTGCCGTCCAGGTCAAATTTCACGCCGTCCCCAAACAAAAGCGACACCGTGCGGCTCACCACCAGCCCGATCATGTTCATCACAATGTTGTCGTCGCTTTGCCCGGGCCTCACCACCAGTGGGGCCACCTGCCAGCCGTTGCGGTAGAGCGTGGCCTTGGCACCCTGCAGTTTACGCGGGTCGTCGGCAACACCCATGAAAACGTCGCGCACGATGCCCGCAAAATAATTACGGATGCGCCCGCTAATGTCGAATAGTCCGAAGTTTGTATTCATCTCGTCACCAGTCCAGTTTCGATATATCCAATACATCCGCCGATGCCGGCGGGAGTAAGGCGGTCATCATCCATACTTTCGCGTCCATGCGGTTTGGGCTTGGGTCGCCAGGCACCCACATGCACATCTCATCCTCCAGCCGCGTAAACGTGCCCACATGATGGTCGCGCCCCTGTTCTGCGATCGCAGAGATGGGCTCTGCGCGCGTCTGCTTTCCGCGAGACGCCCACACCAGGCGCACATTCACACTCGGGTCCACCTGTTTGATCACGGCCTCCACCATCTCTCCGCCGTTGTTTTTCTCCGCCACCAGCAGGTCGGCGTGGAATTTGTGATACTCTGCCACAGCCGCGCCGGCCCACTCCTGCGGAGATCCGCTCATCGACGCGTCCGATAGTGTGTAATAATCCTGGCCGGCCCGCCCGCCGGTCACAATACCCGCCTCGTCTCCCGCGCTCGAAGCGGTCGGGTCCACGCCCACCACAACCCGCTCCAGGTCGGGGTGGTTATTCGAGCGGTTGCGCTCGATCACCTCCCGTGTCCACAACGCCCCGGGAGCCTCGTCAATGTCCTCGGCCAGAATTTCCTGCCGATATGCCAGCCCCGTCATGTCTTTGGCAATCTCATCCAGCGCCCGCCGGCTGATAAATGGGTTGTCGCGGCTGGCGAAATGAAAGGTCGCCCAGCGCCCGCTGGTGTCGGTCCGCGCCAATTTAAATAACTTGGCCGCGTGTTGCGGGTCCCTTGCCTTCGTAACCGAGCGGCTATGCAGTGACGGCGGCGTATAGATAAACGACGCGTTGCCGTTATTGTCCAGCAACATCGGCGCGCCCACCTCACTCCACGCCGTCTCATCCATCAATTGGTACTCGTCTAATATCAGCTCGTCAGCAAAGTCTCCGCGCAATGTGTCTGCATTCCAGGCCGTCTTTGCGCGTATGCGTTGCTCTGTGCCCGGCAAGATGATCTCATGCAGGGTCTCGTTCACCTTGAATATCTTCGCGCCGATCGGCCCATCCAGCGCTTTTTTGCACTCAAACCAAAATCGCCCGATCTGATCCTGGGTGGGGGTGGCGTATAAAACGCGCCGGCCCTGCAAGAACCTCTCCACCGCGCGAATAGACATGCCCACGGTTTTGCCGCCGCGCCGGCCGGCGCGTACCACGTTGCGCTTATGTTCACTGCGCACAAACTCTGCCTGCACGCGGTGTGGCGTCGGTAACACCACATCAAGATTCATCCGCCGGCTTTCTGTCCTCATATCGCACGGTCAGGGTGATCGCGCCGCTGTTCTCAACCTGCTCTTTCACCTTGCCATCCATGCGGTCCATCAATCCGTTCCATAGTCCAGCCGAAGGTTCCAACAACAAGCCGGCCAACACGTGCGCCGTTACCAAATATTTAACCTGTATGTTTTTCGGGAGCGCCCTTAAGTGCTTACTGGCCGCGCTCTTCTCCCCAAGAAACACAACAATCTCCTCGGCAGTCATATTCGACACCTCGGAGATAACCGCCTTCCAGCTCTGCCCGTCTTTGGGCCGGCCCTTTGGGTTGCCGCTTTGCCCCTTGTTCCACGGCCTTCCCGTCGGCGGTTTGTTTTTTCCAACGCCTTTTTCGCTGATTTTTCCGCTGTTAGCAGTGGTCACAGCTCACAACCCTTCAAGCACCCCGCCCGGGAGACAATAATCATATATCGCAGGCCCGGGGCGGGGCGCGTCGAGCACTTGTATATTTATGCGGGCTTGCCGGCGTCGTACAAACCGCTGGCCACCAGCCCCAGCGCAACGCCAAACACCAGCGTGGCAAACCAGCCGGCAAAATCAACCGGCGCCGAAACGCTGTATTGGTAGCCGATGCCCAATGCCAAGCCAACTATCATCGATAGCAGGCGCACGCGCTGGCCCGAAAAGCCGAACCCCTTGAGCCACTGCACCAACCCCAAAACGAACGCCAGGAGCGGAATGCCCGCCACCTGTGCGTTCACAAACAAAACCTTCAAAATCTCGTCCATGTATCCTCCAGTTGAGTTTTGCGGCCGGCACACGCCGACCCATCCATCACCCCCATCCTATCCCCGCCCCCTAAATCGTCATATACGCAAACTGCGCAACGTCACCCCTCCCTGGCCGGCTCCACTTCCACCAGCCACAGCGCCACCGCCAGTGCCACCATCTGCTCCCGCGTCTGGGCGCATAACCGCCGGCGGATCGACGAGATATGCCCGTCCACGGTGCGCAGTGATACACGCAACTCCACCGCCACCTGTTTTTTTGTTCGCCCATTGGCCAGCAGTCCAACCACATCCAACTGCCGCGGGGTCAAGCGGGGCGGGGGAGCACCCACACCTCCGTTTTGAGCAAAAACAGCCGCTCTTATCAACGCGCGCGCTTCATTTAAATCGGTGAAGCTCAGTCGCGCCGCTTGCGGGTCAATTACCAACGCAGATGGGGTTGTGTCTCTCATTTTCTCCTGGTCAAGTGGAAAAAAACGAATAATTTATGCTTTCGATAATTATCCTTATCGAAAGCATAATCAAGGCCGCGCAATAGCATCCTTTGTCATCAATCGCAACTCCACCTCCCCGCCCCGAATAACCGGTCCCCACTCCAACACGACGCGCTTGATCCTCGAGTCGTCCACCCCCACCCCGGCACACACCCCGTCCAAAGATGGTTTGAGCGCCGCAAACACGTTATCCAGATCGCGCCGTGCACGGGTGGGCGGGTGAATCAGCAGGGCCAAGTCCAGGTCCGCGTCTGCGTCAAACGCGCCCCGAAATTCCAACGCCGTCAAATACGCCTCCTCACGCGCCGCCTCTTTCGCGGGCTGTTTCGCGCGCCAGTGTCGCTTCGCGGAATTCGGGGAAAGCACCGCCGGAGGATAAGGCAGGCGCAGGGCCAGTCTACGATTTATAAGATTAGTCAACTTTACTCCTATCTGCCCAACGGTTATGCTTTACCAGCGGCGATTGCCAGTGGATGATTGATAGCGGGGCAATCTTGTTTGTGATATAACGCTTGCCCGCACTCGGCGCAAGCCGTCTGGTGCAAGCCGTGTTGGGCAGATTTCTCGAATTGATGCTGATATGCTCTACCCGCTTTCCATGCAGGATATTCAACATCGCAATTCGCCATCTCGCCATTGTATCGCCACCAATTCATATATGCTTCGTCTTTTACTGCTTCCATCGTTTGCTCCTATCTGCCCAACGGTTTGCGTTACTGGCGCATGGCGGCTTGACCTGTCCAAAAAGAACCGCCGCCCGCCATGCGTACATTGCACGCGATGTTAGCCCGCGTTCTCTGGATTGGCTTCTGATGCGTCAACCCATTCAATTGTAACCTTCAAGATTTTGCCGCCTTCTTTGAAACCAATAGCGTCTGTATCTTCAACATCAACAAAAGATACGTGTTGTGTGGCTTCAATTTCACGAACCATAGCCACTGATGCCGCGACGCAAAAATCATGACACGAACCAAACACCGCGTCACTTTCCTGCAAATTCACAAAATTATCAGCGGAAACGAACACTGCATTACCATCAACCTGTGTTTTCATAATCTTATTCTCCGTGTGCCATTTGAACAGCCAGAGCGGGCTAACGGTTTGCGTAACCAGCGGCGGGCGCTTGGGAACACCACTGCCACGCAAGACCTCTATTTTTCGCCAGACTTCCCGCCGTCTGGTTCACGCTTTGTTAGCTTGCGATCTCCGCAAACCAGAACTCTTCGCCAGCCCATTCAACCATATCTTCCATAACTAGTTTGGCAAAGTTTTGTGAGTGTTCTTCGAGAAAATCAAACAACTCTTCCGAACTCTTAGGCGTGAAATCCCATTGCTTACAAAACACTTTTACGTTTTCGGTCATACGATAATCAAAAGTTTCTTCAATTGTGCCGTGTGTCATTTTATAATTCCTTTCGTTGTGCAAGACAGCAAGCTAACGGTTTGCGTTACTGGCGGGGCGATCCCGTAGAACGCTTCGATTTTCGCGGAGCCTTAGCCCCGTCAAGTGCACGCGGTGTTAGATGCGCTTTCGGGAGCACACCCTTCAACCCCTTTTGAGCACGTCGCACACAGACCTGACAAACACCGTGAGAACCTATGTTATTACGCCAGATCGAATATGATTGACCTTCGTCTCTATTCCAACCCCTACGGCACATGGGATTACCTGGATTTTCAATGGGGCCTTCGTAAAGATGGGCAATCTTTGGATGCGGATAATCTCTGCCTAAACCAGTAATGTATCCTTCTGGAACACCCAAGAAACGCAAAGTAGAAATATCTGTCATAACTTATCCCTTCACGGAGCATCTAACGGTTTGCGTTACTGGCAACGGGCGAGAAAAATGCCTGAGACCAGAGAACGCCATCAGCCTAGATAAAGGCTGGTAAAACGGGAGCATACCCGTTGTCCAGTGGACGCTGTGTTAGGCAACCTGCCCATTGCGCCGCCATTGCGTTTGCAATACCTGGAAAAAAGCGGGAACGCTCATGTGATCGGTTTGCTCCAGGTGACATCAAATGTATTCTATGCTCCCTGCCTTCAACTTGATTGGTAGGTTTCAATTCATCCAGATTTTCAAGCCAAAGGCATATCGCTTTTGTTTCACCATGCCCGAACTGATGAGGCTGTATTATCTGATTGTATTTTTTACCGATGATTTCAACCGCGTATTTATGGGGTATAGGATTTTCAATAGCCTTTTTCTTGATAGGTGCTTTCATAATGAGCTTGAAAAACTCGGCGGCTTCCTGCATTTCACGCCAAAGGTTTCTTTCTGCGAGCCAACGAACACCCGAATTACATAACCTTGTGCAGGGAGGATGAGCAATCATCAAATCCCATCCACTAGCATATAAAATATCTCGGATGTCGCCCTGATAGTGATTGCCTGGGATTTCCGTAGGCAATAAATCGCATGACCAGGCTTCATGACCGAGCGCGGAGAATGCTTCACGAACAATACCTGAGAACTCACAAGCTACAAGGATACGCATAGGGTTGCCTAACGGTTTGCGTTACTGGCGGGGCGGTTCAGGCAAAGCGCCTTCGCCTGCCAGTACATCAGCGGGTAAGACCTGCTGGTTATCGGGCGCGTTAGCCCCGTCCAGTGCAAGCGGTGTTAGG
>Ga0208147_1000054_pt1 | contig 39162 bp, 63 predicted proteins | sample DEB3_08_DNA_FD_184520 | JGI IMG/M metagenome (GOLD analysis project Ga0208147, IMG submission 184520) | Aqueous microbial communities from the Delaware River and Bay under freshwater to marine salinity gradient to study organic matter... | ecosystem: Environmental > Aquatic > Marine > Coastal ... | reverse complement strand
GGCGGTGGAGCGTGGCGAGTATGAGACGGCGGCGGTAGAGATGTTGGATTCGCTTTGGGCCAAGCAGGTCAAGAAGCGGGCGCGGGAACTGGCTGCGCTCATGCAAGGGAGTGCGGTCATCTAATGGCGAAAACCTATCAATGCCCCCACTGTGGAGCACCGTTGAAACATGATGAGGTATATCGACATATCTCCTTTACATGCCCGAAGAAGAACAAGCGATGACGGCGCTATTGCCGAGAAAGGAGCGATGGTGTCAACGGAATGCCTGGACATGAGAACCAGAAAGACGAGATCAACGCCCTCTTCAGTCGGCCCTTCCTTGGTGCTTGTGGGCTTATCATTGCTCTGTGCGGGCTGGTTGTTGGGTTATGGTCTAGCGCAATCGAGCGAGATCTTAACGACATCCGCCTTACTCTCAATGAGCGTGCGTCACTCATCCCCCGCACTGCCGAGCTGGAGAAGCGTACCGACGACCAAGAAAACCGACTCAGAGCGATAGAGAGGATGTCGTATACGAATGGACACTAACCAAGGAGCGAACATGAACGGGTCTTGGAAAACAACGGTGATCGGCATTGTCGGTGGGATCGTCAATTACTTTGTGGCGCTGGGGCCGAACCTGCCGAGCGATGGCGCGGGCTGGGGCGTGGCCTTTGTGTCGGCCTTCCTGGCGGCGTTAGGTATGGCGAGCAAGGATGCCAACGTCTCGAACTCGCAGCACCCGCAGCCGATTGCCGTGCCGGTGCCGAAGGAGTAACATGGCCGCGCTGATCCTGGCGATTGTGGCGGGGCTGATCGGGGCCTTGCCACAAATCCTGACTCTCATGGAATCTCGCACCAATACACGGAGGGAGAAGCGCAATGCGCTGGCAGCTCTTGAACTCAAACAGACGCAGGATGCTATGGCCGCTGTTGATCGTGAGCTTGACGGGGTGCAGCCACTCAAGCGGGAACCAATACTTCTGTCCCCCGACGATCACTTATGACCAGTCGGGGACCGTGCGGCCTGAGGTCTATGCGGTCGATCGGACCTGCTATAAGAGCATGACGGAGAAGCTCAGTGCTTGCTATGATGAGGCGCGGTGATCGGCTAACATTGCTCTAGTTCATCAAAGCTATAATCAGGATAGTTGCGCTCGTAACAGGCGCGGCACATCTTGACATAGTACCCAGCGGGGTACTGCACAATGCCAAGCAGCTCATGGACTATATGCCGCCCAAGACAGACGCCCACCACATCATCAAGCCGTTCAGTGTCACTCATTTCGGCACCTGCCAGCGCGTGAATTGGGCATAGAAGAACAAGCCGAGCACCACCGCTGTCGGTCCTACCCACACCCCTGTTAGAAACCCTAGCCAAAAGCTACTCATGGCTTCTCCTCCCGCTCCACCCCTCGCTCCCACTTGTTCCATTCTGGCTCATAAATGCAGGCAGAGCGGCCTTCGTACCGTTTCCCTTCAAGAATGAGCGGCTTGTCTTTCACCATTGCCAATGCCTTCTCACATGATTCCTGCGTCCAGTACGCCTTCATGTCGATCCCATCGCCTTTGCCTTCCCACCCTGTCACCAGAAACGCCAGTACCCACATGGCAAGATCCATAAGTCCTCCTTTAACACTCCTGTATCGGCCCATGTGCGCCATCGCGCAAGAGCCATTCATTGCGTTGGTGACAGTCCCGCTCATGCTTCGTCAGGAACACATCGAACAGTTCCCCGCTGAAGGCGAGGACCAGCACGGAGATGAGGACGTAGGTGAGGGTGATGGGTTCGTGCAGCGTCATGCTTCTAACCCATTAAGCGCCCGCTGTGCAATCATATTGCCTTCACTTCGCGTCCCGCCGAGCTGAGATAGGATTGCCAACGCTCTTCTCAACCGCCCCACCTCCTGCACGGCGGCTTGTTGTTGGTTCACTAATTCTGTGCAATCGCGCTTCAGCCTCTCGATGACCGCCTCCCGCGCCGCGAGTTGCGCCTTAAAAGCCGCTGCATCATTGGCTTCCGTTGCGGCATCAACAAGCTGCTCCTGCGCCTCATCCCGCTCCCTGGTCATGGCGGCGAGTTGTTGCCTACATTCAGCTAAGGCTGAGCCGTCATCGGTCGCCACCTGAAACCAATGCGTCTCGCTACGTTGCGCCTCATCCCGCTCCCCCTCCACCACCTCCGCGAGATCGGCCAGGGGGATAACGGGGATCGGCTTCGTTTCCACTGTCTCTCCGATCCGGTCCCGTGGCACCTGTTCGGCTCGCTCGTAGTATTCTGCGACCCATTTCACCAGGCTCATGATTGCTTCTCCGTAAGCTGGGCGAGAAGGCGTTGGGCGATGTCTCGTCCTGCGTTCAACATCTTGAGCGTAGCTGACAGCGCCCTGATAGCATCCGTTGTTGTCATAAAAGGCTCTTGGTCCGGTTCAGCGATGCGCCTCAACCCCTCCACCACCTGCTCATACAGCCCGCGCTCGATCAAGACGGCTTCTTGGATTGGTTCAGTCATAGGGTTCGGGATCTGCCCAACTGGATGCGTCCCGCAATGTTTTGCCCCGCAACCGTGGCAGCGTTCGTCATCATCACACATGCAGACAATACACCCGCACGGTTGATTCCGCTGTAGCTTCATGTTCATTTCTTCCCTCCCGATGTATTCGTCAATCGTCATGTCGTCAACTACTAGCTCATCAGTATCCGGCCCGTTCGGTTGCTCCACGGCTCTGATTTCTGGGCCATAGTGAGAATGCGCGGGCCACCGCACGCAGGTCGGTCATAACGCCTCCATCTCCGTAATCAGCACATCCACCCGCCAGTTCTCTTTATGCACCAAGAAGCTATCGCTAATCTGCCAGATGGTTTTCTGACTGTCGCACGGGAGCACCTTCGACTTCACCAGTGCATCCAGGATGAACTTGCTACCTGCCCGCACGTTGTCGGGATCTCGCCTCCGCGTCTTTTCCACCCAGGTAATGTGAATCTGTACCGGCCCTACCATTGGCTTGAGCTTGGCCTTCTTAATGTAGAGCTGTGTCAGCTCACCCCACCGCTTCTTGAGGCTGCTGTAGGCCATTGGGTGCGCCTTCGCCACCTTGATGATCTCGTTCAGGCCGGGGTAGTTCGTGTTCGGGATCGTGAAGGCTTGCTGCATTCTGTGCCCCTTTCAGTCTCGCTCGCCGGTTGCGTTGTTTGATCCGTTCCTTATCCCGATACCGTTTACTGCGTTCCTGATCCGTCAGCTCTGACCGCTTGCGACTATGCCAACAGGAGAGGCAATAGCCGTTATGTTCTGGGAGTTGCCTGCAATCCACATCGGCACACTTCACGGTGATGAGCACTAGGTCAGGGTCCCAGGAGCAATTACAGCAACTTCTCTGCCCGTACCGATCAATCACGAGTCCGTTACAGCGTTTGCAGCACATGATTCCTCCCTGTCAGGCGAGGCCAGTATCTCGCTGGCCCCGCCCCGTCCCCTGCTTCGTACAGACAGGGGCCTCAATGCCAGGCTCAACGGTGCCTGGCGACCGTGCTATTACCCCTCAAACGCCATGACATCCTGTTTCTGCCTGCGGTCGATCTCATCGGCAGCGGCCACGCGATGATCCTCTGCCGTGATATTGGTGCAGGCCCAAGCCAAGTAGTCAATCGGCAACTCAGCCAACGCCTTGCCCTTGTACTTCCCCATGCGCCAGGTAAAGGAATCAGCCGCGCCCTCAGCAGGGTGCGTATCGTCATGGAGTGACGGCGGCATCGGCATTTTCTCCCCCTCAACCTTCAACTCCGCAATCTTCGCTTGCGCCGCCTGCTTGCCGTTCGTGTACGCTTGCGCTTTCGGGGCATGACTCGCCGCATTGCCGTCGTCATCCTCTTCCGTCACGATGCCGGTCATGCAGCCGAGCGCATACCGCCGTGCATAGGTGAGCGCCGAACCATAGCCCTGCGGGTCATTCTTCGCCACACGGATCTTCAGCCGTGAGCGCATCCATTGGCCGCTGACATGCGTCAGTTGCGTATCCAGCACAATGTACTCATCCGGGGCATCCATCGGGCTTTGCGTGATCGCAATGCCGTTCTCTCGAAAGGGAATGGCTGACTCCCACACGCTCGGCAAGTCCGCATACTTCGACTTGAAGAACGGGTTGACATGATCTTTCACCGCTGGCACCAAGGCCAACTGCGCCTTCACAATCGCCGCCGCCAACTCGTTAATCTGTTCACTTTGAGACGATTCCACCGACCCTCCTTTTCGGCACTAGCCGATACTTAAACGGTTCTGTTCGATAGCAGGACTCACACAACTCAACCAGCATGTACTCTTTCAGCGTCTCCCCGCACTTCCGGCAGATCGCCTCACTGCGGCAATGCTCACACAACCCGCTCCAATGCCACGGCATCTCCACCGAGCACATGGAGCATTCACTTGACCCTCGGGCGCAGGGGTAGATGGGCATTATGGTAACCCGTCCCAGTATTCAGATTCGCGTGGGTCAAGTCCAAGATCCTCGTATTGTGCATCCTTCATTTGCTCCCGCTTCCATTCGTCTGCGGCCTCTTTCATCGCCTGGCCCTTATTCGCCTTGCAGTACGGGCATTCGTCGTCCTGCTCCTCTCGCCATTCTGCCCCGCACTCGCACGTCAACCATTCGCGTGCCATTAGAAGCCCTCCACGTCCATCAACTCCATCGCCCGCGCATTCACGATCTCTGTCTTGTAGGTATCCAACAGCGCGGCCTTTAGCCCCTTCTCTAAGAACAAGTGCGTCACCACATCAACCCAACCAAAATGATTCATCACGGTGGACGCCTTCGACCAGCCGCACTCTTCATCCATACGGCGGGCAATCACTTCGATAATCCATTCGTCGGTCATAAAGCCCTCGCAAACTCGCCGTGCAACTCTTTGCTAGCCGCAACGTAGGCGGCGTGTGCATCTTGTGCAGTGCGAAATATGCCGATGTATCTATACTTACCGTTTAGTTGTATTTGCGCTGTCCAACGGTTGCAGTCTTTACGTCTTTTGACACCCTTAAACCCTGAAGTATTAGTCTCGCAGGCCCCACGGTTACATAAATTCTGGGACCTAGTAGCCACGCGAAGATTAGAGCGCCTGTTGTTTAATCCATTTGTGTCAATATGGTCTACGTCCATATCTGGAAACCCTAGAAGCTCTCTATGCAGGCGCACTATAGTTCCAGTGCGGTGCTTCCCGTTGTATATGGTTCTATAGGCGTAGGCGGTATATTTACGCACATCTACAGTCCAATTCCATTTCTCCACTAATGGCACATCGGTTACATCAATCACTGCTTCAAAGCCCCTCGATAGCGTAATATAGGCAACGTCCCCGTCGATCCTTACTGGCTTTATCTTATTAGCCATGATCTGCTCCCATTATTCGGCTTCTGAATAATCGTCCGACCCTCTAGAAGTGTAATGATGCGCTGGCAGATGCAGCCGCTTATCCCGGCGTTGGTCTGCACACCAGTTCCCCACGATCTCCCGTATCAGCATGGACACACTCACAAACAACTTGTCTTTCACCGCCTGCTCCAGCAGCGGAATGTCATTGGGGTACGGCGTGAACGTGATGCGGTCGGTGTTCATGCTTTCACCTCAAACATCGCGAGGCGTATCACAGCCTCAATCATTTCGATTGTCGTTTCATACTTTCTGGCAATCCCAATTGTGGATACGCCTAGCCGAAAATCACGGACGATTGACCTCCGCTGTCTCAGTGGTGGCAGCTTCATTTCCATCCCTCCTCGGTGAGCCGCGCCAAGAGCTTCTTCGCCATGTTGGTGCCACCTGCCTGGGTCCTCCCGATGTGGCCTGCTTTGCGATTGATAGGCCAGGCACTCAATAGCACCTCTCGCTTATTGATCCATGAACCCTCGGTATAGTGATGGGCCGCTCGGTTCGTTTCATTCTTCATGTTAATATCCACACGAGCGCCACCATCGTCCACACGATGCCCGCGAGCAGCACGTAGACCACCACCTCAATCTCAGCCTCGTCAGTGAGGTGTGTCGTCGCCGTCAGGCAGCGCATCCGTTGTTTCGTCCGCACTTGGTCGCAGAGAAATGCGTTGGTTGTGTCGCGTCCCGTCATCATCGCCCCTCCTTGGTTAAAACCAATGGACACTCGGCCCATCAACCTTGCCATCGCGCAATCGTGACGCCACTAACGCATCACAATTATCAATCCACGCTTGCAGCTCATATTTCTTGGCGAGCAACTCCTCACGGACTCTTTCAGTATTGATTGTAATAGCCTGCTGGACTAAGACGGAGAACTCTTCCAACACTTCAGCCCATCGCGCCAGCAAGTAATAGCTGCCGGAGTATTCATTTCCTTCACGCAAGGTCAATAACGGGTCGTCCTTCCCTTCGCCCTGGTGCCAGATCACCAATTCACCAGCCATCAGTTCTGAGGCGTGCGCTCCAATCTGGAGCACGCGCAGCGGGATCGGGCACGCTTTGAACTTGGCAATCGGTTCACGCACAGGCAGGACAATCTTGTAAATGGCATGTTCATAAGGAGACATTTTGCGATATGGGAATACGGCCCCATCCTGCTTGTAGAACCGTGACTGATTCTCTGCACCGAGTTTTTCCAACAAGGCCAATGCCTCGTCGGTAAACTCTTCTGACTGCGGCATAGTTTCACACGAATACTCTTGGATGTTCACCGTTCTACCTCCTTGGTTGGGATGTAATCAATCTCACCACGGCCCTCGAGTTCAAGCTGCAAGCTGCCCCGCATGTAGGCGTCACGGTAGACATACGCTTCCGTAATGTTCCATCGCTGGTCATTGAACGGGTGCCCGTAATACACATCGACAAGGGCCTGGTGTTCGATGTGTAGCTTTCGCAACTCTTCAGGAGTCGCAAGCTGCCCGATGATTCGCCTGAGGACTGTAATCGCATCGCCTAATTTCATAATGCTCTGTCCTTCCTTCCCACTCGGCAGCAATGGGGCAACTCGCGTAGCTCGATTCGCGTTATCGTCACCGCCGCCAATCCCCCACAGCATGAACAGACCGCGTAGAATCCCCATTTCGAGCGAGTCCACTCTCCCAACTCCCCACCATTGTCCCTCACCAGTTCCGCCACCGCATCCAACTTCTTTTGTGTGTTTGTGTTCATGCTAGTTACTAGTGCTACTCCCATGCCACAGAAAACCCTACGCCAATCGCACCATTCATCTACGGGCCTGGGGAGAAACGGGGCAGCACTCAGAAACCCCAATGTTTTCGCCGTCGCATAATGCGCCAGTAATGCCCCTATTTGCCACAGCTATTCACAGAATTCACAGGTTGGTGTGAGATGTGGCCCTCATTATGATGCCTGCACGCCTGGCAGCTCCGCACATGCAGCGGCAGGCAGGCGAGGTGAATGTCGAGACGGCACCAGCCCACGCCGTAGGTATTAGGGTGAATGCTGTCAATCGGGTGTTTGCATTGGGGACAGGTCATAGCGATAAGACCTCCTGCGCCAATCGTTTCGCCGCAATCTCGCAATACTTCTCTTCCAGTTCAATGCCGATACACTTGCGGCCTAGGTCCTTGGCAGCGCGGAGCGTGGTGCCGCTGCCCATGAAGGGGTCGAGGATGGTCTGCGCATCAGGCGCAAAGGTTAATGACCAGGCAATAACGGCCAATGGCTTCTGCGTCGGATGACCAACCCTCTCCGCATTCGTTGCCCCTATCGACCATGATATTTGCCGCGTATTTTTATCTAAATTAGTCCAGGCTAGCTCAAAGCTGCCCATCGAAGGAGGTGCATCAGGTTTGAACCAACAGAGCCAGGAACGCGAAGGCGGAAGCGGGTAAAAATTGCCTCCCCAGATAATCTGAGAAGTCCCAGCCGCGAGTACAGCATCCATATTCTCAACCGTCGACTCATCCCAGAACTCAGGAGCATGACCGGCAAGGCGTTGCCACTTTGTAGGCTGTGCAGCAAACCCAATCCCATACGGCGGGTCGGTCAACACCAGATCCACCTTCGGCAAGTGCGGCAGAATCTCACGACAATCCCCATGATAAATCACGATCCCGTTTTCTTCGTAATACGGCGTGGGCAAGCTCATCGCATCACCAACACGCTGCTCGTAATCATTGCCGCGCCGATCCAGTACGTCATTTTCGGCCAGTTCCCTTCTGTGGCGTAGACAATCGCCACCAGTACATACACCACCACCAACCCCTGCATGAGTGCATCGCCGGTCATCATAGATTCACCAAGTCCCGATACCGCCCCAACACCGCCGCCTGCTCATCAACGGTCAATCCCTTGAACTGTTGGGCTAACTGCGCTCTCAAGCCATCCTTGCACGATTCAGGGGCTTCCCTGAGGAGGCTGACCGTCTTGACGGTCTCATACAAGGCGGTCCCGAACTCCTCTTTCGTCATCCATCCTACCTCGTGCGACTCGATCACCGGCACCGAGGGCTTGGCCTTGGCATGCCGGAGGGCTTCTTTACATTCGTGAATGCTCGGCCACTTGTCCCCAGCCGCAAGCAGTTCAGCCACTTCCAACCACGCAGGGACGTAGGCATAGCACATGGCTTTGTAGTACAGCTCGCACTGGATCTTGGCCGGTGACGGTTCAGGATTCAGCGGGTTCGTATTGTCACTGCGATACGTCCTTCCCCACGGTTGAGCGGTCAGTAACAGCCAGCCCCTCAAAAACTCCGGTCGATTCATCATCGCGCTCTCCTCTCGCTAAAAACTCCTCAAACACACTCGGCTTGGTTTCTGTTGGGACATCTGCCCATTGTCCACGGTTCAGCCATGTCGCCGGATGCGGAATGTACTGACCGTTCTCCTTGGCCCATTGGGGTGAACCCTTGGCCCGATGTATAGCTGCCAGTAGATCGTCGATCCTGGGGCGATCCTGCGCGTTCTGGAAGGCTTTCTGAGCAGCCTTCTTGCCTGCTTTCTTGGGATATGCTTGCCAGAATTGTTCAAATTCAGAATGAAGAGAAGAAGGAGAAGATTTAAGAGATGAAATACTAGATGTAGATGTAGATATAGCGTGATATGGTTTTGTTATATCATATGTTATAACGCCTGATATAACTTGTTTAGCCTTTGTCCATCGGGCTTTCATGCCCTTTTTGCCAGCTTTACTTTTCTGATTTATGAAAGATTCTCGATCTTTTTTTGATAAATTCCATTCGAGATAATCATGGATGTAGTATCCGTTTGGTCGAGTCTCCCATAGGCCATGCTCAACCATGAGTGCGGGCCAGTCTATTTCATCCGCTTGAGATCCAAAACTGGCATAGTCTCCAATGCGCCCTTTATCAATGCCGATCCGTTCAAACCCGATGAAAAGCAAGCCAACGGCAGATTCATGGATGAATCCATCGGTCTGATTCTGGCTTGCAAAGCAAATGGCGCGGATTTGGATGAGGGCCGCAAGGGGACCAGCAGAAAGAATCTTGGGATGAGTCGCAAACCCATCATCAATCTTAACCCACATATGATGCACTCCAAAAAGAAAGGGCCTTCCAAGGGACGGATAAGATCCCCTAGAAAGCCCCTTGTGTTCTGGTTCGCCATTACTGGGGAACCGGAAACACTCGACACGGTTGCTTATCCCAACCGCTGCAAATTGTGCAAACACTCTACACGGCCACACCCCAGTGGTCAAGCACAAAAACGTCCCTAGTAAGATCCCTAGTCACAGCCAGTACCAGACGGCTTGCGCCATCGCCAATCCCATCAGCACATACGGCCAGAGGCGAGGCAATAGAGGATCTTGCATGGTGGAGTCTTGCTTGGCCTTCCAATAGTTGTCTTGGTAAAATTCACCCATGATTACACTCCTTTCTTCTGTGCTGTAATGGCTCCGAAGTGGTAGGCAATCTTCCGCTCCAAGTCTTTAATGCATTCTCGGTGATACCGAACGCTCCACGTCATCTTCTTCGCCGAGGCTTTCGTTTGTGAGTAAGAGCGGGCGTTGCGTTCCAGTTGTTCCGCTGCCTGTTTCTGTGAGGCAGCGAGGGCATCCGCCTCATGCTCAAAGAGTGTTGAGCCACGTGTCAGCTCCCCCTTGTCACTTTTTAGGTCCCATTCTTCATAGGCGTAGCCTTCAATACTGGCCACTCTAAACGCGGCAGTCCGTGGCGTGTACTGGTACTCCTCAATAAATCCACGGCTGACGTGGAAGCCAAGCCCGCACGCTTCACAGGGCACCTCAAGATGTTCTCCTGTGCCGAGGATCATGGTCACGCATTTGTTGCCGTTACAGACCGGGCACGGAATACGCACCTGTTCAGGTTGCTGGATCGGCTTGTAGTAGGTCGTTCCTATCGTAAACGGACACACTGGCATACTCATGCTTACGCTCCTTCCTGGTGAAACTGTAAGCCATCCTGCACCCACATCGACTTGCTGCCGGCAATCGGGGTGATGAGATAGCGTGTGCGGCCATAGGCCTGCTTCACATCGATGATCCTTACGGCAATCTCTAAGCTGCCGGTCGTCCACAGCACTTCCCAGCCTATCGCGTGGCTCATGCTTAATGCGGTCATGTTAAGCCTTCCCTTCAGATCGGCGTTTGCAAGTTGTACACACCTCAGCCATCTTGACTTCCACTCCGAAGCCTACTTCACGATAGGCTGTGTATCGTGCAATCCGCTTGTGGCACCATTCGCAGAGTGTTTTCGATGTGTGTGTCATGCGATCCTCCGTTGTGTGGTTGCGGTTCATACCTGCCTCTACAGCAAGCCCTGTGCCTGATAGGGGCAGACTATAAAACAAGGGGTTATGAGTAGGCTAGATTCAGTGAATGCCCCATTCTGCTACAACTCCACGCCAATTGCCGCCGCATTTCTCTACACCGCTGACCCATTCTGCTACAGCTATTCCCACTATTCACAGAGAGCTATTTGAATGGGATTAGCTTAGGAGAGTAGAGATGTGCAGGTCGATTGCCCTTGCGTGAATTGCAAGAATGGCATGCTGGAATGACGTTGAGATGCGTATGAAACCCGCCTTTGGAGATGGGTACAATGTGGTCTTTCGTGAGCAGGCCCCGCTTCTGGCAGTAGGCGCATCGGGACTGATAGCGATACACGATCTCGCGCCATTCTTGGAGCGTCAGTGTGCAGACTCCTTGGCCATGTTTAAGGATGGTGCCTTGTTTCGTCAGCCTGCGCTTCTGTGCGCTCCGGTTCGCATTCTCAACCTTCCGCTGCCACCATTGTTCAAAGCGTTGCCTTGCGGCCCTCTCTGCACGATCCTCCGCTTTGTCTTGCGCGACAATCTCGGCAATGACTTCAGCTTGAGACTTGCGAATGGGGCGATTGATTTGGACAAAGTGTGAGGCTAGCTGTCTTCCCATGTCGGATCTTCTCCAAGTAATCGACGGACCTTCGCCTTCTTCTGTTTCGCTTCAACAGCATGCAGCGAGGCAGATTTACGCTGATCGTCTGTCAGTGCCTTGGCTCGAGCAAGCCCACCAAGCCGTCCGAGTTGCTGCGCGTGAGGATTCTTGTCTTTCTTCATGGCCTGACAATGCCTTAACGTAGCGCTACAGTCAAGCACTTTGTTTCTGAATGAATTCAACAGGATCACTCTAAAATGCACCCCAATCCGCTCAGTTCATGGTATTTCTTTATCCATTGTCGGAGCGAAGAAGCGCGAAGCGCAGCGCAGACACCTAGCCGAAGGCGTTATCCTCACCTCTTCCTTCCTTGACATTGCGACCCCAACGTAGTACAGCCTGTGTCTATGGCTGACGACCTCCAGACCGCCACCACACCCCCAACACTCCCTGACATCATTCAACGCTATCTCAACGGCGAGTCCACCGACACGATTGCCACTGATACCCGAGTCGCCAGACGTACCATTTACAACTGGATGCATTGCCAAGGCGACCAGCAGTACTACCAACTCATTACCCAAGCCATGGTCTGCCGGTTAGCCGATGCCGATGAAGCGTTACACACGGCCACGGACAGCGTGCAAATCGCACGCGCACGCGAAGAGGCGAAGTTTGCTCGATTCGATCTTGAGCGTAGACGGAGCAAGGAATGGGGACCGAAGCAGGACATTTCCACAGATAACAAGATTACGGTCATCGTGCAGCGATCAACACCACTACAGGTAGTAGGTACAGACGACAACGTGATAAACGGTCAGTGTGCAGAAGTGGACACTGATAACCCATTGTAATTCCTCATCAGTCCGATAATGTGTATTATGTTAACTCGTCAGTCTGGGGAATAAATCATGCCAGGACAGAAAAAAGATCGAGACAAGTCTGGACAGAACGAGGCCGGGGGGCTTTCGGGCAGGACGGGGCTAGACAAAGGGAACCCCAGGCCTAGCCATAGACCCACGCTTTCAGGCTCTACACGGCTCCGGCATCGGGTGTTAGTGGTTCCACGGATTGAATACGCAGTAATCAAGGAGGCATAGTCATGGCGATTACGACGGCAGCTCTTCAGGCAGAGTTAGGAGTGGCGAATTTGAATGCGCCGCAGGTGGTGCGGAGTTATGGGACGGTGGGGACCACGCAGTTGTGGTACATTACGGGGGGCGTGCCGTATCCGGGGAAGGCGAAGTTTGTGAGTACGACGGCCTCAGACAATGCGGCGACCCAGGCGGCAGCCGTGTTGGTGGCGTTGGCGACCTATCCGGCGGGGTTCTGAGGTGGAGCGCCCCGCGGTGTTCTTTCATGGGGTGCGGGTGGTGTGGGATGAGGAGGACCCAGCACAGGACAGCGCAGGGATCTGTGTCTGTGCGAGTCGGCTGTGGTGTAATCTCTGTCACGCGCCGGCAGAGCCGGGATGCGGGTGGCATTACGGGGAGCAGGCACTGACTGAGAGAGAGCCGGGATGATGACGCGGGAGGAGATGGAGCGGGAGTTAGAGGCGATCATCCATCGGGTGCAGGTGAAGCGGTTGGTGGGGGTAGTGGGGTCGCCGGAGGAGAGTTACGAATGGGATCGGGCGGTGTGGTTATGGGAAGAGTTGCGGAAGCCGGAAAGCAATGCGTGAACCATACAGCGGAGGCGGTGCCAGGGCGGACGCTCTGCCGGTTGTGTCTGTTGCGCATGCGGCTCCGGTACCAACGGCGGGCGCTCCCTGTGATGTCGAGGGAATGCTTGCGCTGTGGGCGGGTCTCCAAGCAGGGGCGGAAATGCGTGGGGAAGATGTGTTGGTCCTGTCGGCGGGTGTTACGACGGAATCCATCGGCTGAGGTGAGAGGGAGACGGGTTGCCACAATTTCAACTACCGTATAACTGGGCCCCTCGACCATACCAACAGAAGCTGTGGGACTATTTAGCGAATGGGGGGAAGCGGGCCGTGGCCTGCTGGCATCGTCGGGCTGGAAAGGATGAGCTCTGCTTGCACCATACGGCCTGTGCAATCCATGAACGGGTGGGAAATTTTTGGCATATGTTACCGGAATACGCCCAAGCCAGGAAAGCGATCTGGGATGCCGTCAATGGTCACAGCGGTAAGAAACGTATTGACGAAGCCTTCCCTGTCGAGCTTCGTGAATCCACGAACGATCAGGAAATGAAGATTAAGTTTAAGAACGGCTCAACCTGGCAGGTGGTCGGATCAGATAACGTCAATTCGTTGGTCGGGTCTGCCGTGGTGGGGATGGTGTTTAGTGAATATGCGCTGTCGAATCCGTCCTCCTGGGCCTATCTGTCCCCGATCCTCATGGAGAATGACGGCTGGGCCTTGTTCATTAGTACCCCTCGCGGACATAACCATTTTGAAGCGATGTTGAAAACGGCACGGCGGGAAGCAGGCTGGTATGCCGAGGTGCTGACCGCTGAACAGACCGGCGTGTTTTCGACGGACCAGCTGGAATCAGAAAAGCGGCAGTTGTGCGACCTGCACGGCGACGACTACGGGGCGTCCCTCTGGCTGCAAGAATACTTCTGCTCCTTTGATGCGGCCATTCCTGGGGCTATTTGGGGCGATTGCCTGGATCGGGCGCAGAAGGAAGGCAGGATACTGGATTTGCCTATCGACAAGACTGCCGTGGTGGATACCGCCTTCGACTTAGGCCGTACCGACGACACCGCGATCTGGTTTCGGCAGATTTTGGGCCGTGACATTAACCTGATCGACCATCACAGCTCCAACGGGAAAGACGTACAGTTCTATGTGGATGTGCTGCTCAATAAAGCCAAAGAACACGGCATCACCTACGGCACGCATTACCTCCCGCACGATGCTCGGCCTCGCACCTTGGCCGCTGGTGGCAAGTCAATCCTTCAGCAATTCCATGACGCCGCCAAGATCCATCCCTCGCTGGGCCGCTTTGTGATTCTGCCACGTTTGGATGTGCAGGAAGGCATCATGGCCGCAAGAAAGACGTTCCCCTATTGCCGCTTTCATGCGACTCGATGCGCCAAGGGCCTCTCGTCGCTCCGTCAGTATCACCGGCAATGGGATGACGAGAAGAAGATGTTTGCGATAGGGCCGGAGCATGATTGGTCCTCGCACGATGCCGACGCCTTCCGGTATCTGTCGCTCTCGTGGAAGATGCGCGACCCCAAGCAGCCGGACTCTCCCTTTGATAGCAAGGTGCTCCTTTCCACGAATCCCGGTCAACAGACCTTTGGACAGATCAAAGCGCAGCATTTCAGCCGTAAACAGCGTGAACGGGCGTTGAGCCAGTAGGAGCGAGAATGGCGAAGCCGACTGCCGAAGATGAGTTGAAAACGAAACAAGAAGCCGTGGCCGCATGGGTCAAGGAAATCGAGGCCTGTAAGAAGCGGGAATCCGACTTTCGCAAGACCGGCCAACGCATTCTGGACATTTATGACGGCACGAAGTCGGACGAAACGCCGTTTAATATCCTCTACAGCAACACCGAAACGCTGCTCCCTGCCGTCTATTCGGCCATTCCCCGCCCTGTGGTACAGCGCCGGTTCAAGGATGACGACCCCCTCGGCAAAGCAGCGGCCCAGGCCGGACAACGGGGCCTGGAATTTCTGCTCGATACCAACGTGGACGGCTACGAAGTGTTTGACGATGGGATGCAGGCCGCGTCTCTCGATGCCTTACTGCCTGGCCGTGCGGTCACTGCCGTGGTCTATGACGCCGATCTTGTCGAGGCTGCGCCGGTAGAGGGCGAAGAAGCGGTCCCGGCTGCAATGACCTCCGAACTGGTCTGCCTCGAAAGCAAGGATTGGAAGAAGGTCTACTTCGGGTACGCGAAGAAGTGGTCCAACGTCCCCTGGGTGGCCTACGAGAACGAAATTGACCGTGAAGAAGCCACGAAGCTCTTTGGCAAGGAGATAGCGGCGAAGCTCACCTACTCGAAAGACAACACGCCGCAGGAGAAGGACGAACCCAAGAGCAAAGAGGACGCACACCAAGGCGAGCGTAAGACCTGCCGGATCTATCAGGTGTGGGATAAGGACGGGGGCCGCAAGGTTCGCTATCTCAGCGACACCTACAAGGACGATTTCCTGAAGGAAGAAGATGACCCCCTGCAACTGACCGGCTTTTTCAACTGCCCGAAGCCGTTGCAGTTCCTCAAGAAGAACCACAGCTTCACCCCGACCGCCGTCTATGTGCTGTACGAGAATCAGGCAAAGGAACTGAACGAACTGACGCGCCGGATTCGCATGATCACCAAGGCGATCAAGGCGCGGGGCATTTATGACAGCGAATTAGGCGACGATCTCAAGAAGCTGATGGAGGCGGACGATAACGAACTGGTCCCCGCCGATAAATCCTCCTCCCTGGCTGCTGAAAAGGGCTTGCAGAACGCCATTTGGTTCATGCCGGTGCAGGAACTCATCATCACCTTGCGCGAACTGCTCGGCGCCCGGGAACAGTGCAAACAGGTCATCTACGAAATCACCGGCATTTCGGACATTCTGCGGGGATCGTCCAAAGCCTCTGAAACGCTCGGCGCACAGGAAATCAAGACGCAGTGGGGGACGTTGCGGCTGAAGCGGGCACAGAAGGAAGTGGCACGCTATGCGCGGGATTTGCTGCGGCTCATGTTGGAATTGGCCGCGACGAAGTTCAGCGAAGAAACCTGGGCCAAGATGACGGGTCTCCCTTTCCTCGTGAGCGCCAAGTTCAACGAGCTGACAGCGGTTGCTCAGGCCATAAGCCAAGAAATCCAGCGGGCACAGGCGATACAGCCGCCTCCGCAGCCTGGGCAACCCCCTCAGCCGAACCCGCAGATGCAGCAGTTGCAGCAGATTCAAGAGCAACTGAAGGCCCCGAAGTGGTCCGATGTGCTGGCGATGTTGCGCGACGATCTCCAACGCGCCTACCGGATCGACATTGAGACGAATAGCACGGTCGAACCGGAAGCAGCCGAGGATCAGAAGAACATTCAAGAGATTTTGCAGGTCCTCGCGCAAGTGCTGCAAGGGCTTGGCCCGATGATTCAGTCCGGCACCCTCCCGTTTGAAGCGGCCCAAGTGATGCTGTTGGCGATTGTCCGACGGTGGCGGTACGGGTCAGAACTTGAGGACACCATCAAGGCGATGCAGCCGCCGAAACCGGAAGATGACGGCAAGGGCGCCGAACTGGCGCAGGCGCAACAGCAGCTCGCACAGATCCAACAGCAGATGCAACAGATGCAGGCGAGCGAGCAGTTGAAAACACAACAGTTCCAGGCTGAAAAGACGCTGGCGATCAAGCAACAGGAACTGGCACAACGCGAACTGCAGTTGAAACAGCAAGAAGAAGTCTTGGCGCAACAGCAACAGGTGAACGAGGCCAAGATGGCGATGCGTGATGCGGTCCATCAGGCCAAAGCGTCTCCCGAAGCGATGGAGATGCAGCGCCGACAGATGCAGGCGGAACGCGACACCAAGAAGATGCAGGAATTGATACACCAAGAGACGGAAATTCAGAAGGCGAACATTGCCGCCGCTGCACAGATTGAAGTGGCGCGGATCAGTGCCGCCGCCCAAGCGGCGAGAGCGGAAGAAGCCGCAGAAACAGAATCGGAGAACGAAGCTGCATGAGGCCCTTAAATGTGTTTATCGGCTATGACCCCGCTGAAACCGTCGCCTACCATGTCCTTTGCCACAGTATCTTACGGCAGGCGTCGGGACCTGTCTCCATTACGCCGCTGGTGCAAGACTCTTTACGCCAGGCTGGCCTCTATACGAGGGAGCGGGGCAAGACGGAAAGCACCGAGTTCTCGCTGACGCGCTTTCTAGTGCCCTACATGAGCGGGTACGGCGATTATTCGATCTTCATGGACTGCGACATGCTCTGCCAGGGGGATGTCTATGAACTGGTTAAGATTGCCAAGAAAGATGAGCTACGCGCCGTCTGGTGCGTCAAGCATAGCTACACGCCGTCGTCCTCGCTCAAGATGCAGGCGCAGGAGCAAACGGTCTATCCACGGAAGAACTGGTCGAGCGTGATGGTGTTCCGCAACAAGTACTGCGACCGGCTCACCCCGGCCTACGTCAACACGGCCTCCGGTCTGGACCTGCACCGGATGACTTGGGCGGGCGTGGAGCAGAACATTGGCGACTTGCCGATGGAGTGGAACTATCTGGTGGCTGAACCGAACCAGAGCACCGAAACCCCGAAACTGATTCACTATACCTTAGGAGGTCCGTGGTTCAGGGACTACCAGTTCTGCGACTATGCGCGGGAGTGGTTCGCTGAACTGGACCTCGCATTCCCAACCTTGAACATGCCGAAACCAGTGGGGGTGTGATGCCAAGTTATCTCTACTCGTGCTTGAACGGTCATCGCTTCCAGCGGTTCTCAACAGTCTCAGAGCATTCATCGGTCTGGATGTGTGAATGCGGTCAGGAAGCCACGCAGATCATTACCGCCCCGACGTTGGTCAAGGTGGCGGCGGAGTTGTGTTTTGATTCTCCGATCGACGGCAGGCCGATCACCTCGCATGACGCCTGGAGAGAGGACCTGAAGCGGAACGATTGCGTCCCCTACGACCCTGAGATGAAACGCGATGCGAAGCGCCGGATTGACGAGGGCGATGCGAAGCTCGACGCGATGATTGACGCCCATGTCGAGGAGACGATTGAGAAGATGCCCACGGCGAAACGGGCACAACTCTATAGCGAAATGGTAGACCAGGGCATGACAGCAGATGTGGTCAGGAGCACGCCCACGGCATGAGCGACCAGGACCGCCAGCGCATTATTGACATTCTGCGGCAGCTCGACGGCTTGCGCCGGATGCTGAAGGAGTTGCTAGATAAATGAAATGGCACGGCGTTCCCATCCTCGTACTGTGCGAGTCCTGCCAGGAGAAAGTGGGGATGGAAGAGAACGGCATGTATCGGTTCGCGCCCGTACCTCAATGGATGGCGGACGCGATGAAAGAACAGCTCTGCGAGGCATGTAAAAAACAACTGAAGTAATCGTTCGCACATCATCGCTTACCCCCTCAGAACACGCAGGGGTCAAGGCTTATCGAGGCAGCGCGGCTGCTCGGTAGGCCTTTTTTATTGCTTGGAGGTTCTATGCCTGAGACAGAAGTAGCGGAAGAACAGACCGGGTTTGACATGGATTCAGCCGTTGAACGGTTGGGGAATGAACTGTTCCCCGAAGTCGAGACGCCTGAAGGAGACAAGCCCGCGACGGAGACGGTCGCTGAAGCATTGGCCGAACAGCCCAAGGAAGAGGCTGTCGCTCAAACACCGACAGAGACGACCCCTGCCGCGACGACAGCGACAACCCCTGAGACGACGACAGGGACCGCGCCGAAGTCCTGGCCGAAAGAGATGCACGAGCACTGGACCAAGACGCCTCCGCAAGTGCAGCAGTATTGGCAGACCCGCGAAAAGCAAATGCTCGACGGCTTGGAGCAGTACAAGCAAGCCGCGAACTTCGGCAAGACGTTTCACGATGTGGTGTCGCCGTATCACGAGGATTTTGTCCGGCATGGGGTGGAACCGCAACGCGCCGTGCAGTTCTTGCTGGAAGCGAATCGACGGCTGACGACCGGCACGCCGGAATCACGGCAGCAAGCCTATCAGGAATTGGGCCGCAATCTCGGCATCTCGGCACAGCCGCAACAGGCTGGCGATCCCGCCACCCAGACTCCGGTTGACCCTCGCCTACAGACCATTGAACAGAAACTCGCACAGATCGAAGAAATGCAACTCGCCAAACAGCGGGAAGCGTATGCGGCGGCACAAGCCACCATCAAGCAGGAAGTGGACGCGTTCGCCAGTGACCCGAATAACGCCTTCTTTGAGGATGTGGCGGATGACATCGCCAAGTTCATCAAGGCTGGGGACTCCTTACAGGAAGCCTATCAGCGGGCGATTTGGGCCAATCCGGTGACACGCGAAAAGCAGATGCAGGCTCGACTTCAGACAGAAGCCGAGAAGGCAAAAGAACGCGCCCGCCTCGATGCCTTGCCGAAGAAAACGGCGAAGGGCGTCAATGTGCGGAGCCGTGATACCGCACGGAGTTCGACAGACCCCGTGGGGTCCTTGGATGACACCTTAAAAGACACTTACGCGAAAATTCACTTACGCGACAAATAAAGCTCGATAAGGAGACATCATATGCCTTCAGCAAACTCTACCTTCACGGAGCTGGTTTCGACCACCTACCGGAAGCACCGCAGTACCGTCAAAGACAACCTGAGCAACCGCAACGCGCTGGTGAAGCGTATGAAGCAGCGCGGCAACTACCGCTTGGAAGATGGCGGTCTGACGATTGCCTGCCCGCTGGACTACAACAGCAACGGGACCTATCAGCGGTATTCAGACTGGGATGTGTTGAACATCTCCCAGTCCGATGTGCTGAGTGCCGCGGAATATCAGTGGCGGCAGATTGCGATTAACGTCGTGGCCTCAGGCCGCGAACTCCGCATTAACAGCGGGGAATCGCAGATTATCAACCTGGCGAAAGCGCGGTTGAAGAATGCCATTCGTACCTTTACGAATAGCTTCTCGTCTGACCTGTACTCCGCTGGCTCGCTCACGAACCAGATCAACGGCTTGCAGGCCATTATTGCCGACACCAACACCAATACCGTTGGTTCAATTGACGCCAACGTGTGGTCCTTCTGGCAGAACTCCGTGGCCGATGCCTCGGATTTGGTGACGACCATCTCGGCGTCGAACATCGAACTCGGCTGTATGTTGCCGCTGTGGCTGGCGACGGATCGCGGCCCGGACGATCAGACGGATTTGATCGTCATGGACAGCGTGTACTACACGCACTTCGAGGGTTCACAAGTCTCCTTCAAGCGGTACTCTTCCAGCGGTACGCTCGACGGGGGCGCGGTGGCCTTGAAGTACAAGGGCGCGGATGTGTTGTACGACACCTCAGCGACCGGCATCCCTGCCTCGCACGCCTACTTCATCAACACCAACTATTTGGAGTTGGTCGCGCATAAGGATGCGGACATGGAAGAGATGAGCGATATGCGGCCTGTCAACCAGGATGGTTCCGTCATCCCGATTCTCTGGATGGGGAATCTGGTGTGCAGCAACCGCAAAATGCAGGGCGTCCTCAAGGCATAAGCTGGTGATCGACTGACGATCATCCACGAATAACAAGGAGAATAGCACATGGCTGTCGCATCAAAAATCATCAGTCCGCTTGTCACTCCCCCGCTGACGGATTCGAGTTCTACCGCTCGCATTCCTGTCGGCACCATCGTGCATACGGATGCCGGTGGCGTGGCTGAGTACATTGTTGCCGGAGAAGCGATCTCCGCGTATTGCGCCGTCCTGATCTATGAGCAGGGCACGGCGGCTCCGTTGACCACGACCCTTGCGGCTGACGCCGGAAGCGGGAAGAAGGTCGGCTGTATTCAGACCTCCATCGCCTCGGCCTACTACGGCTGGGCGATGCGTCAGGGGACGTTCCTCATGCGCTTGTCCGACGATTGCGCGGACAACGTGCCCTTGTTCACTACGGCCAACGCGGGCGAGTTGGATGATGCCACCATCTCCAACTGCCTCGTGGCTGGGGTGTACTTGCCGGTAACGGGTTCGTTGGCTACCGCCCTCACGGTTGTGGCCGCGACGCCGATGTACGTCCACCCGTACACGAACCCGGCGTAACATGACAACGGCAACCCTGAAACCGTTGACCATCGACGTGAGCCAGTTCGGCAATGCCTCGCAACATATCGAGGTGATCCAGAAGAATTTGGCTCGTGGGTTGCCGGAGTTAGTGCCTGCGCTTGTCGCGCATGACGGAACGATGGTCTGTGTGGGGAGTGGCCCTTCGCTCCCCACCGTCATCGACCAGATCAAAGCGGAACGCGCCAAAGGACGCCCGATTTGCGCCGTCAAAGGGGCGCATGACTATCTCTGCGAACAAGGGATCGAACCGGATCTCTTTGTATCCGTTGAACCGCGTGATCGCCGTGTGAACCTCAAGCGGAAGAATCAGCACACCCTCTATCTGCTGTCCTCGCGTGTCGCGGTCGAAGTCTTTGACTATCTGAGCGACTGCCATGTGGTGCTCTGGAACGCCTTTGGCACCAGCGAAGAGATGAAAGCGTTCAAGGACACGACCAAGTACGCCTGCGGAGGCGGGTCTACGTCGGGGCTGCGGGCGATTGCCCTGGCCTATATCATGGGCTACCGCAACTTTGTGCTCTACGGGTATGACTCTTGTAATGCGGCAGACGGGACAAAACGCTTTGACGGCTCCCGCACGGGAGTGACTCAGGATGTCTACGTGGGTGGACAGCGGTTTGAGTGCAATATGGCGATGGCGGCACAGGCCAATGAATTTCAATTAGTGACGTACTCTCTCCTTCCTGATATACACATCGAAGCCAAAGGCGGCGGGCTGATTGCCGCGATTCTGGATGAACGGAAGAAACAGGGGAAGAGGGTATGACCAAAGCCGTCTTTGTGCATCGGAGTGGGCCGACCTTTGCGAGTTATCGGTATCGCGCTGCTATCCCTGCTGAGGCGATTGGCGGGACGGTGAACGGTGGCGAAGCGCAAGTCTTGATCTTCTCCAAGCCGACGCCTGACGACATTCAGCTTGCCAAAGACTCGAAAGCGGACGGGCTGAAGATCATCTTTGACGTAGGCGATGATTTGTTCCCTCATCCTGTGTGGGGTCCGGTCTATCGTGAGATGGTGGGGCTGGCTGATGCCATTGTCACGCCGACGGACAATATGTCAGGACGGCTCTACAAGTACTTTGACCGGCACGCCGATATGGTCATCCCCGACCCGTATGAAGAAGCCTTGACGACCCCGCACGCGAACGGAGCCGAGCGGCTGTTGTGGTACGGGCATCAGATCAACTTGAAAGAATTGTCGCCGTGGATGCCGTATTTGAAGGACATGGACCTTACGGTAGTGACTGGCGAAAACCATCACTGGAAGGCCGATTATATCCGCTGGACGCCTGACGCACAGGCCGAACAACTCCACCGGGCGCACATTGTCCTGATTCCCACGCGCAAAGGCACCGAGTACAAAAGCCCTAATAGACTGGTCAACGCCTTACGCGCCGGATGCTTTCCGGTCTGCGGCGATCAACTCCCCTCGCTCTTTGAGTTCAAGAAAGTGGCCTGGGTGGGCAACTTCATCACCGGCCTGAAGTGGGCACAGTCGGAAAAAGATCATCTCAACGACTTGGTGGCGGAAGGGCAAGCCTACATTGAGAAGTTCTCACCGGCCAACGTCGGCCAGCAATGGCGCGAACTGATTGAGCGGGTGGCCGCATGATTCGTTTGAATGTGGGCGCGGGGGATAAATACCTGCCTGGATTCGTCAATATCGACCGCCACGGCAACCAGGACATCAACAGCGATGCCTTCCCCCTGCCCTTCCCAACGGATCACGCCGACGAACTGTGGGCGATTCACTTACTTGAGCATTTGCATCGTAAAGACGCCTCGCAAGTGCTGACTGAGTGGTTTCGCGTGCTCAAGCCTGGGGGGAAGCTGGTGTTAGAGCTGCCCTGCCTCGACAAGATTGCCCGCATGATCGTCAACGGCGAAAAGAATCTGCGGCTCACCTTGTTTGGGATCTTTGGTGATCCCCGCGACGGCAAGCCTGACATGATGCATCAATGGTGCTGGTCACAGGACGAACTGACGGAAGCCCTCAATAGCGTGGGCTATCAGTCTGTCACGGTGATGGAGCCGGTCTTTCATATCGCCGCACGGGATATGCGGATTGAGGGGGTCAAGCCATAATGGGCGCACACTACTCTGAATGGGCCTGTCGCATGTGCGCTGGGGAATCCCGCGTCATGCTCTCGCTGACACCCACCCCGATTGCGAACAGCTTTCCCGCTGAACCAGATACCCACGCCGAACGGTTGCCGCTGGATGTGCAGGAGTGCTTGCGATGCGGCCATGTGCAGTTACGCGAAAAGGTGACGGTGGATTGGGTGGATTACAAGTACAGCACGCCCGAAGCGAACCGGCCACACTTGGCTGACGCCGCGCAACGGATTCACAACCGCTATCCGTCGCTCAAGACCGGCCTCGAAATCGGCAGCAATAACGGCCTCTATCTGGAAGAATTGCAGCGGGTGGGGATCAATGCCTACGGCGTGGACCCTTGCGCCACGGTGGGCGTGAAAGCCCCGTTCTCCCATGCCCTCGCCATGACCTTGCCGCCCGTCGATTTGATCGTTGCCAACAACGTATTGGCCCATGTGGACGATTTACGCGATGTGTTCTCCGGCATTGACCGGCTGATGCACGATGACAGCGTACTGGTCTTTGAAGTGCAATACCTGCCCGCCATGATGCACATGGGGGCCTTCGACATGATCTACCACGAGCATCGTGACTATCACACCCTCAAGCCGTGGGTGCCGTTCCTGAAGCGGTATGGCCTGGTCATCACGAATTATGAGTTTCTAGGGACGCATGGCGGCTCCATTCGCGTCTATTGCGAACGGCCTGGGGTGGGGATGGTCCTGCCGGAAGAGCCGCTAGACTGGCGAGCGTTTCAGGAGCGCATCTATCAAGCCAAGCGCGTGATCCAGCGGCAAGTGTTCGACGTAGACGGCACGCTGGCCTGCTTTGGGGCTACGGCCAAGGCGACCACCTTGATTCATCACTTTGGACTCGCCAAGGTGATCGACTACTGCGTAGACAACACCCCTGCCAAGCAGGGCCGGTTTATCCCTGGCACGAAGATCCCGATTGCGTCGATGCAGATGCTCAAGGAACGTCCACCAGCGGGCGTGATTCTGACGGCGTGGAACTTTGAGCGAGAAATCCGTGCCCAGTTCCCCAATTTGAACTTTATCGTCCCTTTTGCTGAGGAGGTTGCAGTATGAACGGTATCGCAGACATAGCCGGAGAGTTAAGCACGAAGAACGGCAAGCCCGCTTTTGTGAGCTTTCAGACGATTGCGAAGGAACAGAAGAAGGAAAGTGAAGAAGCGGGGCGCTATGTGGCGCGGGATGTGGATATGGTCACAGTCCGGCAGCTTGGGGCTACCGATTCCGTCGTCTTTAAGGTGGAACAATGGCTGGCACAGAACAAGCTGGACGTACAGGCGGGACGGCTCGACGCCTCCCATGCGAACGCCTACGAGGAAAGCTACAAACGCTGGAAGGCCGGGCAGGAGATGCCGGTCCACGGTACGCCCATCAAGTCATGGCCTGTCATTAGCCCCGCACAGGTCGAGATTCTTCTGCGGGTGGGGATCAGGACCGTTGAGGACTTGTCCGATCTCAACGACGAAGGCTTGCGCAAGATCGGCATGGGCGCGATTGAACTCAAGAACAAGGCAAAAAACTGGATGACGGCCTCGCAGGATAAGGGTAAACTGACGCAAGACATGACGGCGCTGCAACGGACGAACGAGCAGCTCTTGAACACCGTCACCACGCTCACCGCGAAAATCGAGGTGATGCAAGCGGAGATGAAGGACGCGAAGAAGCCATCGGCACGCGGTCGCAAGAAATCGGACGACATTTCAGCCAGCGATTTGATCGACGAATAAGGGGGCCGCATGTCACTGCTTACCGTCATTCAATACGTGGCCGGACGAACCGGCGTCACGGTGCCGTCCTCGGTCCTCGGCACCTCAGATCCACAAGTGCTGCAACTCTTGCGGCTGGTGGAGGAAGAAGGCGAGGACCTTCGCAAGCGCGGCCCGTGGCAAGGCATCGTGAAGGAAGCCTCATGGAGTTCGACGGCGGCAGAGGATCAAGGAGCCGTCACCACGTTAGCGGCCTCTGGCTTCGACTACATCAAGAAGGACACCTTTTGGGACCGCACGAGTAAGTTCCCCATCATTGGGCCATTGTCTGATAGCGAATGGCAGGCACGGCAAGCCCTTGCCATTACCGGCCCGCGCTACTCCTGGCGCATTCGTGGTGGGAAAATGCTTATCAGCCCCGTGCCCTCTGCCTCGCTGAGTTTTGTCTTTGAATACATCAGCAAGTACTGGATTCTTGGTATCGACGGCACCACCTACAAGCAGTACTTCACGCTAGACACTGACACGATCTTACTGCCCGAAGAACTCGTCATTATGGGCCTCAGGTGGCGCTGGAAGAAGGAAAAGGGCTTTGACTATGCCGAGGACTTCCGCACCTACGAAATGCAGGTGAAGGACGCGCTAGGCCGCGATGGTGGCAAGGTGACATTGAGCATGGACGGCAGCATTCGCAAGCCCAGTCCTGGGGTGTTTGTACCCGATCAGTCTTGGAGCCTATGACCGAGATTCGCCATAAGGAGAGCGTCCCGATAGCGGCGGATTTCGCCTCGACCGGCGGAACGCCGATTGTCATTGATACGTCATCTGACGGTCGCGGGTATTATCTTGACGACGTACCCGCAGTACGGGAAATCGGGGATCTCCTCACAACGTCGAGAGCGTTGACGGCGGTGATTGGTAAGACCAGCGCCCAAGGTATCAAGGTGGACCTGGATGCCCCGACGTATCCGTGGCACGACATGCTTGGGGCCATTACGATTCGTGGGGCTGGCGGGACCATACCTGCCTTCAATGCGTTCATTGGTGGGGTGCGAGAGTTTCAATTCGCCGTGAATGATGAAGTGTTCCTGCTCTTTCACATGCCGCATGACTATGCGCTGGGAACCGACCTCTTTCTCCATTTCCATTGGGTGCAAAATGCCACGACGAAAGCAGGCGCGGCATCGGGGACCGTCACGGGCGGGTCGGTGACATGGGGAGCAGAGGTCACGTATGCGAAAGGGCATCAGCAAGCGGCGTTTGCAACCCCCATCACGATGACAGTTCAGCAAAATTGCTCAACGACAACCCGATGGCATCACATTGCCGAGGGGCAATTATCGGCGGGCACGCCGACTGCCTCGCAGATCGACACGGATGATCTGGAGGTGGACGGCCTGCTCTCCATGCGGCTCTATCTGTCGGCTAATAACATTACGGTCGCAAGCGGGAGCGTGCCTGCGCCCTTTCTCCTTGAGGCCGATATTCATTATCAAAGCACGAACATCGGGACGAAGCAAAAAGCCCCTAACTTCTACACATGAGCACATCACCATGAGAATGCCATTACGTGCTAAAGGTGCCCCGCAACAGCAAGTCTCCATAATGAAGTCCTACGCTGCGCCGGTGGGGGGCTGGAATGCGCGTGACGCCCTCGCTTCCATGAAACCCACGGACGCCATTGAGTTGCAGAACTGGTATCCCCGCCCCTCCTATGTGGAGTTTCGAGGGGGCCATGCCTCTCACGCTACCGGCATGACGGGCAACGGCAAGACGCTGATGCCCTACAACACGCTGACCGGCACGAATGAGCTGTATTGCTCAACTTCTTCGGGGGTCTACGAAGTGACCACAGCGGGGGCTGTAGGGGCTGCTGTGCTGGTCCGCACCAACGGCAAGCACCAGCATGAACGCTTTGGCGACGGCACAAGCAACTGGCTGATTGCGGTGAATGGGGTCGATAAGCCCGCGTATTACGACGGATCGGCATGGACGGCGGTGACGCACGCGACCTCCCCCGCCCTGACCGGCTATACCGGCAACGCGGTCGAGGACTTCATCGGGGTCAACGTCTTTAAGGGCCGACTGTTCTTCATCCCGAAACAATCGCTTTCGTTCTGGTATCTCGCCGCAGGGGCCGCAGGGGGGGCGTTGACTGAATACGACCTGTCCGGCGAGTTCAAGAGTGGTGGCTATCTCATGGCGATGGCAACCTGGACGCGGGACGCTGGGAGCGGCCCTGATGACTTTGCCGTATTTCTCTCCTCTGAGGGTGAAGTAGCCGTCTATCAAGGCACCAACCCCTCGAGCGCGACGACCTGGGGTAAGGTGGGCAGCTATACCATTGGACGGCCACTGGGTCGGCGCTGTGTGATTCAGTACGGCGGCGATTGCGTGGTCATTACGGAAAACGGGACGTTCCCGCTCACGGCCTTACTGCAAAGCGGCGACGACCGCAACAAGTTTGCACTCTCCTACAAGATCCAAGACGCCTTTACCGCAGCCGCACGGCTCTATGGCACGGTCTACGGCTGGCGAGCCATTGCCTTCCCGAAGTATGACGCGCTGTTGGTCAACATCCCGCAGTCTGAGGACGGCACCCATCAGCAATACGTGATGAATACGATTACGAAGTCCTGGTGCCGCTTCACCGGCTGGAATGCGGAGGACTTCGGCATTCTGAGCGGAGAGCTGTATTTCTGCAAAGGCACGACGGTCTATAAAGCCTGGACCGGTACGGCAGACAACGGCAACGCGATTGACTTCTACGCCAAACAAGCCTTTCAAGACTTTGGCGACTCGCGCCAGAAGCATGTCAAACTGTTCATGCCGTTCCTGGTGGTGGATGGATCAGTCGCCTACGGCGCAGACATTGACGTAGACTTTAAGGACGAACCGATCAGCGGGACGGTGACGTATGTGACGACCGCAGGGGCCGTATGGGATACCTCGCTCTGGGATAGCGGATACTGGGCGGCATCCTCTGAGATCGTCCGGCAATGGTCCTCGCCGTCAGAATGGCAAGGGCGATGGATCTCAGGCAAGGTCAAGATCACGTCGAACGTGCTCACGGTGCAATGGATGGGCGCGTCTATGATGTATGAACCCGGGCAAGGGATTTAGACCTTGACTTTCTAGCGGTCTTTCTGCATTCTTACCGCATCGCATTTGTCATACCGCCGACAGCGGAACGTCTTACAAGGATGATCCAATGCCGGTGAGTTGCCCCACAGACTACCACATCACCACAGATACCCATCGGGTCGGCTCTTGGATGCAAGAGCACGGCGCGATTGCGTCACGGGATCGGGCTACGTGCATCGGCCTGGAACGTGATGGCGAACTCGTGGCCGGTACACTCTACGATTACTACAACGGGGCTTCCATCATGGCGAGCATCGCCATAGCTGGCCCCATCACTCGCCGCTGGTTGTGGGCGATCTTCCACTATCCCTTTGTGCATCTCGGCGTGAACGTCATTCTCGGCCTGGTGGCTGAAGGGAACGTCAAGTCGCGTCATTTGTGCGAGCGGCTAGGGTTCTCCCTAGTGACGCAGATCCCGCAGGCCGATCCGTCAGGGGCGATGCTGCTCTACACGATGCAGAAAGACGCCTGCCGATTCTTGAAGAGGAGCTATTATGTCAAAGGGCGGTAGTCCTCCTCCGGCACCGGATTACGTGGGCGCAGCGCAGGCTCAAGGCGCCGCGAACGTCGAAACGGCGAAGGTACAGGGGCAGATCAATAACCCGAACGTCATCAGCCCCTACGGCACGCAGACAACGCAATGGGGGAAGTTTAACGAGGATCAGTACAATCAAGACCTGGCGGCCTATAACACCAATCAAGCGCAGATCAACTCGCTCAAATCGCAAGATACGAACGGCTGGTCACAGGCGCAGCTTGACGCCAGAGCGCAACAGCTCAATACGTTGAACGCCCTGGCCCCACCTGATCGCAGTACGTATAGCGACCCGAACCAAGCTACGATTATTCAGAAACTCTCCCCTGAACAGCAAGCCCTCTACAACCAGCAAGTCGGCAATCAGCAAGGGCTGGGGTCACTCGCCAATCAAGGCATTGGTGCCGCGCAAGGCATCATCGGTAGCAAGGTCGATTACTCCGGTGCGCCTGCCGCGCCTGGGGACTACAACAGCCTCCGCAATCAAGTCTATGACGCGATGATGGCCCGCCCGAACGAGGATCTCGGCATCAAGCGCGACAACACGAACTCAGACCTCATTGCAGCGGGTATCAGGCCAGGCACCAAGGCGTATGACGCGCAGATGAACCTGATTAACCGGCAGCAGAACGATGCGCAACAGCAAGCCATTATCAACGCAGGCAATCAGACGCAGCAAGCCTACGGGATGGACATGCAGAGCCGTCAACAGGGCCTCTCTGAACTCCTCGCGCAGCGTCAGGTGCCGCTGAATGAAATCACCGCGCTCATGTCCGGCTCACAAACGAGCAACCCGTTCCAGATGCCAGGGTACGCACAGAACGCCAGCGTCCAAGCCGCGCCGGTCTATAACGCGGCACAACAGGCCGGACAGTACGGGACCGATGTCTATAACGCGAATCAGGCCAGAAATAGCGCGAACACGGCAGGGCTAGTAGGGCTTGGCGGGACCGCCTTGATGGCCGGAGCGATGATGTTCTGATGATTCACGACATTCTCGCACAGTATCCGCTCCCCCCGATTCAGACGAAAGCGCAACTGGTGCGGCATTTACAATTCTGCCATTCGCTCATGGTGGCAACCGATCCGCTGCTGGACCTGGCGGGCATGGAGGAGAAACGCGATGAGGAAAAAGGACACGCCGACTGGCTCAAGCAAGACCTCGCCGCGCTTGGCATCGAAACGATCCCGTATGACTTCACCGCCGCCGCCATTGCCGGTGCTCAATACTACTTCATCCAACACCTCGACCCCCGCGTGCTCCTCGGCTATTGCGCGGTCTTGGAATGCCGCACGTTTACGACTGCTCAAGTTGATGCAATGGAGGCCATTGTAGGCCCGCTCCCCTGTGTGCGATTCCACGCCGAACATGATGGGCAGCATGGGGCGGAGGTGTTGAGACAGATTGCCGAGATTAAGAATGAGACGGTCAAAGGGTGGATCTACCGCAATGCTGCCGATACCGCCGCTGCCATTACGAGTATCACCCGTATCCGATTAGCCCAGGAGAGTGCATATGATCGACCCACGGACTGTCACGACCAACCCGGCGATGCCGACGCCCGAACCCGCACAAGCGCCGATGGGGATGGACCCACGCCAACGTATTGCGATGGCGATGCAGATGCAACGCGGTATGCAGCCCCAAGGTACGGGCATATTGGGCGGGCTTAACACCGCCCTCGGCAACGGCTTGCAGATGTACGGGATGCGGCAGATGCAGCGACCGGCGACTCCTCGTCCGATGGCGATGCGAGCACCAGATCCCGTCATGGGCGAAGGAACGGGCATGGCAACAGATCCCAGTGCCTACGATTACTTGAAACCACAGGGGTACTAAGTGGCGCAGCAATTCAGCGGAGCACCCTACCTCAATAGCTACGGCGTCCAAGACCGCTACGGCTACAACGGCGAAGTTGCGCCCGATGTCGCTATTGAGGAGCAGGCGCTTAACCGGAAGCAGCAGATTGCCAACCTCCTCATGCAGCAAGGGTTGCAGGGAGCAGGACAAGGGCAAATGGTGGGCCGGTTCTACGTCCCGACCTCAGGCACACAGCACGCCGCCAAGATTGGGGAATTGCTCGCGGGTTTAGTCGGGACGCATGTCGTCGATAAGAAGCGGCAAGCTCTCTCCACCGACATGAACGACGAGCGGGCAAGGGCCGTTCAACGGTACATCGACGAAACACAAGGCAAGCAGGTCCCAGAGCGTACGTTGCCCCAGGGCACGCCAGACCAAGTGGTGCCGGTCCAAGGACCGCCGAACATCACGCAGCCAGCAGACCCCATGACCGGCGAGTTTGGCGCGATTCAGGAGCAACCGGCGCAGATTACGATACCAGGCACCCCTCCCACGCAAGGGCCGGTGAACGAGGCGCAATTCCAAGTACCTGATCCTATGGCCTCACGCAAAGCCGTGATGGAAGCGATGAGCCACCAAGACCCGCGCGTGCGTGAAGCGGTGCGGTTCATGGAGCAGGCGAAGGCACAGGAAGACGAGAAGCAGGCCGCTCGCGCCTTCCAGGCGCAACAGGCTGACGAGAATCGCGCCGTGCGGCGTGAAGGCATCGAGGCGAATGCGTTGACCCGCGTGGAGCAGATGAAAAACACGATGGCGCTCACGCAAATGCAGATCGACGCCAGGATGCAGGCGGGACAAGACGCGAACGCCCTCAAGAAGCAGTTAGCCGATCAAGCGGCAGACTTGAAGAAGCTTGAGTTGCAGACGAGGAAAGAGACGGCACAGCAACACAACGAAACGATCAAAGAGCTTGCCGCGACCAAAAAGCCGAACGAGAAAACTCCGCTCTCCCCTACCGCGCAAAAGGAACTCTTTGAAGCCGATGACGCGGTGAACGCCTCGCGCAATGTCGTCTCCTCGCTCACCAAGGCGTTAGAGATTAATGACAAGGCGTTTGACGGCGGGACGGCGGGGACCCGCTCAAAGATCCTTGGCTACGTCCCTGGGAAGTTTGAAGGGGAAGATGCCACGGTTGAACTCAATAACATTGTGACAGGGCAAGCCCTTGAGCAGTTGCGTGCCGTGTTTGGCGGGATGCCGACAGAGGGCGAACGCAAGATACTGTTGGAAGTGCAGGGCTCCGTCAACATGAAGGCCGATCAGCGCAAAGACATTTACGAGCGGGCCATTACGATGGCGAAACGGCGCGAGGAGCAGAACGCGCAAAAGGCCAAACAGTTGCGCGAAGGGTCCTTCTTTACGCCGAACGGTGGGCCAGTGGCACCAACGCAAGCGGCTCCGTCTAGCGTACCTCCCAAAATTGCGAGCGATGCCGACTACAACGCGCTGCCGTCTGGTGCCGTATTCATTGGCCCTGATGGGAAGCAGAGGAAGAAGCCGTAATGGGATGGCAAGACGCCCCAGTGATTGAGGCACAGCCTAGCGGAACTCCCGCATGGTTGAACGCGCCTGAAGTCGCGTCTGTTGCGCCCGTCGATCTCAACGCGCTCAAGGCTCACGCCAACTCCCTTGACTACAAAATGGCGATAGCGGGCGCAAAGCAGGCTGAGTCCTTGCCGCAATACGCGGGTCGATTCGTGCGCGAAGGGGCGTTGCCTGCATTGGGCGCGACGGCAGGGACGGCCATTGGTGGCGTGCCTGGGGCGATGGCAGGGGCGGCATTAGGTGAAACGATCAGCCAGGCAACCGGACTGACACCGGCTGGAAGCGTCATCCCTGAAGCGAATAAACCGGATATAGGACGTATCGCGATCACTGGGGCGATGCAAGGCGTAGTGCCCGCTGTGGCAGGCATCGCCAGTAAGGTCATGGGGGCTGGGAAATCCCTGCTCAATCCCGTTGCGGCTGAAACGCTCAAAGAAGGCCGCAAGGCGGGCTATGTGGTGCCGCCGTCTACCGTCAACCCCTCATGGCTCACCAACAAGCTCGAAAGCGTGGCAGGGAAAGCCGCCGTAGGCCAGGAAGCGGCCAAACGCAATCAGGCCGTGACGAATGCCCTGGCGAAGAAGGCCCTTGGCTTGGCTGACGATGCGCCATTGACAGAGGACACCTTACGGGCCGCACGGAAACAAGCGGGGAAAGTCTACGAAGAAGTCTCACAGCTCAAGCCTACCGACAAGATGGAGTGGTTCCCGCGCTTCCACGAAAAGGATCTTGTGGGGCAGCTCGCCAAGGCGCGAGAGAGTGCGAGTGACGCATGGAAAGCGTCGAAGATGGGCAACTCTGAGGCGCGGGACGCCGCACGAGCCTTCGATGCTCAAGCCGCGTCGATCCATAAAGATATTGTCAACATTGCGAAGGCGAATGGCCGCGAGGATCTCGTCAAGGCGTTGACCGAAGCGCGGACTAAGATTGCCAAGATCCACGATGTGGAGAAGGCGTTGAACTTTGGTGACGAAAACATCTCCGCTCCCATCATCGGGCGACAACTCGACAAAGCAGGCATGGCCGCGAAAAGCGGCGAACTCAGGACCATCGGGCAAATGGCCGAAGCCTTCCCATCGGTGATGCGGGAAGGGGCGCGGGTGCCGTCATCGGGCGTGAGTGGCACTGATGCTGCCGCCTCAGCCTTGCTAGGGACGGTGGGCTATGGGGCCGCTGGTGGGCCTGCTGGCATGGCTGCTGCCGCCTTGCCGCTGTTACGCAGTCCGGCACGGTCGCTGGTGTTGTCGAACCCCTATCAGAACTTCGCAACGTCAGGGATCAATCCAAGGTATCAGGCCATTCTCGATGAATTGCTGAAGCGAGGCACGCCGATCACTGGCGCAACGGCTTCACAACTGGCGAACCAGGGGAACTAACGATGTCAGATAACGGCTCAGGGGTGTATGTCGTCAATAGCACAGGGCAACCCGTCATTACGGATACGCCCATCATGGCGGCAGTGTTCAACGCCTATACCGCCGATGCGGCGACGGCGATGAGTAACCGCATTTGCAAGGACGGACAAACGACCATCACAGCCAATATCCCGATGGCCACCTACAAGTTCACGGGATTGGGGGCAGGCAGCGCCCGCACCGACTCCTGCAACATTGGGAACGTGCAGGACGGGACCGGCGTGTATGTCGGCACGGTCGGCGGGACGGGTAACGCGATCACGTTGACGCCTTCGCCTGCCATTACGGCGTATGTGGCAGGCCAGAAGTTCAGCTTTATCGTCGGCGCGACAAATACGGGCAGTACGACGGTGGCGATCTCAGGGCTGGCCGCTAAGACCTGTCATAACGGCACGCTGGCCCTCGTGGGCGGAGAACTCCGCATCGGGGATCTCGTCACCGTGCAATACGACGGCACCTACCTGCAGGTGTTGAATCTCCGCAAGGGGTTGGACGGATGGACGCCGGTCTTGACCTGTGTCACCCCTGGCGATCTCTCGGTAGCCTACACCACGCAGACGGGCTATCTCGAAATCTCCGGCAACAAGATTACCGCTTGGTTCAACATCATCACCTCGTCCTTTACGCATACCACGGCATCGGGAAATCTCCTGATTACAGGGCTGTTGTTTCGCGCCTCCACGCTTATGAGTCCCTTTATGGGGCAAGCGGTCATGTTTTCCGGCATGACGAAAGCAAACTATACGCAAGTGGTCGGATCTGTGGCCTCAGCCTCGACGCAGGTGACTTGCTACGCGAGCGGATCAGGACAGGCTAGCGCCATTCTGGCAATCACCGATTTCCCGACAGGCGGCACCGTGAAGTTACAAGGCTGCGTTATTTACACCCATGACGGAGGTTAGCGTGAGGATTCAAGGAGGGCCGCATATGAAATGGATGAGGGTTCTAGTGCTGATGGCCGTCTGGACGGCCTCTGAGTCATGGGCCGCGATGTGCGATGTGCGAACCGCCGCACCAACGTTTGCCGATCTTACGGCCATGGGGCTGTTAAGTTGCGATACCTCAGGCAACTTGCGTGTGACCCTCGGCACCCTCATCTCCGGTGAGGAACAGACGAATAACCTGCTCCAAACCAGCGGTGGCGTGGTTCGGCAAACGACCGTCGAATCACAAATCACCGATACCACCTCTGCCGCTGTCGCGGTGCCTACAGGCTCCAAGACCTTCATGGGTGTCCTGACCGGCGCAGGCGCGATTGCACAGACCATGAAGCTCTATGGGGCGTTCAGTTCGACAGCCTCTAACGGGGTGCTGCTCTGTACGCTGACCCTCACAGGAACCACAGCCACCTCCGATGCGTGCCCTGTTGTGACAGCGAACTTCAGCTACTACTACGTAATAACCACGGCCAGCTCTGGCCTAACCACGGCGGTGATGTATGCGATGTATTAAAGGGGCGACCATGAAACAACTCTTAACTTCCATATTCATCCTCGCGTTGCTCCTGCCGACGGGGGTGTGGGCCGCAGCCGTTACCACTAGTGCTGCTGGCTCACCTGGGCAGACACTTGTGACGACGACATTCACGGCGAACGGTACATACACTCCCACCAGTAACTTCATCAGTGTCACCGGCTGCGGCGCTGGCGGGGGCGGGGCAGGCGGACATACTGCCGACCCAGGCGGCGGCGGAGGCGGTGGAGGGGGCGCGGTTTGTGTCGTCCGACAACCGATTGTCGTCGTGCCAGGGACAGCCCTCACCATAACGATTGGCACAGCAGGAGTTGGCGCGGCGGCTGGATCGGCTGGTGGAATCGTGAATCTTCACACGACCATCGCCGGACTCCCGCTGGGGACCTACAGTATCCACGGACCCAATACCGCACCAGGGACAGGCACCGTAACAAACGGTGGGGCTGGAGGGTGCCATGCGATTCTTCAGACATGCCCTGTGACGGGGACGGGAACTGGCGCGGCGGGGGTGATCTCGCAAGTCCTCGTCCAGGGCGGCGATGCCACGAGAATCGAAAGTGGCTCGGCTGGTGGGGGAGCCACAGGACCAGCGAACGGCGGCATCGTGCCTGCGATGAGTGGGTATAGCGCGGCCATGGCGAACCTCGCGGGAGGCGCGTCAAACGGTACGAAAGGTGGCGGTGGCACGGGGGGCAACTCGCTCATGGGGACAGGGGCTATTGGAGGATCGAATGCGGTAGGCACTGCCTGTACTGGTGGGTACGGAGCTGGTGGTGGCGGGGGCGCTCCGACCTTTGCAGGCGGCAACGGGTGCCCTGGTTATCTTGTCATCCAGGAGTGGAAATAATGCCCATCCTTCTCCTCCTTCTCCTCCTAGCGTTGCTGATGCCGTCATGGGCTAAGGCAACAACGTGGTATGTGACGCAATCGCGTCCTAGTGGCCCATGCGCCTTTAATGGGGATGGCACGGCGTCAACATGCGCGGCGAGCGATGGGGGCGTGGGGGCGTGGGCGGGAACGGCTGGGGCTTCGACAATCGTGTGGGGCGGTGGAGGAGTCGTAGCAGGGGATACCTTAACCATCGTTGGGACTGACTTCAAAGATGGGCTGACGGTCGGGGACTCTGGAACGTCCGGGTCGCCAATTACCATCACGCAACAGTCTGGGGTGGTGCTGTATGCCCCGGCGCATGTGCGACTGAACGAAGAGGACGATGATGCGTATTTCCTGCACGGACGCGGGCAATCCGACACGCTAGGGATATTTGTTAATGGCCGATTCGCGTCACTGGTGGGTGGGGATTCGTCCAATTTTACATCATGGACGGAGACGAAAGGCACAGCCGCAACAATCGCCCAGGAGACGACCGTTGTGCCGACAGGTGAATACTACAGCGCCAAAGTCACCAACGGTACGGCGGGTCCGACAAGACTCTCCAACGATTTCTATGCGACCAAGGAGGAAGCCTATCAATTCACCTATCAATGCAAGAGCGATGGTACGGCGAGTGCCACTGTGCGCTTTAACGATACCACGAGCTTGTCTGATAGCGTTGATGGTAACGGAGAGTACTCAACATGGGGCACGGCTGGCGGGGCCTACATTGCGGCGCTCGCCTGCACCACGGCGGATACGGAATGGACCACGAAATCTATCCGCGTTCGCGTCGATGCGAGTAACCGCGGTCCCACGTTGCAAATTCTTGCAGCCGGAGCGAACGGATCAAGTGTGTACATCGGGAAAGTGGCGTGGCGTCCACTCTGGACAGACCGTAACAATGGTGTGTGGAGCACTCCTGCTGGGGTGTTAAGTGGGAGCCTCTCGGAAACAATGCTGCTCAAGGGAACTGTGTTTACCGATCAAGCCGCCGATCAGAATTCCCTATCGAGTAGCGCCATTTGGTATCGCCGCAACTACGCAACGAACTACGCTGCAATCTATGTCTATTCCCCAGAAGGGATTCCAAGCTCTGAGTCCTACAACGGCGGCAACATCTATGCGATAGGCGGTTCGACAAGTGCGACTATTGATGTGAACAGCAAAACCTTTATTACGCTAGACGGTCTGGATGTACGTGCGTCGGGGCATCAACTTGTAAAAGGCGTCACGAACGATTTCATTATGGATGGAGTAACGGCGCAACTGATGGCCCACGTTACGAATGTGACGGCTCGCCTTCGCATGATCGTTCGCAACTCGACTCTCACCTACGGCGACTGGTTACTTGATCTGTCGGGGTGTTCTTATTGCCAAGCAGTAGACAATACCGTAAGCCATGCGATACCGATGGCGGCACTAGACAACGAAGGGGGCCTGATCGGATTCGCCTCAAATGACGTTGCGACAGATAGTAATGTGGTGCGGGGGAACACGCTGTCGTATGCACTGTACGGCATTGCCTCGCATGGCGCGACGGCTCGGCCTTCTGTTGGATTCTACGCCTCACTGAACGATGTGTCGCATGTGCCGATTGGGCTATGGGAACAGTCCGAAAGTACAGGCATGACGACCGCCGTGTATTTTGGCAATAAGATCCACGATCTTGACCCCGCCACGGCAAATATCGGGACCTGTGTTACGGCTGGGCAATCGGTGGGGTATCTCGGCTACCGTACCGCCAACACCGCCATAGTCAGTAATAATTATTTTTCTGGTGTCACGCATGGGTTGATGTTGGGGCTCGCAGCGAACGCACAGAAGATTGTCAATAACGTGGTGTCTGCGACAACAAAGAACATGACCATGTGCAGCATGACAAACGCCGCCTTCGCCGCGAACATTGTCAACTACAACGATTATGTGACGACTGGCGCGGCCATGTTTGAGTATTCAGACGGAGGAGATGCCACGCAAAGCACCACATTCACAGGCTTCCAGGCACAAGGGAAAGAAGCAAACGGGCTGCAAACTGACCCGCTCTTTATGTCAACAACGGATTACCGATTACGGCCCACATCCCTGCTTCGGAGAGCTGGAACGGGCGGGGTACTCTGTATCGACTACCGTGGCCGCGCCTGTTACCCCGACCGCCCCGACATCGGAGCCTATCAATCATCGAGCGGCGATCCTGCCGCCACACGCGCTGCGAGGAACTAATGCTGATTCGACTTGTGTGTGTGCTGGTGATGCTGTTCCCGACCGTGGCGGGGGCGGAGACGTTTTTTGATGAAACCTTTGACACGGGCACGCTCCTGAGTAGCGGATGGACGACGGATGCCTGTGTGTGGATTGCGCCAGCGAGTGCCCCTTGGGCAGATGGCTGCAACCCTACCCGCTCCACAGCACTCCCCCGTTCTGGGACGCACTCAGTCGAGGCCGATTATACGGGGGCGCTCTATCCTGATGGGGGCACGGGATCATCTGGAGTGCATATCACGCGCACCTTCCGTTCATCGGTAGACCATTGGAAGCGGTTTTGGTTTAGGACGGTCAACGGGGGCTATACGTCAGGCAACTCCAAAAACGTCTATGACTATGCCACAGACGATACCCCTAGCATTGTCTGGGAGCACAAATGGGGGAGCCGGGAGCTCATGGTCAGCGTACAGGGTATCCCCTCTCAGCTCTGCCCGAGCGGGAACACGGGAGCGAGTTGCGATTATCCTGTGAATATGGCCCGCGTCCCGCTTAATGACAATCAATGGTACTGCATTGAAACCCATGCCAATCTCGGCACGGCAGGGCAAGCGAATGGGTCATATGAAATCTTTATCGATGGCGTACAAACGCTGGGCTATTACAACAAGGCCATTCTTGCGTCTGGCCAGCCAGACGGCATCAGCCGGACGAAAATCATCGCCCAAGGCGGCGAGGGGAAATTTTACTATGATGATTTTGCCGTAGGCAATACTCGTATCGGGTGCGGGTCCGCTCCGGCCCCCGGCGATACCGTCGCGCCAAGCCAAGTAACCTCCTTGGCGGCGACAGCCAGTGCAGGGCAGATCAACCTGACCTGGGTCAATGGAACCGATGTAGGCGGTGTGGTTGGGCAAAACATTCTCCGCTGTACGGGGGCTGCGTGTACGCCGACCTCCGCCGCTCGCACCTTGAGCGGGGCCAATACCAGTTATGCGGATACGGGCCTCGCGTCGGGTACGGTGTACGGATATGCGGTCAACGATTTTGACTCCGCAGGCAATCAAGGGGCCTATAGCGCCGTGGTGTACGCCACGACGAACACGACCTTCCGCACGACGATCTTTTCTGATACCTACACCGTGCCGGACGCGGCCAATGCAGGCACGAACTACACACACGGGTCTGGAGCGTACACCCCCTGCCGGGTTGTCTCGCAACAGTTAGTGCCGACCGCGTTGAAT
>Ga0208147_1000053_pt1 | contig 39169 bp, 52 predicted proteins | sample DEB3_08_DNA_FD_184520 | JGI IMG/M metagenome (GOLD analysis project Ga0208147, IMG submission 184520) | Aqueous microbial communities from the Delaware River and Bay under freshwater to marine salinity gradient to study organic matter... | ecosystem: Environmental > Aquatic > Marine > Coastal ... | reverse complement strand
ACAGTTTAACCCCGGTTGACCATTAAATCGCATTGTGCTATAATATGGGTATAGTAAACAAAAAGGACTCATATGGATCAAATCCAAAAAATCGCAATTAAAAAAACTTTTATATTCTGTGCCAGTGCCCTGGCAGCCGGTGTTGCAATCTCAGTTGTAATACACCTGGTCCCCCTAGACTGGCTGAGCTCAATTTTTGCCGGCGGCGCCTTGATTTTTGGCACTAAAATGATCTACGACATCAATGTAGCCGAAGCAAGATTCAAAGAAAAATACAATAAAACGGTTGACCAATAATTGGTTATTTGCTATAATATACACATAGACAGTTAATTTTAACCCGCACAAAAAGGAGCCAACCATGAGTGCAATTCGTGTAGTAAACGGTAAGTACCGTAACAAACCTGTCCATAATCAAGAATTTGTTCTTGTGAGTGGCTTTCAAACTGGTGCTCGTGGTAACTATGTTACCGTTCGCAATGGAGGCACCTTCCCTAACTGCCCTGAAACGATTCGTATCAGTGTAGACAACATCACAGATATAGAATATACTAACGGCATGCCACAAAACAATACAGTTCAATTTGAAAAACCCGCACCTGTTGTAGAATCTGACGAACAAGCCATGGACCGTATCCGTGAGCGTTTTGACATTCTTACCGAAATGACCAAGGCCACTGTCAGCGGTGACATCCGTGCCATGATTGTGTCAGGCCCTCCCGGGGTTGGCAAGAGTTTTGGCGTTGAAACAGAAATTGAAAAGGCTTGCTTGTTTGACAAACTCGCAGGCAAGCGTCTCCGTGCAGAAGTGGTCAAAGGCTCGGCTACCCCTATTGGTCTGTACCAAACTCTTTACAAATACTCGGACTCCAATTGCGTTATTGTGTTCGACGACTGTGACTCAATTTTGCTTGATGACGTGGCTCTTAACTTGCTGAAAGGTGCCCTAGACTCAGGCAAGAAGCGTACCATTTCGTGGTTGAGTGAATCCAGTGCCCTGCGTCGCGAAGGCATCCCGGATCGTTTTGAGTTCAAAGGCTCGGTAATCTTTATTACCAACTTGAAATTTGACAAAATGAAATCGCAAAAATTGCGTGACCATTTGGACGCATTGCAATCACGCTGTCACTATTTGGACCTTACCCTGGACACCATGCGTGACAAATTGTTGCGTATCAAACAGATTGCCAAAGATGGTGTGTTGTTCCAAGACTACGAGTTTGATGATGCCGTGCAAGACGACATTATTGAGTTTATGCAAGTGAACAAGGATCGCTTGCGTGAGGTAAGTCTGCGTATGGCTCTGAAGATTGCAGACCTGCGCAAGATGAGTGTGCTGAACTGGAAACGTCTTGCAGAGACCACTTGTATGAAAGTTGCCTAACATGGCCTGGATAGGTGTACTAATGTTAACAATGTTAGGGCACCTAATGTGGGCTTTTATATTGGCGATATTAATTTTATGTTTTGAATAAGTTTTCCCGGGCATTGGTTGGCTCCGGCCCGGGACTTTACAACAGGCTCTTTGGAGCCTGTCTTTTTGACTTTTTGTTGCGATAAGTATATACTGTTATTATGCCGCAACACATGTTTATCCGTTTAGGCCGCGACGGAGATTTTACACTTAAATTCCAAATACGTAACAGTCCAGTTGCCGAACTATGGCTAGAACGCATGCAACAACGACACGCCTGGCCTCTAGATCACCCTGATAGATTTTACGGATTTGGCACTCCAGTGGCCGAGCGAGATCGAGCCATAGCCGACATTCAACGTTGTATTGCTACCATTAATGCACACGAGCCAATTATTCACAGACCGTTTGAATACACTCAAGATTGTTTAAATTACTTGCACAGTATATTTGAGCGTTATCACGGACTATTGGATCAACAAAATTCATCTTATTGGGAACGTGCTCCAGACCCTGTGAGAAGGGCTCTAGCAGATCTCAATCTGGCAGTACACAGATGTGAAAGCGTAGCCAGCGGATCTCGACCTAGATTTGTATGCACATGGTTTGGTATGCCAAAAATGCATCAACTAGATCCTGCATTACAAGGTGTATACGGAGATTGGCGCATAAAGTTTGGAACCGTATACCTAAACTACTGTGAGATTGGTAAAACTGTAGAAGATCTTGCACATGATAACGATAAGTACATCGGTAAAGATGCGTTTCGACCATTTAGTTACTACAGTGCAGATTTTAATGTGACCTTTTATGACCGAGACCTAAGTGAGGTTTATGACTCAGTCCAACATTATATCAACCAACATCAAGACTTCTTCGTTGCGCACGACATTAAAAGTGTGTTTAATGTAAAAGCGCAACCATTGCGCTTTCCTGTTGCTGAATTGGTATACGCTAGCAATCGAGAAGAATTGCTATTTCAAATTGCACGTAGGCAATGGATATATGAAGTTTTTATAGAATGAAACAAGCAAACATTGTAATCAAGGACGAAGTTAATATCCGAATTGAAGGACTAGATTTAGACGTCCGCAAAGCACTGGTCACAGCCTTTAAATATGACGTACCATACGCACGTTACCTGCCGGCGGTTCGGTTAGGACGCTGGGATGGTAAAGTCAGTTACTTTCAACTTGGTGGCAGCACTTATACAAACCTGCTACCTGAGATTATTCCCATATTAGAAAAGTTTGATTACGATATTGCACTAGATGATCAAAGAGATTACTCAACTTCATTTGCATTTGCAGAGGTACACGAGAACTCTTTTGCGCACATAACATGGCCCAAAGGACATCCTGAAGCAGGTAAGCCCATTGAGTTGCGAGACTATCAGGTGGAAATTGTCAACAACTTTTTGGCCAATCCCCAGTGCCTACAAGAAGTGGCCACAGGTGCGGGTAAAACAATTATGACAGCCGCACTATCAAATGCAGTCACACCATATGGGCGATCAATTGTGATTGTGCCCAACAAGAGTCTTGTAACACAAACAGAAAAAGACTACATTAACATGCAACAGGATGTGGGTGTGTATTTTGGCGATAGAAAAGAGTGGGGACGACAGCATACAATATGCACCTGGCAGAGTTTGAATGTGCTGTTGAAGAATACCAAAGCTGGTGTAGGCGACTGCACCATTGGCGAGTTCTTAGAAGGTGTGGTATGTGTTATTGTGGACGAAGTACACATGGCCAAGGCCGATGCTCTCAAGACTTTGCTTACGGGGGTCATGGCGCGAGTACCAATTCGCTGGGGGTTGACTGGAACTATACCCAAGGAGAAGTTTGAGAGTCAGGCTTTATTGGTAGGTCTTGGGCCGGTAATTGGGCGTCTTAGCGCCAACGAGCTGCAACAACAAGGAGTGCTGGCTAACTGTCATGTTAATATTGTACAGTTGGTAGATCATGTAGAGTACAAGGACTATCAGAGCGAGCTTAAATACTTGCTTGAGGAGTCGGGCCGATTGGACACCATGGCTGATCTTGTACGCCGGGTGAATGAAACAGGCAACACCTTGGTGCTTGTGGATCGAGTAGCTGCCGGGCATTCGTTAGTTGAACGCTTAGGCGATCGTGCTGTGTTTGTTTCTGGCGCAACCAAAGCAAAGGACAGACAAAGTGAATACGACGAGGTTGCAGACTCAACAGACAAAATTATTGTGGCCACTTACGGTGTGGCAGCAGTTGGAATTAACATTCCGCGAATCTTTAATCTTGTGCTCGTTGAGCCTGGCAAGAGTTTTGTTAGGGTTATCCAAAGCATTGGCCGAGGTATCCGAAAAGCAGAGGACAAAGATCATGTGCAAATTTGGGACGTCACATCAACCTGTAAATTTGCCAAAAGACATTTGACAAAACGCAAGCAGTTTTACAGAGAAGCAAATTATCCTTTCTCTGCTGAAAAGTTAGAGTGGATGAAAATAGCATGACACACGGGGTAGAGATGAAAAAGTTAGTAACTTGCGGTGACAGTTATATGAGTTTAGATTCTCCACCTGGAGAAATCAAAAGTTTTTTACAACTATACGCCGAACATAAAAATTTTCAACACATTAGTTTGGCTCGTGCAGGTGCTACCTGTTTGGCTATACGTTTACAAATTGACAGTGCCATTGAACGCGGAGCCGATTTTGTGATTGTGGGTTGTACGTCAAGTGACAGAATGGATATTATGGTCCCCGGAGAAAAACCTCCTTTTTATCTAATTCAACTGGCCAATATTTTATACAAAGGATACAACAGTATCAGTGAATACAACGTTAGAAATAAACAAGTCTTGGTTGTAAGTGACGTTATAACAAACTTATTAAATAAAAAACATGAAACAATTTTAAGTGATGAACAACGTCAAGCTATCAAAAATTATGTAGCAGACTTGCATGATAACAATCTAAAACGCCAAGAAAATTATTTTGTAATATCTGATGGATTACGTAAACTTCAATACCATCAAATACCTTTTTTATACATACCCCACGGGCTGGGCACAATGGATTGGAGTTGGGTATCCAAAATTTGGCCCCTAGACAAATTACCATGTCTTATGCCTAACGGACCCTGTGAATCTCACCGCACTATCAATCACAATGATCAAGCTGCACACGATATATTTTTTAAACAATTGTTGACACTAACAGAAGATTGGGTATAAAATTATCAAACACTTGACATTACAATGAGTACACTGTATACTTAGATATTATGAGAATATTAACATTAGACAACATCTATTATGATCTAAATCACTTGCCCGAAGAAGTGGATGACATGCGTTTTGCTATACTAGACAATTCCAATCCTGCAGATCCGGATTATCATTTTATTCCACTGATTTTTTTAGAAAGTTTCAATGCACCGGCCTTGGTGTTGCGTATAGGAACACAAACAATTAAAATGCCCATGGATTGGCAAATTTTGATTGGAGAACCCGACGTTGGTGATTTAGAAGTGCTACCGTTGACCAGTATCAATGACAGAGGTTTCAAAGTGTTTCAGTTTAATCCACTTTCAAGTTATCGACCCAGTTTTCCGGATATCGAAATACTGGACGTTTATCATGAAGTCAACTGGTACGCACCCAAGCTCAAAAACGGCCAGATGTTAGCCGTACCTTTAAACGATGACGCAGAACCCGATTGTGTTTATTTTGTTAAAGACATTAGTCGCAACTGCGAGATTGTTGACTACAATAAGGCATGGTAATGCAATTAAAATATTCTAATCATAACATTGGCGGTGATGTTGTCAAAGATAACGAAACTTACTTGCTCAAAGATAACAAGACTCTAAAAAATCTTGTGCTAAGTAGTACTAAACTTTATCGAGGCCAGGCCACTAGGGGTCATAGGCATCTGGGACAAGAAGAAGTTTACTTCTTCATTTTAGGTACAGGAAAAATGATTGTGGGCGAAGAAAACAGCGAACCTTTTCGAGTAATCGGCGGGGATGTTGTATTGATTCCCGACGGTGCATTTCATCGTGTTATCAATGATGGTGATATGGACTTGACATTTAACTGTGTATTTGACGGAAAGAGAAATCATTAAGGAGAAATTATGTTATCAATTTTTAAAGACGTCGATCGTGCTATGATGCTGAAACTTGCGATACTGCATGTTTTGGTAATTGTTGTGTCTAACGCACTGGTTTCAATTCCAGTTGAAATCATGGGTGTCAAACTAACCTGGGCGGCATTTACATTCCCCTTGGTTGTGTTGGCCACTGACTTGACAGTTCGTTTGCTAGGTAAAGGTATTGCTCGAGCAACCATTGCCGCGGCATATCCGCTTGCTATCATTGGTAGCATTGCTGTGGTACTGGCCGAAGGCGCACCACAAAGTGTGGCAATGCGTATTGGTTTTGCATCAGCAACCGCCTATGCCATTGGAACATTGCTTGACGTCTATGTATTCCAAATCATTCGTGAACGATTTACCAAACAATGGTGGGCGGCTCCTGCATTATCAACCATTGCAGCAAACGTGATTGACAGTTATACATTCTTTGCTGTTGCTTTTCACAACTCAGCAAACGAGTACATGGCCAAGAATTGGTTTGAAATTGCAGGTTCGCAAACAGTTCTCAAGATTGTAGTGGGACTAGTTGTGTTCTTGCCAGCATATGGTGTTTTACTCAACCACCTGAAAAAGCGTTTGGGCAACACAGATCAAGGTTAAACTAGCTTGCTATGATGCGGGCAACTGATAATCCCAAAGAAATTGGTCGGTGTGGCTGTGGTCGCAGTCCCACTGGCCAGTGTATTGGCTGGCATGCACTCAATGCGGCTCAACTGGCTGAAGCACAATGCCAGTGGGATTTAGAACAGTACCGTCAACAAGCCATGAATCAGTTTTTTGAGGATGGTAGTTGCACCGGTGGCTGGGGCGAATTTAAGGATGAATAAATTATCAATTTAATGAAAAAAGGTATTGTTAAATGCGTATCGAAGACGAAGTCAAACTAGACTTCAAAGATGTGCTAATTCGTCCCAAGCGTAGCACCTTGGCTAGTCGAAGAGAAGTAGATCTCAATCGTACCTATAAGTTCAAGCATAGTAATTTTGAATGGACTGGTGTTCCTATCATGGCTGCCAACATGGACGGTGTGGGCACTACTGCCATGGCGCAAGAGTTACATCAGCATAGAATGTTTACCTGCTTGACAAAAAGCTATGACGAAAGCGACCTGTATGATATACTTACAGGCAGGCCCAGCAGTGAATATGTTGCTGTCAGCACCGGTACCGGCGAAGGAGACTTTAGGAGACTGTATAGAATTATCAACTCTTTTCCTGAAGTCAAGTTTATCTGTGTGGATGTGGCCAATGGTTACAGCGAACACTTTGGAGATTTTGTAGAGCAAGTTAGAAAACAATTCCCAAAACAAACCATTATTGCCGGTAATGTGGTCACAGCAGACATGACCCAAGAACTTATTCTACGAGGAGCAGACATTGTCAAAGTCGGAATCGGACCGGGAAGTGTATGTACGACTAGGGTACAAACCGGGGTTGGCTACCCGCAACTTAGTGCGATTATTGAGTGCAGTGATGCAGCTCATGGCCTCGGTGCCCATATCATTGCTGATGGTGGCTGCACTTGCCCAGGCGATGTGGCCAAGGCATTTGGGGCTGGTGCCGACTTTGTAATGCTAGGTGGCATGTTGTCGGGCCACGACGAAGGTGGTGGCGAAGTTGAAGATGGTCGGGTCACATTCTATGGTATGAGTAGTGATACCGCCATGAAGAAACACAATGGTGGTGTAGCTGAATATAGATCCAGCGAAGGCCGTACTGTTACGGTTCCTTACCGCGGTCCAGTAAAAGCAACTGTATTGGACTTGCTAGGAGGAATTCGTAGCACCTGTACCTATGTTGGTGCCGAAACACTAAAACAACTGCCCAAGTGTACCACCTTTATTCGTGTTAACCGGCAGATCAATGATGTGTTTGTAAAATAATCAAGGCGATATATGGGACTTCTCAGACCTGGTGCTAGATATATTTACGAACGATCTGACGGTGTTGTCTATGCCAGAGAATTTGGCGCAGATCCCAGCACTAGATTTGAAGTTGGACGATATGTTGACCCCGAAAATAAATTCAATTCAAAATTAGAAGAACTTACAGAAAACAAACTTTGGGCGGACATTAGAAAGGCTGCCAGGACTAATCCTGCTTTACAAGCAGAGTTAGAACGTGTTATAATGCTCTATCATTTAATAAAGACTAATGAGTGATCGATTAAACATTGCCAACGAAATGCGTATGTTTGACCAAAAGGTCAGGACATTCTACGACGATCTTACTCCCGAAGAACGAAAAAAGTTTTCAAATTATCTTATGATACGCTGGGGCAGTAGTGTTCAAGGCAGTCGTGAACTACAAGAGTTCTATGTGATTGCCACCAACGAGCGACTCAACAAACATTTCTTTGATGTGAGCCGACATCCTAAACTACAATGGCTCATGGCCACATCAGTGAGTCCGGCTCTGGGCAGCCAGAGACATCAATGGATTGCTCCCAAGAAAAAGCAAGCAGGAGATAGTGCAAAACGCCGGGCATTAATTGAAATGTATCCGCACTATAAGGATGACGAGATAGATGTTATGTGCCAAATCACTACACAAAAAGAAATTGACGAATACAATCGTCGTGCTGGCCAGGACAAGAAATGAACCTAGTGGTCAACGGTTGCAGTTACATGGAATCGTATGCTGTTGGTAATGGGCACATTGATCTAGCCAAGCGACTAGAACTGACTAATTCAAATAGTCTTGCTATCGGTGGTAGTGCTAATAGTCGTATCTTGCGAACCACTCTCAAACATAGCTACACAGCACCTCCTACTCTGTATGTTTTAGGTATGACTTTTTTGTCAAGACTGGAAATTCCAATCGGTGAACCCGAAAATGATTTTGAAGGGCGTTGGATCAATCCACAGAACCAAGAATACAAGCACCGCTGGCAATACGGTTGGACACAAGCAGATTCAGACCAATTTGTTGAAACAAAGTTAAAAACAGAAGTGTTTTCTATTTTAGACCGTGCGGAAGATTTGATGTACCGCATGCTAAGTGTTATCACAGATTTAAAAAGTCGCGGCCATCGTGTGCTAATGTTTCAACAAGCAGACAACTTATACCTGGATTTGTTACAAGAACCTAGACTAGCACTTTTTGATCGACCTGAAATTATAGGCAAGTTTGGCTGGCGTGCCACTGCATGGCAAGCCGAACAAGGTGTGCAACCAAAAGACTATGGACCAGGAGCTCCTTACGTGCCTCCAGATATGACACATCCAGCAATTGGCCATCATCAAAAATTAAACAATTACTTGACAAACTACATTCAAGAGCGTAAACTATTAGCATGAGCTTTGTGTGTGACTTTTGTAAAAAAGAGTTTGTTAAAGAATCTAGTATAGCAGTTCACATGTGTGAGCCAAAACGTCGTCGCACACAAAAAGAAGAAGCGGGTGTAAGATTAGGACATCAAACTTTTATAAGATTTTATGAATTGCATCAAGGATCTGCAAAACTCAAAACCTATGATGACTTTTGCGACTCAAGTTATTACAATGCGTTTGTAAAGTTTGGAAGATATTGTGTAAACACTCGAGTAATTGCCCCGGGCAGATTTATGGACTGGTTGTTGAAGAACAACAAAAAAATTGATCGTTGGTGTAGTGATGCAATCTATACCGAATACTTGACTTGGTATTTGCCTGTAGAATCAGTTGATGATGCATTGGCAAGAGCAATTGAATTTAGCCTAGACTGGGCAGAAAAACAATCGTCACAGCCACAGGATTGTTTACGGTATGGCAACCCCAATGCAATGTGCTATGCAGTAACATCAGGTCGTATCAGTCCTTGGATCATATACAATTCAGAATCAGGACAAAAGTTTTTAACAGAATTAAGCACAGAACAAATACAAATGATATGGCCTTACATTGATAGTGATATATGGCAAAAGAAGTTTAACAACTATCCGGCAGACCAAGAGTATGCCAAGGATATATTAGCAAAAGCAGGATGGTAACATAATAGTAGATACTAAATGAGTGCAGACATTGATATTGACTTTGCTGACCGAGAAACAGTGTTGCGATTGATTCAGCACACCCCAGCACGACAAAACAATAACAGGCGCCACAATTCGGGGGTGTATGTTACAGATATTCCTGTAGATCCCATTAACGGTTGTGCGGCCTTGGACTATGAATCAGCCGAACAACGTGGCTACTTCAAACTGGACTTTTTAAATATGAGTGTTTATCAATTGATTCGTGATCCTGCACATTACGAAGAAATGCTAAACACCGAACCTCCATGGAGTCGACTGTGGACGGATGGACCCTGGGCCTCTCAGCTGGCGCATGTAGGCAACTACACAGATTTGTTACGAGTGATGAAACCAGATTCGATACCCAGGATGGCTGCTTTTATATCTATTATTCGTCCTGGCAAAGCACATCTACAAACACGACCATGGACAGAAGTGTTTGCATCAGTGTGGGACGGTGATGACAGTAAAGGCTACACATTCAAAAAGGCACATGCTTTATCATATTCAATGTTAGTTGCCTTACATATGAATCTTTTAAACCAGTAGGGCTATCAATCAAGCCGTCTTACCAGTGTGATGCTTTTTCGTTTGCCTTTTCTTCGCACTATATCTAACAAACTGCAAGCAGGACCGTGCAAAATCTCAAGGTCTTTGTTGACAAAAGTTCGTAAAGTATAACGAAACTGTGCCCAGTCGTTTCTAAGAAATACATTAATGGGAATTGATCTATTGCTTTCCCACCACCAAGTGCTGGCCAATTCTAGAAACAGCAATTTAGATTCTTGATCTATTACTGTCCCGAAATCATAGATGGTTGTAACAACATCGTCACGATTTTGCACCACTCCCACATACTCCTGATTAGCGTACAAACACAATGTTATAAAAGGATATTTTTCCGTTAATTTTTCAAATATATTGTTACCCATCGAGGTTATTTATGGATTGCTAATTTTGGGTAAACTAAATATAGGATGTATTCAACTACAGTATATCTATATCAACAAATCGTCCGTGTGCTCTTGGTAGACACCAGCGGAGGATATTTTACTAAGAGGTATGATCCAGTGTACGCAAAACAACTAACTATTAACAAGGGCGTGGACAATGTTCTGCTCTTTGAATTTATCAATCAAGACGAGAAGCCAGTGAATATCGCAGGGTCTAGTTTTGTTTTCCGTGTGGTGAATCAAGCAGGTGATGAGCTGTTGATTACCAAAGACATGGAAATACTGAGCTCTGCTCTGGGCAGAGTCAAAGTAGTGCTCAACACCGAAGATACTATCAATATCATGGCTCAGCCCGCAAGTTACAGCATTCAGCGCACAGCAGGCAACTATGTACAAGCCGCTTATGTGGATGCCAATAGTCAGGCCAGAGCAGATTGTAACATTGTTGACAGCATACTACCGCAGTTTATTCCCAGCACAGAATGCACAGTACCAGACATGTACGGCAAAAATAACTATGTAGGCACCGCCCCTACCAACTGGCCTGATTGGGCGCAAACCCCACAGCCACAAAACTCCATTCAAATGACAGAGTTTTATTCCAGTTACATGCCAACTAATGGTGCAAGTTTTACCACTGTTAAATTTGATCTAGTTGGGTACACAGGCACAGTCAAAGTTCAAGCCGCACAAAACTATGAATCTGTATGGTATAATGTTTCAGAAACTAGAGAATATCTCAGTGATACAACCACAGATTATTTTAACATTGTGGGGTTTCATCCTTTGTTACGTTTGGCCATGAACAATTCAATTGGTTACGGTGCTCAAGGCAATGTAGTTGTTAGTGACGGAGTGGTTACCGGTATAACTATCACCAATGCAGGGTACAACTATATTGCCCCGCCTAGCATTCAAATTTTAGGCAACGGTTCATACGCCCAAGCAACCTGTACCATTGGTGATAACGGCCAAATAGCCGGAGTTACCATCGTCAACGGTGGTTCTGGTTATGTACCTATCCAATTTCAAGGATCGGTGGCAGCCACAGCAATATTCACAAACGGTAAGATTGAAAACGTTCAGTATCGTTGATTTAGTGTGACAGATCTGTTATACTAACAAGATGCTTGACATCCTTGCTTACCTGCCTGCAAAAAGAAAGCCCAGCCCGCAAGGCTGGCTGAGTTTTAATGCGGTATGTTGCACACATAATGGGCAAAGTGCAGACCGGCGTGGCCGTGGTGGCATCAAGGTAACAGAACAAGGTTGGAGTTATCATTGTTTCAACTGCTCATACACAGCCAGTTTTGTGCTGGGGCGCACTTTGAGTTTCAAGGCACGACGTTTGCTAGGTTGGATGGGGGTACCTGATAACGAGATTGACCTGCTCAATCTTGAAAGTTTACGGCACCGTAACATACACGGTATCTTGGAAGATCGGCAACGTGTATTCAACACACTCAGCGCAATTGAGTTCAAAGAATTTGACGACTTTCCTCCCTGCTCTGAAGTAATCACTCCAGAATTTCCGTTGTATTGGAAATACATTCGCAGTCGTTGTGTGCCTGAAGACTTTCCCATGATGACTGCTATCAAAACAGATGGTATTCATTGGGTTAGACCATTTGTGCTGGTACCGTTCACATACAACAACCAAGTGGTGGGGTGGTCGGCTAGATTTTTGGATAACAAGCAACCAAAATACATCAATCACTCACAACCAGGTTATGTGTTTGGCACAGACTTGCAACATGCTGACTGGCAACATGTGCTTGTGATGGAAGGTATCTTTGACGCACTCAGCATAGGTGGGCTTGCTGTGATGCATAATACCATCAGTGATGCACAAGCAAGACTGATTCGCAGTCTTGGGCGTGAAATAACTGTGGTGCCCGATCAAGACCGTGCAGGTCTAGAATTAATTGATCGTGCTGTGGAACTGGGCTGGGCAGTTAGTATACCGGATTGGCCACAAGACGTAAAAGATGTAAATGATGCTGTGGTAAAATTTGGAAAGTTAGCAACGTTGCTAACTATAATGCAGGCCCGAGAAACCAGCAGAATTAAAATTGAAATAAGGAAGAAGAATCTTGCTAAAAGAATATAATATTCAAGTACAGCAACTATTTTTAGAAATGATGCTGGAAGACGCATCAAGTTATGTGCGTGTTCAGAATATCTACAACCCTCAGAACTTTGATCGAAGTCTAAGACCAGCCGCAGAATTTGTCAAAACACACACTGACCAACATAAAACCATGCCAGACCGCACACAAATTTCCGCGGCCACAGGCGTAAAACTACAGGCAGTACCTGACTTGAACGAAGGGCACTTTGACTGGTTTATGCAGGAGTTTGAAAGTTTTACCAAACAAAAAGAACTTGAACGTGCTATCTTAAAATCAGCAGACTTGCTGGAAAAGGGCGAGTTTGAACCTGTGGAAAAACTAATCAAAGATGCAGTACAGATATCACTTACTAAAGACATGGGCACGGATTACTTTGCTGATCCCAAGAGTCGCATTGAGAAGTATTTTAACTCAGGCGGGCAAGTCTCAACAGGTTGGCCGCAATTAGACAGATTGTTGTACGGCGGATTCAGTCGCGGTGAACTAAACATTTTTGCCGGCGGCTCAGGTTCGGGCAAATCCTTGGTTATGATGAATATTGCGCTGAACTGGTTGCAAGCGGGACTAAGCGGTGTTTATGTTACCTTGGAACTCAGTGAAGAACTAACTAGTCTGCGCACAGATGCTATGTTAACCAACATGAGCACCAAGGATATTAGACGTGACATGGATACCACAGAACTCAAAGTCAAACTTGTAGCCAAAAAATCCGGCAACTACCAAGTCAAAGGTTTGCCAGCACAGAGCAACATCAACGATATTCGTGCATTTTTAAAAGAATATCAAATTCAAACAGGCAAACGAGTAGACTTTGTTATGATTGACTATTTGGATTTGTTGATGCCGGTTAGTGCCAAAGTCAGCCCCAATGATTTGTTTGTTAAAGACAAGTATGTTTCTGAAGAACTTCGTAATTTAGCCAAAGAGCTAGGAGTTTTAATGGTAACTGCAAGTCAGTTAAACAGATCAGCTGTGGAAGAGATTGAATTTGACCACTCACACATTTCTGGTGGTATTTCAAAAATCAACACAGCAGATAACGTGTTTGGTATTTTCACAAGCCGAGCAATGAAAGAACGTGGCAAGTACCAAATTCAGTGTATGAAGTCACGAAGCTCAACCGGCGTTGGCCAAAAAATTGACTTGGAATACAACATTGAAACCATGCGCATTACTGATGAAGGCGGAGACGAAGGAACAGGCTATAATAAGCCACAAAGCTCTATTATGGACTCCATCAAAGCTCGAAGCCAAGTCAAGGCTGCTGATGCCAGTAATCCAAGCGAACCTCCAAAATGGGAACGTCCCACAGGAACCCCTGCATGGGAACAAGGGCCTAAAGTAAGCGCAGATGTTCAAAGTGCAAAACTAAAGCAACTACTAGGTCAAATTAAATCGTCATGATGACATGTATTGATATTTTTAAAAATATAAACATTGTTGTTCAACAAAATGCATTAGCACTTTCTCCTTGTTGTATTTCTCCATCTCGTCCCGCAGAATTTATTGATTTTGAAAACAACAAGTATTTGGTTGAATTACGGCAAAAAATAAACAATGGAGAATTTCCGTTGGCTTGTAGTAGTTGCAAAAATGCTGAAGATTCCGGATCAATCAGCAGGCGGCAAGGTAGTAATGCATGGTATAAAGATCACAACCTTGACAATACTACAGTTGAATTAATAAGAATGGATTATTGGACTGGAGACACATGCAACTTGGCCTGTGTAATATGCGATCCGCGTAACAGTAGTGTTTGGAAGCAAGAGCTTGGTCTACCAGTAGAGTTACAAAAGTCCGCTGTTAATCAATTCTGGAAAACTCTTGATCTAAGTAAAATACAATTTATACATTTTAATGGTGGTGAGCCATTATTGAGTAAAGAGCATGTGAAATTTTTACATGCCATTGAGCACAAAGAGAATGTGCATTTAAATTACAACACCAACGGGACTATATTACCGAGCAAAGAGTTGTTGAATTTATGGGAACAATTCAAGTTAGTGCAACTTGATTTTAGTATAGACGACATTGGCAAAAGATTTGAGTACCAACGTTATCCTGCAAAATGGGACCAGGTAACTGATAATCTGCAATGGTACATTGATAATGCACCACATAATTGTATGTTTGCTACTAGTACTTCAGTTGGCATATTGAATCATAGCAATATTGAACAGTTAAACAAGTGGTTACAAAAAAACTTTCATACCACACGATTTACAGATCCTATAGAACATAGACAGCAATCTACTGTTGGCACGTTTGCTTTAAAAGATGCAGATAAAAGAAAGTCCAGAATAATTGCTACTCTGGACTCTATTGATCGAAGACGCGGCACCAATTGGCGTGCCACATTTCCTGAATTATTAAGTTATCGATCCTTTGATCACAGCATAGCGTAGCACCAAGGCTTCGCCCAGTGTGCCTGCGGTGATGTTGCGAACTGAAATCACAGCCGAGCCTGCTGAACAGTTGGCATCAAGGTTGTAGGCAGCACCAGTGGCCACACCTCCCACAATGTTTATCAACAGCAAATCTCTGGCTGCAATGACAGAATTGGTCAATGTAAACTGAACTGTGGTTGCTGCGGCCAAGTTGGTGGCTGCCATGGTGATTTCGCCCGAGGGTTTGTTCAAGGTAACACCAGTGGATTTGTTACCGCCTTGTGTTACAGTGCCACCTGATCCTGTGCTGTAACCAATGGTGCCAATATCAGTGATGTAGATACCACCGGCACCGCCCACAGCAACGTTGCCTGGAAACGTTGTGACGTTGGCAGTGATGTTGGCGCTCAGTGTTTTGGTCACAGCACCAATGGGACTGGTGTAAAAGTTAATGGAACTACCCGCATTGGCACTGGAATAGTTTTCTAATGCAAAAAAATCAATACTGGTTACAGATATGTTGCCAGCTGCAACCGCATAACCAACGTTGCCATATCCAGAGACTGAAATTCTTGCCAAGGTGTCGTTGGCTTGCACAGCAGTTGGGCTACCAGCGGTGCCTCGGGCACGTCGATTAATTGTGATAGGATATGTAGTAGCACCAGAACCAAATGCATCATAGGTTATTCTGGTTGCGGTGTTGTCGTTGCCAGTGACATGAACCATGCTACCCGTATTGTAAATAGGCTGATACGAACCATCGCTGCTGCCCACAATGTTCAGTGCACCTGCGGTATTGGCTGGTACAGTTGGAGTATTTAAACTCACATATCCTGTGTCTAGAGCACTGAAAGCCACGGCATTGGCAGTGGTATATGTTACTAGGTTGCCACCAACATTTAAGTTAGCACCAACGCCAACGCCACCTGATACGACCAACGCACCAGTTGTGGTTGAAGTTGACGGGGTGGCGTTGGCAATGTTAACCTGAGAAAAAAATACGTTTCGTGGTCGATCAAAGTCAGTAATTTCTATGTCAGTGCCACCGTTTACTGAACTAAAACTGTATCTATAACTGCCAGTTTGATAGAAAGTGATGGTTCTGGTTCCTGAATCCCACCCTGCCAATCCCAACAATCCATTCACAACAGAAGTGGGCAAAGTCAGTGTGTAAGCCGTATTGGTCACAACCACTTCAAGGTTGATCACACCATAAGATCCTGACGCAGGCCAGTTGCTAAATCCCAGGCTACAATTACCGTTCATGGTCAGGGTTTGCCAGGCTGCTGCAGAGTAGTCTAAAGTAATTGACCCAGATGTTGCGGTGAGTTGCAGAGCAGTAAAACTCACATCATTCATCTTAACAGCGTAAATCAACTGGTCACCCATGTTGTTGTCTAGTGTGGTACCAGGTAGTGCAGACTTTAACACAGCTTTGCTTTGAAGATCTGTGATTTCATCGGAAGCGTATTGAAAATTGGTTTTGGTATTGGTAAAGTTGTCCCGAAAACCTTGAGTGTTATTGGGTTGTCCAGCAACTGGGTAGGTGCCATCTATGTTGTTTGGGTTGATTTGACTAGTCATAGGTATTCCTGTATAGTAGATATTTATTTGAACTGCTCAAGCACTAAATAATCCAAAGGCCCTGATCAAATGCAGAAAAAGACCCGTAGTTTGTTAGAAGAATTAGACTCCTTGTATGTAGAGCGTGATCGTCGCCTAATAATTGAAACTCGGGCCGACAGCATTATTGCCGGCGCCATACGTTTAATTGAGCAAATTGAGCAAGAGTTTGGCGAAGAACAAGCTGAAAATCTCACACGCAAATTGCTCAATGCAATACGAACCAAAGATGCGGGCAAGTTTTCTAGATCAGTAAGAAGAACAAATGCAGATACATGAAATTACAATTAAAAAAGTCACAGAAGCTAGCGTGGCTGGCGCTGTTGGTGGTACCGCGGCTGTGCTAGGTGGCATAGGTTCAGCTCTGGGCAAAAACTTAATGACCAAGGCCTTAGGTACAGACGTAACCTCACAATACGGTGATGCTCAAAACCGAGAGCAAGGCTTTCAAAACATGGTCAATAGCCCTGCTGCCAAAACACTAGGAGCAACCATGCAATCTGCATGGCAACAAACTGTTCAAAATTTTCTAGCTAACTCCAAAGACAGCAACGGTAACCCGCCTACTAACCTTAGTCAAGTAACACAGCCTAGTATTGCAACTTTAAAAGCCAATCTTGAAGATTTAGTCAATCGAATGATTGGTAAATCAGGAGTAGATTATAAAAATTTAGCAACCTATGTTGGCGACCCACTACAAAAACAATATACTGAAAAAATTGTTACAGACATTGATAAGTCTGTAGATGCAATTTATAAAGCTACTTTACAAAATACTGATGAAAAAGCCGCTGCAAATTTGTTTACTACTTTAGTTGGTATGGGTGTACTGCCGGCACAAAACATCATGGCCTACGACACTGGACGCAAAGGAAGTGGTACTACTAAAACAGGTTCTGTACCACTTACCCCACAAGCACAAAAAATTGCTGATCAGGCCAAGTTAACTGATGCTGATGTTCTTAATCTTCAGCAATTGTCACAAAATCCAGCTAATCATGCGGCACTACTACAGTTAATAGGCATTAAATCAACATGAAACAACTATTAGAAGGTGGCAACGTATTCAAAGATGCTCAAGGCAAACCACTGACGCAACGTATCAACCGTACTGATATTGCCAGCACAGTGGCCTGGTTGGAACAGATCACTGGCCTGGACTTGTCGCAACAAAAAGACGAAAATGGTGTGCCCATCAAGTGGTTGGGCTCAACTGGCAAGAAACCCGACTCGGGCGATCTAGACCTTGCTGTGGATTCCAACGAAATAACCAAGGCCGAACTCAAGGGCCAGCTGGATAACTGGGCTCGTCAGAACAAGCAAGATCCCCGGGACTGGACCCGGCTCACTGGCAACGCAGTTCATTTTCGAACACCCATACAGGGCGACGCCAAACGCGGCTACGTGCAAACAGATTTTATGTTTATGCCCAACTTAGATTGGGGAACATTTTGGTTGGGCGCCGGTGCAGACTCAGCCTACAAGGGTGTGTATCGCAATGTTTTAATTTCAAGCATTGCCAAAGCCCTGGGGCTCAAAGCATCTCCTAATGGTGTTACCAGTAGAGCGAATGAAAAGTTGATTACCATGGATCCTGATGAAGCCGCTGGCATCCTGCTTCATGGCAATTTAAAAAATCGCAATCAATTGTCCACTGTGGAAAAAATCTATCAAGCCTTGGCCATGGATCCTGACCGCGATGCAAAACTAGCAGATTTTCGAGACTACCTTGCTCGTGAGGGCGTCAAGGAGCCTGAGTCAAACATGGCCGAAAGCGAAGTGAGTTTTCTAGCACGCCTGCGTGATAGAATTGTAAATCAAGGCTATGTAGCTCTTGTTGAAGCCGAGGAAGCCGGCGTGGGCGGCCGAGCCAAAGGCATTGAACATCTAGAAGATCTAGTGTTTCGTCGAGGCACACAGGGCATTCGAGATGCATTGGAAATTGTAAAACATGCCACCGAACAACCACGAACAGTCACTGCCAAGTGGGACGGCAAGCCTGCGGTGATATTTGGTCGCAAACCCTCCACTGGTGAATTTGTACTCACCGACGGTTCAGGATTTGAAGCCAAAGGCTACGATGGCCTGGCCACTAGTCCAGAAATGATGGCTCGTATACAAAGCCAACGATCCGGAGATCGAACCGAGCTAATACAAATTTACACCCAATTGTTTCCAGTGTTAGAAGCAGCACTGCCTCCCAACTTTCGTGGCTATGTCAAGGGAGATTTGTTATACATGCAAACACCTCCTGTGGAAGCCGGTAACTATGTATTTCGCCCCAACACTGTGGAATATCGAATTCCAGTAAAATCTACGCTGGGACAAAGGATTGGCAATAGCAACATTGGCATTGCCATACATTCAATGTATGCTGACCAAGGTGATCCAAGACAGCCGCTGAGTGGTGTGCGCTTTAACGATGTTCCTGGACTGATGTTAGAGAAGCCAGCTAGCCCACGACAACTGCAAACTGAAACCAACACAGAAAAACAACTCAAACAACTGATCAAACAGCATGGCAAAGATATTGACACGCTGTTTAACCCTGCTGAACTGCGAGCACACAAAATTACAGATTTTGCTAAATTGTGTGTGGATTTTATTAACACCAAAATAGGAGCACCACTCAACGGTGCCACACTATTGCCTGAATTTGGTGACTGGCTACAGACTCGTGTGACTCCACAAAAATTCCGCAATATTGTAGAATACTTGAACAGCCCTACATCAAATACCCCTGCCCTGGCCGCGGCATTTACTGCATTTGTGCTGTTACATGACCTCAAAATGCACCTGTTACGTCAGGCTGATCTTGAACATCCTGGGCAAGAAGGCTGGGTCATGGCCACCCCTGCGGGCTATGCCAAAGCAGTAAATCGCTTTGATCCACAGGCATTTGCCGCTCAAAATAGGCTAAGAAATAATCCCGTATAAGACTAATTTTTCCGTTTTGACTAAATAAAAGCAGACCCCAAGTGGTCATCTATTAAGGAGATTTTAAAATGGCAGTTTTTACAAAAGTTAACGGTACTACCCAACCAGTATTTGCACTGGACGTAGCAAACGGTTCCATCGCTGGCACAGCCAACGTGGCCGCACAAGGCCCAGTTCAAGTAGCTGGTCCCAAATTGGACTTCTTCACTTTGACAGCTAACGCTGCACTTACCAACGCTGGTAACGTCAACGGCTATCTGAACAACGTGTTGACAGCAGTTCAACAAAACGGTACCATCGCAATTTACCAAGCTGGTGCTACAGCTGGTACAATCAACTTGGCTATCTATCCAAGTGGAGCTTATACCACAACTACCCTGGTTGCCGCTGCTCAAACAGCCAACGCAACAGGTGGTCTAAACATTGGTATTCCCACAGCCAACGTTGCTGCTTCGGCCACATTTACTAACCTGTAATTGGTTTTTAACTCACCGTGAGAAACCCTGGAACGAAAAACTCCAGGGTTTTCTTTTGGCCTTAAATACTCACAGAATGAAGATACTGTGTAGAACCTTTTTTGACTGTACCTTTACTGGCGTGACCGGTCATTATCGTGCTAGTGAAATACCTTTCCAGGATCGAGCAGGTAAGACCATAAAAAATCAGCAAGACTGGAACAGATCACGCAACCAACAACGTAACTGGGAAACCCTGTTACAGATTATTGGTTTGCGTACCCAACCCCAAGACTTGACAATCCCCACGTATAAAGATGGGATATGGGAGTTTGAATTTAAATCTGAAAGTGAAAGTGTGTTTGAAATTCATGGCAACCCCGATACACTAGCTGGACTCAAAAGCGATTGTGAAGGAGTACCAATGATGTTAAACCTTCAAGAACAACCCAGCCTGGCCTCCACTATTACTACCGAAGGAGACAACCAAAATATTTGGTTCTCAACGGTAAATAATACATTGGAGTAATCATGGCTGATACCACTGACATTGAAAAGAAAAGTCTTGAAGCACATGTTGAACTATGCGCTCAGCGTTATTCTGCATTAGAACAGCGCATTGAAGATGTTAAAGCAGACACCGCAGAATTAAAATCCACCATTCAAGATGTACATGCTCTGGTGCATAAGATGGCAGATGCTCGTTATACACAATTAATTGGCTGGGGCATTGGTATCATTGGATTCTTGACTGCTGCGCTGGGCTACATGGTTACCCATTACGTATTAAAATGACCCGAGAACAAAAACTAGAACGATTTGCCGAACGCGAACTAAAACGCAATATTGACTCTTTAATTATAGATGATGGCAATGGTAATTTGGTTGTGTTCGGCAAATATTATATAGAACCAATAGATACAAGATTTAAAGTCAGCACATGGGATAAAGAAATACATTGTTTTAGTAGTAAAAAAGCAGCCATGAGCTGGTGTACAGCCGACAATAAATCTTATTTTAATTTAAGCAATAATATTTTGATTCTTGATCGTAAAAAACAAGTTCTTGCTGCAGATATATACTGCCGCAAAATACTGGGAGAACATGGGCGTACTGAAACGTTTTATGAAATCATAAACACAAAAATTCAACCCAAGCTAGACCTGTATACTTCGGTGGTTACCGAATTGGAAAAATGTGTAAATCAGGCTAAATATATACAAATTAAGGGATTCAATAATGAAACTGCAAGAACTATCGGCTCCGACGCCAAGTAAGCAAATAGCCAAAGTATTCGAAAGTTACTTTGGTAATCGCATTCGCTTTGAACGTTTGACTCCACATCAAACCAAGGTAATGTTAAGCAAGGTGCGCGACATACTGGGCGAACATCGCAAGACTTCTGCACGTCACAACAGCGAGCAAAATCCTAAGTATTTGCAACTGGTAATGATGGAACAGGCCTTGTCCACAAGACTCAAAGAAGATGTTGCTGCAATGCCTGCTCAACAACCTACAACTGGTACTGCACCTGCATCACCTACTGCGGCAGTAGCTGGAGGCAAGCCTGCTGTGGCTGGCGCTGTGGCAAAAGATCCCAAATTGGCGGCCGCACTGAAGAAAAGCGCCGCTGGCCAAACATTGAATCCTGAAGAACAAAAACTAGTAGCTGGCGCCGCAATGATGCAGGCTGAAAGCCGCTTCCGTAAAATGACTAAACGTCTGACAGAAAGCGAAGTTCAACAGGCTCAAGTGGTCTTGGCCGCACAAGACATGGTTGATAAGATGCAAGGCATGTTGGAAGATGTCAGTGAATTACAATTCAAAGAACTTCCTGCCTTGGTTGATTCAATCAAAGATCAAGTTGGCATTGATCAAGCCACACAATTTAATCAAGACGCCACAGCCGCACTCACAGGCCTGTTGCAAAACATCCAAGGTGCCAAGCAACAACTTGATGCCGCTCTTGGCGTAGTGACTGGTCAGGCACCAGCAGGTGCTGCTGCCGCGGGTGCCATGGGTGCTGATATCGCTGCTGGTGCTGGCGCGGTAGGTGCAGCTGATGCCGATATGGCAGCCGCCGGCGGCGCTGGTGCAGATGCTGCATTAGATGCTGCTGCTGCCGAAGCTGGTGAAGAGATTCCACCCGCTGCTGCTGCCTTAGGCAGAGCCAAAAGATAATGAAAATTTTTGAAGTTGCTGCTGGATCAGGGCCCGATCCAGGACAACTGTCGGGGCTGGTGCAGTTTCTAGCCGGACGAGCTAAAGATACCAGTGCGCGAAAAGAAATTAGCCAAAATGCTTTTATTCAACTGGCCAATGATCTAGATATCAATGTAACTCCCGATAATTTAGCTGACATAGTAAATCAAGAACCCCTTAGTAATTTATTGGAGCCCATGGATCCAAATTCTGAAGTTTTGGTGTTCAAAGGCGCCGGGCAACCCTCGGTGGCCATGCCGGTAAATCGAGCACACGACATTGTGGCCGCCGCTGCCAAATCGGCTATGAAACGTGGACAGTCGAAATAATCCCCACACCAATTGGCCTGAGCTCTATCACAGTTTAAATCTTCAGATCAACACACATGCCTTGTTTGTGCTTGACTACGCCGATGCTGTTGATCCACAAGTTTTTGAACAATATCAAACTGTTATCTTAATCAGCGGCGAGGGCAATACTTTAAAATTTCAATCTCATGCCAGACCCGGGGTAGAATTTTTTGACAGCATTGTATCAGATCAGTATCCCCACATACATCCATGGATGTTTCATTTTGATCGAACCATTGCAGTTAATTCTGGTTTGAACATTGGCATGAACTCCTGTGCCGACACACCACTGCGGTTTGATGCGTTGTTGGGGCTACAGCGACCCAGCCGTGATCTAGCCTACAATTTTGTCAACAGTCATCCTGAATTGGCAGCAAAGACATTCATGACTTACTATGGCATTAATCGAGATTTTGTGCCAGGGTTTGATCATGACCTTGACCCAATACACATAGCATGGTCATCAGAAAACATCACAATTGGCAATGTAGTGGCTTGGCGCAGTCAAATTCTACCAGTGGATGTTTATCAACAGACTTGTTACAGTTTGGTTTGTGAAACACAGGCGCAGATAAATGACTACAGTTTTTTCACGGAAAAGATAGCCAAACCCATGTTGGCCCGACGCCCGTTTGTTGTGTTGGCCAATCAGCATTATCTACGCCGACTAAAACAACTGGGATTTCAAACATTTGATACAGTAATAGATGAAAGTTATGATTGTGAGTCAGACCACCACACCAGATGGAATCAAGCACTGAATCAGATGCAGTGGTTAAGTCAGCAAAATTCCAAAGAAATTTATCAACAGGTGCAGTCTATATTAGAGCATAATCAAAAAATGGTTTCGATTAGTTGGTTGCAACACTTTACAGATCAAATCACTCGTTTAATTTGACTTTGAGCGTAAATATAGTATAATTACTGTAGGAGACGCATATGAAAAAACTTGTTGCACTGATTTTAATTGCCTTAAGTACCACAGCAATGGCACAGCATCGGTATCACCACCATCATGGCCATGGCTGGAGTTGGGTCGCACCTGCCCTAATTGGCGGCGCAGTTGTTTATGCGGTAACAAGACCCCCGGTGGTAGTACAACAATCTCCAGTGGTAATACAACAACCTCCTGCGGACATAGTTTATATTGATGGTATCGCCTATCGTAGACAAACGATGCTGATTAATGGTTATTACCAAGAAGTGCTGGTGAAAATCTAACATGGCTCAGCCACAAGTTGTTGATCACTATGAAAATCCCCGAAATGTGGGTGGTTTTTCTACTAGCGATATCACCGTTGGTACTGGTATGGTTGGTGCACCTGCTTGCTGACAGATTCTAAGGCTACCAGAATCTTGGTATGAATTCAAAAACATTTTGTGTGATCCCTTGGGCTTACGTTCGTTTCAACCCCAATGGTCAAATACGTCCATGCTGTAAAATAAACGTTCAGTGGCCAGGTCGTCGAGATCTCCATGAAATATTAGATTTTGATCAATACTGGAACAGTGACGAAATGAAACAGTTAAGACTTGATCATAAACAAGGAATTAAAAATCAAGCGTGTCAGACTTGTTGGCACGACGAGGATGCTGGCAAATCTAGTTTGAGGCAAGAATACAATCAACGGTTAGGTCCGCATCTAGATCTTAAAGATATCAATAAAAACAAAGACGGTACGTCACAGTCTTTGCCAATTGCTCTTGATTTAAATCTCAGCAACATTTGCAACTTTAAATGTGTGATGTGCAATCCTGTGCTTAGTAGCAAGATCGCGCAAGAACAACAACAGCATCGAGATCGTTACGAATCTTTAGGTTTTATCAAAGTAAAAAACACTCAACCCGGATCAGACTGGCCCGAACAACCATTTTTCCAAAACTTTTTAAAAGAAGTAAGTCCTAAACTACACATACTAGAACTCAAAGGCGGCGAGCCCATGTTGATAAAAAATATCAAAAAAACGATACAACGTGTAGAAAATAAATCTGAATGTTCAATCGCTATTACTACCAATGGTAGCATAGACATTGACGATGATTTTTTAGATTCTTTGAGTCAGTTTAAAAACATATGGTTTTGTGTCAGTGTTGATGGCATTGGGGAAATAGGGGAATACATTCGCTACGGCAGCAAGTGGAGTCAAGTCGAAAAAACTATCAAAAAAGTCAGCGTTCTCAACAACTGTATATTTCGACTCAGTCTTACACTACAGTTTGCCAGTGCGGTATCTTTTCCTGAAATATTTGAATATACCAAAAAATATGGATATGAAATTGAAGTAATTAACTGCTACAATCCCAACTATCTCAGCATCAATGCTATTCCTCCCATGCATGCCAAAACTTTTATAGAGTGGATAGATCTCCAATTATCTTTGTACCCGCAAGACAAGGCACTAATAGTAGTAAAAGGATATTTTGATCATTATGAATATCAACCAGTGCTTTTTAAACAATGCCAGCAGTATTTTAATCTTTTAAATGATATCCGCAAAAATAAATGTGAGACGATACAAAAATTATTCTTATAAATATTTCTATGAAAAGTACGAAACCAGAAGATATTATTAACAAAATAGGAGAAGCACACAATGGCTTATTCAGATAAAGTAGTTTCCCATTATGAAAATCCAAGAAATGTAGGGTCGTTTGCCAAGGATGAAGCGCATGTTGGTACTGGTATGGTTGGCGCACCTGCTTGCGGGGACGTAATGAAACTACAAATCAAAGTAGAAGATGGAGTAATAATAGATGCAAAATTTAAAACCTATGGATGTGGAAGTGCCATCGCCAGCAGCAGCCTCCTCACCGAATGGGTCAAAGGAAAAACGCTTGACCAAGCGGGAACGATTACTAATTCAGCAATTGCTGAAGAGCTTGCCTTACCACCGGTTAAAATACATTGTAGCATACTTGCAGAAGATTGCATAAAGGCCGCAATAGACGACTATCGAAAGAAGCATGATTCAGTTCACTGATGCGGCTCAAAACAAAATCCAGAAGTTAATCACAGCCAAAAACTATGCTGGCATCCGGTTAGGAGTCAAAACTACTGGTTGCTCAGGCTTGGCTTATGTGTTAGAATATGTCAAAGAATATAAAGATGAGCCCGGTGTTACAAATTACGCACAAGACAATTTTGTGGTTCTAGTCGGTTGTAAAGACGACGTTTATCTTCGTGGTATGACCGTGGACTATGTGAGACAAGGACTCAACGAAGGATTTGAGTTTCGCAATCCCAATGAGCGTGATCGTTGTGGTTGCGGTGAGAGTTTTAGAGTATGAAAGAAAAATTCGTCAACCTGTACATGGACTGGGCCAGGCGTGCCGCACAACTCAGCCATGCTCGACGGTTAAATGTTGGCGCTGTTATTGTCAAAGATGACACAGTGATCAGCTATGGCTATAATGGAACTCCGGCCGGGTGGGACAACAACTGTGAGGATGTGATTCAATACAGTGACGATACCACAGCACTAAAAACCAAACCCGAAGTACTTCATGCCGAACGCAATGCTCTAGACAAGTTGGCCAAACGCGGTGGTGTGGGCGGCCAAGGTGCTGCCATGTTTGTCACACATGCTCCTTGCCTTGAGTGTGCAAAAAGCATCTATGGTGTTGGCATAAAAGAAGTTTATTATGGCGAAGAATATCGCAACACCGACGGAATTGAATTTTTAAAAAAATGCGGCGTCTCAATAGAAAAAATACAGCAAAAATAAATGTACAATCCAAAATTTGACTATACTTCGGAGTTTCTTAGAGAGCAAAGAGCTTTGTACGATCAAATTCAGCAACTTTAACGTCAAATGCTGCAGAACTTGAATCCTTTTGTGTTTGTAAACGAACACAATATCAACAACTAAGTGCCAATGACACCGGACTCCCTTATACCAATCACTGTGCCGGGACTGTATTACGCCTCCGGTAACTTGGTTGGTTTTAATTTTGGTGTAGTGGAACCATTCTTTGATTGCTTTGATGTTGTGGAAAAACAATTTCCAGGTCGCAAATTCATTTTGTTTGCCCACAGCGACCCTTATAACACCCAACACATAAAATCTCAAATTGTCAAATATGGTCTTGATCAAAAATGCTTTGTACTGTCTGGAGATATAGGATTTGTCAAGGCCAATAAAGATCTGGGTGTGAGATTTTTTAGTTTTTTCTGGCACTGGTGGTTTGCCAACCACAGCAAAAAACCAGACATTGCCACGGGAATAGTGAGATCTGTTGCAGAGTTATCGACCCAACGATCATGGCCAGTGAGTTGTTTGAATAAAAAATCATCATATTCTAGACTGCAAACGTTTTACGCATTGATGCAACAGTCATGGCTTGATCAGGCCTACGTGAGTTTTGGCTTGGTTCCTCAGGGTTCGTATGATCCCATAATACAGTTGCCTCAAGAGCAACAGTATTGGTACCAAGCACATCAATTCTTATTCCCTTATTCCCCAAGAGAACAATTTGACTGGGATTCCAACTGTTGGCAAATAGATATTCCGCCTTATGCAGACACATATTTGAACATAGTGACCGAGACCATGTGCAACGGTCGGTTTGCAACAGAAAAAACAGTTAAACCCCTGGCCGCCGGGTGTTTGACCCAGTTTGTTGCTGAAAAAGATTTTGTTAAATTATTACCACAACTGGGTTTTGATGTTGACTATCGGGGTCTTGACCATGGGTACGATGACCTAGAAACTTTTGCCCAGCGCATCGACTATATCATGCAGCAGGTAACCCGTGTGTGGAACGACATTCCCGACATTTGGAACACAAATCTAGCCAAGCTCAAGTTCAATAGAGATTGGTTGTTGAGCGATAAATTTGGAGAATTTTTATTGCACGACATCAACGACATTTTAATCAAACAATAATTCAACCATGTATAATCCCAAATACAACTACCAACCCGTGCCCAGGGTCGTAATTGATGGCAAGCGTTTCTATGCCACACCCGATGGCAACCGGTTACCCAGTGTAACAACAATTCTAGATCGAACCAAACCCCCGGAAAAAGTTGAAGCATTGAATCAGTGGCGTCGGCGTGTGGGTGCAGAAAAGGCTCAGCAAATCACCACAGAAGCTGCCAATCGCGGCACAAGAATGCACACCTACTTGGAAAAATACATTAGAGAAGGTGCTGTTCCTGAACGTGGATCTAATCCATTTTCTTGGCCCAGTCATGCCATGGCACAGACTGTGATCAAACATGGATTAAAAAATGTCACGGAATTTTGGGGTATAGAAGTCCCACTGTATTTCCCCAATGTTTATGCTGGAACCACCGACGGTGCAGGCATGCATCTAAATGAAGAAGCAATACTGGATTACAAGCAAACAAATAAGCCCAAACGGCGTGAATGGATTGATGACTATTTCATGCAATTGGCTGCTTACGCAGAAGCACACAATGAACTACACGGTACACGAATCCAAAAAGGCGTGGTTTTGATGTGTGTGAAACCTGATTTAGACAGCCAACACAACATAATCAACGAGCCCCAGTATCAAGAATTTGTGCTGGAAGGTGCAGAATTTGAACATTATCGTGGACTTTGGTGGAAAAAGGTTGAACAGTACTACGTGCTAAATATGTGATATCCTAAGGACAATCACCGTGGCAATTGTACAAATTTCAAGAATTACCCAACGCAAAGGTCTAGCAGTAGATCTACCGCAACCGCTGGCCGGCGCAGAACTGGGCTGGGCAGTTGACGAACGCAAACTCTACATTGGTAACGGCACCTTGGCCGACGGTGCTCCAATAATTGGCAACACAGAAGTGCTTACTGAGTTTTCTGATATCTTGAATTATGCTACAGAATATACCTATAAAGGCGAAGCTGGAGGTTATACTGTTCAGACTGGTGCCACAGCAGGTACTCCGGTTAGTCAAAGTCTACAAAGCAGATTGGACAGCTATGCTATAATTACAGATTTTGGTGCCACTGGCGATGGTATCACAGATGTCACAGCTGATATCAATCGTGCATTGGATCAGATTTTTTGTCAAGACATAAATCCCAGTATTCGGCGCAGTATTTTCTTTCCTGCAGGCACATACATTATCACAGACACATTGTTAATTCCTCCTTATTGCAAAATTTACGGAGAAGGAGCTGACAGTACTATCATTAGTTTTAATGTTCAACCTTGGACGTCTACTATTGCCTATGCTTCGGGCGTATTGGTTGAAGACAGTGGTATATATTATAGAAGTAATGCAGCAGTTCCAATTGGTATTGCCATTGGTAATGTTACATTTTGGACGGCAGAAACCTTGCCTGACTACATGTTTAGGACCACAGACAGCCTTCAGCAGACCGGAGCAAACATTGGCACCGGTGGTGCATTGCCACCAGGGCACGTAGAAATATCCAGCATTAAGTTTCAAACCAATGTGCCCACCAGCGGTGCGCTGGTACAGGGTGCAGTAGATTGTGTGTTTGACTGTGTGGCATTTGAAGGCAATGGAACTGCTGCCACACTTACCACTGCTACTCTTGCCACGGCTGGTGTGAGTTTTGCCAACCAAGGCAGTTACGTATGTAGCAACATTATCTGGAACAATTGTGTGTTTAAAAAGATGGCGTGGGGCGTAAACACCGACGAAGCAGTAGAAGGTGTGACCATCAGCAATTCAAAATTTGATACCTTGTTCCAAGGTGTGTATCTTGGCAATGTGGTTGCTCCTGCTGTGGGCCCTACTGGTGTTCGCATAGTACAAAACATATTTGATAATATCTATGCCGAAGGAGTTACTATTATAAATTGTAGCCTTAACGCCACAGCCTACAACACTTTTTATGAGGTTGGAAACAGTTTTAATGGTCAGACCAACCCAGTGACACCGGTGATTGATCTAGACGCAACCAACAATGTTAGCATTGGGGATATGTTTGAACGTACGACACAGTACAGCACAGCATTGCACCCACGTATAGCACAAAATAATAAAAACAACATTGTCCTTGGCATGAACGTCAACAACATCGAATTATATCAAAGCGATGTGGTAGATTTAACCCTGGCAAATCAGTTGAGTACAGGCACTTACAACCGCATCGCCGGCATACAAGATATTGTTGCCAATAATGCCACAGCCAACTTGGCCTATGTGAATGGCACTTACATCAGTAGTTTGCGAATGGATTACACCATAATTCGTGCAGATCTTCGTCGCACTGGTCAGATGGTAGTGGTTAAAGGACAAGCCGCAACTGGAACAGGATTTGCCTATACAGATGACTTTGTGGAAAATGGTTCTACTGGAGTCACGTTAACAGCAGCAGCAGATGGTGCCAACGTGAGAATATCCTATACTTCTACCAACACAGTAGATGGCACAATAAACTACTCTATTACTAGTCTCGGGTAATGTGGCCTAAAACTTTTGCCGAAAGGCTTGAGAGTTGGGCACAACTCCGTCAAAAAGCCTCCACCGCAGACGCTGAATCTGCACTGCGCCAAATAAATTCCTGGTGGTTTCAAACTCCCTGGAGAGCATACCATTTGCACTGGGACGATCAGGCCGTTTGGCCCGATCCTTGGCAATTATTAAGTGATAACCTGTATTGTCCTCTTGCTCGCGGCCTGGGAATCATGTATACTATAGAATTATTGGATCGTAAGGATTTGCAAGATTCGGTATTAATCGAGGTAGGAAACGACAATTTAGTCCTGGTCAATCAAAAGAAATATATATTGAATTGGGACGCTAATTCTATCGTAAATATCAAACCTATAACCCAACAAATCCTGCATAGCCTAACGCAAGGGCAAATAAAACAACAAATTAAGTAACAATGAAGCAAATAACAGTACAAAAACGTGATGGAACCCGTGAGCCATTAGCACTTGAAAAATGGCAGGCACAAATAGCCAAAGTTTGTCGAGGTATTGCAGACGTAAGTCAATCAATGATTGAAATCAAAGCCCAACTTCATTTTTACGATGGAATTACAACTCAAGAAATTGACGGTATTACACTACGAGCTATTGTGGATCTAATTGATGTAGAATCAAATCCTGATGTAGGGCACGTCAATTATCAATATGTAGCAGGCAAACATCGACTGTCAATGTTGCGAAAAGATGTCTACGGTGATTATACCCCACCGCACCTGTACGAAATTGTCAAACGCAACGTGGCCACTGGTTTGTATACACCCGAGCTGCTGGAATGGTACAGCGGAGATGACTGGGACCGCATGAATGACATGTTGGATCATGACAAGGACGAACAGTATTCATACGCAGCCATTGAACAACTTATTGAAAAGTATCTGGTGCGTAATCGCGCTACCAAAGAAATTTATGAAACACCACAGATTCGTTACATGATTGCCGCGGCCACTGTGTTTCATCGCGAAGAGCCCAACACGGCTCGTATGCGTTACATAAAGGAATACTACAATGCAGCTAGTGACGGCTTTTTTACTCTTGCTACTCCAGTTTTGGCTGGCCTTGGAACTCCCACCAAGCAGTTTAGCTCATGTGTGCTTATTCGCTCCGATGACGATCTTGATTCTATCTTTGCTAGTGGAGAAATGATGGCCAAGTATGCCAGCAAACGTGCTGGCATTGGTCTAGAGATTGGACGCTTGCGACCCTTGGGTTCACCTATTCGTGGCGGCGAGATCATGCACACCGGCATGATACCATTTTTGAAGAAGTGGTTTGGCGACCTGCGCTCATGCAGTCAAGGAGGTATTCGCAATGCAAGTGCTACCGTATTTTACCCTATTTGGCATCATCAGTTTGATGATCTTATTGTACTCAAGAACAATCAAGGAACAGAGGAAACCCGAGTCCGTCATATGGATTATGGGGTTGTGCTTAGTAGTTTCTTTTGGAGACGATTTAAAAACAGAGAAAACATAACATTCTTTGATCCCAACGAAGTGCCTGACCTTTACGAAGCCTTTTACAAGGATACGGCCTTGTTTGAGGAACTGTATGTGAAGTATGAAAAGAAGTCCGACCTTCGCAAAAAAACACTGAGTGCTGAAGAAGTATTCAAGTCGGGCATACTCAAAGAGCGTACCGACACAGGCCGCATCTACTTGGTGTTCATTGACAATGTTATAAATCAAGGACCATTTGATCCTGAGTACCACACGATCTATCAAAGCAATCTCTGCTGTGAGATTTTGTTGCCTACCAAACCCTTTAAGAGATTGGATGATGATACTGGGCGTATCGCCTTGTGTACCCTGGGCTCAATCAACTGGGGTGCGTTCCGCCATCCTGAGGACATGCGCCGTGCCTGCCGTATTCTACAGCGTAGCCTGTGCAACATCTTGGACTATCAAGATTTTCTTTCGGTACAGAGCCGACTCAGCAATGAAGAAATACAGCCCCTGGGCATTGGTATCACAAACTTGGCCTACTGGCATGCACGCCGTGGCTTAAAATATGGCGACAGTGATGCTTTGTCTGAAGTCAAGTCCTGGATGGAGCACCAAGCCTACTATCTTACTGAAGCCACTGTGGAATTGGCTGCCGAGCGTGGCCGTTGCCGGGACAGTGATCGCACTTGGTATGGTCGCGGAGTTTTTCCTTGGGAGCGCCGCGCACCAGCAGTCAACGAACTAACAGACTTTAGTCCCGAACTGGACTGGGAAAGCCTGCGCAAAAACATGAGTGTTCACGGAGTTAGAAATGCCACACTGATGGCAGTGGCTCCGGTGGAATCCAGTTCAGTGGTTATCAACTCAACCAATGGCATTGAATTGCCAATGAGCTTGATCAGTGTGAAAGAATCCAAGGCCGGCAGCTTTACACAAGTGGTTCCTGACTACAACAAGTTAAAAAACCGGTATCAACTAATGTGGGACCAAACTGACTGTGTGGGCTATTTAAAAACAGCAGCGGTATTGGCCGCTTACATTGATCAGAGTTTGAGCACCAATACTTTTTACAATCCCGCACATTTCCCAGATCGCAAAGTGCCCACAACACTGATTGCCAAGAATTTGATGCAGGCACATCGCTGGGGCATCAAGACCTTTTATTACAGCCTCGTCAACAAGCAAGGAGCCAAAGAAGTTGATGAAGAGATCGCAGCATTGGAGCCCATTGACTTTGACGATGAAGAATCTTGCGAGGCCTGTAAACTTTGAATAAAATATAATAATGTCAAAGCAACAATACAATTTAAACACCAAAACAGACTACTCGCAGCGTAAGATGTTCTTGGATCCCGCGGGTCCAGTGACCATCCAGCGGTTTGAAGAATTCAAGTATCCAAAAATTGCCAATTTTGAGCAGACCGCTCGCGGATTCTTTTGGGTGCCCGAAGAGATCTCACTGACCAAAGATGCCAACGACTTCAAAGAAGCCAGCGAATCAGTCAAGCACATCTTTACCAGCAACCTGTTGCGTCAAACAGCCCTGGACAGTTTACAAGGCCGTGGACCCAGTCAGATCTTTACCCCTGTGATTTCCATTCCTGAACTGGAAGCCTTGGTCTACAACTGGACTTTCTTTGAAACCAATATTCACAGTCGCAGTTATAGCCACATTATCCGCAACATCTACAACGTGCCCAAGGAAGTATTCAACACCATACACGACACACAAGAAATTGTAGACATGGCGTCCACGGTGGGCAATTACTATGAGCGCCTGCACATGATCAACTGCCGCAAAGAGTTGCTGGAACAGTTCCCCGAGCGTGAACACATCAAAGCCATTTGGTTGGCTCTGCATGCCAGCTATGCCTTGGAAGCTCTGCGTTTCATGGTGAGTTTTGCCACCAGCTTGGCCATGGTAGAAAACAAAATCTTCATTGGCAATGGCAACATCATCAGCTTGATCCTTCAAGACGAAATGCTGCATAGAGACTGGACTGCTTGGATTATCAATCAAGTGGTTAAAGAAGATCCGCGTTTTGCTGCTGCCAAAGCTGAATGTGAAGCTGAAGTATATCAAATGTACCTGGATGTTGTGCGTGAAGAAAAAGCCTGGGCTGACTATTTGTTCAAGAAGGGTCCTGTGATTGGTCTCAATGCAACAATTTTGCGAGACTTCATGGACTATACTGCATTCAACGCACTCAAAGAAGTTGGCATCAAGTACACCGAAGATCATCCTCGCTCAACTCCCATACCCTGGTTTACCAAGCACGTGGACACTAGCAAAAAGCAATCTGCATTGCAAGAAACAGAGTCAACCAACTATGTAATTGGGCTCATGAGCGATAGTATTGACTATGAGGAATTGCCTGAACTATGATCAACGACGAATGGTTCGACAACAGTGGGTTTGAAACCTACAAGCACCCTACCCCTATCAGTTACGAAACTGCCACAGACAACGGCACAGTAGACACACTTGAAGGTCCTGTGAACTACACAGTAGGTCACAAGATTATAACTGGCCCCAAAGGCGAACGTTATCCAGTGAGTCCCATCAAGTTTGCGGCATACTATGATGACAATGGTGATGGCACTGCTACTCCCAAGAAGATCATGAAGGTGGCTAAACTTGCCGACCATGACGGTGTTGTTCGAGCGTCATGGGGCAACTTAGAATACACACGTGGCAATGATTACATTGTCAAACACGGGCCTGGCGACTATGGTGTTGTTAAAACAGACATCTTTGCCAAGACCTATGATAAATCACAAGAAGGAAAATAAAATGAAAGCCATTGTATGGTCAAAATACCACTGCCCTTACTGCGACCAGGCCAAGGCCTTGCTCACACAGAAGGGTATTGAATTTGAAGAAAAGAAAATTGGTGACGGATACACCAAAGAAGACCTATTAGAAGCAGTCCCAAATGCTCGCACCGTGCCGCAGATTTTTCTCGGCGAAGAGCTAGTGGGAGGCTTCAATGAGCTTAGACAACGTCTTGCTTGATAGCATAGACATAGACTGGTTTCGCAAAAACATACCGGACTTTGACACCAAACCATTTTTTACTGCTGACTGGTTTTCAAACGGCTTAGTAAATTTTAACTTTGTCAAAGAACATGCTGAAGGGAAATTATCAGCCATCTTGGAAATTGGTTCCCACGAAGGCCGAGCCACTTGCTGGATGTTGGAAAATTTGTTGGCAGATGATGGAACTATCACTTGTATAGATCCGTTTGGCAACACACCGCTAAATGCCTACACAAATGATGCATTGCCTGAGCAACGTATCATTCAGGACATACACCGCCACAACACAGATCTAGCCAAGCTACCTACGCAAACAGTTGAGGTCATGCCTGTTATGAGCTATCACGGCTTGGCACAACTAATTGTAGATCGCCGCGAATTTGATCTTATATATGTAGACGGTAGTCATTGTTCAGATGCTGTGTTAGCAGATGCTACCATGGCATTTGGTCTACTTAAGACTGGCGGATATATGATATTTGACGATTACCTTTGGCGGGAATCTTCAGATGTGCTAGACCATCCCAAAATGAGCATTGATGCTTTTGTGAACATGTTTCAAAAACACATTGCTATAGGCATGATCAATTACCAATACGTTATACAGAAAGTTTAAAATGCAACTAATCGCAGAACCAGGTCAAGTTTACACCTTTAAGCTAAACTCAGGAGAAGAACTCATTGCCAAAGTCAAACAGGCCGGCGGAGACTGGATTGAAATTACAGATCCAGTAAGCGTGGCCCCGGGACCACAAGGCATGGGTCTTGTACCCAGCATGTTTACTGCGGATCCCACCGCAGAAATCAAGCTAAATACTGCCAGTGTAGCAATTTACGCTCTAACAGATGACCCTGTTAAAATGAAATACATTGAGGCTACCACTGGTATCAAAGTACCAGAGAAAAAACTTATATTGGGGTAATATGCCACAAGCACAACGAAATGGTGATGCCAATGCCGGCGGCGGAGTAGCACAAGGTGGTGAGCCATCTGTGCGTATCAATGGCCTTCCTGCAATGACACCAGGACAAAGTGTAACTGCGCACCCGCCATATCCACGTCGCGGACGTAATACGCACAACAATGGTAGTCAAGCAACTGCTGGCGGAAGTGCAACAGTTAGAGTTGGTGGTGCACCGTTGGTGCGCACAGGTGATGTAGACACTTGCGGTCATGCTCGTGCTGGCGGCTCAAGTGATGTTAGAGCAGAATAATGCCTAGTATATTAACACCATTGCAACTAACTGTTGCAGCATCTATGTTGAACAATACAGGACTGCGTGGGTTTCCATCATCGTTGCAAACTGCTATTGCTACATTCAATGCTACCACTGTAATAAGCAATTTTATTGCCGCAGTTAATTTTTATAAATCACAATCATTTGCCACAGCATCAACACTGACCAGTCTACTAAGCATTGGTGCTACTGTGTGTCCGGCTCTGGGCAACAGCATACCAGAAACACCTGTGGGCAATTATTCTTATCTTAATCGCGAGTATCTTATTGATTATCTTGGTACAGTTGATGGATCCACAATTGATCCGTCGGGATTTTCCAACTTAATCGAGCAAACCTGTGCGGCCTATTTGGGCAATGGTGATTATGGTCGATTTAGTCAAGGTTTTGTGGCCATGCAAGGATACATTGCTAGCACCAATCAATACATTAATTCAGCAGTGAATGCCAATCAATTTCTTGGCCCAACATTCACTAACATGGATTCATTGACCACAGCAGGTATTACAGGTGTAAACAGCGACCTTGAAAAGTTTGGTGTAGATTTAAGAAAGCAAGGTAATCTTGTAAATCTTCAAAAACTTGATCTCTATGGCACCCCTGCAGGTCTGATACAACAGATTTCGAGCCTGGCAGGCGTCAGCAGAAAAGCGGTACCTGTTTTGCAATCGCGTATGACTACAATGGGACTCACAAACAATGACATTGAAAACATTGTGACCGACAACCGTGTGGGGATCAATCGACCCAATGGTCTCAGTCAAAACGAATTTGACCGTATACAAAAAACGGCTTACATGGCATTGTCGGCAGTGACAGGTGATGACCTAGATCAAATTTTGTCAATACTGGACGTAACCACTCCTAATATAAACAGTCTGGATCAGTTGTTGGATCCTACCAAAGTGTTTCCGTTGAGTTATCCTACCATGCTGACTCCCACACCTGCAGGAGCAGTGCCTATATTTGGCACAGATGGCAGTGTGAATTCCAGTATCACTCCTATCGTCAATTCATATCTGCCCACAGCATCGGGCTGTGATGAACTGGGCAAAATTATTCCACCTGCTGATGCAGTGGCCAACAAGGCCATTGAAGTAGCGCTCAAACAAATCAACAATATTGTTACAACCACATTGCCTAAATTGGCCGAAACAGTTCTAGGGTCAGTTGACCGAGATTGGGATCCAGAACAAGAATATTTGGCCAATGATGTGGTCAAGGTAGATACTAATACTACCCCAGCACCTACATTTTATCGAGCCAAATCTCCAGGCTGTACTGCCAGCACATTTACAGTGCCGCCTGGCGTGGACATTAACAATACCAATTATTGGACTGAGACCACACTAGGTGGCCTCAGTACCATGGCCGATCTGCCGTTGATACAAGCACAGACTACACCAGTGCCAACCAGTGTAGCGCAGTTCTTTGCCACCGAAGTGGCCACAGGCTCAGGGCCCTGTGGAACAATTACAACTTATGATGTATTGGGTCTGGCTTTAGACACAGATGATTTTGCCAGTCAGCTCAATACCGCTACCACTGCAATTAATGCATTGCAATCTGCAGGATCATTGGCCACATTGAATACCGCTTACACAAACATATTACTGGCCGCCAACGATGCAGCAGTGATTACCCAAATCAACAATGCCAACGCGGCAATCGCAGCACTTAGTGCTAGCCCTTATGTTACCACGCTGAACACAGCATGGACCTACATGGCCAACTTGATGAACCTGAGCGCCAAGTACACCAGCCAAGCCGGGGTTGATTATTTTGTGTTGCTCCCTGGCGACACTAACAGCACCAAGAGTTTTGTACAAAATTTACCGCAATACGGCTTGCTCACAGCCTCAGGAGATGCCGCTGAGTTTTTAGAAAATCTAGCTGATACAACAACGCAAGGCGGCCAAGCCATTGTGGGTGCCATGAGAGAAGGTCGTAATCAGGCAAGATTAAACGCCGGCGGATTGTATAACAATACACAAATACCCAGTACCCCTGTGGTCGCCCCAATTCCGGTAGTCTTGCCAGTGAATTGACGTAAAATAGCTGTTTTGATGGCCATTTTCTATTGACTTAGTAAAAACCAGCATATATAATTACTGATTGACACTAGTCATTCTTATTTTAAAAGGAAAAACAATGAAGAAAATTTTCGCAATTTTGGCTCTAGCCTCTGGTACCGCATTTGCTGCTGACTACATTTCTGTTGACGTTGACAATGTTATTGGTGCCAACGGTGGTGCAAACAGTACAGCTCAATATCTTCGCGCAGGCAAAGACATCGGTAGCTATTCAATTGGTCTACAAAGCCGTACAGCACGAGTAAACTCTGGCTCCGACGATGGATTGATTATCAACAGTTTTGAAACCACTGTTGCCAACAAAAATGTTGGCATTGCTGGCATCACACCATTTGTTGGTGTAGGCCGTGACAATGGTTACAACGGCGGCGCAGGCTACAACTACGGTCTAGTGGGCGCCACAACTGGTGCCAAGGTTGGCCCAGGTTTTGCACTGGTTGGAGTCAAGGCTCGTGTGGGTTCCACAGAAACCAACATGACACAACAAACTGTGGTCTTTGGTACCTACAGCATTCCTGTTGCCAAAAAAGTTTCTTTGAACTTGAATGCCAGCCGTTCTGACAGAAGCATCCAGGAAAATGCATTTGGTCTAGGCGTTGGTTTTAGTTTCTAAACTTGTTGTTTTTATGCAACACCAAAAACCCTACAAGTTGTAGGGTTTTTTTGTGGGTTTTTGGTTGACCAATAATTCCCAATTTGCTATAATACTTGTATTGTAGTTAAAAAGGAGTTCGCAAATGATGCTGGTTATTGAAACCCAAGTTTACGAAAACTACGCCTGGGGCGAAGACGGTAGCCTGGGCACCGGCGCTGACGCCTACTGGAAGGCCAAAGGTGGCAGCACCTATAAGGTGCTGGGTGTACCCCTTAACATCGACTACGAATCCGTGGTCGCGGCCGCCGCGGTTGAGCAGGACAACGATGCTTTTCGTGAGCATGTTATCAGCTGGAGCCTTGAAGGCGACGACTATCTCAGCTGGTTTGAACAGGCCCAGCTGGAGCGTGACGGCCGTGTCACCTATTGCGAGCCCGTGATTGAGTATGCCAAAATTTGTCAGTGATTGACAGAAAATTTTCTGGAGAAGTTGTAATGATGACTTTTAGACATTGGTTGGGAGAAATGTGGATGCGCCACCGGGAAGAATGCTATGAGTGGCATACTATTCCAGAGAACAATTTAACTGAGTACTTCCAAAAATACAAGTGGTGGCTCAAACGTGAATATCGTCATCAACAAGGAGAAAATCGTGGGGCTTGATATGCATGCTTATACTGCCGCTCGTGCAGGTCAGCGAGATGATTTCTATGAAGGTGCTGTCTTAAACGAAAATAAAGATTATGTAAATCCA
>Ga0208147_1000052_pt1 | contig 39315 bp, 64 predicted proteins | sample DEB3_08_DNA_FD_184520 | JGI IMG/M metagenome (GOLD analysis project Ga0208147, IMG submission 184520) | Aqueous microbial communities from the Delaware River and Bay under freshwater to marine salinity gradient to study organic matter... | ecosystem: Environmental > Aquatic > Marine > Coastal ... | reverse complement strand
AAGACGATGGGGCAGCCGTTCACCCCACGCAAAAGGGGGTGATTTCAAATGGAATTTATCGGAAAGATCGTAGCCTTTTTACAAGGGCACATGATGGAAGCCATCATTGCTTTCTTGTACATGACCGTGGAATTCTGGCTTGGAAAAACTGAATTGGTAAAACCCGGTTCGGTGTTGGAAGTCATTTTCAGCGCCTTGAAAAAGGTTCTGGAGTTTCTGAAACTTATTAAGCCGAAGGCGCAATAAGGTCTTGGGAACAATTCTTTCGCTCGTGCTGGCGATCATCAGAGCTATCCCCTCCCTTAAGGGATTCTTTGATGCCTTCGTGAAGGGGTACGTGAACCGTACCGTCGACAGCATGGCGAAAGAAGATCGTGAAGCGCTTCGCAAAGCGTTCGAAGAACAAGATCAACGTGACCTAGAGAAAGCGATGGGAAATCAAAATGCCGGCAAAGAAGTACCTGCAACTGGTTCTGAAATTGTCGACTCTTTGCCTGGCGTTCGCCCTTAATGGGTGCGTCAGTCGCAAGGAAGTTGAAGCCGCAACTTGGTTGAATAACTTCGACCAGGTGCCGAAGGAATTCTGTGGCACGCAATCGCATCCGGGCCCGCTTTGGGACCTCGCTTTTTATCGAAGACTAGATAACAAAAAATTTCAAATCATTCGCCTGTGCAATCCGGCCGCCGGAAGCATGGCCTCGATCACTCGAGCGGATTACGACAAAATCCTCGAAGCCTTGCGACCCGAAAAACAGAAGTGAAGCCTGGAGCGGTAACGAATATTCTTTGCGCTCTTTCGCTGATATTGTTTTACGTTGCGCTGTGGATATATCTTGATGGACAAAATTAAGCGCAAGCCGCGCGACAAGCGCTGGGCAATCTACAAAGCGAAGCCAAACGGTAAAAAGGGAATTGGAATTGGGATCGTCATGGCGCCCACGATCGGCGAGGCGACTGAATCGGCGCGCGTATTCTTCGCCGACATCTGCCAGAATGGCGTTATCGTGGAACCCGCCCCACGTGGTTTCGTGAGCGGGCCCAAAATCAAAACCGAAGATTGATCTATTTTTCTGACAGGTAAATGTTCTCGACGTCTTCCAGGTGGGCCTGGACGAATTCGTCGAAGCCAAATTTCGTGGCGTCGGAGATGGTCTTGGCGTGCCAGGATGGCAGCGGCTTGATCCCACGAAGGATAGAATCCACAAAGCTAGGCGAAACGCACATGAGATCGGCGAGGTCGTTCTTGTTGCCGTAGTCTGACACCGCGGAGGAGAACAATTTCGCGGTCTGCGCCCATCGTGTAGGTTTGGCTTTCGTCATCTTTTTCATCCTGTCTTGAATATCAACACCGTCAAGGTTTGCCAACGGTTAATCTTGATCTTCTTTGGGCGTAGGTTTTGGCTTTCGCAGAGGATCGTTTATGTCGCTTATTTGGCTTTGGAGGTAATCCATCCTGGTTTCGAGCTCATAAATTTCGTGTAAAATGAGATCGAGTATTTCGGCCAGAAGTGGATCGTCTTCGCCGTAATTGACTTGAACCATGCGGACTAATTTTGCAATGTTCATTCTGTGACCTCCGTAACCTGTCCGTTTTGAAATTTAATCACACAGTGCGGTAAGTTATACGTCTCGTTTGAGAGCGTTTCGATGATCACATCTCCATTTTTCGTGTAATAGTCCCACGCCATAATTGCGGGCTCTCCGTAGAAAAGGCTTAGCTTAGCCCCGCCGGAAAATTTAATAATTATGTCCCTCTGGGATAGGTGTTGATCTTCTATTCGCGCGCAGAGTTCGGTATCTTCGGCGCGAAACTTATAGGCGAACGTCTCTCGATCGGTCATGGGCGGAAGCTTTCCGCAGGCGCCCAGGAGGCTTGCAAAAAACAGGGCTGCTGTTAGGCGTTTCATTGTTGACTCCTTTTTGCTTTGGAACCGGCGGTGCTTACGAGCTCAGCCATCACGGTCCAGGCTTTAGGCTTGGGCTTGTCGATAAACCAGCGATTCACGGCTAGCTCGAAATTGTCAGCGTCCAGGTGGTCGTTAGCGGCGATAAACTCCCGGCAGTCCACACGGTCACGAGCGGAAAGCTGCTCGTAGAGGCGGCGATACCAGGTGTCTTGGGCAAGGAATTGGAAGGCGTCTAGGCGGTTCATTTAGAGAGCTCCTCACGGCCCCAAATACTGGCCGAATATAAGTCTTGATTCACCCACGTTTGGTGCGTGCCGTGTTGATTACGCCATCGCACCAGCATTGCCACACCGGTCTTTTTCACTACGGTGGCAGAGTAAGTCTTCGGTTTTTCGCCAACGTGCCACGTCGGCCCGTGAATCGTAAGGGTAAGCTTGTCGCCAAGCTTGGCTGTTTTAAAAAGCCGTTTCATGTTTCACCAACTTTCTGAAGGGTTACAAAAAATTCGGTTTTAGCGTAGGTGTTTTTCTCGTCTTTTAGGATAAACCCTGGGGAGCATCCGCATGAGCAGCCGGCGGTTCGGGAAAAACTTACATAACAAGTGAACATTTCTTTAAGCTTTTTACGAACCTGTTTAAGGTCCGCAAGGTCGATGTTACCTTCGACGTATACTCGTCCATTTTTGTATTCAGATTTTATTTCTTTAGTTATCCAACCTTTAATCATAGCCCCATTATAAAACCTAATAGGTTTCTAGTAAAGAAGAATCGCCATTAAGATTGCGTTAAGACCTTCGGCTAACCTATTAAAACCTATAGGGTAATAGTCGTTTAAATAGCTGCTCATCTCGATTATAATAGAGGCCGCGAATGAGCATTTTAGTACTTCGAATAAAGAAAAGTTGGTTTGACGAGATAGCTAGCGGCAAGAAGACGTTCGAATTTCGCGCGGACACGCCTCGCTATTCGAAGGTCTTTGATCGACCGTATAAGTACGCTATTTTTCACTATCAGAAAAAACGTAGGCTTCTTTGTCGAGTTAACCGCGTCGAGAAGCTCCCTAATGAGCTATCCGGCCCTGCCAGGCGCCTCGTAGCGACGTCGTTGGTCTGGAGGATAGAGTTGGGGACTCCGATAGTTTTAGAGCTGCCTACGGAGCTTTTAACGCGGCTTTTATTGGGGCTTGTATAAGAACGTAGCCGTTAATCGATTGTTTGCTGAAGTAGTATTAAAGCCCGCCATGCCCTTCGAGTTTTTAGCTATTCTTCCGTAGCGATTGCAGACCCAATTTTTTGATCTATTTAGGCCTTCTATAAAGCCTCGAAGTCCCGTTGCGATTGAGATTTTAAATCCCGATCGGTAAAAGTGATCACCGACAATATTCATAAACCGTATTCCAAGACCGATTCCTTGCCACTCTGGCTTGATTACTACGCGGGAGATTCTTTTAAACTTTGGAGTTGATGGGTGCGGAAAATGGAGCACGCCAATAAATCCCACGTTCGTATTCCCAATAGATAGCACAAAACATTTCGCACTCTTGGACAGATCTGCGCTCAGATAATGATATTGGCTAAACTCGGACCAGAGCTCACGCGAGCACTCGCGGACTGTAAACTCAAGTTTAGGCCGCTGCTCTTTTGGATAAAAAAAAACTCGCGCTTATCGGTGTCGAAAATCCAGTCAGGTTCTAGCCACGGGATAATATCTCGATGGCAGGCGACCGCAATAAACTTCTTTTTTGCGCGCCTGATGTATTTCTGAATCGCTAAAGATCCGACTTGGGCGATTTGCCTATCGACCACCGATGTAAATTCGTCAAACACGATAGGATCTTGATTAGAAAGAACCGCACGAGCTAGCTCTACCCGCATTTTCTCGCCGTTGGATAAAACGGAAAACTGCTTAAGCCAGCTTGGGGGAGACGCGAATCCAACTGCCGACAAAGCTTCAAATATCTCGTTTGATTTTAGCTCTGCTGGAAAATCGTCAATCAAGGAGTTATTTGACCAAACAAAATTAATTGCGTCGCCAAAGCATTTTTTGGCGATAGAGCTCTTTCCGGATCCAGAAGAGCCAACAATTAGGCCGACATTCCATTCGACGCCATCAATACCTAATTCGCCGCTAATCTCTTGAACGTATTTATCTGTCTCAAGGTCGTAAAGTCCTTTAAGGGCAGAAACGCGGAAGGAGTCTTTAGGTTGGATCTCGTGGCGAATGTGAAACTTCATAGCGACAGTACCTTAACCTGTAAACCACGGTGCTTTAGTTCTTGATAAAGCTCTGCAGTGGCTTCCTCGGAATCTAGATTTACCTGTAAGGCGTTTTTAAATTCGGGATTAATTCCCGCGTCATCCTTCATTTTCTCAGCGACATCGATCGTGAAATCTTTCAAGCCGAATAATTCAATGTCGAATGCCGGCCCTAATTCTCCAAGATCAAAATTTAGGCCGGACATGTCAAGATCCGCCCACAAAGCTATCGCGTTATCGGCCGTTAGGTCGGCGATCTCCTGCTCTTCGGTTTCGTAGTCTTGAAAGTCTACCGGCATTTTATCGAGCCCCAGTTTTTTTGCGGCAAGAAGCCGACCGTGTCCTGCAGTAATAAATCCCGATCGAGTTGAAACCTTTATCGGCGATCGAATGCCTTGGTATTGAAAAATCTTTGCGAGTCTTTCGATTTGATTTTCTGGATGTTTATTGCGATTTTTCGGGTGCGGTTTCAGCTTTTTTAACTCAACTAGGGCTTTGAATGCGCATTGGATTTCAATCCCGTTGATTTTGATTTTTTCGTGTTCTTGCTGTTCCATCGAAAGTCCTATTAGGTTTTTTTAATAGCGCATTCTTGGCCAAAGGTAAAATTCGGTTTGGCCTTGGCAATGATTTCAAGCGCCCAGGGATCGGACCAGGCCTGACGCTGATACGCATTTAGCAAATATTCGGCTTCGTCTTCGGTAATTCGCAACGTGCGCAAGGCAAATGTTGAGGCTTTCCCTCGTTCGCGCAAGCCTTCAATCAAGCCAAGAATGGAATTAGGCCATGGGTACTGCTCAACCGTTTCGGTGACGATTGGCTTTGGTTTGACCGAGTTGCGCTTGATCTCTGCCGCTAATTCGCCGACTTGAGCAATCGATGGAAACATATCAAGAACCTCGCTCGCTTTCTTCAAAACTAGACCAGCCTGGGATGGCGTCAGCTTCAGGGTCGAGGCCATGTAGCTCGCCACGTTCTTCAGGAATTCGGTTTTCGGTGAGTTTCGGAACAACCCGGAGGCCCTCTCGACCTGCTGGAAGATCAATAGCGCTTGGTTGGGGTGGCGGCGGTAAAGGTCCTGAATCGTCTCGTCTTGCATAAGAAAGCATCTCCTCGAGCCGCTGTTCGGCTTCTGTTGCGACTTTAGCTTGCGCACGACTTCGGGCAAGCGCTGAGTATTTGGCCTTGGGATTGGTCACCTCGGCCCTTAGGGAGTCTAAGTTCGGGAGCATCTGCCAGATCGGGTGGGCTTGGTGGATAACTCTTGGATTGTCCCAAGCCATGTAGGCCGAAATGGCCTTTATGGCTCTTTCCTCCCCAAGGCTTTCATGAATCCGCTTGAGCGTGCTTCGGATGAACACCGAGTTTGTGTCGCTTGGTTCAAAGCCGTACCGAAGTTTGTAGGATTCGATCCAATGGCTCTTGATGGCGGCCCGAGCGCGAAGCGACTCGGGAGACTGCCTTGGCTTGGGGCTTGGCTTTTGCTCAAGCGCCGGTAATAAATTTAAAGGAGTCGTTAAAGGAGAAGGAGAAGGAGAAGGAGAAGGAGGTTCGGTTTCGTTCGGTTCCGTTCGGATCTCGTTCGGTTTCCGTTCGGCGCCGTTGCTTGCATTGATTGGGGTCGCAGAACCGTATTTTTCCTTTCTAATGGCCGCAGAACGCCTCCCCGCCTCTTTTCTTTGATTTATTCCTTCGTGATACCAAGCAAAAGCCGCTTGAGCGCCTTTGACCCAAATGCCTTGATCGCCTTGCTCTGCCAAGCCAACGTCAAGGAACTCCCTTGCGCAAGGCACGGCAAAGAACTGACTTTCGGGTATTGGCGCTTGCGCTTTCCAATGCTCGGCTGCAAGCCGCCAAAGGCGAAGCGCAACGGCATCGGCAATAAAGCCGACCTTTTGCACAAGCGCATCCCGACGTGGGTCTAGCCACCAGATGTCATCAACTTCTATTTTCATATTTTCCCCACAACCCTCGATAACCTAATTTTACTTCGCGATGATTGTTCTAGGAGAATCTTTGATGTAACTTCAGCCTAGAACTCAATTCGCACTTGTAGTTTTGCCTCTAGGGGCGTCGAAAGGCAAACCTAGGGGCCAGTTTTTCTGACGCGTCGCGTCGCATAACTCATTAATATCATTAGCTTTAAATTTGTCCTTGTCTTTTAGCTCCTACAAGGTTTTATTAGAAACCGTTCGGGTTCAAAATTACGAACTAAATTAATTTTCTCGGCGTTCCTAAAACCGCCGGGAAAGAACCGCCCCGGTTGGGAATTCTTTGAATCCGAACTTCTGGCCGGGGCTGTTCGCTTTGTAATTGTGTGTGGGGTGCGAAAAAATGAGTAACGAGATAGTGTCCATAGCTCCAGAGCAAGTGCAGCTCATCAAGGCCACAGTCGCCAAGGGCGCGACGAACGACGAATTAAAACTATTCCTGAACGTCTGCCAGAAAACAGGCCTAGACCCATTCACCCGCCAAATTTATTGCATCGAGAGATACTCATTCGAGAACGGCGTTTCGAAGCGAAACATGGTCACGCAGATCTCTATCGACGGCCAAAGGGTTGTCGCCGAGCGCTCTGGAAAGTACCAGGGCCAACTCGGCCCGTTTTGGTGCGGCGACGACGGCGTGTGGCAGGACTCGTGGCTATCGGACAAATACCCAGCCGCAGCTAAAGTCGGCGTTTTAAAAGAAGGCTTTAAAGAACCCTTGTGGGCCGTGGCGCACTTTAAGGAATACGTCTGCACAAAGAAGGACGGAAATCCCACGAAGATGTGGGAAGAAAAATCTGCCCTCATGATTGCCAAGGTCGCCGAAGCCCTCGCGCTCCGCAAAGCCTTTCCGCAAGACCTATCGGGCTTGTACACTTCCGAAGAAATGCCAGAGGAGGCCATCGAGACCACGGCAAAAAAGCCCGAAGCCGCGACGGCACCGCAGCAGCAATTGCCAAACGCCTCGGCTTCGAAACCTATACAGACTATCTCGACAACCTCGAGCGGTCCCTCGACGATTAGCTTACCGGCGGGAGTCACTATCGATACGGCTAAAGTTAGCGGGACGACTAAGCCTTCCCCTGGACCAACGGAATTCAAGCAAGAGCAAAAGCCAGGTTGCATCACCAAAGACCAGCTTGACTTGTTCTGGAAGCACGTCCGGTCTCTCGGCCTCACGGACGATTACATCAGGAAGTACCTGCGCGACTCGTTCGACATCACCTACAGCCGGGACATTCCAGCCTCGGAATTTAACGACGTAATGACCTACCTTAGTGGAATCGGAAAAAGCACCTCGGCCGAAGACGACGGCTTAGGGCCGCTGTAATGGAGGAGATTTTTATGGATAGCGAAGATTTGTTTCTCCGCGTAGGCGGCGCGTTTTTAATTCTACTTGTGATGTTCAGCATTGTGGATGGGCTTCGGCTCATTCGCGGGAGGTTTCGATGGAGGAGATGAATCGATTTTACCGCATAGGCACGGCAGTCGTATCACGGTTAAACGTGGGTTCGGGCCAGGGCTATTCGCGGGACGCAGAGCAAGAGAACATAAAGCTGGTGGCGGACGAGTTGCGGTCCACCTACCATAAGGCTGTGCACGATGCCGAGAGCGCGGTCATTGCGCTGTACTCGCAGGCTGGTCCGCACGCCAACGGAACGCATTACGCCCTCGCCGTGCGCGGCTTGTTAAAGGACGAAAGCTAGCAATGCGATTCGTGTTCCAGTCGGTCGATCCAGGCCGCCCAATGAAGCAAGCAGTGATCCGGCCGAAAGACTTGAGCAACTTGTATAAGGTCTTGGCGCGAAAGCTAAAAGCCCGAACGTGGAACCTGGAGCTCAGGAGCAGCACCCGCACCACGGTAACGCTCGTCTTCAACATGGGAGCGCTCGTTGCTAAGCTGCTCGAGACAAAAGACATCAGATGAGAAATAAAATGAGGGGTGGGGATGGGGAATTACAAGCCGTGCCAGTGCGAGCACTGCGTGAAGGATCGGGAAGTCTACGATGCGCACAAGCACATTTTGCTCTTGGCGTGGATCTTCGGGTTCGGGGCTGTTTATTTGGCCGTGTGTTTTTGGAGTAGGTGAGAGATGAGAAAATGGGTAACCCGCGATGGAACTAAGTTATGGCCGGAAGAGATGACCGACTCGCATCTTATCAACGCTTATAGGTACTTCTCGCGAATCCCAGATCCTCCGCACGGATTCCAGGGTGAGATGGCCGAGTATTTTGCCGACATGGAGTGGCATCAAGCCTGTCTAGCGCGCGAAGCGCGAGTAGATTTTTTAAGAAAAGAAATGGAGCGAAGAGGTTTAATCAAATGACCCTCCTCCCACGAGATAGCCGTCGTGCGTGCCTCCTCACACACACACATTTCTAAAGTCCTTAGCATGCGCGGCGGTTATCTGGTCGGAGGAGTTTTTTGAGTTGAGGTTCGAGGTGTGGACGGAGTGTTCTCGAGGCATTGGGACCCAGCCCGCCTCGTGCCTCAAGGAGATAGATATGAAGGAGAAGAAACATGACCCAAGCAGAAAAATACATGATCGGTAAAAAGGTAATCGTAAGGGCTAATGTCGCAGGAGTTCATTGCGGTGTTGTCAAGGAGATTAAGGGCACAACCGTTGTGCTTGAGAATGCTTATCGGCTGTGGCGCTTTTATACTCGCGATAAGACAGGTTCAATTTCAGATATCGCAGCCAACGGATTAAAGGAGAAGGCCGAGCACATGATCGGAGCCAAGCTTAAATCGGTGCTTATTGAGAACCCGAACGGCTTGGAAGTCGCCGAGATGAGTGACGAAGCTTACGCGAGTGTTGAGAAATGGAACCCTTAACGATAGTTTACGGCGACGGCAGCGGCAGCGGCAACGGCAGCGGCAACGGCAACGGCTACGGCAACGGCTTCGGCAACGGCTACGGCGACGGCAACGGCAGCGGCAACGGCTTCGGCAGCGGCTACGGCGACGGCTAATCATGAAATATTATCGTGATGGCTTAGAAATCCAAATTGACCACAAGCCTAAAGTTACGACCACAGCCGAAGGACACGTTGTTGAAAGCTATAAAACCAAAGGCAAGCGTGGCTTCTTTGTTACGCTCGCGGGAACACATTGGTGCGCACATGGGGCTACTTTAGCTGAGGCAATTAGCGAAGCTATCTGGAAAGATCCGAAGTGTAGACCTTCTCTTGAGGCGCTAAAGGCCGAGATACAGGCTGCGGGTAAATCGCGCAAGATTAGTCTGCAAGAGTTCCGCGTCCTAACCGGAGCTTGCTCAGAAGGGTGTCGTATTGCGCTAGATCGCGCCGGTCTTGATGGCAGCCCGATGAAAGCAACGGATATAGCAAAGCATTTTCCTGAATGGGGTGAGCGCTTAATGCGAGTTTTGGAATGGAAATAGATGACAGACATAGGCAAGCAAGTACGAGACCTACTGCCCGAGTACCCGCATCTGTGGAGCAGGGTGATTGCGTGGGCTGAGCGCCTTGAGCAAGAGAACGCAGTGCTGCGGGAGGCGTTGGAATTTTATAAAAGTCGCACATCTTATGCGCATTTAATTCCGGGCGGAGACAACACTACGTGGATTGAGCATGACGGTGGACATAAAGCACGCGAAGCCCTAGATAAAACCCGCGTGTTGAGGGAGGGCGGGAAGTGAGCCGAAGTGGATACAGCGATGATTTAAATCCTTTAGATTTGGGTCGATGGCGCGCGCAGGTCGCATCCTCAATTCGCGGCAAACGCGGGCAGCGGCTATTGCGAGATTTAGCTGCGGCTTTAGATGCCATGCCTAAGAAGGAACTTATCGAGGGTGTTCTTGCGGATGGTCAAAACTACTGCGCCCTAGGTGTCCTTGGAGTCGCGCGTGGCATTGATATCACCACTCTTGAGCCCGACGCTTCCGATGAGGTAGCCGCTGTTTTTGATATCACAAGGCAGCTTGCCTGCGAGGTAGTTTTTCAGAACGACGAAAGGTTATGGAGACCAACGCCCGAAGAACGCTGGAAGCATATGCGAAACTGGGTCGCCAAAAATATTAAGGACCCCAAATGAACCCCGACAAATACACCGCAATAGCTATAGAGCTTGTAGATATTCTGCAGCGTGATTTACCCAAGCGTCCGCACCCAAAATTGGTCGTGAATTTTGTTGCCGAAGCCATCGCCGCTGCAGTTGAAACAGAGAAGGCTAAGGCTAGGATTGTGATGCCCAGTTACGACATAGAAGATGCTGCTCGTAAGTGGTCTACTTTTGAGCCAGACCGGATTGCACAGCATTTCTATGAGGGTGCTTTGTGGCTTCGCACGCACGCCAAGATCGGATGGGGTGAGAAGTGACTGTAGTTTTTCTAGATATAGACGGCGTCCTATGTACGCAGCGTTCACGAATCAGATGTTGACGATCACGGTGGAAAGCGAGCGCGCGAAGCTCTCGCAGCATCCCGAAAACGCTAGGAAGAAGTGGGGGAGTAGGGTGAAGTTTAGAAAAAAGCCCGTTGTCATCGAAGCGTTTTGCGTTGGACTGCATAAAGAGCCGGAATGGTTTTTATCTAGAAAAGATTGGGTAGCGCAAAATCACGACCACCACACTAGCTACCAAATCCGAACTTTAGAGGGGGATATGACGGCTAACTTTGGCGACTGGATTATCAAGGGCGTGAACGACGAAATCTATCCATGCAAATCTGACATCTTTGAAAAAACATATGAGGATGCCGAATGACCGACAAACACGAGACGAAGCACGCATCGCAAAGCTGGGAGACGGTGAGTGTAGTTCTTAGCTGAAGCCTGGTTTATAGGCGTCATATGCATGGCCATTTGCGGCCGCACAGCTGAGCAGTCTCTTGGCTGGCCGCTGTATGTATACAAGAAAATTATGGAGTCGAAATGAAGATCCTTTCGCTTGAGGAAATTGAAGCTTTAGAAAAGGCGCTTCACCCGGATAGTGCAAACTATCGCGAATACTTTCGCGCATTCCGCACCGCGCGCGAGTATCATCGGTTGAGGGAAGCTTTGGGAGGCTTGCTTAGCAAAATCGATGACGGTTCCTTGGTAAGAAACATCGACCGCGACCATGAACCTGATTGGGCCATGCGTGCTCTGCGCCTCGTGCAAGCAATCCAAGTTGCCCAAGAAGCACTGAAAGAAGGGGATAAATGATTCTCAAAGAACTTAAGCAAAAAGTTGAAGATGCAATCATTTACAATAACGGTGAATACATCGAAATCCCGCACTTAACGGATGACATTTGTGAACTAGACCATCTTTTAAAGCTCATTAAAGCACTTGAGGCGGCAACTGGGCCACTGCGGAGGATCGCCACCGGCGACGCCGTTCAAGCAAGCACGATGCACGCAATTGCAGTCCAAGCACTCGAGGCGATAGAGAAGGAGCTAGGATAGTTTCTTGATTTCGATGGGCGCTCAAAGAAATGGGATCGTAAGCCCAGATGCTTTTGCCGACGGGTTTGAAGCCAACCTGAGCGTCCTTCGAAGCCAAGTAAACGTGCGGCGTGGAAAGCTGTGGTGCTCGTGCAATCCAAACGCAGGAGCTTAATCAGGGTGGCCTGGCCACTGGAGACACGCAGCGAAATAGCGGTGGGAGCACGTCCCGAGAGCCGCCGAGTAGTACACGTGCGAGCTCGGAGTCGCGTCCGGCCACGTTTACTTGCGCTTCACTTCGTGATCTTATTTGCGCATGAAAATTTCAAAGCAAGTTTTAAAGGTAGCCAAGCGTTTTGGGGTTGAGTTTCGAGTTGGAGATGACCCGAAAAAGCTTAAAATCGAAGGCGTAAAAAAGTCGTTCAACAAATACACAGCCGTTTATTTCGGACATGGCGTAGTGTGGGTCAATGAACCCGTAGCATCAAAAGTAAAAGAGACAATGGACATTATTCTTTTGCATGAAATTGGCCACGCAATACTGGACTTTTATGGACTGCAAAAGGGCCTTCATTGGAAGGTAGAGGAAAACATGGCCAACGCGATTGCTTTGGGGCTAGCCGCTCAATATAGGATTGGGGTTCCGTGTCAGTGTGTCAAAAATTTCGCAAGACTTGCAAAAAGCAAGGGCAACAAGATGCCTAAATGGGTCGGTGTAATGTGAGCTTTTTTATTTGCAAAATTCAAACTTGGTCAGCTTCAGATCGGCAAAAATGACAGAGTTGCCGCGGGCCTTCGCGTCGTCACAGACCTTTTGATTTAGCTTCGTGTATTCGATCTGAAACATGGGGCGCTTGGAATACTTCCCGCACTCCTTGTATTTCGAGCACTCCTCTACGACGGCGAAGTCGACAAGCGAGTCGAGACTCTTGGCCGTCTCAGCGCTGTTCTTTAGCCCGATCAGCAGCCCCTTTTTATGCGCATAATCGGACAGGAATTGCATAAACTGTTTTTGGGTGGTCGCCGTTAAAGGGAAGCCGGTCTTCGTAGTGTGGCCGTCGATGTTGTCCGGGTCGATGCCGTCGCACTTCTTCGACTTTGCAAGATCCATCCTCGCTGTCAGGACGGCCCTCACCTTATCGTTTCGGTAGTCGACCCAGCGCTCACCCTCCCAGGTGCCAAGCGGCTTACCGAGGGCTTCCTTGGGGAACTGCTTGGCGTCCGGTCTCCAATTTTCAAACTGGGTAGAAAAATAGCAGATGACTTTGCGAGGCTTAAGCGACGCGATCCGCGCGCTCGAAGCCTCGAATAAGTCGACGAAGATGTAGTCGGTCTTTGCTTTGTCGCCCGGCGTCCCTTGGATCGAATAAACGAACGTCAGGATGGCGGCTTTAAGCGAGGGGCCCATTACGCAGCTTCGGGCACGTAATCGGTCGCACCTTCGAATTCAGGCTGTGCCTTTGCGTAGGCCTGGACGAACGCCTTAGCGCCCTGGGCAAGCTGCGGTGCGAGGCCCGAAGGGATAATGTAGCTCTTTGTGAAAAGAGGCCTTTTATTGGCGTTGTACGCAGCAGCGTCTTTCCAGACGCCAATAGTCATTTCGCTCAGCTGCGTTCGGTGATTGTAGAGAATGGTTTGCGTCTCCCAAAAATTACCGACTGAATCATTGTCAGGGTCGACCCATTCTTTAATCCAAGCCATTAGTGACACTCCCCATCGCACTTTCCACCGTCGCTGCAGGAATCGCAGCAATCAACCTTACCCATGGCAAGCTTTTTACGTTTTTCGATTTCTTTTTGAATCTTGGCGAGGTGAGCTCGCATCGGACCGATCTGGTCAATTAAAAACGCCTCGTCGGCCAAAAGCTGCGCGTAGCTAGCTTGGGCTAACGGAATTTGTTTAGGCTTACGCTCGATAAACCCGTTTTCAAACGTAGCAGCCACTTTCTCAGCGGGCATTGCCCCTTCTTGAGTGCCGACGAGTTTTCCGTCAACGTAGGCTGCAAAGGTCGGGAAGTTTTGAACGATGTCTTTAGTCACTGAATCCGGACCTGCACCCAATTTATATTTTGCCTTAACAAAATCGCCTTCCAGCTCTTCGAAAACAGGCTTCATCTCGTCGCAGAATTTACAGCCAGATTCACGATAGAAAAATACCAAGACCTTCCCATCGGCTGTCTGTTCTTTAAAATTCTTCTCGTTCAGTTCCCACATAATAGCTCCTTTGTTAATTGCTTAGCTGATGAATAATCCACGGCTTTGACGAGGTAAAGGACCCAACGCAGGACGACGCGCTTCCAGCGCCCTCGCAAGAAGACCCGTTCCAAGAACAGCCAGACCCGCTGAAAATATTACACGTCGCTTCATCTCCGATAGAGGAGCAAACTATGGCCGCAGTCCAAGAGCAGCCAACTTTAGATTCGCACACAGATTGATTTGAATTGTACAAGCTACAACTAAGCTGGACGTTGTGATGATGCAGCATGACGCGCTCATTTTGCGCGTTAAGAACTATGCCCGCCGAATACGCAGACCCTAAAATCGAATCACCCGAGCCAGGAACCACGGTCACAACGCCAGTCTCACCAATATTCACGATTGAATAAACTCTTGATGTGTTACCATTGTTTGCTTGCGAGGAAACAGGCAGCGTCAGCGTCATGCCAGAAACCCACGAGCAACCGGCCTCAGCGTTGCATGGTGTGCTAGAGGAAATATTCCCGCAGGCCGCAGTTCCGCTGCAAGAAGCCGCAGTTATCGTATGCGTGCCAACGCAACCGCCGTCGTAGTAGGTTCCTGAGCAGTAATCACCGCTGCACGAAATGAAATACGATCCACCAGTGCAGACGCCATTTTCAGAATCCCACGAGCACGGGGACTGACCGTTGCATGACGATTCATCGCCTATGCCGGAGCAGTCACCTGTTGAGGCAGAGCAGCCAGCTTGCCCATTACAACTTGATTCATCGCTAAATCCAGAGCAAGAATTCCACGCGCACGAGCCCCCGTAAGTGTCGTCTTGGGATTCGCACGATGATTGATCTGTGGCGCTAGAGCAGGACGATTGGTTAAAAGTGCATCCAGATTGATTTTCGCACGTTGAGATGTCCACCCCACCGTATATTCCACAATCTTCAGTAACGGCAGCAACCCAACTACACCCCACGGCTGAATGCGAAAGACATGTGGCTTCGCCCGCACCTGTATAGGTCGAACAAGCTGTTGGCGTTCCGGCGCAAATATTAGCGTTACTTGCATCGCAATAAACCATCGTCTCGTTTTCTGTGAGCGTGGCGTTTTCTGTTTTTAAAACTCCGCGAACGGCAAGCGATCCAAAAGTGTTTAAGAAAGCCGGCGGCGTAGTGTTGGCAAGTCCAGCGGTAACTCGCCCTTGGTTAAAAATTCCACCGTAATTGTACATCCCGCCGGAATAAATCTGGACAATGTCAAAGGTCGATTCAATGCCAGACCCAACTTGGAAATAATGAATTGCGCCTGAGCCAGCGGCCCTGTAAATCGTGGCACCAGTGTCCGTTGCCTGAATTCCCCACCGAATGGTTGACCCAAACGTGGCGGTTATATTCGTGCGATTTCCCGATGGGTTTACGATGTCAAAACTTTGGAGCGTGCCGATTGTCGAGCTGTTATTGATCGTTGCTCGAATAGCCCCTCGGACGTTTAAACGTGGGAAATCAACTCCGTCGACGGCCGTGGTTAGATACTCAAGTCCTGTGACGTAAGCTGCATCGGCAAGAGATGATTCAAGTCTCCACGCGCCTGCTGCTGCACCAGCTCCCTGGACACCCAAGCCGTAAGATCTAAATTTTACGCTCTGAGAAATACTCCCCGATGATCTGAATCCTGAGCTCTGCCACTCAATGGCAGGAGAGGCTTGCTGCGCGTTGTTCGCTGCAGGAGTCGGATTGGCCAGAATCTTCGCGGCAACGGTAGTCGCGCCAAGCGAAGGCTGTGACCAAGTATTGGCTTTTTTCCAAGTGTTTGCCTTTACGAGCAAACTTGGAATGCGCGGGTTTAGCTCGCCGAACATTAATAATCTCCGCCTTGAGGGAATAGGCTAATAGCTTTAGCGGTCGTGACCGTTGAGGCGACCTTAGCTTTGAGAACCGAACCACTGCCTAAATAAAGATACTTGTTACCGTAGGCGTCATTGTTCAAGCCTGCAAGCATCGCGTGCTGAAACAAGGACACGGAAACAAGCGCGTTGGTATTCCCAGAGTTCGCCGGAATTGAGATTGTCGCAAGCGGGAAGTCGGTCCCGCCCTTCGTAACAACCAAGACTAAATCTTTTGCCGAAGTATCCGTTGATTGAACAATAATATTCTCAACTTTGCACCCGTTAGCACCAGGAGTAACGAGTGTTTTAAGCGTCGTTGTGTCGGCAGGCAAGATCTGAACTGGCGTAAAATTGGTAAGACTTTGCGGGAAAATTGGTGTTGCAGTTCCGGCCATAAATTATCTTTTCCTTCTGTTGTTTGCTTGTTCTTTTCTTGTAGCCCATCTGCAATTATTTAAGGCGTATCCAAGTTCATTGTTTATCCTGTCAATACTGTGATCTGGGCTAGGGCGAGGCCCCATATCTTTTAAAAAAGATTGAAAAGATTCCTTCCATTCTGGGCAAACGGAAATACCTCTGCCTCCGTAATACTTATTTTTTAAATCATTACACCTAGCATTTATATTTTTCCAAATTCTATATTCAGCGCCTTGCATATTTCTTTTTGCAAAACCGTGTTTATGGGACCTAATGGTGAGTGTTTCTATTTTTAAACATCCACAAGATTTCGTAGCCCCCGATTTTAAATTGTTCAAAATTACTTCTTTTGTTTTTCCACACTCGCATAAGCATTGCACAATTTGATCATATCTTTTGTTTTGTCCTACATTTGCTATAATTGTTAGACGACCATATTGATTCATACTCACAGGCCTCCGAAATAAGAGTATGAAACTAAATCCACGGCGCTGCCGCTTCCACCAGTTTGATCAACCCAACTAGTGTCGTAATTTGTATTTGAGTTTTTCGCTAAAACTTGCCCAGTGGTTCCACCAGTAGGCACTCCCTGTCCGGGGTCGCCCTGGTCTCCCTTGGGGCCAGTTGCTCCTGTCGCGCCGGTAGCTCCGGTGGCACCAGTGCCACCGGTTGGACCTTGGGGCCCGGTTTCGCCAGTGTCGCCCTTTGGACCTTGCGGCCCAGTAGCTCCCGTCGCACCTGTTGCACCGGCAGGACCCGGCTGCGCAACGTTCGAAACTGTCACGGTCCTAGCTTGGGCAAGCCCTGTTACCGTAACCTCGGACGCCGAGGCGTCATCGGTCACTGTCACCTGGAGATCTGTGACGTCAACATTCACGCTCATCGGGTTGCCTCAGGCGAGACGGTAGCCGTGCCTTGAAGGATTCGCTCCACCGTGCCGTCAGAATATTCAATTTCAACGTCGTAAACCCAAACCGCCGAAACGCCGGTAGACAGCCCCGCCGTGGTCTCGTCCGGCATAAGCCAGCTCACAAGCCCCTGGGCTGCGTTCGTAATCGCCATCGTAAAGGCAGTGGCGTCCTCCGACTCATAAGAAGGGCGCATCTTTGCACGCACCGTGGCACCGGTTAGGTTGATGGCCGCGTTCGAGGCGTCTTTAACCGCAATGCTGCGAGAAAACGTGGCGCCTTTTTCTACGACGATGTTCAGAATTCCTGCGCTCAAAGATTGTTCCCTCCAAAAGAATTGTACGAGTCGGTCAATTCAATTCTAAGGGTCGCGCTCTAGATTTGCAAAGAACTAAAGCGTGTTAAATTATCCAAGAGGACACGAAGATGGACGGCAAACGAAAGCACCAGAAAAATAAAAAGCCGCCCAGAAAGAAAACCAACGGCCTCTATTTCTGGTACATCCCAAACGAAGACATAGAATTCTCGGAGGAAAACTTTAACAAGATCCTCGATGACGCGTACGCCATGAAACAGGAAAATGACGCCTTGAAGGATATGATTTTAGACTGCTCCATCGGTGAGCTGCTGGAAAACGAAATCAAACAAAACTAGGACTGAAACCTAAGTGGATAAATTCAACCTACAGTTCGAGCTCCCAGGTCTGCCAAAACGCATCAACCAAGGCCACGGATCTCACTGGAAGGCCCGCTTCGGGGAGGCCAAGAAGTGGGAGCGACAGGTCTTCCTGGCCACGCTTGGCAAAAAGCCACCCCAACCGCTGAAACGCTGCAGACTGAAGCTGACTCGGTTCTCGTCCGTCGCGCCGGACTTCGACGGCTTGGTTTACTCGTTCAAGCCAGTCGTGGACGCCTTGAGGAAGCTTGGCGTTATCGAAAACGATTCGATGGCCCACATCGGCCGACCAGACTACCGCTGGGAAAAGGCCAAGCCAGGGGCCGGAAGAGTGCGTGTGGAGATTGTGGAAGTCGATGAGTTACCCTGAATACGACGACCTCAATAAGCAAATGGTCGAGAAAGACCCGCTGTTCATAAAAGCCGTCGGGAAGCTGCCTTGCTTGGCTTGCGGGATAGAGGGCCGCACCGAAGCCCACCACGTCAAGACCAGGGGTTCGGGTGGTGGTGACGACGCCTGGAACGTCATTCCATTGTGCGCGCTCCATCACCAGCGCTGGCACCAGGTTGGGTGGATTGCTTTCTGCAGGAGTTATCCACACGTGTTTCAGCACCTACACCGCTTGGGTTGGCAAGTCCGGGATTCTCGACTACGACATCCGGGCTACGACCATAAATAATTTCGTGCTACAATTTTATTTATGCGCAGTGCGCTGCGATGAAAATATGCGAAGCGGCATAATAAAGGGGTCACATGTCAAAGGGTAAAAAAACCGGTGGGCGAGATATAAAGCCAGGTCAGGTTCTAAATCCAAAGGGCAATCCTGTCATGCCGCCCATCGTAAAAGCCATTCGAATCAGCTCGAAGGAAACCGTGGCCCGCATCTACTGGGACGTGGTCAACATGACCGAGGCCCAAATCGGGGTGCGTCTAAAGGACCCGAACCTCCCGCTGCTCGAGCGGAACGTGCTCGCCGCGGTTCTTAAAGACATCGCCAAGGGCACCATCACCACGGTGGAGAAGCTCATGGAGCGTACGCTCGGCAAGCCCAAAGAGGTCATCCAACTCGACGGCGTCATCAACCAGGGCAATGCAGTCGATCTTTCCAAGCTGTCCAACGATGAAGTCATATCGCTGATGACGCTTCTAAAACGTGGGCAGGTTCCAGTTGGCGACAAGTCAGATTCTTGAGGTCCCCTACACGTACAAAGATCTGGACCGCGAGATGTGTCGGCGATCGCTGCTCTATTTCGCCAAAAAATCTTGGCACGTAATTGAACCTGGCCGTCGCTTTATATCGGGCTGGCACATAGAGGCCATCTGTGAGCACCTCGAGGCCGTGACGAACGGCGAAATTCGCAATCTGCTGATCAACATGCCACCCCGCCACATGAAGTCGACGCTCGTGAGCGTTCTGTGGCCCGCGTGGGCTTGGATCCGAGAACCGTCAAAGCGTTGGCTGTTCGCATCCTACGCGAATGTTCTGAGCAAGCGAGACTCGGTGAAGTGCCGGCGGCTTATCGAAAGCCCCTGGTACCAAGACATGTTCGGCCACATCGTTCAGATCGTCGAGGACCAGAACGAGAAGATGCGCTTCGAAAACTCAAAGACTGGGTGCAGAATTGCCACTTCCGTGAGCGGGTCCGGTACCGGTGAAGGTGGCGACATCATCGTGGTGGACGACCCACACAACGTGAAGGAAGCCGAGTCCGAGACCGTGCGTGAATCGACCCTAGAGTGGTGGGACCAGGTTATGTCCACTCGAGGTAACGACCCAAAGACCTTCGCCAAGGTCATCGTCATGCAGCGCGTACACGAAAAAGATTTATCCGGGCACGTATTAGCGTCTGGCGACTATGACCATTTGTGCCTTCCGGCCGAGTACGAGAGCGGACAGATCGCCAAGACCGTCACGAGCATTGGCTGGTCAGACCCGAGAACCAAAGACGGTGAGCTACTTTGGCCCGATAACTTCGGCAAAGACGAAATCTTCGCCATTAAGAAGGCGCTCGGATCGTACGCCGCCGCGGCCCAGCTTCAGCAGTCTCCGACCCCATCGGGTGGTGGTATCTTCAAGCGCCACTGGTGGAAGACCTACGGCGAGAGGCCCATGTCCTACAAACGAATCGTTCAGTTCTGGGATTGCGCGCAGAAGGTCGGCATCTCGAACGACTATTCTGTTTGCGCAACTTGGATGGAGACCGCAACTGGATTTTACATCTTGGACGTGTGGCGTAATAAAGTCGAAGCGCCTCAACTCGAGATGGCGATAATGGCTCAGGCTTCAAGATTCTCACCGGATGCGGTTGTGATTGAGGACAAATCCTCAGGATCTTCAGCAATTCAAGCCCTCAAACAAAAAACCACTCTTCCAATTATTGCTTATGACCCGAAAGCACGAGATAAAGAAGTAAGGGCCACGGCAGCTACCCCGACCGTAGAGGCAGGTAACTGCCATCTTCCGATAGGAGCTGAGTGGGTGGAGGAGTTTCTATTGGAACATGAACGCTTTCCTTTAGCGCAACACGACGATCAGGTGGACACGACAAGCATGGCGATTGAATTCTTTATGATGCCCGTAAAACGCCCGAGAGCGAGAACACTATGAGCTGGTTAGACAGATTATTTCGTCGGGAGTCCAAGGCGAGCGAGGCGCGAAAGCTGATTTCGATAAGCAAGCTTGGACAGCCGGTCTTCACGCCGCGTAACTACGAATCGTTTTCGAAGGAAGCTTTCCAGAAGAACGTCGTGGCGTTTCGCGCAATCTCGGGAATTGCCAAGTCGTGCGGGGGCATTCCCTGGTGCCTAAAAGACAAGAAACGCAAAATGGAGATCGAAGAGCATCCGCTTTTGACCCTTTTGCGTCGCCCGAACCCGATGCAAGGCCAATCCGCTTTTATTGAATCCGTTATGGCGTATTTTGCCATCAGCGGGAACTCCTACATGGAAGCCGTTGGGCCGAAGCCCGGACAGGCGCCCACAGAGCTCTGGGCCCTTCGCCCGGACCGGATGAAGCTTGTTCCCGGCGTCACAGGACTTCCCGCCTCTTTTATATATACGGTTGGCGGCATGAGCAAAACCTGGCAGGTCGATCAGATCTCTGGTAAGAGCGCCGTTCTCCACATGAAAACCTTTAACCCGGTCGACGACTGGTACGGCATGAGTCCGATTGAAGCCGCAGTCTACGCCGTGGACCAGCACAACGAATCTGGCAAGTGGAACCTGTCGTTGTTGCAGAATTCGGCCACGCCAAGCGGCGCGTTAATGGTCAAGGTAGACTCGTCAAACCCTGCAGGTGTTTTGACCGATCCGCAGTTCGAGCGCCTTAAGCAAGAAGTCGAGCAATCCTTCCAAGGAGCTCGTAACGCGGGCCGCCCGATGGTTCTTGAGGGCAACATGGAGTGGGAACAGATGTCGTTCTCGCCCACGGACATGGACTGGCTGAATTCTAAAGCCACTTCGGCGCGGGATATCGCCTTGGTTTTCGGATACCCTGCGCTATTGCTGGGCCTTCCGGGCGACAACACCTACGCAAATTACAAAGAAGCACGAATGGCGCTTTACGAAGACACGATCATCCCTTTGATGGACGGTCTACGTGACGAGCTCAACAACTGGTTGACCCCGGCTTTCGGCGACAACCTTGCCCTGGATTACGACCGAGACGACATCGAAGCCCTCGCGCCCAAGCGCGAAGCCAAGTGGAAGCAGGTTTCGGACGCGTCATTCCTAACAGTGAACGAGAAGCGTGAGTCTCTTGGCTACGCTCCTTTAGAAGGTGGCGACAAACTCCTCGTGGCCTCTAGCCTTGTTCCGATCGAATCGGTTGGCGAGATGCCCGAAAACGAGACCGACCCAACAGACCCAGCTGCGGACCCAGTCGAAGACGACGTTGAAGACCTGGATATCGAAGACATCGTTGATGATGAGGGAGACCCCGAAGAGGACCTGGGAAAGTCGTTTAAGCAGATCAACCTGGTTACTCGGCACGAGAAGGTGTCGACTTGGAAGCGCATGAACAGCCGCCGCGCTGGGTTCGAGAGCTCCATGTCCAAGTCCGTAGAGAAGTTTTTCAACGAAGAGGCGACCAAGCTTGCCGACGTGGTGAAGGCCTCGAACAACCCTAGATTGGCCGAGTTTGCCGTGCTCACCCAGCTTCAAAAGAATGCTCCCGAATTGAAATCAATTCTCAAGAAGCACATCAAAGACGCCATCGAAAGCTTCGGAGGAAACATCCTCAACGGTGGTAAGTCTATCGCCCCGGACATCGAGCTTAAAAAGGCCAAGCGCAAGTTTGACCAGTTTGTTTTGGATTATATAGAGAAACGCGCGGCATCATCCGTGTCCCAAATCGAATCGACGTCGGCTAAGAAGGCCCGAAAAATCATCCGAGACGTGCTCTCGGAAGGCCTCCAAGACGGCGAAGCCAACGCGGCTATCGCTAGCAACTTGGAAGAGTCGTTCTCTGGCTTGTCGAAGTCTCGCGCGACGACCATCGCCCGCACGGAAGTGGCTTCGGCCAGCAATCAAGGATCTCTCGAGGCGGCTAAAACCTTAGACGTGCCCGGACTGCAAAAGGAATGGGTATCTGTCGACGATGACCGCACGCGAGGAAACGGCCCCGATGACGGACCGGACGATCCGAACCACGCCAAGATGAACGGCGTTCGTGTGGACATAAACGAGAAATTCACAGTACCGCCCGATAGCAGCATGGACTGCCCAGGTGATTCGTCCGCCCCTGCGGACCAAGTCATAAACTGCAGATGCGTGCTGGTGTACTCGCGTGCCTAATAAACTCACCTGGCAATTTACAAACAGGACAGACGTCCTTAGACTGAAAAAGGGGCAACATGAAAGTTGAAAATAAAAGCTTTGAATTCAAGATCGACGACGCAAGCGAAACCGATGGAATTATCCGCGGCTACGCTTCGACGTTCGGCAACATCGACTTAGGGGACGACGTCGTAGACGCTGGTGCCTTTAAGAAGACCCTCAAGGAAAACAAAGGGCGCTTCCCGATCCTCGATTCACACGACCCCACGAAGCAAATCGGCTGGAACCTGAAGGCTGAAGAGACCAAAGACGGCCTATCCGTGGAAGGTCAAATCCTCATGGAAAGCCAACTCGGCAAAGAAAAATTCTTGCTAGCCAAGAAGGCAGTCGAGATCGGCGCGAAGATGGGCCTTTCGATTGGCTACTCGGTCATCAAAGCTGAACCTGACAGAGATCGTCCTTCGGTTCGAAGACTGAAGGAAGTGAAGCTGTACGAATATTCCATCGTGACCTTCCCGATGAACACGGCCGCGATGGTCACTGACGCCAAGAACTGGAACCCGAACTGCTCTAGCGCCAAGGAATTGGTTGTCTCGTTCACTGAATACGCGAAAAATCTCGGTTACGAGCCGAGTGAGATTTCGAACGCACTCCAATACGGAGCCGCAAAATTGAAGTCAATTGATCCGGTCCGCGTGGGCCAATCGATCGACAAATTAATGGATCTTTTAAAACAACAATAACAAGGGGAATTAAATGGAACTAGAAAAGAAATTTGAAGACCTCGGACGTGCGTTCGAAGAATTCAAAAAGAATAACGACAAAGTATTGGCAGAAGTTAAAGCCAAAGGCGACGCTGCTGCTGAAAGCAAGCAAGCCGCTGAGCGCGCAAACGCCGACATCAGCAAAATCCAAGACGAAATCAAAGCGCTTCAAACCGCTGCGAACCGTCCTGGTGCTGCTGGCGAAAAAGGCGCCTCTGCTGAAGAGATCGAGCGTAAAGAAGCGTTCACCAAGTGGATGCGCAAGGGCATGGAAAGCAAGGCACTGTCTGTTGAGAGCGATCCCGACGGCGGTTACTTGGTTACCCCGCAAATCGCTAACGAAATCGTCAAGAAGGTTTTCGAATCTTCGCCGATGCGTCAACTTGCTGACGTTATCACCATCTCTACCGACAGCTTCGAGATCATCCAAGACCTCGGTGAAGTTGGTTCGGGTTGGGTTGGCGAAACCGCTAGCCGACCTGCAACTGACAGCTCGCAATTCAAGAAAGTCGTTATCCCTGTGCACGAGCTCTACGCTAAGCCGCAAGCTTCGCAAAAGATCTTGGACGACGCAGCTGTTAACGTTGAAGCTTGGTTGGCCGGCAAAGTTGCTGACAAGTTTGCACGTGACGAAGCTACTGCTTTCATGAGCGGTAACGGCGTTGCTAAACCCAAAGGCATCTTGGCTTACGCTTCGGGCACCAGCGGCTTCAACGACATCGAACAAGTCAACTCGGGCACCTCTGGTGTTGTAACTGCTGACGGTCTCTTGGCACTCGTTTACGCTTTGAAAGCGCCCTACGCTGCAAACGCTGTATTCATGATGCAACGAGCTACTGAATTGGCAGTGCGCAAGTTGAAAGACTCGCAAAACCGCTACCTCTGGGAACCCGGCTTGAACGGTTCTGCTCAATCGATGCTCGTCGGCAAGCCCTTGTACCAAGCCAACGACATGGAAGCAGTAGCTGCGAACGCTCTCGCAATCGCATTCGGTGACTTCAAACAAGGTTACCAAATCGTCGATCGCATCGGCATCCGCACCCTGCGCGATCCGTTCTCGGCTAAGCCTTACGTCGAGTTCTACACAACCAAACGTGTTGGCGGTGGAGTTAAAAACTTCGAAGCCATCAAGATTCAAAAACTGGCCTAATTAAAACGAATCCGGGGGCAGAAATGCCCCCGCTTCTTTAAGGAGACATCAAAATGTTGAGAGACATCGTAAATAACCTGAAGGTGGTTTCAAGCCTCCTTCCCTTGACCCGCACCACGGACGCAAACGGCGCTGCTGCTGATTTGCAAGACTTCCAAGGCGCAATGGTCGTTGCTCACCTCGGCGCTTCGGGCGACACCTTGAGCGGTTCGCTCAAGATCGAACTCGAACTCGAGCACAGCGACGACAACAGCACCTTCACCGATTGCGCAGACGCTGACCTTAGCGCTGCTGTTACCGGTACCAATACTGGCACGTTCGCAGTAGTCGACGCTTCTGGCGAAGACTCGAAGGCGTACAAAGTTGGTTACAAAGGCAATAAGCGCTACGTCCGCGTTGTGTACAACATCACCGGTACACACACGAACGGTACGCCTTCGTCTGCTGTGATCATCCCCGGCAAGCCGAAAGCTGCTCCTGTTTCGTAATTGAAATTTAGTTTAGGTCCTGCGGTGACAATAGGCGTGCTGGTCGCGCCCACCGCAGGGCTTATCTTGATCGGGCGAACATGCGAATACGAATGATTTTTACCCAAGCCCGCGATGTTGACGGAGAATTAATGCGTCTGGACGCAGGGCTGGAATATGAGTTGCCTAAGTCGTACGCACAAGAATTTTTAGATATAGGCGTAGCCCACGAGACCGATCCGGAGATAAAAACACCTTCTGAAAGGAAACCAAGAAATGGGCGCACTAAAACTCGTAACCGCACCGGCATCTAATCCGGTCACACTCGCCGAGGCGAAGCTATTCCTTCGCGTTGACCACACCGCCGACGACTCGTTGATCAACGCACTCATTCCTACGGCGACCGCAGTCGTCGAAAACTACACCAACAGAAAATTGATTTCCCAAACCTGGGATTACTTTCTCGACAGCTTTCCGATGAGCAAGAACCAACCCTGGTGGGAAGGCGTCCGTGAAGGAAAACTTTCGGAGCTCATTTCCGTTGCCCGATTTATCAATATCCCGCTGACCCCTGTCAGCGCAGTTTCTTATTTGAAAACCTTTGACGATTCAGACGCCGAATACACGATGGACGCAGCTAGCTACCAGGTTGATACGGCGTCGGAACCGGCGCGCCTCGCGCTGCGGATGAATTCCGTTTGGCCCACCACGGTGCTTCGTCCAGTCAACGGCATCGCTATTCGGTGCGTGGTTGGCTACGCCTCTGCGTCTGCCGTTCCGGCGCCTTTAAAGCAGGCCCTTCTCGACGTTTTGACGCAGATGTATCAATGCCGAGGCGAATACGACGGCCAAATTTCCAAGATCGCCATGAGCTTGATGACGCCTTATAGGACGGTCCGTCTGTGAAAAAGTGCTTCAGCGCCGCATCGAAATTAGACAAGCCGGTCACGGTTGAGAAGCTGACCCTTACCCAAAATGATTCGGGTGGGCAGTCGGAGGCCTGGAGCACGCTGATGAACCTTTGGGTTTCGATCCAGCCGAGAATTGGCATTGAGCGGTTCTTCGCGATGCGTCTCGAAGAGAACATCACTCACGTCATCAAGGCCCGCTATTTCTCCGGCCTGGATGCGAGTATGCGCATAAAATACAAAAATCGTTATTTCCAAATCCATTCGATCATCAACGACGATGAGGACAACCAATCTCAGACCATCCTGGCCATCGAAGGGGTGGGTTCGTGATCCGCGGCGAGATTAAAGGCGCTAAAAACCTGCTGAAGATGTTCCAGAAGCTCACGGACGGCACCGAGAAATCGGCGCAAGACGCCTTGGCCGAGGCCACCCTGGCGGTCCATGAGACGGCTGTGAAGAGCATCGCGGAGCAAGGTTCTAACGGTGGCACCGTCACCCGGTACAATCCTAAGCGCGAAGTTAAGGTGAGCCAGCCCGGCAAGCCCCCCAACGCAGACACCGGTCGACTGCATCAATCCATCGGGTTCGAGATCGATAAGCGCAAGGGCATTGGCCGCGTGGGTACGAACCTGCTGTACGGTCTTTACCTTGAGTTTGGCACGTTGAACGTGGCGGCCCGGCCGTGGTTACGTCCCGCGTTGATGTCCAACAAGATCACGATCGAAAAACTGTTCGGGCAAAGCATCAAGATTGCCGTGAAGGACGCTAAGAAATGAGCAACGGACCCCTGAAGCTACAGAAGGCTATTTACGCAGCACTCACCGGTGACGCGACCATAATGGCGAAGGTGACCGGAATTTATGACTCTGTGCCACAGTCTCAAAACTTCCCATTCGTAGTGATCGGCGAGGCGGACTTTGACCCTTTTGATTCCCATACTCAGGACGGCTTCGAAGGCATCGTCACGGTCCACACTTGGGCGCGCGGGCACGGCCGAGCTCAGGTGCTTGACCTGCAGGATGACCTATACCGGATTATCCACAAAAACTATTTTAGCCTCACGGGCTACCGTGTAATTGTAAACCGATTCCAGTTTCAACAAACTCTTGTGGACCCAGATGGTGTAACGTATCATGGGATCACAAGGTTCCGAATCATGATGGGGGAGACCTAATTAAATGGCAGCATTTGGCGGTAAAGACTTTATTTTAAAACTCGGTGACGGCGGTGGCAGCGAAGTATTCACCATGGTTGGTGGGCTTCGAGCGACGAGCATGTCGATCAACGCCGAGGCCATTGACGTGACCCACCAGGGTTCGGCGCAGTGGAAAACGCTTATCGATGGAGCTGGCATCAAGTCTGTCTCTATCTCTGGGTCTGGCGTATTCGAGCAAGACGCGACCATCGCTCAGATTCGCACCGATATCCTCGCTCAAACCCTTCGAAACTTCCAGATCGTCGAGCACAGCTCTGGCGACTACTTCCAAGGTAAATTTAAAATCACCTCCATGGAACGTGCTGGTGATTACGACAACGAACAATCCTGGAGCATCTCGCTGGAGAGCTCTGGAGCAATCACTTACACTGCTGTTTAACAGCAAGGAGAACACATGACGGCATACGGCGGTAAAGATTTCATCCTCAAAATGGGCAACGGAGTTTCCGGTGCCGTCACGTTTCAAGACAGCGGTGACACGGTCACCAAGAACGGTCACGGTCTCCTGAATGGTGACGTGGTTCAGTTCTCGGCGATTACCTCAACCACTGGGATCTCGATCAACACAGATTACTTCGTCGTCGGATCGACCACGAACACCTTTCAAGTTGCGCTCACCGAAGGCGGAGCGGCTATCGCTCTGTCGACCGACGGCAGCGGGACCCTCGTTGAAGGGTTCAGAATGCTTGGCGGCCTACGTGCCGCAAGCCTTTCGCTGAACGCTGAAGCGATCGACGTCACCCACCAAGGATCTTCCCAATGGAAGACCCTCTTGGACGGTGCCGGAATTAAGTCCGTTTCCATCAGCGGAAGCGGCGTATTCGAACAGGACGCGTCTTTAACGCGCATCCGCACAGACATCCTGGCGCAAACCTTGCGCAACTTCAGAATCATTGAGCACTCTTCTGGCGATTATTTTGCCGGAAGCTTCAAGATGACCTCGCTCGAGCGCGCCGGTGACTACAACAACGAGCAAAGCTGGAGTCTAAGTCTTGAGTCCAGCGGAGAAATCTCTTATACCTCAGTGGCATAATCTATAAGGTTTCACTCGTAATAAGGGGTAGTTCGTATGGCTAACAAAGCGGTCGGTGAGATGACTCTGGTTCTAGAGGGTAAAGAATACCTTCTCCGACCGTCTTTTAGGGCCCTGAACGAAATCGAAGACCGTTGCGAAATGAGCATTCTAGGCCTCACAGAGCTCATCACCAAGAATCAGCTCAGGGTTAAGCACGTGTCTGGAATACTTTGGGGCGGCATGCTCGGTGGTTCAGAGGAGGGGGGCTTGCCGCTCCCTTTCAGTTTCGAAGAATTACACGAGAAGATTCTGCAGTCTGGCTACATGAAAATGACCACTGCTGCTATTCTATTCTTGAACGGAGCACTCCGTGGCCGCGTGGTAGAGGGCGAAACACCTGTAACGCGAAAGGCAGAAAAAAAAACGAAGTCGTAGCCGGATCCGGCGACCTTAAATGGCTCGACTTCATGAGGGTGGGGCTAGGGACGATGCGACTTTCTCGTCGAGATTTCTGGTCGTTAACGATGGCTGAGTTTTGGGCCATCTACGACAGCATGTTCGGCAAAGCGCAAGAACCAATGACCCGCTCGAAGTACGAAGAAATGAAGGAACGCGAGGCCGAACGATCTCGGGCCCGCGCTATGAAGCTTCAGGGGGCAAAGGTTTAGATGGCGAATATCGAAGAATTAGTTGTAGAGATTTCAGCAGACACGAAGCAACTCGTCGCTGAATTAAAAGCCGCCACCCAAGCGACCAAACAAGCCACCGACAGCATGACCAAGACCGTCGAGGATTTCTCGACGAAGTCCTCCGACAAGGTGGGTTTCTTCGAGAACGCCATGTCCACGATGGCCGGTGTTATTGGGGGCAATCTCGTCCTCGGTGCGCTGAATACCGTTAAAGATGCGGTTCTTGGGCTGGCCAATACAATGATCACTGAAGGCGTTGCCGGTGCGATCGCCCAACAAGACGCTCAAAACCAGCTGAATCAAGCCCTCGCGCGCGCGGGTGAGTACTCTAAGGCTGCGGCGAGTGATTTCGAAGCCTACGCATCCTCTATTCAAGCCACGACCAAATACCAAGACGACGCCATTCTGAGCGCTGGGGCCCTGATCCAGAGCATGGCCCAGCTTTCCGAGCAAGGCCTGAAGCGTGCCACGTCGGCCGCCGTAGATATGTCCGCAGCCTTGGGAATTGACCTATCTTCCGCTGCAAGAATCGTTGCCAAGGCGGTCGATGGAAACGTGGAAGCCCTTGGACGTTACGGGATAAAGGTACAAGAAGGCGCAACGAAGTCCGAGACCATGTCGAACGTGCTGGATACTTTGTCGAAGAAATTCGGTGGAGCAGCCACCGCTCAAGCGCAAACCTACAGCGGGCAGCTCGCCATCATGAGTAACAATTTCGGCGAGGTCCAAGAGGCAATCGGCGATACCATCGTAAAAAACCAGTCGATCATTGAGGTGATGAAGGTCGTCAACGGAATCGTTTCGCAGATGGTTGCCGTTGTTGGAGAAAACAAAAAAGCTTTTACCGAACTAATCGCGCAAGGTTTAGTCCTCACCATAAACGCAATGAAGGAATTGTCCGTAATAGCTGAGCTCATCATTCAGACGTTCCGTGGCGTAGGCGCTGCGGTCGAAAATACTTTCGGTGCCATCGGTGACGCGGCTTCGGCTTTGAATATTGCTCTCACCGGCGACTTGAGGGGCGCCTTGGATTACTTCACCAGCTCCGTTATAGCGGCGGGTGTTGCGACCGACAAGGCGTTCTCTGACCCCACGGTCTTGACCCCTATCACGAACGGTCTGGGCAAGATGGGTCAAGCCTCCGAAGAGGGCTACGCGAAGGTTATCGCCGGGGCCGACGGTGCGGATCCTAAGGTAAAGAACCTGTCCAAGTCGATAAACGAGCTCACGGCCGCGCAACTTGCGGCTGCTGAGGCCGGTGCAAAGCTTGGTGAGCAGCTCATTGAGCAATCCGAAAGCGCCGCCGCAATCCAAGAAGCCGAGAACGAAAACCTCGCCATGTCTTTGGAGTCGAAGGCGATTACTGAGGAAGAATTCTGGGCCGCGAAAATGGAGGCCCAGGACGCACGATACGCCGCCGAGCAGGCCCAGCTGGATCAAGCCCGCAAGACCAACATGCGCAGCGAGACCCAGTACCATAAAGCTACCCGGCAGCTGGAAACTCAGCACGACATGGACCAGCGCAAGATGGCCGCCGAGAAGATGAAATTCGATCAGGAGCAGCAGAAACAGCAACTGGCCAATCTGCAATCCACCTTCGGGACCATCTCGAGTTTGTCCACGTCCCATAACAAGCAACTCGCCGCGATCGGCAAGGCAGCAGCCATCGCCAACGCGACGATAGACGGCTACGCAGCGGTCCAGAAGGCCCTTGCTAGCGCGCCGCCTCCGTTCAACTACGCTTTAGCCGCGGCCGTAGGCGTGGCCGCAGCGGCCAACGTGGCCAAGATCGTGGGAACCCCGCTCGCTACCGGTATCGATTCGGTGCCCGGCATCGGGTCTAGGGATAATTTCCCGGCCATCCTGGCCCCCGGTGAGCGCGTTGTTCCACGTGAAACAAACCAAGACCTGACCCGATTCTTAGAATCTGGCGGTCAAACCCAAGGAAACAGCGCTCCGGTGGAGATTATTTTGACGATGAAGGACAACATCATGGACTTTTTCGAGGCACAACTTGTCGAGCGCTCCAACCTTTCGCTCTCGCTGAGGGGTGTGTAAATGGGCCAGCAGGTCAAATTCTATAAAAAGAACAAGCTGGATATATCCAACGAGGTCGCGGTTCTCACGGCCAGCCAAGGCAATGACTACGTAGACTACGTGCGTAACCGCTCTAACGAATCCGCGTGGGTCACTACCGGTTCGGTTGACGCCGACCTGACGTCCCTCGAGGTGGATTTCGTCGACGAGCGGGACGTGGATTTCATTTTTTTGGTAAAGCACAACTTCAAGGCCTACACGATTCAGTACTGGAACGGATCGTCCTACGTGGATTTTTCAACGCCGATCTCCGAGACCACGAACGCCCTGGACGTCACCGTCCACTCGTTCACGAAGGTTTCGACGAGCAAGATAAAGCTGATTGTGCAAGGGACGATGACCGCCGACCAAGACAAGTTTCTTTTTCAATTCATCGCAACGGAATTCATCGCTCAATTTGACCGCTATCCGGTTATTCGCGACCCGGCTTTTGATCGAAACTTGGCAAAGACAAAGATGCTTTCGGGTAAAACTGCGGTGGCCGAAAACGTCGGCGGCTTTGAGGTCACCCTACGGCTGGTCAATACAAAGACCGCGGCTGACTTGGCTATCTTTGAGTCGTTATTTTTCTCCCTTGACGGCTTTCTGGTCTGGCTATCTGGCGGAGACGAAACTCAATTCTTCACGCGCATAAAGGGCTACCGAAAAGAAGATGTGTATTTGATGAAGTGCTCCAACGATTATTCTCCTGAATTCGTGAAGAGCCTATACGACTTCGGTCTCGACGTGAGCATGAAGCTTGTTGAGGTAGTAGATTAAATGTATCGAGTTTATATAAACCCATTTGACGACGATGGGAATTATACTGGGTTTGTAGACGTTACGAAGTACGTAAACATGACTAGCGTTTCTGATATTACCCAGGATATCGATTCTGCCGAGTACCAGCTTGGAGTGTTCCGCTATCCAAATTTGCAGCTTCGGTTGAATAATCAATCCGGCAAGTTTTCCGACGTAGAAGTTGTGCAGTCGATCTTTAGGTTTCGCCGGGCCGATTCTCAGGTAAAAGTGACCTACTCGGTTCAAGAAGAGGGCCCTTATTGCGGAGTTGTAATTTGTGGTGAATGCTTTTTATCCGAGGAAATCACGCTCTACACCGGCCTGATCAACGACGAGTCGTTTTCGACTTCGGTTAAAAACCAAGACGTGACGGTCCGGGTCCTTGGCTTTGAATCTGTGTTTACTCGTAACGTAGTCCCTTTTTCATCACTCTCCAATGGCATGTTAGTCTCCGAGGCTATCTACGAAATTCTGAACCAGGCTGGCATTACAAAGCTGCTTACTGTGGACGTCGCCAACATCAACCCAGACCTCGACCAAGCAATCGACAGCGTTGCTCCGTTTGCCACGATGACGGTTAAGGAAGCGCTCGACAAGCTTCTAGTCACCTCCAACAGCGTGCTCTATATTCGTGACCAAGTTGTTTACGTGTCCAATCGGGACGCGACGGTCGACATCAAAAAAACTTTCTACGGACAAGCATCTATTGATGGCGCGGAAGAGATTGTCGACATTAAAGAGCTCAAGAACGGCGTCGCGAAAGTTTTCAACTTCCTGACCTGGTCAAATACATCGCTTAGCTCAACCGATCCAGATTCCGTGACCCGGTACGGTGTTCGAAAGTTAGAACTAGACTACGAGTTTTTTACCGACACACCCAAGCGAACGGCAATTATGTCCAACATTGCAGCCGAGTTTTCTGTCGCCAAACAAGAATTCATTTTGGTGGTCCCTGTGAATTACCCGCGGCTTGCGCTGAATCTTTTGGATCGGGTCGTTGTCGACTATCCGACCGTTTACCAGCAGGGCGAAGAGCCGGTCCCGGTATGCGGTGTTTTTGAGTACGGTGTTGGCGTTCTGCCAAACGCCTTGTGGTCGCTCACTATAAGTACAGACGAAAATTACAAGATTGTATCGAAGAAAATTATCCCGCGAACCAACCTAATAGAATTTAAAGTGAGGAAAATTTAATGGGTCTCATTAACCTTCCCACTCGCGCGAACGGACAGAACGTAGATGAAACGTGGTTCAACAGGTTAAAGTCCGCTCTAGTTGGAATCTTTGTTCCAAGAAACGCCAATGGTAGTCCAGAGGACGAAGCTGGGTCTCTAGGTACCGAAACCTATCGGTGGAAAAAAATGCACGTGGCGTCTGGTGATTTATTTGTCGGCGCCGTTAAGTTTAAATATCGTTACACATCTGTGACAGTTCCAATTGACAAGGGTTGGATGTTGATGGACGGCCGTATAATAAACCAGACAAACTACGACGCCGAACATGGGGCTGGTTCCTGGTTATCACACGGAGTTGCGTCATCTCCGATAGCAGGAAAGTATTTACCAGATACAAACGGAAGATATTTTCGTGGAGTAACCGGGGAGGAATTTGAAACTCAAGACGGTTCTGCTCCGATTACCACTAGCGGCCAAGCGTCTGTCGACATTTCTCACACTCACGGATCTGGAACATTAACCTCTGGATTTGGAAGCGGAGCAACTTTAAAGACCGATAAATTGAACGGCGTAAATAATATTGTGGACATGCAGCATACGCACACGGCAAGCCTAACAGCCCATTCCCAGACAATTACATTGGGTCCTAAAGCAATCGAAATGAACGCCTATATGAGGGTTGTTTGATGTCTACAGAAACTTTACCGGATCGATCCCCAGGACAGACTATCCAATTTTCATGGATAAATTTAATAAGAAGCATTGTAAGCTTGGACTTTGTGCCAAGGAGTTTGGCCGGAACTCCGCGAGCAAATTACGCTCGCTTAGGTAGTCCGTCGTATAAGTTTTCGCGCGTTCACGTTCAGCTATCGCACCTTGGTCTTGGAGATGTTTTGCACTTCCATGATTACGCCGGGAATATTTCGGTTCCGCAGGGGTGGATGGTTTGCGATGGTTCATTAATAAACGAAGCAAATTACGACGCGCAACACTCCGCTGGAGATTGGGATAAGTACGTCGGATCATCTGTTTTGGGTGGTTTATATTTGCCGAATACTGACCTCGCTTACATAAAAGGTAAAACCGGAAGCCTCCAAGCCGGAACTGCGCCCATTACCACCGTTGGCGCAAACACCGCTAACCTAGCGCATGCTCACGGTAGCCCAATAACAACAAGCACAAACTCCGGCAGCACGATAAATACAAACGTCGCTTCGACCTATTATTGGGCTTCTCCTGGCCACACGCACAGCCTAACTATTCCGTCAGCGCTTTCTTCAGCGCAAGACATCCGGCCATCGTCGACAGCGGTAAAAATTATCATGAGGATTTTATGACCATCTTGTCGATCCCAGAGAAAAATACGAACCCTTCGGACGAATCCGAATTCAACAATCTGCGCGATGCGCTTACAGGTGACTTGCTTCCTAGGAATTCCAATGGAGACGCCACAGATTTGGCAGCCGATCTTGGAACCCAAACTTACCCTTGGTTGTCGGCAGGAATAAAAAACGGATATTTGGCTACTGGAACTATTGTCCCCTTTTACGACTATTTAAGACTTCTGCCGGTGCCGCACGGTTATATGATTTGTAACGGCGACCAAATTACGAGAGAAAATTACAATACGCAGCATAGGTCGTCACCTGAAGACACAACGGATTACTGGGAGCAGTTCGTCGGTTCGTCAGAGCTAGAGGGTCTTTATCTACCGGGAGGAGAAGAGCGGTTCTTGATGGGATCAGCCTCGACTTTACCAAACGGAGAATCGTCTATACCGGAAGAGGGCATCTCGGACAGCGCGTTAAACCTTCAGCACAATCACGGCGGAACTTTAAACACGACGTCTTCAGGAAACTTGCTTTTTGGCAACGACGGTGGCTCGGCGTCGAATTATTATAGTTTGACCAATTCGCACACGCACACCTTTACGGTTCCGAACGCGCTAAACATCGGTGTTACAGTGAACCCTATTAGTATTGACGTTAAATTCCTTTTAAAGATTGTGGAGTAAACTAAACCTATGTCGACTTTCGTAAGTATTCCGCTCCGAGTAAATGGTCAGAAGATCGAGGCCGGTTGGTTTAACGCCCTGCGATCCGCAGGCGTTGATTCAGCTTCAGCGTCTGGGCAGTGGACGAAATACACGTTCACCCATACACAGCTTCAGGCTGCAGCTTTGACGAACACGGTTGAAATTGCTTCGTTGCCGGCAAAGACTATCATCGAAAGCGTCCTTGTTAAGCACTCAACACTTTTCACCGGCACTTCGATCACAGACTATAAAGTAACGGTAGGGATAACTGGAGAGCTGGACCGCTACGTTGGGTCAGTCGATGTTGATGTGGCGGTTTCGGATTCTGCTTTCGCGTTTGTAAACCTAGCCGAAATGCCTTCTTTTAGTTCAACGACGTCTTTAAAGCTCACCGCTACAACCGTGGGCGCGAACCTTAGTTCGTCAACTGCCGGATCTGTAGACGTCTGGGTTAAAACTTCAACGCTTCCTTAAGGAGGATTTATGAGCGAAATTAAAACGAACGTCCTTCATCTGCGTCCCGGGACTCTGCCTTCAAATCCTCAGAACGGTCAAATTGCTATTGATAGCGCTGACGGCGACAAGGTAAAAAAATATAGTTCAACTACCGCTTCGTGGTCTCAGATTTCTGGTGGCGGTTCGGGTGGAATAAACTACGTCGCTAACCCTGACTTCGAATCTTCCACGACTGGCTACGCTGCTTACGCAGACGCTGCTGGCGCCGCACCTGTGGACGGAACTGGTGGCTCACCGGTTCTCACAATCACAAGAACCACTAGCTCACCGCTTCGCGATCTAGCTTCTGGCCTGATAACCAAAGACGCGTCAAACAGACAAGGCAATGGCGTGAGCTACGACTTCAGTATCGCCGCCGCCGATCAGGCGAAAGTTTTGTCGATAAGTTTCGACTATGCGATTGCGTCGGGGACGTTTGTCGGCGGAACAGATGCAGCAGTGGGCGACCTGGTTCTTTACGTGTACGACGTGACCAATGCTGTTCTGATTCAGCCCTCGGCTTTTAAAATCCTAGGGTCGGTTTCTGGCCAGTTCTACAAGCATCAGGCGACGTTCCAAAGCAACTCAAACTCGACAAGTTACCGTTTGATTTGGCACGTCGCTACGACGAGCGCCAGTGCTTGGACCGTAAAGGTCGACAACGTCCAGGTCGGTCCACAATCCGTTTTGTTTGGTTCGCCCACGACCGACCCGGTGGCCTACACCCCTGTTTTTCAGGGCTTCGGTACTCCTACGAGCGTTAACATTACGTCTTGGAGGAGCGGAAAATATCTTTTCGTCGAGGGTTCTTTTGTGGCTGGAACTACTACCGCAGCAGAAGCGCGCATTGGACTTGGATACAACGGTGTGGCCGGAAACGTCACTGTGGACCCAACAGCACTTCCTGCAATCCGAACGGTGGGCAAAGTGGCGGTCTCGAACCTAGCCGCTCGAGATTACCAGGTTTTGTCCGAACCGAGCGCGACTTATTTGACGATCGGCTACCAGGAATCTACGACGACTTCAGCCCTTACAAAACAAAACGGCAACGCGATCAACTCAAGCGGTAACACATTCACATTTTTTGCAAGGGTTCCAATTGCCGGCTGGGGTTCGTCGGTTCAAATGAGTAATGACACCGAAACTCGTGTCGTTGCTATGAGCGCACAGCTTGCGGCGACCAGCTTGTCGAACAACACGGAAACTACTTTAACAGCCTGGACTACGCAGTTTGATACTCACGGTGCTTTTTCGTCGGGTATTTTTACGGCGCCAGTATCGGGTATCTTCGAAATATCTGGAGCCGTGATTTTTACGGCTAACGCTACAGGGACTCGATACGCTACCTTCCAAAAGAACGGCGCTACGACGGTAGCGATCGCTCAGATTTCTACAGCTGCTTCGGGAACTGTCGACGCGCAAATCGTCCTCCCCGGCTTGCTAGTTTCTTTAAACGCAGGCGACACCCTACGGATGCGCGCTTTTCAGAACAGTGGCGGGGCCCTTTCCTTACAGACCGGGTCCAACACCACGCTCAGCATCCGCCGCTTGTCGGGTCCCACGGCTATCGCCGCCACAGAAAGCGTTTCCATGCAGGCCAGCTCTGGAGCGATTGGCTCAGTAAGCTCTGGAAACGTCATGGTATTTGCTACGAAAGTAATTGATTCTCACGGCGGTTATTCAACAGGGACCGGTCGATACACCGTTCCTACGTCTGGTAAATTTTGCGTCACCTGTACGCTCACACAAGCCTCTGGAACACCTACGATTGCCGTTTATAAGAACGCAAGTCTCGCGAACTACCTGTTTAGTTTAACAAGCGGTACAGGAGTTCGAAGCGGGTCGGTGATTATGAATTTATTGGCTGGCGATATTATTGACATTCGTCCAGACGCTACGACAACGACCGGAGCGTCTGAGAACCGTTTCGAGATCTTCAGGATTGGTAACTAATTCATGGAGCTAGCGGTTTCCAACCAGGTCTCGCTCGGCGACGTGGTGGCGTTTATATCCACGTGCGTCGGACTGGTCATTGCGGCGGTGACGGTGCAGGTGAAAACCTCAACTCTTGCCGAGAGGCAAAAGGAAGACCGCGACGAATACGACCAGAAGTTTAAAGACGTCCACGACGAGCAGATGGCTTTATCCAGCGAGTTGAAGCCGCTCGTCAAATCTTTGTCGCTTTACAACCAACGCCTCGAGCGCACCGAAGCTGACTTGAACGCGATCCAAGCGCGGCAAAACGCGATGGACTCACAAGTCATTAAGGATTTGTCTGAGCTCAAGGTGGCGATTGCTAAACTAGAGGTTCGCTTGGTTAATAAATTCAGGGAGTCAGAGGGAATATGAAAAAACTTTTAGCCTTGGTTGTGCTTGCGGCCTGCGAAACTGTTCCGACGAAGCCGTCAGCGGATAAAGCGGTTGTCGCCCCGAGCGCCTCTGACCTGCGCAAAATCGTCTCTCAATCGGCTTGTCGAAAACACAATTGGAAGGATCGCGGAGTCGCCCCCATCGGATACATGGAAGGCGTGGCACTCACATTCGCAAGGTCGGTCTGCCAAGTTTCGGCCGAGCACGTGGTCCCTGTGGCGGCTAAGCGCGCGCTACCCGAAGCCGTGGCCGATTCCTACGACGCATTAAGCTGGTTTAACTCTAACTTCGCAGCTATCGGAATGAAGAACGACGTGAGCGGGGTGGACACCCTTCGTCACACCTACGCTCTGTTGCTGGGGCTTGGAATGCGTGAGAGCTCAGGCCGGTACTGCACTGGGCGGGACATGTCGGCGGGCTACTCGTCGGCCGACTCTGCGGAGGCCGGTTTATTTCAAGCCTCCTACGCCACGATCGCCAAGCACGGATCGCTTTGGAAGCTGTTCAAGAAGTACAAAGCTGACAAGAACGCGTGCCTTCTCGACGTATTTCAGCAGAACATTTCCGCGGCCTACTGCGCGAAGAACGCTAAAAACTGGGGATATGGGGATGGTGTTGAGTGGCAGCTTATCACCAAGGCTTGCCCTGCGTTTGCCGTTGAGTGGGCCGCGGTTCTGCTTCGCGTTCACGGCGGGACCAAGGGCGAATTTGGACCGCTCCGACGCAAGGAGGCCGAGCTGCGGCCCGAATGCGACAAGATGCTGGGCGAGGTACAGTCCTATGTTCAGTTGAATCCATCAGTCTGCGGGGTCTTATGATTGGCGGGGAGTACGGCAAGAACATCACCATTGGTATGGTGGTTTTTTCGGTTGTAATCCCCATCTCGGTCTTTTACTTGACGTTGTTTTTGTGCCACCTTGTGAGAAAATACAAACACGCAAAGGAACAATATGGCAGCCAAACAACCGGCAAATCGGCCTCAAAACAGTCAACAGTGGTTTATCGATAAACTCCAGGCCGCGAGAAAACAATTCAAAGCGCCCGCCTGGGACCTGGTAACGCCGACCCTTTTTGGCTGCGAGGCCTATTACCAAAGCATGGGCAATCCGAATACGAACGACATCGGCATGTACGACGACGCCTTGGTGCTGCTCTGGAAGGGTGGCTTCTTGGCGGTGAACGCGAACCTCGACCCCACGACGCGCAAGCCTGGACACGGCAACGCCGAGGCCAAGGGGCGCGCCACGATTCATTATGGGTACTTCAAGGATGCCTATGCTGTCGGTAAACACAAGACCATCTACCCGGCCCTCCGACAGGTCGGTACGCTTACGATTCGGCGTGATGCGGATAAACACGTTGGCCCCGAGAAACTCATCACGGTGGATGGCGAGAAATTCTACCTCGAAGTGGGCGACTGGCAGGCCTGCAATATCCACCCCGGCGGCGTGACGTCAACCTCCAGCGAGGGATGCCAAACCATTCCGCGGGGCGCCATGTGGGATTTGTTTATCTCGACGGCTGTGAACGCGTTAAAGCTGAGCGGGAATAAATATTTCGACTACACCAAAGCCCGCGTCAGAGGATAGGGCTGGTTAATTTCCAGGCCAAAGATACAATGATAGTAAAGACGATGGGGCGGCCATTCACCCCACGCAAAAGGGGGTGATTTCAAATGGAATTTATCGGAAAGATCGTAGCCTTTTTACAAGGGCACATGATGGAAGCCATCATTGCTTTCTTGTACATGACCGTGGAATTCTGGCTTGGA
>Ga0208147_1000051_pt1 | contig 39321 bp, 31 predicted proteins | sample DEB3_08_DNA_FD_184520 | JGI IMG/M metagenome (GOLD analysis project Ga0208147, IMG submission 184520) | Aqueous microbial communities from the Delaware River and Bay under freshwater to marine salinity gradient to study organic matter... | ecosystem: Environmental > Aquatic > Marine > Coastal ... | reverse complement strand
TCCTACTACTAGATTAGCTGTTGCTGAACCAGTTACGTTAATTGTTGTTGCACCAGCAGATGTAGCATTACATGTTACTGCTGATGTTGAAGTTAGATTAGATGCAAACGCAGCAGTTGTAGGACAGATAGAAATCTTTAATGAATTTCCAATATCTCCTGCCCATTTTGCAGTAAATGGACCGTTTTGTGTATTTGCTGTGCTATGATTTAATTCATAGTCTGTGTTGTTCTCAATAAGTATACCTGCGCCATTTGCAGTAGCGTTAAGTGTTGATGTTGTGTTTGCGGCACGAACAATACGTAGTGAGTTTGAGTATGCTAAAAAGTTTGCTGCAGAGAACCAGTATTCATAGTTGCTAGACGTTGGTGTACCAAAACGATCAGCAAGACGATTTTCATCAGAAATAGTAATCACTTCATTGACTGGACCCCAAGAAAACGGACCGGCAAAAGCACCAATAGAGGTACTTGTAGACGGTATAACAGTAGTCAGGTCAACTTCTGATACGCTTACGCCAGCTGAAAGTTGAACAGACTGTGGATTTCTAAATGCCATTGGATTTCTCCTTTAGTTGAGGGATCAAATTTTTTCTTTATCGTCTATTTAGTTTTTTATAAACTTGATGTTGGATACCCCAAATTTTGTGCATAACGCCATTTGTCCTGTCCATCGTCATATTCTTCGGGTTGTAAACCGTTGTCTATGATTCCAACAGGAGTCAAATCTTCATCTACTAACATGTTATTTTCTTCTAACATGATTTTTCTAACGTCAATATTTGTTGATTCACGGAAGTAACTTTGTGCTGCCAACCATGCAAATAAGACTAGACCCATAACTAAGTCGTCATTATTTCCTTCTTCCGCTCGATAGGTATCCAGATAACGGGAGAAAGTATTCATTTCCGCAATAGTATCAAAGTCGTGAATAATCAACTTATCATTTTCCACTAGTGTTTTTAAGTTTGCACAACCAATCTTTTTGACTGATTTAGTTGTACGAACACCAAATGTTGCGGCACGTTTAAATCCACCAGAGATACTTTGACCTTTGATGTGATGATGTTCTACTTTATAAATGTTCTCATATTCCAAGTCGTAGTGCATAATATCTACAACTTGTTTACCAATACTGTTTGTCTCAATCAATACAAATGCTTCATTATACTTTTTCGCCAAGGAATAGATGATTGTAGGAAGAAATAATAGTGGTATTTTGTTGCTGCGATACTTCGCAACTTGTACATATGGTGACTCCGTTACATCTAATACATTAATCGTTGAATAATCTTGTTCCACACCTTCTGATGGATCAACACATGCAATATACATTCTATTAGGTTGTGGTCTAATAAAGATATCCAAACCTTCTTGACTTTCGATTGGATTCGAATATGCCAGAGTTTTAAGTTTAGAACCAGAGATAAGAGTTGCAGTTGAACCAATAAACTCTGTCTCAAATTCTTGTCGGAACTGTTCTTCTGAAGTGTTCCGTATTGTTTCTTCTTTCCATGCAAAGTCTCTACCTGGGACTTGTGACCAGTGGACTTCAATTGTCTTATAGTTTGAACGTCCTTCTGTTGCATCTTTCCACATCTTGTAGAATAGATTCAATCCGTTTGGAGTTGAAACAATAATTACTTTAGACGTTTTACCAGACGAGATAACAGGATACGTTGACGTAAAGAATTCAGTTGCCATGTTATGTGGAACGAACGCAAACTCATCAAGGAAGATTAAGTTATATGTACCACCTCGAACACCTGCAGCTGATGTTGCATACGCAAATATCTTTGAACCATTCTCAAGTTCTAGTGATCGTTTGTTCCAAGTAATAATACCTTGTTGTAACCAGATAGGAAGATATTCATATGCCTTCTGTATCTTTCCAAGAATGTCTTGCGCCAACTGTCCTTTGTTTGCAAGAATACCTACAGTATATTCTTCTTGGAAAAGTACACACCATAACATATAACCGACTGTAGTTGTTGTCTTACCAACCTGTCGTGGCATCTTTGCGATGCAGAAACGATTGCTGTGGAAATCACGAACCATGTCCTCTTGAAAGTTCCACATGTTAAATGGAACAAGACCATGATCCACGTTTACAATCTTAACGTAAGTCTTAATAAAGTATACTGGATCTTCCGTACACTTTAAAATTTCTGCTACTTGTTCTTCCGTGTAGGAGAGTTCTACCCCTACACGTTTTAGTCGTTCATTACCAAGATATCCGTCATTCATTATTTTATAATACTACTAATCATCCATGCATGTTTTTGGTGTTGATCTAAAAGGTCTTGTAAAAAGTTAGAAATTGCAGGTTCGTTTGCACCATCTGCTGCAGCAATACCTGCACGAATGTGTGTTATAAATCTGTCGTTATCTACTTTTAATTCCATAAACATCATACGTGCATCTGGAATTGTAACTGCATCTGTACTTATGTCACAGTATTCTAGCATACGTGCCATTGAAGGTGGTGCATACACACCTAACATACGAAGTTTTTCTGCAATGAAATCTGTGTTTGCCCAAACAGCATTATAAAATGCTCCTAGAAATGCATGATAGTCATTGAAGTTTGCACCTTCAACATTCCAATGAAATGAATGTGCTTTGAAATACAAACCAAAATTTGTACCTAGGATAGTACGTAATTGTTGAATTAATGTTTCCATTAGGTTTCCTGTTTATTATTTTTTAAAAATTTAACTAATTCGGTAGTAGAACCAACAAAGACTGCCTTGTCTACATTTATATTTTTATTCTTTGTAGATTCACCTGTCAAGTCTTGTTTGCGTTTTTGAACCTCCATCAAATCTTTATTTAAATCTGAGAGATTCTTAATTAATGTTGCCGCAACTTCATATGCTCTAGGTGCTTCGGATTCTTTTGCAACAGTCAAAAGATTATTCAATGCAGAATTACCTGTACTTATTAGTTCCCTAATATTTTTTCTGGCAAAGTCTGCATCATCCGTAACTACTGGATTATTTATTGGAACGATTTCTTGACTTACTTGAACCGAATCTAGTGGTTCAATGTCAAAAACATCAGATAAGTTTTGATCTAGTTTTTTCATGATGCATCTGGAGCCTCAGTTATAATTTCTGCAAATCCAAACTCATCATCAGGAGCAGCGTTTGCAGGATCGGTTTGTGTATTAATATTCACATAAACTTGTGATGAATTTGCAGAGTCAATAATACTTGTATTTGCACCACGAATAATCTTGGAATCTTTTACTCCTGGGAATATGTAACCTTTTATTGTAAATGACAAGTTCCAAATAATTAAACGAGTAGTCATAAAGTCACCTTCATAATCTACTTCATTTGAAACTGAATTTAAAATAATAGGTAAATCGTATGAACGATTTAAGTCAGGTATTAATTTTGCAGTTACAGTAAAGTCTGGTGTAAAGAAAGGTAGAATCTGTTCTAGTATTTGTGTACCATCTTCTGTATTACGTACATAAATTGCAGCATCAAACGTAAAATCATAAGGTACTGGAAGATATTGTGTCTTTGAAGATGTATTAGTATCAGTAGAACAATTCATTAATGTTGTTTGTTGTTTACGAGAAGAATCGTAACTCATACCAGTAAGTTCAAATGAAATACGTGGTACAACAACATTAACTGATTTTGTTAGTGTTGGATCTGAATTAATACGGACAATATATTTTTCTTTTGCACCATATGACAAAGGTACTTTAAACTTTTCTTTTGCAGTCAGACCATCTTTAGTATATCTTACTAATTGAATGTCGTTTAAAACTGTACCCATCGCAATAACAATTTTGCGAATAGTACGATTATAAAAGTGTGCGTTACCTAACATTATGGTTCACCAAATGGATTAACTTCAGTAAAATCAATGATATCATCTGATTCAAACTCAATAGCATTGTTATCAATCAAATCTTCTGTTTGTGTATCAAATGGTGTCATGTCGTCTATAGTTCCAATCATTTGATAACGTGCATTACTTGTTTCACCAATTATAATAGTTCCGTTTGCAAAGTTTCCTTGAACACGAACAAGTTCCAAATAGTTATTACCTGTAGTATTAACAGAATGAACTATACCTTGTGCAGTTGCGTTTGCAAGATCAGGACCTTGATAAACAATTTCAGTTAATCTGTATCTAATATTGTTACCAGTTTCAGCATATGGAATATGTGTTCTTCTATACAAATCAAACACTTGTTCATCAACTTCTGTAACTCCAGTTTCTATAATCTCATCTGAGAATACGAACTGTTTAAGTTTTAATGCATACACATAAACATTACCACCACGTCCACGTCCTAACGTATAGAACATTGCCTGATCGTTTTCATGTTCCACGAATGTAATCTCAAAGAAATTCTGCATTAGTGGAATATAAACTAGATCACCTTCACGTGGTCTAATTAGATTAGATGCACCTGTTGAGTATTTAAATCTACGGCGAGAAACAAGTAAAGATAATTCATCACGAATCTCAAGACCAAACTTGGACATAAAATCTTGTTCACCATCCATACCTGTAACATTCTCAAGATACATTTCAATCGGGTATGCATTAATATATTGTTTTAATGTGTCCTCACCGTAGATTGTATCTACTTTATCTCGACTGGTTCTTGGAAGATAAAAGACGTCCATGCCATAGATTTGCATAGCCTCTATGACTAGATCCTCAATGAGCAACTGCTCTTGAGTTATGTGATCTTTGGGAAAATTATTGAAGTAGAAGTTTGTTGACATTCATCATTATCCTATGAACATATCGCCAGGGAGGATATTGAGTGAGTGCATCTGTTCCTGCATGTCTTTAATTTCTTGTATTGCTTCATCATAAATTTCTTTACCATTTAGTGTAACACCACCTGGCATTTGAATTCCACCAAACTTTTTAAGGTTGTTACCCCATTGACGTTTAATCAATGCGGTAGCATATTCTTTTAGAAAACGATCATTCCAAACATCTGAGTTACCTTCAATAGTAACAGTCATTCCAGATGTATTAGAACCATGTGGACCAGTAGTAATCAATTCAGTAGGAGAAATAATTTTCATTACTTGTCTTGATTCATCACCAATGTTAATAAAATCTTTTTCCATTACCTCTTGGTCAAACTTTGTGCTTGTACCAATGATTGTATTTGAGGTTGTGTTACCAGTTACAGTACCAGTCAATGTAATAACTTCTGGTTCAACTCTACGGTAACATTCCATAACAACATACTGACCAACATCTAAATCTCTTGTCCAGTCAATATCTAAGTATAGTTTATTGTGATGACGATTGAATCTGAACTGTGGTGTACCAGAGAATAATAGATTCAATGTACGAAGGTGTTGCATTGTGATTTCATATGACACATACGATACCGATGTGAAATCATAGAGATCATGTAAACGTAGTTGGTAACGTAAGTCAAACATATTGATTGACGAATTAGATTCATCAAACGGTAGAACACCAGTTACAAATATAACTGAATCTGGACAGTAAATCCATCCACGATCAATGTCTGCTTGTTGTATTCGATGTTTGAAGTATGATTTTTCAGTACCATCAAAGTGGTAATCATTCCAATACTCTAGTGCTTCATCGATACGATCTTCTACCTGATCGTCATCTACGTTGATGTCGATAACAGGAAACCCTAACTGACGAAGGCAATATTCTTTAAATTGTGTTCTTGTTTTTGGATGTGCCATAGTCGTCTATTTATGCTGTGTATGTTCCTGAACCAGTAAACGTATGATAAGTATAACCACCTGATGATGTTACTGTTCCACCAGTACCTCTTTGCGATCCTAAGTAAGCAACAATCGCAACTCCTGAACCACCAGTAACATATGCGGCTCTATTTCCACCTGCACCACCTTGTGCTCCACTACCACCTCCTCCACCACCTGTATTAACAGTTCCAGTTCTTGGACCATAAACAGTAACATCACCATTAGAGTTATAACTTCCTCTACCGCCACCACCAGTACCGCCAGTACCAGCGTCAGAAAGATTTGTTCCTGGCCAACTTCCTCCACCTCCACCACCGCCATATGTCTGTCCATTTATCCAAGTATATCCAGAACCACCGTCACCTGCTATAGTTGACGATGGAGCAGCTTCACCAGCACCTCCAGCACCACCTCCACCTCCACCAGCGTGACCATTAACACCATTTCCTCCAGGATATCCTTGACCTGGTACACCACTTTGTCCAATACCAAATGGTGCAGCTGCACCGTTACCACCACCACCTGATCCACCAGCTAATGGAACTTGAGTATCATAGTTACCACCTGCACCACCACCCTGAGCAATATAACTTGTTCCACTTATTATGGCTGTTGTATTTGTGCCGTTAGTTCCTCTTGTCGTTGTGTCTGTTGTAGATCCACCACCGCCGATTGTAAAAGTGATAGAATCGCTACCTGGGATTAACGCACCTGATGTTCCTGTAATAACACCGCCACCACCACCACCACCTGCATGCCAGACTCCACCACATCCTCCGCCAGCAACAAGTATATAACTAACTGTATAAGAATCTGAAACAATACTTAACCATCCAGCTGATGGCATATATGCTTCCATTCTGTTTAATGTGGTGTTGTATCTGATAGAACCATTGGCTGCTGATGCAGGACGTTGTGCAGTTGTTCCTATAGGTATTGAAAAGTAACTATTTGAAGTTGTGTTTGAACCATATTGTGCAGATAAATTTGCTCTTACAAACGCACCATTAGCATAAAGTGCAGCAGAGTTTGCTGTACTGAACGCAGGTTGTATTTGCGGTGCTACATTGTTTGCAGAACTAAATGCAGCATTAGCTTGTAAAAATGCTGAGTTTGCATACTGTCCAGCAGTTGCATCTGCAATAGGAGAACCATTACCAATGACTGTGGCAGTAAAGTTTATACTATTATTCGATGGAATATAGTTTATTAAATCTAATTCGGTTGCGTTATTAGCTGCTTTTGACATTTATTCTTCCCATTTATTCATAGGACATGTTTCTGATTGAACTTGAACTCTTAATGGCATAAATCTAATAGGAACAGATTTTTCACAATTCTTTAAATCATTATCAAACATTGGACATAATTTACATGTTCTATATCTAATTTTCATTGCAACAGGATCAGATATAGGAACGTCTGTAGAAATACCTTCCTGATATTCACGTATCATTAATGGATTTATTATTCCATCAAGAACTCTTTGTTCTAAATGCAAATAATATTGTTCTTCTTCAAGTGTTATTCCGTTAGTTTGTCTTGTCATTTTACCCAAATCCATCCAATCTGATAACCACTATTTAAATAACTATTACTATTCCAATCTGATGAACCTATTCCATATATCTGACCTTTACTACCAAATCCAATAAAACTATCATTAGAAGAACAATCACCTTCATTATTCATAGATAATCCGATTCTTGCACCGTAACTATAGTTTTTATTTGTTCCTGCTTGATTACAGTTAGGTTGTGAACCAAAACTATAATTAACTCCAGCAGCCACTCCCCATGCAATCCAAGCAGCTCTATTATTTACAGAATTTAGTGTTGAAGCATTCATTAATCCATACATAGTATAAGCAGTCCAAGTTTCATATAAATTATTTGTTAATAAGTTATAACACAATCTTTGTCCAACAGTTGCTGGAAAATAGTTATAAACGTGAGTTTTTATATGCCCAGCATACCCAGGACTTTCAGTTTCATTAAATACACCAATAGTCGTCCAATCAGTAGAATCGTAACCATTCCATTTTGTACTATTATTATAAACTTTTGCAGCTAACATCCACCCACCACCATTAGTATTCATGTCACAATAGACTTGTGTTGGTCCTACTGTTGGTAAATTAATCCAATAAAAACCATCAATACTAGTTCCTGTTCCAAGTTTAATTGCTGCCGCAGAAGAAGCAGCACTTGCAGCAGAAGCACCCAAACCAACAGATACAGTATTAGCCCATGAACCAAGATATCCAATTTCTAAAATTCCCGTTTGAGTGTTCAGTCTCATTGCTCCATTAGCAACATTTGACGGCCTTTGAGCTATACTTCCAGTAGGTAATGCAAAATATCCAGTTGATGTTGTATTTGCGTCATACAATGCAGCAGAGTTTGCTTTTATAAAAGCACCGTTAGCATATAATGCAGCAGAGTTTGCTGTACTAAACGCAGGTTGTATTTGTGGAGCTACATTATTTGCACTACTAAACGCAGCGTTTGCTTGTGCAAAAGCACCATTAGCATACACTCCTGCGGTTGCATCAACAATAGGAGCACCGTTACCAATTACTGTGGCACTAAAGTTTAAACTATTATTACCAGGAATATAGTTTATGAAATTTAATTCTTTTGCGTTATCGTAGGCTTTTGACATTTTTATACTGGTGGTGTGTAATCTGATTCGTCCCAAGATAATGTAGATTCATTCCAAGTTTGTATTTTACCTTCCCTTGTTGGCATAGGTGTTGGTGGATTCCATCCAGCAGTTTCATTATCCAACGTCCAAGAAGGATATGGTTTTGGTGGAACAAATGCGTCTAGTTCACTATTATAAGTGTAACCATGACCTGCATATCTCTTACGGAAATTACCGTTATAAGATGTTTGTTTCCAAGACTCATGTCCTGTTAATTTTTTAAGAAACTCGATACCAATTTCTTCTTTTTCTTCTCCTTGCGGAGTCATGCAATCTACATTGTTGACAACCAATACTTCTAATACTACATTGTCAATCCCAAGTTTTGCAAAATGTGCCATTCTAATTTTCTCCTATTAAGTTTTATATCTATATCTGATAACCACAATTCCTGATCCTCCTGGACCACCATCACCACCTGTTACAGAATGAGTGTGTGCTGCACCACCTCCTCCAGCACCACTAAATTGAGCTCCTCTACCACCGGAACAATATGCATTACTAGAACTATCTGTTGAGTATGGCCAACCTTCAATTCCTGGACTTGCTAATGTGAATGACAATCCACCTGCACGTCCATAATTGTTATTAAAGTGTGCTGGTCCACCTCCACCTCCACCACCGGAACCGCCGTTACCACCATAACTGGAGTGACCACCGCCACCACCACCACCTGCCCACCAATAGATTGCGCCAAGAATATCATTACTTACACCAATACCACCATTAGGAGCATTTTGATTTGAACCATCTCCAGGTGCTCTAGTGCTTGTGTTAGTTTCAGCACCATTGTATCCTCTACCTCCTGCACCGCCACCACCACCTGGCCAGTATGGTCCACCTGTTGTAGCTCCAGGATATCCTTGTGATCCAAATGCTACACCACGATTTGCGTTTAATCCAGAAGCACCACCACCTGAACCACCTGATCCTGCGTAATTTGATATTGTATTATGTCTTGAAGCACCACCGCCACCACCAGGGCATGTTACAGATGAGAATATACTTGGGCTTCCATTAGCACCTGCTTGTACAGAACCGTCCGAAGCAGCTGTTCCTACGGGTACGTTAGTCGCACCTCCACCACCTGCACCAACGGTAACTGTATATGTTTGAACACTTACAGGAAATCCAGTAGCTGCTTGATATCCACCAGCACCGCCACCACCTCCCATGTCACGTCCTCCACCGCCACCGCCGCCGATGACCATGTAACGAACTTGTGATCCATCGTTAGGATCGGAACCTACAGAAAGAACTTGAAATGCACCAGAACCAAAGAATGTATGAATCTTTTGATTACCATAATAGGTAATAGAACCACCAGTAGCAGTTAGATATGTTCCAGTAATGTCAACATTTTGACTTACGGTAACAGAAAGATTTCCACTAATTGGAATGCTTCCCGAAAATGCTGATAATAAACCAAACGACATTAGTATTTCTCCAATTATTGAAATTTGTATTTGATGACTACAATACCAGAACCACCATTACCAGTTGTACCGCCAGTTTGATTTGTTGTTCTGTGGGAAACTCCACCGCCTCCGCCTCCAGTATATTGACCAGCGTTACCACCTGAATATCCTGTACCTGTACTTGTTGATCCTACTGGAGATGCTTGTTGTCCAGCCGAACCAACATTAATTCCAGAAGCTCCACCCATACCTTGATTTTGAACGTAATATGCTTGACCACCACCACCGCCACCGCCAGTTCCACCATTACCACCGTTACCTGAATGTCCTCCTGAACCACCACCTCCACACCACCAGTATGCAGGACCTAAAATAGAATTCTGTACTCCTTTACCACCATGACCAGCATTATATGAATTGTTATTTCCTGGTCCAGCGGGTGTTGCAGTTTCAGCACCATGCATTCCTATTGATCCAGCACCACCGCCACCTCCTGGATACCACATGCCACCCGATGTTCTACCGGGATATCCCATGTCTCCTCTTATAGCTCTACCATGATTTCCATATTGTCCAGAAGCACCACCACCTGAACCACCTGATCCTGCTTTGTTTGTTTCTGCACTATGTCTTGACGCACCACCACCACCGCCAAAAGCTTCCATTGTTCCATATGGACTAGTGATTATAGATGATGTTCCATTAGATGCTGCTCTATTACAATATTGAGAATCACCTTGATTCATTGTTCCATTATCACAAACTGCACCTGCACCACCTGAACCTACTGTAATTGTATATTCTGTTTGGAAGACTTTGAATGAAGTACATGCATAGTATCCACCACCTCCACCACCACCACCCATATCTAATCCACCACCTCCGCCACCGGCAACCATCATAATTTCTACAGTAGAACCAGAGACACTATCTATACCTAATGATCTCACGTTCATAGTTCCTGAACCATAAAACGCAATAATCTTATAGTCACCCGAAATGGTTTCAGTAGCACCAGATGTGGTAATAGTCATAAAACTATTCGTCGTGTCTGGTGCTGAAGGAACAGATATGTTTAGAGAACCAGTAATTGGTACTCTACCACCTAGATATGATAACAATCCAAATGTCATTAATAGTTCTCCGAACCAAAGACTGATGAACTAATATTACCAGTAGTTACATTTGCAACAATACGATCATTAGAAGCAAGTGTCATACCTATTGTAAAAATCAACGTATCTGTCATTGGAAGAATTGCTCTGTTCGTAATCATATTATTTGAACTTGGTTGTTCACCAGACTGTACTGCGTACATTGTTACAAAAGCATTTGACGTTAGATTTGCATTACAAAAACTAACTGTAGAAATTACCGCAGTATTTAATGCTGGAACTGTGTAAATATTCGTTAAAACATTTGCGTTTGGATTTGACTGACCTAAAATTTTATAAACGGTTGGCATTTATGCACCCATGAGTAGAAACGGACTTAATCCACCACCAGCAATAGTTTGTCCATTTGCTGTAATAGCGACATTAAAGTTAATTGTATTGTTTGCTTGTATATACTGCCCTCTATTTAGAACAGGTTGTGTATTGATTTGTTCTCTTGCATAGGTATCAATAAATGTTGAAGGCACTCCAGTATTTGACGATATAGCAAGTGTACCGCCAGAATTACTTAGTACGATTCCATCAATGTCAATAGAGTTCGCACTAACGTATATACTTTTCCATCGTAAAGTTTCTGAACCAAGATAGTATGTGTTAGTTGCAGCAGGTAATAGATTTCCTGCAAGTGTCAATCCACCTGAAACAGAACCACCAGTAATTGGTATCGCATTGACTAAAGAAATGTTTGGAGTTATACCAACAACTTCAATAACATCATTTAACCCAGGAGTTAATCCAGTAATTGTGACGTTTGCACCATCAGATGCAGTAACGTCATTTGGAATATTAAGTTTTAAACCATTATAGAAAACATCTACGTAACCAGCACGATAAGGTGTTGACGTTGTAAATGTTGTTTGACCTGCGGTTGCAAAAAATGTTTGACGAGTTACCGTTCCTGTTATTGCAGAAGCTAATGTAGTGAGTTCAGTAATAGGAACATTTGCTTTTAGTCCAACAACTTCAATAACATCATTTGCTTGTGCTGATGATGTTAAAGTAACAGTTAAACTGTCTGTTGCAGTATAATCTTCAGTATTGTATAACTTTAATCCGTTATAATAAACATCTATGTAACCAGGAAGATAACCACTAGATACATTAAATATTGTTTGTCCATTTGTTGCTTTGAATGATTCTCTTACACTCCAAGCAGATGCAGTATTTAAAGTTGCATATGCAGAATTAGCTTTGATAAATGCAGAGTTAGCATATGATCCAGCAGAACCACCACCTAAAGTTTCATAGTTAGTTCCATCATTTGTGAATGTCCAAGAATCAGTGGTCTCATTCCAAATAATTCCAACATTAGAAGATGAACCACGATTAATCTCAATACCGGCATTTTCTGTAGGTACTATATTATTTGGTAAATCTGAATTAATTGTAAGGATATTGTCACTTAAAAGTACAGTACCAGTATTAACTTCAACTCTAGTACCACTAACAATCAAGTTTCCAGTAATAGCTAAGTTACCATCAATAGTACCACCCGAAGATGGTAACTTTGTATTAGATGATGCAAAGGCAGCATTGGCATGTAAGAATGCTGGTTCAATTTGTGGTGCTACATTATTTGCACTATTGAATGCTGCATTAGCTTGAATAAACGCTGAATTTGCGTATGATCCAGCAGTTGCATCTGCAATAGGAGAACCATTAGAATAAACATCAGTTGTGAAATTTATTCTATTGTTTCCGTCAATGTATTGAATCTTATTTAATTCAATAGCATTATTTCTTATTTTAGATGGGGCTACCATTTATTTTTATGTTTCCTGTTGTTTCCAGTTTAAAATCGATTCATCCCAAGTGTAATAATTACCATCACCTGTTGGGTATGGTATGGGTGGTTCCCATTGACAAGTAGTTTCATTTAACGTCCAAGAATTAAAAACTCTTGCAGGTATAAATGCATCTCTAAACTCATCATACATTCCACCAATTGTCGCATAGTTTTTTCTAAAAGGTGTGCCACCTAATTTATGTTCGCCAGCATATGTATTGTAACTAGTTCTTTTACACTTTTGTTTTTGAAACTCACCATAGTATTCTTCCCAATTGATACCATCTTCACCTTCTTCTTTTCCAACTATAACGTGAGTTACTATATTGTTTCCGTCTAAAAATGCGTAGTGTGCCATATTGATTCCCATTAACTAAATGTAATTGTTCCTGTACCAGCAGTAAACTTGTAGATTTTGTATCCGTTTCTAGTAGCAGTATCAACAACTGCGGTCAATCCAGCAGATACAGTAGCAGTAGTTCCAGAACCAGTTGCTGGCCAAACTAAAACAATCACACCAGAACCACCAGTTCCCCCACCGTTCAATCCACCGCCACCACCTCCACCTAAGTTTGCAGTTCCCGCATCTCCTGGTCCACTTCCTCTACCAGTTCCTCCACCACCTGAACCACCCGGCATTGTGTTTCCTTGTCCGTCTCCACCTGCACCACCACCGCCTGCGTAAGTAACAGTTGGTCCAGTAATTCCATAAGTAGCACCGGCACCACCAGTACCACCTTGTTGTGCAGATTGAATGTCTCCACCTACTGCACCAGCACCACCGCCACCACCACCTGCAGCACGACCACCACCACCTGATCCTCCACCATTACCACCATTAAAACCTTGTGACGGACTTACTGCTGGAGTATTACCGGCACCACCGCCTGTATTGTTTGGTCCTGCACCTCCACCACCCGAACCTCCTGGTTGCCCTGGAGGACCTGAGTCAGCACGACCACCTCGTCCACCACCTGCGGAAGATACGTCTGAAAAAACAGATGCGGAACCAGAACTATCTCCACCTCCACCTGCTCCAACAGTAACGGTATATGCTACACCAGTTTGATATTGGTAAGTGCCATATCGCATACCTCCACCGCCACCACCGCCACCAATAAAACTACCACCGCCACCACCGCCACCAATAACAAGATACTCTAGTAATAGAGCAACCCATGGATTACGAGGATTGGATACCCTTCGTGGATTAACATTACGTATTTTAGGCGTTTCGGATATTGTTGATCTAACACTCATGTTTAGTAAATTTCGGATCCAAATAAATTAAAAGAAACAGTTGAACCAGTTGTAAATACCGTAACTACATCTCCATTACCCAATGTTAATCCTGATGTTAAAACAATCGTATCTAAAAAACCAACAACAGCATTTGCCGTAATGTAATGTTTTTGTGCAATTGCAGCACCTGCCGGTCTGATTGCAATAGAGTAGTTTACGTTTGCATTTATGTTTGCATTACAAACAGTAATAGTGGAAACTATAGCAGAATTTGATGCTGGTACTGTGTAAACATCAGTATTAGTGTTTGCTGTTGGATTTGATTGTCCTAAAACTTTATATACTTGTGGCATTTTACATTCCTGATAACATTAATATGTTTGGTAACGCTGCAACACCACCTGCATTATTTGCGGTATTATAAGCAGCATTAGCTTGTATGAAAGATGCATTTGCTTGTACGAAAGATGCATTTGCATATAATCCCGCAGAGTTTGCTTTACTAAATGCAGGTTCTATTTGTGGCGCTACGTTATTCGCTGAGTTAAATGCAGCATTAGCTTGTGCAAAAGCACCATTCGCATATATTCCCGCCGTTGCATCCACAATAGGAGCACCTCCACTAATTGGAGTAGCGGTAAAATTTATCGTATTATTTGAAGCAATATAATTTACGTAGTTTAATTCTATTGCGTTATTTGCTGATTTTGTTGGCATGTTCTATTTATGTTATGATGTAAATGATCTTGATTTAGATAACATTGTTTGGAGCAAATCCAAAAAATCCTACTCTCTCACCGGACCCGCCATTATAACTTAGTGAAGCAGCATAATAACTTCCACCACCATCACCTGCAACAAAGAATGAATGATTGGCATCTCCACCAGCTTGTCTTATTTCTACATAATTTGATCCATTCCAACCATTATCAGTTAGAGCGTTGCCCATCTGTAAATGGTTTGGATATTCAGTATTAGTTTTAGACCAATAAAAACTTCCTGTTCCTCCCGCAGACCTAGCAGATATTGAACCTGTGAATTCACCACCACTAGGAACATTATCAAACATAGCTTTAAATACTGATGGAGTTACAGCCATTTGTATCCATTGAAGGTATGAAGCTGTTGATAAAGATGTTCCCGTAGAAGTTCGATATTGACCAACTATACATCTATTTGAAGTATCCCCACTCCAACCAGTTAAAATAGTTGCTGTTGCTTCTCTAAATGTATTATTATGTCCTCTAGTTCCTGAAACACTAGTAGAGAGTGTTCCAACGTCTGTAAAGTTTGTTATTAATGTACCGGATAGTTGTGATTGTGTTAAAATCATATATCCTGTATTACTATTAATTGTCCAATCTGTGTATACTTGAAATGCATTTCCAGAATTATAACCAGAATTTTTATACCAATAAACTCCGTTAGTTGGTACTGATCCCATTATTGATGCAATTTGAGCAGGTGAACCTGCTGCTTTTACACTTGTGGAACCATCTAGATAAGGTCTTACAATAATACTAAATGATCTTGTTATTTGATTTCCACCAGCATCAGTTGCAGCTGCTGTGAATGTACTTGTTGTTTGAGACTCAACATCAGTTGGATCACCACTAATTGCTCCAGTCGATGAGTTTAAGGTAGTTCCTGCTGGAATTGAACCAGAATCTATCGTGTATGTTATACTTGTTTCGGGATCATATGCATTTATAGTTGCATGTGTTCCAGTTGCATTATCATAAATTGTTGCAAGAGTTCCAGATGCAGTATTCCATGTTGGATTAGTTCCTGTTTGAATTGTATCAAACTTTGTTACAGAAGCAGTACCATTTGCTTGAATAACTCTAACATCTAATGGTCCTTCTGCAACAGTAAATGCTCTTGGTGTTGTCACTTGCAATGTTGTAGTATTACCATAAGAAACAGTTGCAGCAGTATACTCAGTTCCATTTGCAGTAACAAATCTTACCGATGCATCTTGTTGAAATCCTGTTCCATATACTGTAAACAATGCACCAGTATTACCACCATAACTGGCAGGAGTAACATTAACAATTGTTGGTACAGCACCAGTTACTGTAGTCCATCCAGATAATGTATATACTTCTGCAACTCCTATTGTCGTATTGTATCTTAAAGAACCTAACTGTGCTGACGCAGGACGTTCTGCTGTCGTTCCTTGTGGAATTGCAAAGAAAGAATTAACGGCAGTATTAGCGCCATAAACATTAACACTATTAGCAGCGTTGTATGCAGAATTAGCTTGTAAGAAAGCACCGTTAGCATACACGCCAGCGGTTGCATCAACAATAGGAGCACCGTTACCTATTACTGTAGCAGTAAAGTTTAAACTATTATTACCAGGAATATAGTTTATGTACTCTAATTCTTTTGCGTTATCGTATGACTTTGACATTATTGATACCTATATCTGATAATAACAATTCCAGAACCACCATTACCACCATGTCCATTATATGACGCATATCCATATTGTCCAGAACCTCCTCCGCCTCCACCTGTATTTGTTCCGCCTGCCCCACCACTAACTTCACCACTACCGCCACCAACTCCAGGAGAACCAGTATTCAATGCAGATCCGCCACCAGCATACGTAGTAGATGGAACAGAACCTGCACCACCACCACCTCCGCCACCAATACCACCAACACCGGCAGGTTGTTCCCATCCTGCACCACCACCACCACCTGCCCAATAGTAATCATTGTAAATTGGAAGTGATATTCCTGGTCCACCGGCTCCACCAATTGTTTGTGATTGCCCATCAAAACCTACACCACCAGCACCACCCCCACCGCCACCTTCTTGAGCATTACCAGGATTGTTACCACCAGCGTTTCCATACGTTGTTCCATATGGTGAAGTACCTTGAGTTTTTGAACCACCTGATGTTGGTCCATGTCCAGCACCACCACCTGAACCTCCAGGTTGTCCAGCTATTCTAGTATCATTTCCAACATAAGTTCCACCTCCTCCTCCACCAACACCAGTACCGTATGCGCCAAAAGAAGAATTGGCTCCATTACCACCAACTACATCTGTTAAAGCTCCAACACCACCGGCACCAACAGTAACAGTATATGTTCCAGTCGTCAATATAGTAGATTGAGAAACGTAGACTACACCTCCACCTCCACCGCCTCCTCCATGACGACCACCGCCTCCACCCCCACCGGCAACTACTAACCAGTCAACATATGCTCCAGATGAGGGTACTGAAGTTACTGTGAAAGAACCTGAACCAGTAAAAATATGTAACTTATAATTACCAGAAGTTACAATTGTTCCACCTTCTGCTAAGAGTGATCCAGCATAGTATACGGTACTCCATCCATTGTAATATAATTCTAAAGCAGCGTTTGCTGTATTGAATCTTAGAGCTCCTGGTGATGGAGAAGTTGGACGTTGTGCAGTATTACCTGCAGGTAATGAGAAGAATCCAGTTGCTGTTGTGTTTGCACCATATACATTAATGTTTGCAATTGCAGCATTAGCAGTATTTGCAGCAAGGAATGCTGCGTTAGCATATAATCCCGCAGAGTTTGCTTTACCAAATGCCGGTTCTATTTGTGGTGCTACGTTGTTTGCAGAATTAAATGCGGCATTAGCTTGTCCTCGTGCAAATGTATCGATGAATGTTGATGGCGATCCACTAGGTGTACTAATCGCAAGAGTACCACCAGAATTGCTTAGAACTAAACCATCGATGTCAATAGAGTTTGCACCAACATATAAACTTCTCCAACGATTAGTTGCAGAACCTAAGTAATAAGTATTGTCTGATGTTGGTATTAAGTTACCTGCGATGTTCAATCCACCAGAGATTGTACCACCAGTAATTGGTATTGCATTTGCAAGTGCAACATTAGGAGTCAATCCAACAACTTCAATAATAGAATTTACTGTTGGAGATATATTAACAAAATTAATTGTCGTACCATTTCCTGCCGTTACATCCTCAGGGATATTAACTTTAATACCGTTGTAGTATACATCAACGTACCCTACACGATATCCACCTGTTACTGTAAATGTTGTTTGTCCACTATTCGCATAGAATGTTTGACGATTCAATAAACTTGTCATTGAATTTAAAACGTACACATTCGCAGCAGGTACGTTTGCACCAAATCCAACGATCTCAATAATAGAATTTAATGTCGCAGGATTTGTAAGAGTTACATTAACCCCGTCGGTTGCAGTATAATCTTCTGCACCGTATAATTTTAATCCGTTGTAGTATACATCGATATACCCTGGAAGATAACCAGACCCTGGAGAGAATGTTGTTTGTCCAGCAGTCGCAACAAATGCTTGTCGTGTACCCCATGCACTTGATGAGTTTGCAAGTGCAAATGCAGCATTAGCTTTATCAAATGCAGGTTGTACTTGAGGTGCTACGTTGTTTGCAGATAAAAATGCTGCGTTAGCATGAGCATATGCACCGTTCGCTTGTAAAAATGCACCATTAGCATAGATACCAGATGAACCACCACCTAAAGATTCGTAAGTTGTTCCGTTATTAGTGAATTGCCATGCCTGTGTAGATTCATTCCATATGAATGATACGTTTGGTTGGTTACCACGATCAACTTCAATACCTGCATTGAATAGGGGTGTTCCAGACTGATTAATCGCTGCATTGAGCGTAATAATATTGTCTTTAACTAAGAGTGTTTCAGTTTGTGCGTATACGGATGCGCCAACGACTGTAAGATTTCCCTGAACTTTTACGTCAGAGTTATAAACAGTTGTGTTGTTCGCATCGGTATACGAAAACTTCTGTATTTTATGTACGGTATTTCCTGATGTAGCCATTTAGTTATTTATGTTAGTGTTAACCAGTAAAATTGAATGTTCCTGAACCTGTAAATAAATGATACGTATATCCAGCAGAAGTGGTAATCGTTCCGCCAGTAGCTCTTTGTGTTGTTCCTGAGTAACGAATAACTACTATACCAGAACCACCTGCACCACCAGAAACTCCATATACTCCGGTTTTACCACCTGCACCACCACCGCCACCACCTGTATTCGTTCCTCCAGAAGGTGCTTGTGCATTTACATCATATGCTCCGCCTGCACCACCACCGCCAGTTCCTCCTGTAGATGTAGTTCCTGTACTATGCGTTCCTCCACCTCCACCACCTGACCAATATCCAGTAGGACTAAATGAACTAAATGCAGCATATAATATACCAATACCACCTGGACCACCACCAACGGTAGCAGCACTTCCAGCAGCTCCACCACCACCTCCTCCACCACCCCAAGCACCACTACCACTATGGAGTCCTCCAGGATATCCTTGACCTACTAATCCAGTTCCAACTCCACCGCCATTTGAACCACCACCCGAACCTCCAGGTTGTCCAGCACTTTGATTCGCACCCCCACCGTTACCACCACCAAGTGCAACAATATTTGTTCCTGTTGCTGCAGCAACAATTGATGAATTTGATCCAGGAGTTGAATTAGGTCCATTAGGAGATTGGTTACCAACACCTCCGCCACCACCAACGGTTACAGTATACGTGACTCCTATTGGGGTGTTTAATGAACTAGAATAAGCAACACCACCACCGCCTCCTCCGCCACCCATTGCCCATTGACCACCGCCACCACCACCTGCAACCACAACATATTCTAAAATAAATGTGTCCTGTGCAACAACAACCCAACCAGCAGAAGGCATATAAACTTCTACTACATTATTACTACTGTTGAAACGCATTGATCCTTTAGCAGGACTTGCTGGACGTTGTGCAAGTGTACCAATAGGTAATGTTAAAAATCCAGTAGATGTATTATTTGCATCATACTGAACACCTGAATTAGCTTTTGCAAACGCACCATTAGCATAAAGTGCTGCTGAGTTTGCAACATGGGATGGTGCATTTGCAACAATGAAAGCAGCGTTAGCATAAAGTGCCGCAGAGTTTGATGTACTAAACGCACCGTTTGCATACAGCGCAGCAGAGTTTGCCGTACTAAATGCAGGTTGTATTTGAGGTGCTACGTTGTTTGCACTATTGAATGCTGCATTTGCTTGTAAAAAAGATGCGTTAGCGTAAAGTGCAGCAGAGTTTGCCGTACTAAATGCAGGTTGTATCTGAGGTGCAACATTGTTGGCAGAAGCAAATGCTGCGTTTGCTTGTAAGAAAGATGCATTAGCATAAAGTCCAGCAGAATTAGCTTTACCAAATGCTGGTTCAATCTGAGGTGCTACATTGTTTGCAGATGAGTATGCAGCATTAGCCTGAACAAATGCTGCAGGTACTTGCTTAATATTTAATACCGTATTAGATGATTTTGTAGTTGCCATGTCTTATCTATTAGGGAATGATCTAGTCGGTGGTGTAAATGTTGTTGTATAACGTGCCGATCTTGTTATACGGAACTCTTGTATATGTCCATTAAAGTAACGTGTATTTGCATCATGCCAACGACCAATATAATACGAGTTTCCTAAATTACTTATTGCAGATGCACTAGTAAATGTTTGATCTACTTGTCCATTAACATAACCAGTAAACGTACTACCATTTCTTACCAATGCAACGTGTGTCCATGTTCTTAATGGAACTGCAATAGAACCTTTAGGGTTTCCTGGGTCAACACCTAATCTAATATCCCATGAACCAGATGTTGCTGATATAGCATATCCAATATACCCACTAGGATCAATACCAGCACCAAAACCAGTAATACCAGCAGATGAACAACATAATCCATCTGCATAAGTTGAATCTGTTACTGCATTTCTATAAATCCAACATTCCCAAGTAAAATTAACAGTTCCAAGAGGAGATGCTGCCGTTGCCGGTAAAATTAAATAATCTGCATTACCGTCAAGATAAGCTGAACCACCATTAAACTTACTTATAGTGTTATTTGATTTTGCATCACCAGAAGTTTCAAATATATTTTTTGCACTTGAATCTATGATTGCAGCATCAGTAAAGTTTAACAACATGGTAACTGCATTTGCCAAAGCACCTTGAGATGTTACTGTTAATGGTGCAGTAGGTGGGGTAAACACTTGAGTACCAACTGTAGTGCTAGATGTTTGATATGACGTAGGAATCGATCCAGTTATTAGGCGAACATCACTAGCCCAACAAGCAGGTATTATCTCACCACCACTTTGTAATGATCCAATTCCAACTTGTGTTTTAGTAATATCCGGAGTATATGAAGCTTCATACGCTGCTAGTTTTCCATTAATGAATAATCTCAAAGTGCTGGATGCATCTCTTGTATAGACTACGTGATTCCATTGTCCTGTAACATAAGCAGCTGAAACGTGATTACCATTACCGTAGAATGAATAATTACCACCAGTTATATAAAATGATATTGTGGATGCATCATTAATTGATCCAGTTCTTGAACTTACTAACTGACCACCACCACTTGTTGTTGTACCATAATGCCAAGCTTCCATGGTAAATGGACCAGTTCTAAACGCAAGATTCGATACTGATGGTGTTAGTAAATAATCTCCTGTACCATCAAAGTATACTCCACCTCCGGTATTTGCAGTAGTATAAACCGTGTTTGGAGCAAACGGAGAAAACGGTCTTACAAATGGTGTACTTAAAGCAGTTGCAGTAAATCCTGCACTTGAGTTTGCAGTCGAATTATCAATAAATTGATTGTTTTGACATGTCAATAATTTGGTATTTGTTACAACTCCTAATGTGGATGTTGGAACAGTATATGTTGTTAATGTTGGATCATAAAGTGCAGTACCATTAATTACACGAATATTTGATAATGAACCAGTTAAATATTGACCATCAGTACCACCACGAACACCTAATCCAACTGGATTTGAATCATCAACTAAAGAACCTGTTGGTGTTCCTGTAGCAATTCTTGCACCATTCATAAACAATGATAACGTCCCAGGTGATCCTGAACGAACTAAAGCGAAGTGGTTCCAAACACCCAAAGGAACCCCACCCGCTCCTGAAATTCTAGTTACAGTACCACCAATTGAAATTGCTGCACTTAGATTACTTGATTGAAAATCTACCATCCAAGAACTGTTACCATCATTTGCAACTACCCATTTTGAAATAATAGATGCATCATTTGATGGCATTGTAGAAACATTAAACCAACCTTCTACCGTAAATGCACTTGTTCCAAATTGAAATGCAGCGTTGTCTGCAAATCTTACTCCACTACTTCCATTAAAGAAAACACTCCACTTTCCAGGGTCAGCACTAAATGGTGTAAATGTACCTTGTGATACATTACCATTCCTTGTAATCATTAATTTATTGCGTGAATTATCAATTATTCCATGATTGTTATGTGGTTGACGATTCTGAAAAGTTAATAATCTTGTATTTGCAACATTTGATACCGGTGCCGTTGGAACAGTAAGTGTTGTTTGTGAAGTATCGTATGCACTTGAACCGGTTAGAATTCTTATGTTACTCATATAACCAGTCATTGCAGTTGCAGATGCTTGTCCCGCATAACCAATTGTAGCTGCTCCACTAGCATATGTTGTTGTGTCACTACTTCTAGTTGCAAGACGTATACCATCCAAATAAATTGACATTACACCAGAACGTCTTGCAAAACAAATGTGATACCATCTGTATGGATATAAAGTTCCTCCTGAACCAGTTGACAATAAAGATCCTGAACCAACTTCATCTGTTTTACCAGACAATAGGTATCCAGAAGCAGTTCCATAAACAATAGCATAACCCTGTTGAATACCAGCATTAAGTCCCAACATACCAAAACTACTTGGTACACTATTAAAGTAAGCAAAGAATTCGATAGAAAATTCTTCACTTGAAGTAAAGTCTAATATATTACTCGGTAGACCACTTATATAATCACCAGTTCCATCAAAAAAGATTGAACCTGTTGATGTATCTGTTTCTGTAAATGGACTAAAACCTACTACTTGTGGTGATCCACTTTGAGTAATACCAAATCCTGTTCCAGAATTTGCTGTACTATTATCTTTAAATGTATTATTTTGACATGTAAGTAATGATGTGTTTGTTATTGCTGTTAAAGGTGTTGTACTTGGTGTAAAGGATGAAGTGTATACAGCACTTCCTTTAACAATACGAGCATTACTAATGTAACCAGTAAATCCTTCCGTATTACCGTTTGCTCCAATACCTACGGTATTAGTGCTTGAAGCTGGCAAAGAAAAAGAAGTAGTTGTAGTAGAACACAAAACACCGTTTATAAAAAATCGTAATGTTGTGCCATCCCATGTTGCAGCAACATGCGTCCAAACATTTAATCCAGGTATAGTTGTTCCACTATAATAAGTGGTAGTACCGTTGTATATGTAAAGCTGACTATTATAGGTAGCTACACCAGTACCTTTTATTGCGAATTGCCATTCTACACTTCCGGTTATACGTTTAGCCATCAATCCGTTATCAGTATTGGAAAGTGAAGTTGGATATATCCAAGCTTCTAAACACCAACTAACGCTTGTGCTTAATTGTAATGCAGTATTATTAGGTGCAGTTATATAACTAGATCCATCAAAGTAATTACCCCAAGAAGTATTAAATGGACTAAAATTACTTCCTCGTGCATCAGCAACAACAATTAATGGTAAACTATTTGATGATTCATCTTTAATTACAGTATTCGCACTACCATGTATTAATAACATTGTGTTAGAAAACTGTGCATCAATAATTGGAGTAATTGTTAAACTAAATGTTCTTACGTTAGCATCTGCTCCAGGGTCAGTAGCAGTAACAGCAAATGTACTTGTTGTATTATCTGTAACTTCAGCAGGTGTTCCAGTAATAGTCGCATTAGCAGTAACAAACGATAAACCACTTGGAACAGATCCAGATGACAATGAATAAGTTATACTTCCACCATCAGGATCATATGCATTAACAGTAATCGGTGTGAATGTTTCTGCACTATATGATGTTAATGTTGGATTCGTATTCCATAATGGTGGACGATTTAATACAGTATAAGTGTAATTATTTGATGCAGTTAAACTACCTTGATCGGTACTTGTGATAGTGAAACTATATGTTGTATTCGTAGTTACAACAACAGGTGTTCCAGTAATGACACCGTTTGCACTTCCTAACGAACTATTAACTGGTAATGTTCCAGAAGAAACAGTATATGTTAAACTTCCACCGTCTGGATCGTAAGCAGAGATTGATGCCGAAGCTGCATTTCCAGAATAGATTGTTCCTAGACTTCCTGCCGCAGTATTAATTACTGGAGCTCGATTCAATACAGTATAACTGAATGTTCTATCAGTATTATTGTTTACTGTATCGTTTGCTTTAATTGTAAAGTTGTACGTTGTGTTTGCTAAGACTGAATTTGCAACACCTTGAATCAATCCGTTTGCTGTAGAGAAGTTTAAACCACCTGGTAATGAACCTGATGATATTTGATATGTTATTGCAGTACCTTCTGGATCTGTCGCAGACACATATACATTAACTGTATTTGCACCAAAGATACTTCCAAGTGTTCCTGCCGTAGTAATCCAGTTTGGTACACCACCTGCATCAATACAATCTAGTTTTGTTACAGTACCAGATTGCTGAACAACACGAACACTAATTGGTTCTTCTTCAACTTTAATTGCACGAGGTGTTGTTGCACGAACTTGTACTGAACTATAATAAGTTACAGTTGAAGCTAAAATTGCTGTACCGTTAGATGTTACAAAATAAACTTGTGCATCGGAAGTAAAATTCGATCCATTAATAGTAAATTCTGTTCCAGATGCACCACTATATGTTGAAGGAGATACTGTAGCTATACTTGGAGGTGCTGCAATAGGAAGCCATCCAGTTGGAGTGTATAATTCCATACCAGCAATGTCGGTATTGTAACGCATAGTACCCGCAACATTTGCTGATGCAACTCTTTGTGCGCTGTTACCTGATGGTAATCTGATACCATCTGTTCCAGCAAATATTTGATTATTTTTTGTATAGTCTCTTAAATCAGCCATTATGGGTTCTCAATTATTCTCCAACCGTAAGTTGCATTACTGTACACTAGACCGATGCCAGCGTTATTTGATGAAATGACTAGATCACTTGTACTTCCCATAACCTTGTTGCCATTTCCTTTGATGATACAGTTATTTATCGCAAAGTTTCCTGCCATGTCTACAATGCGAGCAGTATTTCCAAGACTAGGAGATGAATTTAAAGTAATATAAACATTTGCAGTAGTTGTATCTACAAGGAAACCTTCTGTCGTATTTGCAGTAGTGTTTGCACTAATTATCTTCCAAGTTATTCCTGTGCCTGAACCAGACGCAGCAGTAATCATTTGCGTACCGTCGTTGAAGTAAACGGTTGCAACATTGACTGCATTTGCTACCACATTTGAAGTTACAAATAATGTGTTAGTTGTGATTGCGTTATTAACTGATACATTGTTCCAAACATTCAACGAACCATAAATTGTACCACCACGTATTGATACTGCATTAGCAGGAGTGAACTCTGGACCAATACCAATAACTTCAATGATGTCACCAGTTTCAACAATTGCTGATTGCATTACGATAGTTGAACCATCACTTGCAAGTACGTCAGCTGGAATGTTTAGTTTAATACCGTTTAAGTATACATCAACAAAACCAATCTTGTATCCACCAGTTACAGTAAATGTAGTCTGACCATTTGATACTGCTGTTGTTGCGTATCTTGTTGCGAGATATAAGTTATCGAGGTAGGTATACAATGTACCTATTTTTTCAACCTCAACTATATCACTTACTTCACATGCAACTGTTAATGTTACAGATGTCCCATCAAGTGCAACAAAGTCATTAGTTTCTTTTAAACGTAAACCGTTTAGATATACGTTTACATTACCTGGAGTATAGACTGTAGCGAATGATGTTTGTCCTGCTGTCGCAGTAAATGTAACTTTTTCATATCTTGTATTTGCATCGACAACATATGTCGTTGCAGTTTGAATATCAACTACGTCACCATCTAGTAGTGTCGGATTTAATATGTTAATGCTTCCAGCTGGATTAGCTGTATAATCAGCAGGACTTAACTTAATTCCGTTTACATAAACATCAGCATATCCTTCTATGAATGATGTTGTAGTATTAAATGCGGTTTGTGCAGCAGTTGCGGTATACGAATTTCTAATAATCGTACCCAATGCAGCCAACGCAACGGTTGCCGCAGTATTAGATGCACTTGTTACACGACCATACTCATCTACGGTAAATACAGGAAGAACAGTTGATCCACCATATGTTCCTGAAGTTACACCCGAAGTTGCCAAAGATAATGCAACATTACCAGTTGGAGAGTTGGCAGTAATGAAACTGCTATTGACAATATTCGTCCCTGATGGTATACTAACAGTTGTGTTAGCGATACTAATAACACGACCATAACCGTCGGTTGTAATTGTTGGAATAACGGATGAACCACCATATGTACCAATGTTAAAATTAACATTAGCCAATCCAATTCTTACGTTACCGAAATTTGAATTTGTTGTAAGTTGATCGGTGTTCGGGAAAATATATGTCCCAGGAGGAACAGAAATCGTGGTGTTAGAAACTGACTGTACACGACCGTAACCATCAACATTAATAACTGGAATTGCAGTAGCACCACCAAACGTACCGATACTTGCGTTTACATTTGCAAGACCGATTTGTATGTTTCCAGTTGATGTGTTCGTATAAATCTCATACGAGTTTGCAGTAATAGTGAATACTGCTGCGTTTGCCTTAGCAAATGCTGCGTTTGCAGTATTGTATGATGCATTTGCATGAGCACGAACATACGTGTCAATAGAATTGTTTGCAACATTAAATGCAGCATTCGCATGAGCAAACGCAGCATTGGCATATGTACCTGTTACATTTTGTGAACCATACGCAGCATTTGCTTGTACGAAAGAACCGTTGGCATATAAGGCAGCAGAATTCGCAACATCAAATGCAGCGTTTGATTGTACGAACGAACCATTCGCATACAACGCAGCAGAGTTTGCCTGACTATAAGCAGCATTTGCATAAACGCCAGTAGTATTCTGTGAACTGTATGCAGCATTTGATTGTACAAATGCACCGTTAGCATAAAGTGCTGCCGAGTTTGCGACATCAAATACAGCGTTGGCTTGTATGAACGCACCGTTAGCATATATCGCAGCAGAGTTTGCTTGATCGTATGCAGCGTTAGATTGTACAAAAGCACCATTGGCGTAAAGACTTGCAGAGTTTGCTTGTGCATATGCAGCGTTTGCTTTTAAGAATGCTGCGTTTGCATATGGAGACTGTGCAGCAGAATTTGCAACTTCATATGCAGCATTCGCTTGTATGAACGCACCGTTAGCATAAAGTGCAGCAGAATTTGCTTGTGAATATGAACTATTTGCATATACACCAGTTACGTTCTGACTTGCATACGCAGAGTTCGCTTTTAGGAACGCAGCATTAGATTGTACAAAAGCACCATTCGCATATAAGGCAGCAGAGTTTGCTTGGTCATATGCAGCATTGGCTTGAACAAATGCGCCGTTCGCATAAAGTCCTGCACTAACCGCTTTACTGTCTGCCGTATTTGCAGCAATGAAAGCACCGTTGGCATATATCGCAGCAGAGTTTGCTTGATCGTATGCAGCGTTAGCATAAACACCAGTTGTGTTTTGACTTGCGTATGCAGCGTTTGCTTTTAGGAATGCTGCGTTTGCATGATCGTTGACTGCAATTACAGTTGTATTAGTAGTATTAGCAACTACTGAAAAATTGTTTATCGTTTCAAATGCAGCATTAGCATGAATGAAACCGGAGTTTGCATGTAGGTATGCATTGTTCGCATATGTTCCTGTTACATTCTGACTTGCGTATGCAGCGTTTGCCTTAATAAATGCAGCATTCGCTTGAACAAATGCACCATTCGCATACAGAGATGCAGAGTTCGCTTGTGCATACGCAGCATTAGCATAAACGCCAGTTGTATTTTGACTTGCGTATGCAGAGTTTGCTTCTACAAACGCAGAGTTAGCATACAATGCAGCAGAGTTTGCTTGATCGTATGCGTTGTTTGCATAAGTACCTGTTACGTTTTGTGATGCATACGCAGTATTTGCTTGTAGGAATGATGCGTTTGCATAGTATCCAATCTCAACACCACGAACTCGAACATATTCAGAATGTAGATTTGCATTAAGTGTGTCAATTACAAACGATGGATCATCAACATTAATGTTATTATTTGCAGCAATGTCTGGTGTGTATTCTTTGAACAGATGCCATTCTTTTGTTCCAGCATCACGTATTAGACCAGTATGTGCATTAGTTCCATTGTTATAGTGACCTGCAAAACCAATATCTAAAATGTCAGTAGTGTAGTTGTTTATACCTAAAACTAATAACGTATCACTTGCAACAAGTGTTCCAGCATCTACAAAGAAAGTATTTCCGAGTGCATATATGTTACCAGTAATAGACAAGTTACCTTGAATAGTAACATTACCAGTAATTAAACCACCAGTATTTGCATTAAGTGAATTGTTTGCACGTACATAAGCATTGTTCGCATAAGTTCCAGTTACATTCTGACTTGCATATGCAGAATTTGCTTTTAAGAATGCTGCGTTGGCATATTCGCCAGTTGTATTCTGTGATTCGTATGCAGAGTTTGCTTTTATAAATGCAGCATTTGCCTGAACGAAAGCACCATTTGCATACAAGGATGCTGAATTCGCTTGTGCATACGCAGCGTTAGCATAGACACCAGTTGTGTTCTGTGAACCGTATGCAGCATTCGCTTGAATAAACGCACCGTTGGCATACAAGGACGCAGAGTTCGCTTGTGCATATGCAGCGTTAGCATAGACACCAGTTGTGTTTTGACTTTCATATGCAGAATTTGCTTCAATGAAAGCACCGTTTGCATAGAGACTTGCAGAATTTGCTTGTGCGTATGCAGCATTAGCATAAACACCTGTAGTGTTTTGAGAATCGTATGCCGAGTTTGCTTCAATGAAAGCACCATTCGCATATAACGATGCAGAGTTTGCTTGTGCATACGCAGAATTTGCTTTTAGGAATGCTGAGTTTGCGTAGACACCCGTTGTATTTTGTGAATCATACGCAGAGTTAGCCTGAACAAATGCACCGTTTGCATAGAGACTTGCAGAGTTTGCTTGTGCGTATGCACTATTCGCTTTTAGAAATGCTGAGTTTGCGTAGACACCCGTTGTATTTTGTGAATCATACGCAGCATTAGCTTGTACAAAAGCACCATTCGCATATAACGATGCAGAATTTGCTTGTGCATATGCAGCGTTAGCATAGACACCTGTTGTGTTTTGTGAATCATACGCAGCGTTTGCTTTTAAGAAAGCAGAGTTTGCATAAACACCTGTTGTGTTTTGTGAATCATATGCGGAATTTGCTTTTAAGAAAGCAGAATTAGCATAAGCTGCTGCTGAATTCGCTTGATCGTATGCATTGTTCGCATAAGTGCCTGTTACATTTTGTGACGCATACGCACTATTGGCTTTTACGAAAGCGGAATTAGCATATGTGCCAGTTGTATTCTGTGAACCATATGCAGCATTCGCTTGAACAAATGCACCGTTAGCATATAAAGAGGCTGAGTTTGCTTGTGCATATGCAGCATTAGCATACGTACCTGTTGTGTTCTGACTTGCATACGCAGAGTTAGCTTTTAGAAACGCAGCATTAGCATACGTACCTGTTGTATTCTGTGAACCATATGCAGAGTTAGCGTGCAAGTATGCATTGTTCGCATATGTACCAGTTACGTTTTGTGAACCGTATGCAGAGTTTGCTTGTAGGAACGCAGCGTTAGCATAAACACCTGTAGTGTTTTGCGAACCGTATGCAGAGTTAGCATGGTCATATGCCGTGATAAGATTCTTAGACCAAAGACGATTCCCTGGTGTTGAAGTATCATAGACTAATACCCAACCGTTGGCACTTGCTGTACCTAGGTTAGGTTCTGCATCACTAAGATGTAGAAATGAGTAACGATCTGCCGGTACACTTGCGGCATTTGTTGTTACTGCTCTACCACTTAATAGTATCTGTTTATTACGCATTAGCAGTTTCTAGTATTGACAATGTTAATTCAGCAGCATTTATTCTATCTGCTTGGATAGAGAAACCATCTCCAGATTCTAAAACAAGTTTACCAGTCAACAAGCTACCAGCATCCTGAATAGGAATCTTTACGTTTGCAATCAAACGAGTATTGTTCGCACCACGACGATGTGCTGCTGTTACGGTAACTGTTGAAGTGTCAATATTAGAAACTTGTGCTAATAGAACTACAGTAGTAACTCCAGGAGGAGCCGTATATACAGTATTAGCAGAATTTGTTATGTTTGTTATTACAGTTTTAAACGAATTTAGTGGGATATTACTTGCCATTTTAGCCTTCCAATGCTAGAATAAACGGAGTCAATTCTGCATATAAACTTTTACTGAATGTTCTACCAGAAATAGTACCTGTAGTTTGTTCGATAATTAAATCAGACACTTGAAAATCTCCGTTTTCATTTGTTGAAGTGCAGAATACCGCACCACCATTTGCTCTTACAATCTGTGCTTCACTATTTGGTACTCCGCCATTTCTCGGTAATGCAGTTGTTAATGTTGTTCCTGCTCCAACAAATTCAAACGTCTGTCCTGATGCACGAAGTTGACTTTGTTGATAAAATCTAATTGTTGTTCCAGTAGTAAATACATTATCCAAAGAATTCTTCAGACTTGTTATAGTGCTTCCAGCAACTGGAAGTTCTGATGATGTCACATAATAATAAGTATCTGATGTATCACCATCAACATATCCAACTAATCCAACATAAGGTACGTTTGCAGTAACACTCATGTAAGGATCGGTATTAACTGATATGTTATTTAGATTGAGTGTAAAGTCGTTAATATTTCCAGCAACACTTAATGTTGCAGTCATAATTAATGCACCACGACCATTTGCCATCAATCCACGATTACCAAAATTGACGTTACAGTTACCCATCGATGCAGTACCACCACTCTCTGCTAAGAATGCTGTATCGCAGAAAATACCGAACATAGAAACTAACTGTGCATAACCATCATTCAATACGTGGAATCCGATTCCTCCAGTATTAACTTGAGTAAATTGTGCAGATACCATACTCTTATTACCGGTTGCACGAGCACCATCTACTTTTAATCCAGTACCAGTCGTTGTTCTTGATGAACAAACATAAACGTATGGTGATGCAGTAATGAATGTAGTCCATCGTGCAGTATTCGCTGCAGGAGATGTTCTTTTCTGAATAAAAATTTTATATACGGAAGTATTGTCTGGAACATTACTCCAAACACTATCAACCATAGCAACTTTTGTTGTTCCGTTGTAACTTGTTATTGTTCTTGTTTGACCTGCGCCAGTTCCACCAATAATACTAATTGTCATTTCGGTGTAGTAATTCATTAAAGATTCTTCACCAAAAGCTAAAGTTATACTATTCGTATTACCTGTTTGTGCAGTATAACTCACGATTTGATGGTCTGGAAATGCACATGCCGATGCTGTATAATTCTCAAATCCCATGTTGGTAATCAAACAATTATTATTCAACCAGAATATATCTTTTGTTGGATCGATAGGTCTAATAATTGTTGAACGCTCACCGTCACCACGAACATCAACTCTTTGTGGCACTATGATTGGTGTAATCTCATCATATGTTCCAGCAGCAATGAATACTTTCATTCCTGGTCGTGCAGCATTTACAGCAGCACGAACTGTTCTCTTAGGACGTGTGATTGCATATCCATCATATGAATCGTCACCGTTTGGAGAAACAAATATTTGTGAACCTGAGTTACCTTGTGCAAGTTCTGTTAAACCGATAGTAATAGTATTTGAACTATCGTTACCAGTAACTAATACTCCACCAAAACCACTGATGGTTAGAGTGTCATTATTACTCTGTGGAGTTACTGGTGTACCATTTGCAGTAAATGTTACGAACGCATTTTGTACAGAACCAATGTTCCAGTACAGATTTCCATCATGTGTAAATGTCCAACGATCAACTGTTTCATTCCAGATGATCTGAGAATTTGGTAATAGACCACGATCAATTTCAATACCAGCATCTCTAATTGGAAGTGATGTCTGACCAATCGCAGCATTAAGAGTGATAATATTATCTTCAATTAATACTGTTTCAGTTTGAGTGTATAACGTATTGCCTTGAACATTCAAGTTACCGGTAATAATAATATTACCTTGAATTGTTTGATCTGTTCTATCAGTCTTAACAACTGTTTCATCAACAAAAATATCTACAGTATTATTTGAATCATGTGCATGTGTACCAATACCATCACCACCACCAAACGTAAGGGTTTCAGTACGAGTCTCTAAACTTCCTGTACCATAGTCACCTGTAAACGATAATATTGTATCTACGGCTACGTTTCCAGCAAAGTATGCTATACCATTTGCATAATACTTAATAATTGGTATTGTGCGATTACCACCATACGTTCCAGCAGCAATACCAGAATCATCAAGTTTTAAAACGATGTCTGCATTTGCAGTACCATCATATAGATTACTTGTATTCCCTACATCACCAGAGATGTTAATATATCTTTTTGTTTGAAACTGTGTAGCAGTATTTGCATTACCATATACAGGTGCGTTAATTGCGTTCGCAGTAAAATTACCATACTGGTCACGTTCAACTAAAGTATTCGGTAAAGGTAAAGAAGTTCTATTCTCAACTGCTGTCGTGACTGTATGTCCGCCAATATTGAGAGTAGTATTTGACGATGTACCAATGAAGAATGTGTTTGATACGAACGAGTAAGCAAGTTCGCCAACATTTAAAGATGCTGGTCTACCATTGGCTGTAGAATATTTTATTTGTATAACTGTATTACCGAGTGCCATTAGAATGTTCCTCCTCTAAGGACTGGTAATGCTTTGATAGTGTATTTCTGTGTTAAAGAATCATACACTAGAACTTCTCCATTATCTGGGTCAGCAGCATCAACGTCTGCAATCTGTGAAAGATATATGGATGGAGTTTTTGCAATTTGAACCGAAGTAACCGCAGTTTTATTCGGTTTTATCTGTACTGTATAATTTGCCATTTATCTGGTAACATTCGGTAGAACGGTTACGATCCCTTCAAATATTCTTGTAACATCACCAGAGTTATTTTCTATTTCAACGTCATACACATAACGACCAGGAGATATGTTAGAAGTATTTGCAGCAGTCATCGCCATGGTAATTAAACCAATTGATGGTGCAGTAACAGTAACAGTAAAATCGTATTTTGAATTCGCATAGTACGATTTACGCATCTGCGAACGTGCTGTGTATCCAGTTAAATCTTGTTCGATGCCCTGGTCATCTTTAACTGTGATTTGACTACTAAACGTAGCGCCTTTTTCTAATGTGAGTTCAACAAAATCTGCCATGGTTTCTCCCGTTTATCGTCTATTTAGTCAAACTAAAACGGGAGAAAGGTATTAACTGAAGTAAGGTGCTCTATCGTAAGAAATAATTACTACACCCTGTTTACCAGAATATGCAGTACCATAGTTTCCTTTTTGTGCAGCAGGAACACCAGAATTCCAGTAACGCATTGCATCCATGTGTGCAGTACCTAATGAAACATCATATGATACTGGCCACGGAGCATTCCCTGGATAATAACCAGTTGCACCCGCACCTAAACCTTCTTGTTTACCAGCTGACCAACCACCACCCCCACCATACGGTAAGTAAGCGGGACCGTTAGGAGCACCAACTGGAACAGTTTGATCTGCTGGATTTGCTGGTTGTGAACTTCCTGGAGCACCATTAACAAATCTTCCCATACCTCCACCGCCATGTCCATAGACTGTAGAATAACCAGTCAATGAATATGATACTCCTGAACCACCTGCACCTCCTGTACCACCTGCTGTACCAGAACCATCATCGCCATCTCCACCTGCACCACCGCCACCACCTGCAGCGAATTGTGCGTTGTGTGGGAATTGATTTACGTTTACATAGTAATAGTAATTTGTTCCAGAAATATTCTGTGAACCAACTTCTCCTGCCCAATTAGTTGTACTACCAAACCAACCACGTCCACCATGACCAGAATTAGAATTCCCTGCATTTCGTTTAGCGTCTCTACCTGTAGAGAATCCATATCCTCTTGTAGCACCACCAAATAAGAAGTTGTTTACTCCATTTACGCTGTAAGTTCTTTCAAAAACAGAACCACCGCCACCACCTCCAGAAGCATAAGTTGAAAGTGTTTCTGAAGAACTTCCATTAGTTGAACCACTACCTCCTGGGACTGGATTTGCACTAGCAGCAAGTGAAGTCATTTCATGTGCAGCACCACCACCGGAACCAGCAGGAGATAATGTTCCCCAATTCATTCCGTTGTTACCAACTCCTGCACCAGCATATGTTCCTGGACTTCTGTCTGATGTCGATACAGATGTTCCACCACTATCTACTGGAGATTCACCTGTATTAGAATAAGTGTGCCATCCTCCAGCACCACCTCCACCTGCTGTGTAAGAAGGATTATCGTTATCTTGTCTATGTAAACTTGAAGTTCCACCAGAACGTCTACGTGCTAATGGTTGTGTATTCCCTTTTCCACCATTACCAACACTTGTATCAAATGCGAATAGATGTCTTATCCAAATTTTTCTTAACGATCTTCTCCAGACTTCAACACGGGTTCTAACGTCATCTTCTGGTTCATTGGTATAAGTCATTCTGTTGACTTTACCACTATCGACATTAACTATTTTCCATCCAGCATCAACACAAACTGTGTGGTCAGAATCATTCCAATTAATATGTTCTAATCTTCTAGTTGCTGTATCATTACCTTGTTGTAGAACATAAGAACCACGAAGGTCTCTACCACCACCGAATGTTGATCCAACATTAAATGTAAAACATCTATTATTGTATGGATCAACATTTTGTAAACCTGATACCATTGCTGGTGAAGCACCAGAATCCCACCCAGGAGAACTACTATTAAATGAAGATATTTTACTATGAAATTGATCGTATCGATTTGTTCCAAGATCATCACCACCACTAGAATATTTTGGAAGTGCTCTAGTTATTCTTATTGCATTATAATAACTCTCACCAGTTTGTGGATGAGTTCCTGTTGGTGTTGCAACAAATGTTGTTGCTAGATCACCTGTTCCCAACTCGAATTCTACGTCATTATTCCAAGAAGGATTACCTTCATAAGATTGACCAGTTGGACCAGAATCATCACTAGTCATTAAATGAAATTTACGTCCAGCTCTTACTCTAGTATAATTGCTGTAAAAATATCCATCATATCCACTATCAAGGTAGATAGAAGAACCCCATCCATCAGAGTTAGGATCACCTGGATTATTTGCTGCATAAACTAAGTAACGCTTACCTGTGTCATTATTTCCATTGTCTGCAAAATAACCTTCAATCGTATCACGGCGTAATCTTTGTAACAACCTAGCAGATTCGGTACCACTTCCACGAATCCTTACTGTTCCATTTCTTTCTCTATGATTTGCATTAATATCATTACTTAACGATGACAAGTATTTACTTGTTTGTAGTTTAGAGTTTAATAAACTGTTTGCACGTACTTCAATATATCCGAGTCTATGACCGAATGAATTACTTGTTTGGTCAGAAAAACTTGCACCATTTGCCAATGACGATGGAAGTGATGGCATGGTCGTTGAATATGGTTCTTTGTATGGAGTAGCAAAAGATCCTATTGTAACTCCACCAGAACCTCCTCCGCCAACTAACCAGTTAAGTCCACCAGGAGCACCAGAGTCTCCTCTTGTTCCCGAAGCACCACCGCCACCTATAATCATATAATCTACAGTAAACGATGGAACGTCTTGATAAAGATAAAATGGAGATGTGTTAGCACCACGTGGTTGACCATCACTACCTCTTTTAGCATAATAAGCTTCTTGAGTGTTACTGTCAAAATATCTTGCTCTGTAATTGTCCTCGTTGTCAAATGGAACATATCCTTGTGAATTTGCACTAGTTCCTTTATATGAACCATCACTTGCATTATCACCATACCAGATATGATATCTGTACTGACCATTTGCAGATGTTGAAACCGTTCCACCAAACACGTTTGATGATGGATTCGTCACGGCAGCAGCTGGATATCTTAGAACAATAAAACCTCTTTCTCCATCTTGCTCATGATCTTTACTTCCACCTGATCCATAGTTACCTCGTCCTCCTGGTTCAGTTTCCCAAGATGTTTGAACTGGATTATCCCAATCAGTTTCCCAATTTACTGTTTCATTAGGAAACGGAGAATACGTGTCAGCTGCTGAAAAGAATGTTCCATTATAAACACCAGAATCTCTTAGACCACGAGCACCTGATATCTTCTTCAGTTCATTCCATGATCTGTCACCATTATTAGGAAGATTTCCATGTCCACCAGCAAGTATAAATTCGTATGTTCCACTTTCTAAATTACGAAAATCTGTTAATACACCTTGTCCACCTAATCCACCAACATAAGAAGCACCTCCACCTCCACGCATTCTCCATGCTTTTGGACTGTATGATGTTCCTGGAGCAGGAGAAGTAATTCCTCCTGCTGCGATTCCTTTTGTTGAATCTGGTGCATTGGTTGTACAACCATATTGACCGTTACCACGATTGTGATGATAACCTGTATTCCATGTTCTTGAAATAGTTAGACCAGGAGCATATGCTGGTCCTAATGATGGAGTTGGAAATGCAGGAGTTACGTTTGTTGGTGCAGCAGGACCAGATGTTCCCCATGTTGCTCCTGGACTTGATACAGAATAATCAGAACCATTAGGACCACCATTATGCCATGATCCACCACCTCCTGAACCTCCAGGTTGTCCTTTACTATATCTGTTAGAATCTCCACCCATACCTCCACCTGGAGCTGCATGAAGTCCTGTTATTCTACTTACACTACCAGCACCACCTACGGTAACAGCAAATGAATGTCCTTTAGGCATTCTAAATGCACTATCATATACTACTGCACCACCGCCTCCACCAGCACCACCATTATTGTCTTGTGCTGCGCCACCTCCTCCAACAAGTAGAATTTCTAGGTCTGAGAATTTAGTTGTGACTGCGGCACCTGCAGGAATAGTAAAAGTCCCTGGAGATAAGAATACGTGAACACGTTTACCTGAACCATTATTATCGATAATATAGTCACCACCAGTAGGGACAATCCTACCTGAAGTAAATGACCCATAACCTCTAGACGAAAATGCTGCAAAAGTTGATATTGTTGCCATGTATTTTTATGGTACGAATTTAGTTTGTGCTGCAAGAACTGTGTAAGTTGCAGAAGCAGTTTTAATAATAGTTAATGTGTATGCATCGATACCGGTTGTACCACCAGCAGTAGGAGATTGAGTTGCCCAACGAGTTGTAACACCAGTTGCGGTACCATCAACAGTAATACCAGTTAGATAGAACGATGATGCACCTTGAGTTGAAACAACAACTACTGTCAACGATTCACCAACATTCATAACCGAATTTAATGTCGTTGCAGAATTACCACGAACATTAACTGTAAAGTTTGATGTTGATGATGAGTTATAATAAACAACTGCTTGTGATAATGCATCGAAGTTAATAGCACCACCAGCACCTGTTCCTGTAACAGTAACTTTTTCTTTTGCTTGTGCTATTGAAGTAGTTCCAGAAACAGTTAAATTACTTGTAAAGATAGTGGTATTACTCTGTAGGGAGAATACGTTTACTTTACCAGAACTAGCTAATGCAGTAACATCTACTGTACCGAATGATGTTAGTGATAGAGACTGATTTGCGGCTGATGTTATTCGTCCAGCGATATCTGTAACAATAACAGGAACAACAACCGTTCCAGAGGTACCTCCACCGAAAGTGGTTGCGGTTACTCCTGTATTTGACAACTGACTACTGGTAATTGAGTAATCTAGAATGTCGGATGGAATAATTGTTTCGTCTTGTATTGATTGTGACGTAATTTTTGATAATGCCATTTATGTCTCTAACGGTTCTGTTGGTTTAGGGTATTTTTCTTTTACTTCTTTTATTTTCTGATACCAGATCGAACTATCTTTTCCAGCAATTCTGCCTTGATCCATATCATCCCAAAGCATTTCTAATTGTTTCCAACCTTCTGGAAATTCTGCAAATCTTAATTGCTGATACATGTAGTAATCATGCAATTTTTTATCTTTTTCAATTTGATCTATAATTTCTTCTCTAGTTGGAGGTTCTCTACCTTCTGGATCTTCCCATCCAGTAATATCTAAATTATATAGAGAGAATCTTGCTCCAGGTCTCAATTTTTTAACTGCTACGTCAACACCATACTGATAAAACATTTACACTCCTTAATTATTTAGAACTACCCATGCACTTCCATTGTATCCTTGAAATTGTGTTCCAGACAATACAACCATTCCACTTAATGGAGTTAATATTGTAGAATCCCTTGTAGTATTACTTGTGTAAACTGGAACTCTTAAAGTTGTATTTGCAGTAAATTGAGTTACCGCAACATTCGCTGCCATCTTTGGAGTTGTTACCGTTGCATCTGATGGAACTTGTGATGCAATCTGTCCCTCACCGATATGCAATACTTGAATATTATTTGTACCTGTTGATGGAGCAGCAGTAAACGAAATAGTCGTTACATCCAACGAATAGTTAGCAGTTGGTTGTTGATATGCACCATTCACAAATACAGCAATAGATGATGTACTTGCAGGAGCTCTTGTCAATGTAAAATTAGTTGCTGATGCATTTCCAGAGAAAGTGTCAACAATAAAAGGTACTGACCTTACAGTATTTCCGATGTATGCCATGGTTAACTATTCTTTAAAGTGTTAATTTCTGCTTTTAATTCTGTGATTTGGTCATGCAATTCTTGTACAGCACTTACAAGATAAGGAATTACAAATGATGCATCAACACCTTGATATGTTTCTCCGTTAGGATGACCTGTAACTGCTTGTGGAACTACCTCTTGTAGTTCATCTGCAATAAATCCAATTCCTTGTTTACCGTTAGAAATCCATTTAAAATGAACAGGACGCATTTGATTGACATACTCAAGTCCATTTGTAAATGGTTGAATGTAGTCTTTAAGTCTACG